>LNAP01003132.1_pt1 | contig 15933 bp, 15 predicted proteins | sample 602601 | NCBI WGS metagenome assembly LNAP01 (sample SAMN02440304, study PRJNA202911) | soil metagenome | biome: Subtropical and temperate rainforests or woodlands; isolation source: soil samples (1 kg each in a 20% v/v slurry with milli Q water) were... ...
AAACGCGCAATGAAGACTCTGATCTGGGTGGCACCATGCGCCTGGGTGCGCAAAGCTCGGATGTGGCCAAAGGCACGCTGGCGCACAAGATCTATGGTGATGTGGTCACCGAGCGCCATCGCCATCGCTACGAAGCCAATGTCAATTACCTCGACAGCTTGCGCCAGGCCGGCCTGGTGATCTCTGCCCTGACCCAGCGCGAACACCTGACCGAAATTGTGGAACTGCCACAAGACGTCCATCCCTGGTACATGGGTGTGCAGTTTCACCCCGAATTCAAGTCAACGCCCTGGGACGGACATCCTCTGTTCAATGCCTTCGTGCGGGCGGCGCTGGAGCATCAAGCAATCTCCAGCAACGCGAAGGCGGTGGCCTGATGAAACTCTGCGGTTTTGACGTCGGTTTGCAACAACCGTTTTTTCTGATTGCAGGTCCCTGTGTCATCGAGTCCGAGCAATTGCAGATGGACACCGCTGGCACCCTGAAGGAAATCACCGCCAGCCTGGGTATCCCCTTTATTTTTAAAAGCAGCTTTGACAAGGCCAACCGCTCCAGTGGCAGCACGTTTCGGGGGCCTGGCATCGACAAGGGCCTGGAGATTCTGGCCAAGGTCAAGCGTGAACTGAACTTGCCGGTGCTCACCGACATCCACTCGGAAGACCAGATAGCCCAGGTTGCGGCCGTGGTCGACGTGCTGCAGACCCCGGCTTTTTTATGCCGCCAGACCGACTTCATCCGCGCCGTAGCGCAGTCCGGCAAGCCCGTCAACATCAAAAAGGGGCAGTTTCTGGCACCTGGCGACATGAAAAACGTGATCGACAAAGCCCGCGCTGCGGCCCGTGAAATAGGACTGCCTGAAGACAACTTCATGGCCTGCGAACGCGGCGTCAGTTTTGGCTACAACAACCTGGTAAGCGACATGCGCTCGCTCGCCATCATGCGCGACACGGGGGCCCCCGTGGTCTTCGATGCCACCCATTCGGTGCAACTGCCAGGCGGTCAGGGCACCAGCAGCGGCGGTCAGCGCGAGATGGTTCCCGTGCTGGCGCGGGCGGCGGTGGCGGTCGGCGTGGCGGGTCTGTTCATGGAGACGCACCCGGATCCGGCCAAGGCCCTGAGCGACGGCCCCAACGCCGTGCCGCTCAAACACATGAAGGCCTTGCTTGAAACCCTGTTGGCACTGGACCAGGTCACCAAGCGGCACGGATTTCTGGAGCATCATTTTTCCGCATGAACAAACTGCCGGCACCTTATTCCCTTTAATTTTTTGGAGAAAGAACCCCATGAGTGCAATCGTAGATATCGTCGGTCGTGAAATTCTGGACTCGCGTGGCAACCCCACGGTCGAGTGCGATGTGCTGCTGGAGTCCGGCACCATGGGCCGCGCGGCGGTGCCGTCCGGCGCCTCCACGGGCAGCCGTGAAGCCATTGAGCTGCGCGATGGCGACAAGTCGCGCTACCTCGGTAAAGGCGTTCTGAAAGCCGTGGAGTACATCAATACCGAAATTTCCGAGGCCGTGCTGGGCCTGGATGCGTCCGAACAGGCGTTTCTGGACAAGACCCTCATTGATCTGGACGGCACCGAGAACAAGAGCCGCCTGGGTGCCAACGCCATGCTGGCCGTGTCCATGGCCGTGGCCCGGGCTGCCGCCGAAGAATCCGGCTTGCCGCTGTACCGCTACTTTGGCGGCATGGGCGGCACGCAATTGCCGGTGCCCATGATGAACGTCATCAACGGTGGCGCCCACGCCAACAACAGCCTTGATTTGCAGGAATTCATGATCATTCCGCTGGGCGCCCCCAGCTTTCGGGAAGCCCTGCGTTATGGCGCTGAAGTGTTCCATGCCCTGAAGAAAATCATCGACGAAAAAGGCATGAGCACGGCCGTCGGTGATGAAGGCGGCTTCACCCCCAGCGTGGAGAACCATGAAGCCGCCATTCAGTTGATCCTGCAGGCGATCGACAAGGCCGGCTACACCGCCGGTGAGCAAATCGCCATTGGCCTGGATTGCGCCGCCAGCGAGTTCTACAAGGATGGCCAGTATCACCTCCAGGGCGAAGGCCTGGTGCTCGGCGCAGAGGCCTGGACCGACATGCTGGCCACCTGGGTCGACAAATACCCGATCATCAGCATCGAAGACGGCATGGCCGAAGGCGATTGGGACGGCTGGAAAATTTTGACCGATCGCCTGGGTAAACAGGTGCAAATTGTGGGTGACGACCTGTTTGTCACCAACACCAAAATCTTCAAGGAAGGCATCGACAAAGGCATTGCCAATTCGATCCTGATCAAAATCAACCAGATCGGCACCTTGACTGAAACCTTTGCCTGCATCGAGATGGCTAAAAAAGCCGGCTACACGGCCGTCATCAGCCACCGTTCGGGTGAAACCGAGGACTCCACCATTGCCGACATCGCGGTGGGAACCAACGCCTTGCAAATCAAGACCGGATCCTTGAGCCGCTCGGACCGGATGGCCAAGTACAACCAGTTGTTGCGCATCGAAGAAGACCTGGGTGAAATCGCCAGCTACCCTGGGCGTGCGGCCTTTTACAACCTTCGCTGAGGCCAGTCATGAGCTCACGTTCGGTGATGCTCGCCCTGATTGCACTGCTCGTGATCTTGCACGTGCAACTGTGGTCAGGGCGTGGCAGCATCCCGAACGTAGCCCAACTACAGGCTCAACTCAAGACGCAAAACCAACTCAATCAGCAAGAGGTACAGATCAATCAACAACTTGCCGCCGAGGTGCGGGACTTGAAAGAAGGGCTTGAAATGATCGAGGAAAAGGCGCGTATGGAGCTTGGCATGATCAAGGTCAATGAAATCTATGTGCTGATTGCACGGCCCTGAACCATTTGTAATTTTTACGGCTCTTTGACCACGGAACATATTGACGACACTACAATCATCCTGCCTGCCGTGTATGCCGGGTTTTATATTTCCTTGAACCAATGCTCTTAGAGCTCGGGCTTGGAACATTGTCTTGTCAGCGTGATCGTCTCGCGTCAGATGAACCCAAGACACGGACTGACCTCGCCCACCTGAACCCCGGTTCAGGATGCGGATCCGGTAACACGCGCAGGCACCCTACCCTCTTTTCCCCATGCTTTTTGAACCCCTTTTAATTATTGAACTGGCAACACTTGGCTTGTGCGCCGGTTTTCTGGCCGGACTGTTGGGCATCGGCGGCGGCATGGTCATGGTGCCGTTTGTGACCATCATCCTGACCAACCGTGGTGTAGCCCCTGAGCTGACCGTCAAAATGGCCATTGCCACCTCGATGGCCACCATCGTCTTTACCTCCATCTCCAGTGTGCGGGCACATCACAAGCGGGGGGCTGTGCGCTGGGACCTGGTCAAAAAGCTGGCGCCCGGTATTGTTCTGGGTAGCCTGCTCGGCAGCATGGGGGTATTTTCCCTGCTCAAGGGGTCCTCGCTGGCCATTTTTTTTGCGGTGTTTGTCGGCTTTTCGGCCACCCAGATGTTTTTGGACAAGAAGCCTTCGCCCGGTCGCGAAGTTCCCGGAACCGTCGGCCTGCTCGGTGCCGGCTCGGTGATCGGGTTCGTGTCGGGGCTGGTCGGTGCGGGTGGCGGTTTTATCAGCGTGCCGTTCATGGCCTGGGTGAATGTGCCGATCCACAGTGCCATAGCCACCTCAGCTGCGCTCGGTTTTCCGATCGCACTGGCGAATGCAAGTGGTTATGTGCTGAGCGGCTTCCATCTGGCGCAGCTGCCGCCCTACTCGCTGGGTTACATCTGGCTGCCAGCTTTGCTGGTCATTGCGAGTTGCAGCGTTTTAACCGCCCCGCTGGGAGCCAAGGCAGCGCACAAGCTACCGGTGAAACGCCTCAAACGCCTCTTTGCCTGCATTTTGTACCTGCTGGCGGCTTACATGCTGTTCAAGGGGCTGACAACTTCTTAACCAAAAAAAACCGCCTGTGTTGCCACTGGCGGTTTTTTTAGTGAGCCGGTAATCAGGCAGTTTCGCCGTAGACCGAAACGGTGATGTCGACCACCACATCGGTGTGCAGAGCCACACTGACGGTGCTGTCGCTGACGGTCTTGATCGGACCGTTGGGCATGCGGATCTGGGATTTGACAACGGCAAAGCCTGACTTGGTCAGTTCTTCGGCAATGTCAGCATTGGTCACGGAACCAAACAAGCGACCATCAACGCCAGCCTTTTGTGTCAGCTTGCAGGTAGTGCCTGCCAGCTTCTCACCGATGGCCTGGCACTCAGCCAGTTTGGTAGCAGCTGCTTTTTCGAGTTCGGCACGGCGTGCTTCGAACTCTTCCTTGGCAGATGCCGTGGCGCGACGTGCACGGCCGGTAGGGATCAAAAAGTTGCGGGCATAACCGTCCTTGACACGAACGATTTCACCCAGATTACCAAGGTTCACCACCTTGTCGAGCAGAATGATTTGCATGGTTGTGGTCCTTAGATCTTGTGCTGGTCGCTGTAGGGCAGCATCGCCAAAAAGCGTGCGCGCTTGATAGCCGTGTTGAGTTGGCGCTGGAAAATAGCGCGGGTGCCGGTCAAACGAGCGGGAATGATCTTGCCGTTTTCGGCGATGAAATCACGCAAGGTGTCGATGTCTTTGTAGTCGATCTCTTCAACGCCCGTCACCGTGAAACGGCAAAAGCGCTTGCGCTTGAAAAGCAGGTTTTGTGCGGGGCGCTTGGGGCGCTTGTCTTTGTTATTGAAACGTTTTGGTCCGGCCATGATGGACTCCTTAAATTTTTAAAACTTTAAATTTGAGCAAATTCTTGAATATGAAACACCAGTTGCCTGGTGCCACGTGGGGAAGCCAAAAAGCCTTTAAAAAGCCAGCTGCTTCCAATTTCCTGTTGAGCCAATCGCTCAGCCACAGAACCAAATGACACAGATTTCAGCAATGCCTTGACTTGTCTGACCTGACTGGCTTCGACTGTCTCGGAGGCATGCTCCAACAGACAATTCAAGGCCGGCACACCGGAAGGCGTATAACGCATGGTGCTGGATTCGACAATTTGCGCCGTGACTACAAATTGATTAGCGGCGGTGTTGGCACTCGGTGTTGTCACTCAGGAAAATCAAGCCTGGTATTCGGCTTGTTGCGTCTTGCGAGCGTCTTCCCGCTCAACGGTCTTCATCATGGAAGAAGGGCCGGTTTCAGCCTTTTTCTTCAGAACCGTCAAATGGCGTAACACGGCATCATTGAACTTGAACGCATGCTCAAGCTCAGCCATGACCGCCTGGTCAGCTTCAATATTGACGCACAGGTAGTGGGCTTTGGCCAGCTTGTTGATCAAATAGACCAACTGGCGGCGACCCCAGTCTTCGACACGGTGCACTTTGCCACCGCCGGCAACGATCATGCCTTTGTAACGCTCCAGCATGGCTGGAACTTGCTCGCTCTGATCCGGATGGATCATGAGGATGATTTCATAATGACGCATTGAAACTCCTTCTGGATAAACCTCTTGTGAGGCAAAAAACCGCCCTCAGCGTCTAATTGAGGTGCGGCAAGGTAACTGGTGATTATAGCGCTTGGTCAACCAGCCCGGATCACCTGATCACCTGACTACCCGGAAGATGCAGCAGAACCCCGCGTGAGCCAGCTCATCAGCACCGTCACCAACAGTCCGGCACCCACGCCAAAGACGCCAGCGGAGACCGGCTCGATCTCGAACCAGAGGCCGGCGCCTTTCAAGGACAGCAGCGTTCTAACCTGCGTCATATTGATCAGCATGTAATAAAGCGTGACCGACAAGCCGGTCAACATGCCGGCCACGGCTGCAACACGCGTCACACCGCGCCAGAAAATGCCCAGAATCATGACCGGTACAAAGGCCGAACCGGCCAGTGAAAATGAAGCCGACACCAGAAACAAAATGTCTGCCGGGCGCTGAGCCGCCACATAGGCTGCAATCAGGGCCACCAACAGGAGCGCAAATTTGGACAACATGACGCGCCGTACCGCGCCGGCACGGTCTGTGTTTTGCCAGTAAAACAAATCATGGGCCAAGGCATTGCCAATGGTCAGCAGCAGGCCATCGGCCGTCGACAAGGCGGCCGCCAAACCGCCCGCCGCCACCAAACCCGACACCACATAAGGCAGACCGCCTAATTCAGGGGTGGCCAACATCACGATATCGGGACCCATTTGGAGCTCGGCAAATTGCAGGATATGGTCACCATTGATGTCGCTCACTGAAATCAGGGCGGGGTCAAGCTTGGTCCATTGCGCAATCCAGACCGGCAAATCATCAAAGCGCATGCCGACCAGCTGGCTCATGACTTCATACTTCACCAAGACGGCCAGGGCCGGCGCAGAGAGGTACAAAAGCGCGATGAAAAACAGCGACCAGGTGACCGAATTCCTGGCTTCAGCCACTGTTCGTGTGGTGTAAAACCGCGTCAGCAAATGGGGCAAGCCCGCAGTACCGATCATGAGACAAAACATCAGGGCCAGGAAATTACGCCGCGACACCTCGAACTTCGTTTGCTCCTCGGGGCTTCCCTCGGGATCGCCAGCAAACGGCTGGGTGTGTGCGGGCATTCCGGCCAAAGGTTGGGCACGGCTCAGATTCTCCTGCCGGGCCTGCGTCCAGCGCGCGCGTGCCGCGTCTTCATCACGCGGCATCGCTGCCAACTGGCGCCGAGCCGCCACAATGGCGGATTCTTCGGCGTGTGCCTCCATCAGGCTTCCAATCATCTCCTTTTGCGCCCTTTTTTCCTGCTCCAGGGAACCGGGCAACTCGGCAAGTTTGCGTTCATAGTCACGCGCCCGCCGCAAGTATTCCCGGATGACCTGCAGCTCGTCGGGCGCAGTCATCAAATGCTGCTCAAGCGCGGCAATTTTTGGCAACTGCTGACCATAGGCCACGGCGGCGACCGGATTACCCAGCTGCTTGTATGCAAGCCAGGAGACGGGGATCAGAAACGCCAGAATAACGATCACATACTGCGTGACTTGTGTCCAGGTGACAGCGCGCATGCCGCCCAAAAATGAACAAACCAGCACCCCGCCCAAACCCAGCAGAATGCCAATTTCAAACTGCACGCCCGTCAGACGCGACGTAATGAGGCCGACGCCATAAATTTGCGCCACCACATAAATAAAGGAACACAGCACGGCCGACCAGGCCGCAATGATGCGGGGCCAGCGCCCGCCAAAACGATGGGCAAAATACTCTGGCAAGGTGTAGAGATTCATCTGCCTCAGGTAAGGGGCAACAAACAAGGCAACAAGGCAAAAGCCACCGGTCCAGCCCAGCACATAAACCAGCCCGCCAGGATGCTTGCCAGAACCTGAAAATCCCTGCAGATACAAGCCGCCCGCCATGCTGATGAAAGAAGCTGCACTCATCCAGTCAGCCGCCACCGCCATGCCGTTGTACATGGCAGGAATGCGCCGGCCCGCCACGTAATATTCCGAAGCGTTGGAGGTGCGCCCGTAAATGCCGATCAGCGCGTACAGAAAAACGGTGGCAAAAAGAAAAATGGCACCCACCCAGATCTTGCGCAGACCCTCCTGCTCAGCCAGAGCCAGGGCCAGTATGAACATGACCAGCAAGGCCACAAAGGTGGCAAAGCGGCGATGGATGCGGCGGTTATATGCCTTGAAAGCCATGGGCACTTCAGGATCGCGCCCCTCCTGCCGATTGGCAACCCAGGCAAAAACGGCCACGATGCCAATAAAAACGATGACGCTGCCCTGCGCTGCAAACCAGTAGGAAACGGGCCAGCCAGCCACGACCTGTTGCAAATCGTGGGCAAAAAATACCAGACCGAATGAGGCAGCAAACCATACCAGCAGCAGCCAACCGTGCAAACGCTTGAGGTTTGCAGCAGGCGGACTGTGGCTGGCAGGCGAGTCAGCGTCAACCATCAGATGATGATGTCATCCTCAGGTGCTTGAGTCCGGCGCGGTTTACTTGACCTTGGCAAGGTTTTGCCAGGTGGCCACCACCGTGTCAGGATTCAAGGAAATCGACGAGATGCCCTGCGTCATCAACCAGGCGGCAAAGTCAGGGTGGTCGCTGGGCCCCTGACCACAAATACCCACGTACTTGCCCTCGGCCAGACAGGCCTCGATCGCCTGCGTGATCAGGCGAGTGATGGCAGGATCACGCTCGTCAAAATCCTTGGCCAACAGTTCCAGACCCGAGTCACGGTCCAGGCCCAGCGTCAATTGCGTCAAATCGTTGGAGCCGATCGAGAAACCGTCAAAATACTGCAGGAATTCCTTGGCCAGAATCGCATTGCTCGGGATTTCACACATCATGATCAGTTTCAGGCCATCGACCCCGCTCTTGAGCCCTTTCTGGGCCAGCAACTCGGTCACTTTTTTCGCCTGACCCAAGGTGCGAACAAAGGGCACCATCACCTGCACGTTGGTCAAACCCATGTCGTTACGCACCCGCTTGAGGGCTTCGCACTCCATGGCAAACGCCTCGCCAAAGTCAGCACTGATGTAGCGCGCGGCACCGCGGAAACCCAGCATCGGATTTTCTTCTTCGGGCTCGTAGCGGCTGCCTCCAATGAGCTTGCGGTACTCGTTGCTCTTGAAGTCCGACAGGCGAACAATCACCGGCTTGGGCCAGAAGGCAGCGGCAATGGTGGCCACCCCCTCTGCCACCCGGTCGACATAGAAAGCACGTGGTGAAGCATGGCCCCGGGCCACCGACTCCACTGCTTTTTTCAGGTCTGAATCAATGTTGGGGTAATCCAGAATCGCCTTGGGGTGGACGCCGATGTTGTTGTTGATGATGAACTCCAGCCGCGCCAGGCCCACGCCGGCGTTGGGCAACTGGCAGAAATCAAAGGCGAGCTGGGGATTACCCACATTCATCATGATCTTGACGTCAATCTCGGGCATCTGGCCGCGCTGCACCTCGGACACTTCGGTCTCAAGCAAGCCGTCGTATATGAAACCGGTATCCCCTTCGGCGCAACTCACCGTGACCAGCATGCCGTCCTTGAGCACCTGGTCGGCATGGCCACAACCCACCACCGCCGGAATACCCAACTCACGCGCAATGATGGCGGCGTGACAAGTGCGGCCGCCCCGGTTGGTGACGATGGCGGATGCACGCTTCATGACCGGCTCCCAGTTGGGATCGGTCATGTCGGTCACCAGAATATCGCCGGGTTGCACCCGGTCCATCTCGCTGAGCTTGTGCACCACCCGCACCGGACCGGTGCCAATTTTTTGACCAATGGCGCGCCCCTCGACCAGCACGACTCCCTTGCCTTTGAGCTTATAGCGGTGCTCGACCTTGCCAGGCGCCTGGCTCTTGACCGTTTCTGGGCGCGCCTGCAAGATGTACAGCTCGCCATCCAGGCCGTCCTTGCCCCATTCGATGTCCATCGGACGGCCGTAGTGTTCTTCGATCACCACGGCGTAGGCCGCCAGTTTTTGAACATCGGCGTCGGACAAGGAATAACGGTTGCGCAGCTCGGTGGGCACATCGGTCGTCTTGACCAAATGACCCGTAGCCGCTTTTTCTTCTGCGGTAGAGAACTGCATCTGGATCAGTTTGGAGCCCAGGTTGCGCCGGATCAGCGCCCGCTTGCCGGCCTTGAGCATGGGTTTGTGGACATAAAACTCGTCCGGATTCACCGCCCCCTGCACCACCGTTTCACCCAGGCCATAGCTTGAGGTGATGAACACCACCTGGTCAAAGCCGGACTCGGTGTCGATGGTGAACATGACGCCGGCAGCGCCCAAATCGGAACGCACCATGCGCTGAATGCCCGCACTCAGGGCCACCTGCTCGTGGGCAAAGCCCTTGTGCACCCGGTAGCTGATGGCGCGGTCGTTGTAGAGCGAGGCAAAAACCTTCTTGATCTTGTGCAGGATTTCTTCAATGCCCGTCACATTCAAAAAGGTTTCCTGCTGGCCGGCAAAAGACGCATCGGGCAGGTCTTCGGCTGTGGCCGACGAGCGCACGGCAAAAGAAACTTTGTCATTGCCACCATGCAGCGCCACAAAGGCCTTGCGGATTTCCTGCTCGAGGTCGGCCGGAAAGGGTTGTGACTCGATCATGGCACGAATTTCGGCACCGGCAACCGCCAGCGCATTCACGTCTTCGGTGTCGAGGGCGCTCAGGCGCGCGTTGATTTTTCCGGTCAGGCCATCAAAAGCCAGAAATTCACGGAACGCATGGGCCGTGGTGGCAAAGCCCGTGGGCACCTTGACGCCGGTGGGCAAATTGGAAATCATTTCCCCCAAGCTGGCATTCTTGCCGCCGACCGAATCGACATCGGTCATTCTCAGATCTTCAAATGGAACAACCAGGGCGGTCGCTGCAAATCGTGCTGTCATAAAAAAACTCCAGAAGTTAAAAACCGGGCTTGATGAAATGCAGGCCAATCTGCATCTCCTGCGGCAAACGCATCTTTGTTGCTTGACTTGTTGAATTGATTGCCACTTTGAATTTGGTCGGATAATTATTGTAGGCTTTGGCTCGCACGAAAATTCACCCCCTCCTCTTTCATTATGCCCAATCGCACCGTATTCTTTGTCTCGGATGGCACCGGCATCACCGCCGAAACCTTTGGCCACGCCATCCTGAACCAGTTTGAAGTTGACTTTCGTCGGGTCCGACTGCCCTTTACCGACACGGTGGACAAGGCGCACCAGGCTGTGCGGCAAATCAACCAGACCGGCGCACTTGAAGGCAAAAAGCCACTGGTTTTCACCACCTTGGCCAATGAAGAGGTCATGACCGTCATCAGCCAGGGATGTCAGGGCATGCTGATGGACATGTTTGGCACCTTTGTGAACCCACTTGAGCAGGAACTGGGCATCAAGTCGAACCACCGCATTGGCCGCTTCAGCGATGCCAGCAAAAGCAAGAGATACCAGTCCCGTATTGATGCCATCAATTTTTCGCTGGATCATGACGATGGCCAGTCTCATCGCGACCTGGCCAGTTCTGACGTGATCCTGGTGGGGGTCAGCCGCAGCGGAAAAACGCCCACCTCGCTCTATCTGGCCATGCAATACGGACTCAAGGCCTCGAACTACCCGCTCATTCCGGAAGATTTCGAACGCCAGGATTTACCACCCGCGCTCAAACCGCATCATAAAAAACTGTTTGGCCTGACCATCCAGCCCGAACGTTTAAGTGAAATTCGCAACGAACGCCGCCCGCACTCCAAATACGCGTCTTTGGCCAATTGCCGCCATGAAGTCAAGGAAGCTGAAGCCATGATGCGCCGCTCCGGCATCAAGTGGCTGTCCACCACCACCAAGTCGATCGAAGAAATTGCAACCACTATTTTGCAAGAGCTGCGCATCGAACACATGACCTATTAAGCATTGGGGAACCGGGTTTTGTGGCGCAAGGTCTGCCTGATTTTGGGCGTGCTGGGGGGGCATCTGGCACTGATTGGGTGGCTGCAGCCGGTACCGGGTCGTGATGCGGCGGTCACACCTGCTTTACGCTTCCAATTAGCGCCAACCGCCCCGTTCGTTCGGCCAACGGCGCCACCGCGGACGCCAACACCATCGACCAGACCTTTGCGGCCGGTGTCCAGCAAGCGGGCAAACTCAAGCCTGGTGGCGGATCAAAAACAGATCACTGCAGTCAGAAAAACGGGAGCAGACGCTGTGGCGTTGGCCCCCATCGCCACGGCAACGACAATGCCGGGTGCCGCTGAAAAAGCCAGCGCGACGGGGGTCACGCTCGGCGCGCATGCGGATGCAGCAGCGTTGGCCTTGACCGCGCCAAGTGCATCGCCGGCACCCACAACCGTGGTCTTGCCTTCCACCAATGCCGACTATCTGAATAACCCCGCACCCGTCTACCCCGCCATCAGCCGCAGGCTGGGCGAAGAGGGCAAGGTGGTGATTCGGGTACTTATTGACAAGGACGGCAAGCCGCAACAAGGCCACATCGGGCAATCGAGTGGGCACCATCGCCTGGATCAGGCCGCCTTGCGCGCCGTGATGGCGTGGCGTTATGTGCCCGGCCGTCGCGACGGCACGGCGCAGGACATGTGGTTCGACGTCCCCATTCACTTCGCGCTGCAATGAAAGTTCGGGAGAGAGCTCCGGGCCAGGGGCAAAACCACTCAGAGCGCGGCAATGCCGGCACGGGCAATTTGGGCATCTTCCGTGGACTTCACACCACTGACACCCACCGCACCCAGACAGACGCCGTCCTTCATGATCGGCACGCCACCCTCAAGCATGCCGCCAATGGCAGGCACGCTCAGAAAAGAGCTTCGGCCACCGTTGATCATATCTTCATAAGCTTTGCTTTCGCGGCGCCCCAACGCCGCCGTGTGCGCCTTGGCGGGTGCAATGTGCGCTGAAAGGGCTGCTGCGCCATCCAGACGCTGCAACCAGAGCAAGTGGCCACCGTCGTCCACCACAGCGATCGTCACCGCCCAATTGTTTTGCAGCGCTTCTGCCTCGGCCGCAGCGGCGATGCGTTTGATGTCTGACAGTTCCAGTGCGGGTTTGGTCTTCATGGGGTTCACCTGTAAAAAAGTTGAACCAGCATAACGCGGCCTGGCCGCTCATTTGCCCACGTTACGGGTTAAAGTATCCTCAAGAAAAGTAGGAAGCCGGCTGTGCCCGATGTACCGGGAAATCAGCGACCCGTAAAATTGGCGCTGTTTTCCCAACAACCCAAGCAAGGAACTTGAACATGACTGACAACGTCCATTCCATCGAACGTAGCCATGGCTTTGGCGCCACGGCGCAAGAGCGCAACAAGGTACTGCGCAACACCTACTGGTTGCTGGCCTTGAGCCTGATTCCGACCGTGCTGGGCGCCTGGCTGGGTGTGGCCACAGGCATCACCCAGGCACTGGGTGGCGGCATGGGCCTGGTGGTATTTTTAGGTGGCGCTTTTGGCTTCATGTACGCAATCGAAAAGACCAAGAACTCTGCCGCCGGTGTCCCGGTATTGCTGGGCTTCACCTTCTTCATGGGCCTCATGCTGTCACGCATGATTGCCATGGTGCTGGGCTTCAAAAATGGCCCCGACCTGATCATGACGGCCTTTGGCGGCACCGCCGGTGTCTTTTTTGTCATGGCCAGCCTGTCCAGCGTCATCAAGCGCGACCTCTCGGGCATGGGCAAATGGCTGTTTGTCGGCGCACTGGCGATCGTGGTGGGCGGCGTCATCAACGTGTTCGTGGGTTCGACCGCCGGCATGATGGCCATTTCGGTGGCCGCCATTGGCGTCTTCAGTGCCTACATGCTGTATGACCTGAAACGCATTGTCGACGGCGGCGAAACCAACTACATCAGCGCCACGCTGGCGCTTTACCTGGACATCGTCAACGTGTTCCAGAGCCTGTTGCTGCTGCTGGGCATTTTTGGCGGCGAACGCGAATAAGCCTTTCCGACACCCGAAAAAAGGCTCCGCGGAGCCTTTTTTCATGGGCACGCTCCGGTCGGCGGCTCAATCAATCAGGTCGAAAACAGCCATGCTCTCAACGTGGGCGGTGTGGGGAAACATGTTGACCATGCCGGCACCGCTGCAGCGGTAGCCCGCCTGATGCACCAGCAAGCCCGCATCCCGGGCCAGCGTTGACGGATTGCAACTCACGTAGACAATGCGTTTGGGCGGCTGCCAGGCGTTGGCCCCAGGCGTGGCGGGCTCCTCTGACAGGCCCAACTTTTGCTGATGCAAACTGGCCAGCGAACGTGCCAGGGCAAAGGCGCCTTCACGCGGTGGATCGACCAGCCATTTGTCGGCAATGCCATCTGCAATGAGCTGCTCAGGCGTCATGTCAAACAAATTTCTGGCACCAAATTCAGTCGCAGCCAGGACCTTCCCGGGTTGGGCTGAATCCTTGTTTTTCAGGTAATTTTCGCGCGCGCGGGCCACCAGCGCTGCACTGCCCTCGATCCCCAAAACCTCTCTGGCCTGGGTCGCCAAAGGCAAGGTGAAATTCCCCAGACCGCAAAACCAGTCAATCACGCGCTCGTCGGCCTGCGCATCCAGCAGGCGCAAGGCACGCGACACCAGCACCCGGTTGATTTGCGGATTGACCTGGGTGAAGTCGGTCGGCTTGAACGGCATGGTGATGCCAAACTCGGGCAAGGCGTAACTCAGCACCTCGCCGCCTTCGTCCAGCAGGCACACGGTTTCCGGCCCCTTGGACTGCAACCACCACTGCACACCTGCATGCTGGCGGGCAAAGTCGCGCAGACGGGTCAAATCAGCGTCGCTTAACGGTTCCAGGTGACGCAACACCAAAGCCGTGACGCTGTCGCCGCACGCCAATTCGATTTGCGGACAGGTCTCTGCCGCGTCAAGCGAGGCTATCAGCGCACGCAAAGGCATCAACAAGGCATCCACCTGCGGTGGCAACACCGGGCAGACCTGCATGTCGGCCACATAACGGCTCTTGCGTTCGTGAAACCCCACCAGCACCGTGCCTTTTTTGCGCACGTAACGCACCGACAAACGGGCCCGGTAGCGGTAGCCCCAGGCCGGGCCTTCAATCGGCCGGAAAATGGTCTCGGGCCTGATCTTGCCCAAATGCCATAAATTGTCTTCCAGCGCGCGTTGCTTGACGGCGACCTGCGCACTCACATGCAGGTGCTGCATCTTGCAACCGCCACAGGAACCCTGGTGCAAACCAAAGTGCGGGCAATGGGGATCCACCCGTTGGGAAGACTCCCGGTGCACGGCCGTGAGCGTGCCGCGCTCCCAGTTGTTCTTGGTGCGGTTGATATTGGCGCTGACATATTCAAACGGCAGCGCGCCTTCAATGAACACCACCTTGCCGTCGGCTTTGTGGGCCACCCCCTGTCCCTCCAGGTCCAGCGATTCCACATACAGCCAGTCGGCAGGCACGGCCGGTTTGACGGCCGTGGGATCAGTCGGTTCAATCATTCATTTCAACTCGCGGTGTCGCCCGGACTGGCTGCCGGGCATGGGAGGGAGACTTTAGCGGGCAGGCAAATACTTGGCGGGATCCACCGGCTTGCCCTGGCGACGCACCTCAAAATGCAACTTGACACGATCCGCATCACTGTGACCCATCTCGGCAATTTTTTGCCCTTTGAGCACCGACTGGTCTTCCTTGACCAGCAGGGTCTGGTTGTGGGCATAGGCCGTCAAATAAACGTTGTTGTGCTTCAGAATGATGAGGTTGCCATAACCGCGCAAACCGGCACCGACATAGACCACGCGGCCATCCGCAGCCGCCAGCACGGGTTCCCCGGCGACACCGCCAATGTCCAAGCCCTTGTTCTTGACATCATCAAAACCGGCCAGCACCGGCCCGTTGGTGGGCCAGATCCAGCTGATTTCCGACTCTGTGGCTGTTGCTGGTGCAGGACGGGTTTCGCTGCCAGCCGTCGTTGATGCGGCCGCCGAAGGGGCTGCAGACGCTGGCTGGGTCAGGCTAGCGGCACTTACCGTGGGCCTGGACACGGGTTGCACCTGCACCTCCTGGCCCACAGGCGGTACCACCCGCAAGACCTGACCTACTTCAATGCGGTTGGGATTTTCAACCTGGCTCCAGGCTGCAATGTCACGCGGGCTTTGGCCGTTTTCGAGGGCAATGCGTGTCAGGGTATCCCCCGGCTTGACCGTGTAGTAGCCCGGTTTGCCCGCATGCTCAAAGCCCTGGGGCGGTTTGACGACCGCCACGACACCGGCAGTTTCACCCGCACGGGTCCCCCGCTCCTCCACCGGCGCGCGGTTGATGCTTCTGGAGCCGCAGGCCACCAAAGTCAACAGCACACACGTCGCCGCCAAAGACAAACCCAACCGTCGTTTCAAACCCGTCATAACAACCCCCATCATGCAATACCCGATTTTAAGGGGACAAAGAAAACGCCCTCCATGACCTTCTGCTGGATACCGTGCGGCGTTTTGTCAATCACCATCAGCACCTGTTTGCCGGCACTCGGGGCACCCGCGGACACCGGCGCCACCAGCCTGCCGCCGACCGCCAGCTGATC
>LNAP01003135.1_pt1 | contig 15920 bp, 9 predicted proteins | sample 602601 | NCBI WGS metagenome assembly LNAP01 (sample SAMN02440304, study PRJNA202911) | soil metagenome | biome: Subtropical and temperate rainforests or woodlands; isolation source: soil samples (1 kg each in a 20% v/v slurry with milli Q water) were... ...
GGGCGGCGGGGAAAGCCGCCTGCAGCGCCGGGTAATTGGGCAGCAGCACGCGGATGTCCTGCCCGGCCTGGCGCAGGGCTGCGGGCAGGGCGGCGCAGACATCGCCCAGCCCCCCGGTCTTGACCCAGGGGGCCATTTCGGAGGTGGCGAACAGAATCTTCAGTTTGCTCATAACCACACCATCAGCCCCAGCTCGAACTTGTGGACCAGCGCCGGGTGGAACGGGTACATGCGGATGCGGTATTGCAGCTTGCCGCACAGGTCGGGCGTCAGGTCGAGGGCATAGAGCCGTTCGCCATCGGCGGTGACCCCGCCGGCGCTCAGCGGATAGTAGAGGATGTCGGTGCTGGCGTGTTCGGGCCGCTCGACCAGCAGTTCGACGACGACGTCCTCGGCCTGCAGGCCATCGAGCTGGACGGCGACCTCGATGCGCAGCGCCGCGCCGAATTGCAGGCGCTGCTCCGGCGTTTGCAGGGAATGCAGGCTGACGCCCGGCCAGGCCGCGCGGACACGGGCCTTCCAGTCGGCAACGCTGCGCGCCACGGCATGGCCGTCGGCGGCGAAACGGCGCCCGTGCGCGGCCGCCGGCGCATAGAAGCGCTGCGCGTACTCGTTGAGCACCCGGATCATGTTGAAGCGCGGCGTGATGGTGGCGATCGAGCGCTTGGCCATCGCCACCCATTCCGGCGAGTAGCCCATCGGGCCGGTGCGGTAATAGGTGGGAATGACCTGGTCCTGGAGAATCTCGTAGAGCGTGCGCGCCTCTTCGGCATCGCGCTGGGTCTCGTCGAGGTGTCCGGGTGCCGGCTTGATGGCCCAGCCGTTGGGCACCGCGCCGCTGTCGTCGTACCCCTCGCCCCACCAGCCGTCGAGCACGGACAGGTTGAGGGCGCCGTTCATGGCGGCCTTCATGCCCGAGGTGCCGGAGGCTTCCAGCGGGTAGATCGGGTTGTTGAGCCAGACATCCACCCCGGACACCAGGGTGCGCGACAGGTGCAGGTCGTAGCCCTCGAGGAACAGGATGCGGCCCTCGAATTCCGGCTGCTTGGCCACCTCGGTGATCTTGCGGATGATTTCCTGCCCCGGCAGATCCGCCGGGTGGGCCTTGCCGGCGAACAGCAACAGCACCGGGCGGTCGTCATTGCAGATGATTTCGCGCAGCCATTGCAGGTCTTGCAGGAGCAGCGCGGCGCGCTTGTAGGTGGCGAAGCGCCGGGCGAAGCCGATGATCAGCAGGTTGGGATTGTCCGGGTCGGCGATGCGCAGCATGCGGTCGAGGTGGGTGGGCGAGCCCTGATTGCGCAGGTGTTGCTCGCGGACCCGGCTGCGCACCAGGTGCAACAGCATCGACTTGAGCTGCTGGCGGATGCCCCAGAAGGTGGTGTCCGGGATCTGCTGGATGCCATCCCAGTTGCCCGGCTCGGTCTGCCGCTCCTGCCAGCCGATGCCGAGGTAGCGCTCGAAGGTTTCCAGCCATTCGGGCGCCAGGAAGGTCGGCAGATGCACGCCGTTGGTCACGTAATCCATTGGATTTTCCGCAGGCTCGATCTGCGGCCACAGGTGGGCGAGGATGTGCGCCGAAACGCCGCCGTGAATGCGCGACACCCCGTTGTGTTGTCGCGAGGTGCGTACGGCCAGCGCCGTCATGTTGAAGTCGCTGGTGCCCGGCTCGGAGCCCAGCGCCAGCACCTGGTTGCTGGACAGGCCGACGCCCTTGCACCAGTGCTCGGCATAGCGGCGAATCATGTCGTCGGCGAAATGGTCGTGGCCGGCCGGCACGGCGGTGTGGGTGGTGAACACGGTGTTGGCGGCCGCGGCTTCGAGCGCGGCCTCGAAGGGCACCCCCTCGCTGAGCAGGCTGCGCACGCGCTCGACGATCAGGAAGGCGGCATGACCTTCGTTGATATGCCAGACGGTCGGCTTCAGGCCGAGCGCGGCCAGGGCGCGGGCGCCACCGACGCCGAGGAGAATTTCCTGTTCGATGCGGGTGGTTCGGTCGCCGCCATACAGACGGTGGGTGATCTCGCGGTCCTGGACCGCGTTCTGCTCCAGCCAGGTGTCGAGCAGGATGATGCGCACATGGCCGACGCGGACTTCCCAGACCTTGGCGAACACCGGGCGATCCGGCAGGTTGAGCGTAATCAGCAGCTCCTGGCCGCTGGCGTCGAGCACCGGCGTAATCGGCAGGTCGTCGAAGTCCGAGTCATGGTAGGACGCCTGCTGACGCCCCTCGGCATCCAGCTTCTGGTGAAAGTAGCCTTCCTTGTAGAGCAGGCCGACGCCGACGAAGGGCAGGCCCATGTCGCTGGCCGCCTTGCAGTGGTCGCCGGCCAGGATGCCGAGCCCGCCGGAATAGATCGGCAGGCTTTCGTGCAGGCCGAACTCGGCGCAGAAATAGGCGATCAGGTCGTCTTCCCGGAAGCATTGGCCGTGCACGTGCCCCATGTAGGGCCTTTCGTGGTAGCTGTCGTAGGCGGCGAGGACACGATCGAGCGCGCCCAGGAAGATCGGATTGGCGGCGTTGGCTTCCAGACACAGCTGGTCGGCGCGCTTGAGAAAGGCCTTGGGGTTGTGGTTGGAGAGGTTCCACAGCGAGTAGGAGAGGCTGACGAACAGGCCCCGGGTCGGCCGGTCCCAGCTGTACCAGAGATTGTCGGCCAGCTCTTCCATGCGCTGCAGCGGCTGGGGTATCCGCGGATTGACTTCAAGCCTGTAGACAGTACCGGTCATGATGTTGCGGGCTCCATGCCGAGGTGGATGTGAAGGCTGCAGTCGTCGTCCGGAATGGTCCAGAGGAGGGTGATCTCGACTGCCTGCATGATCTGTTCAAAGCCGGCTTCGGATTGCGACACGGTCCGATGCGGCTGGCCGCGCAGCTGCAGCGGCACGGAGCAGGCCAGCTGCAGCGCACCACCCAGCACGCCATCCTCCAGCGTCAGCCGGGAGCAGCGGTGCAGGCTCAGCGCCTGGCCGAAGCCGCCGGGAATGCTGCCGTCCTCCAGCACGTAGCGACCGAGAAAACCGTCGCAACTGGGCATAGCGAGATTGAGCGTGGTGGCAAACTGCCGCCCCGCCAGGCCGACAAAGCGCCAGCTGACGGTCAGCGTGCCACCGCTGAGAGCGTAGCGCTTGGCCACGCCGTCGCGCTGCAGGCTCAGCGGCTCGGCAGCGGACCACTGGTAATCGCTTAGCGTGCAGTCATCCAGCGCATCCAGCCACAGCAGCCGTGGTTGCGCATCGGGGAGGATGGCGGCGGCATCGAGCGGCTGCTTGCTGCGGACGATGTCGTGGGCCGAGGCGATGCCTTCGCCCTGGTGCTGGCTGGGGCTCTCGCCGATGCGCTCGTGGTACTGCTCGTGATAGCGCCGCAGGGTGTCGGCGAAGTTGTGCCGCAGCGGGTAGCTGCTCAGCTCGTGGGCCGCGCCGAGGCCGTCGTCGCGCAGCACCAGTTGCAGCACCGGCGTCGACGCGCAAATCTCGATGCGCCCGTCGAGATCCAGGTCGAGCACCGCCAGCGGCGCACGGGGCTGCAGGGCGTCGAGCCCGGCTTCGAGGGCCAGGAGGTTGTGCCACACGGCACGGCGCAGGTGCGGCAGGTAGAGCCCGCCGAACAGGCCGTGCCAGTAGGCATCGTTGGCCTGGGCGCGGTACAGCGCGCTGACCAGCTCCGGCGCTGGCGCGTCGAGGGCGGCCAGGCGTGCGGACAACCCCAGCATGCGCTTGTGCATCCAGTTGGCTTCCGCATAGCGGGTCAGGAAGTTGCGCCAGATCCCGCCGCGGATGAAGGGGCGGTGCTGGTCGATGCGCCCGGCGGCCTTTGCGCCGGCCAGCAGTTGCGCATAGAGCCCGGCGGCCGGCATCGGCAGCGACCACTGGTTCATTTCGCTGTAGGAGGTGCTCGGCAGATAGACGATGCCGCGGCTGGCCTGCTGGGCATGAAAGTCGGCATAAGTCGCCGTGCGGATCTTCGGGCTGGCCAGCACGCCCTCGAGCACGGCCCGGAGCCAGCCGCGGTGGTAGACCCACTCGTGGGTCTCCGGCCAGATGCCGAACTTCTCGATGTCGTCGAAATAGATGGCGGCGGCCTGCCCGCGGTCGGCCAGATTCTCCAGGTGGGCGATCACCTCGGCGGCCGGGGCGAAGGGCAGGCGATAGCGCAGCGCCTCCGAGATCGGGAACAGGTCCAGTGGCACGCCGCCTTCCTCGGTAGTGAAGTAGCCGTCCAGTTCGTCGACCTGCTTGCCGGTGCAGAGCAGGTGGTAGTCATCGACCATGGCGTAGCGGATGCCGGTTGCCGCCAGGGCCGGGACCACCGAGGACTCCCACACCCGCTCGGTCAGCCAGGCGCCGCGCGGCGGCACGCCGGTCCAGGCCTCCAGCTTGGCGTTGAGGGTGGCCAGCTGGCCGATCCGGTCGCGCGGCGGGATGGCGGCGAGGACCGGCTCGGTGTCGCCGGAGCTGAACAGCTCGACCTGGCCGCGCTGGACCATCGTGGCGAGCAGGACCATGTCGGCCGGAAAGCGCTCGCGCAGCCAGTCGAGCAGCCAGCCGGAAAAATGCACTGCGAAACGGAAGCCGGGATAGTCGAACAGGGTTTCCAGGAACGGCTTGTAGCAGCGGCGATGCGCCTCTTCGATGACCTGCGGGAAATTACCGACGGGCTGGTGGGCATGGACACCGAACAGCAGGGTGATGGCGTTGGTCATTGATCGCCCTCGGGCGTTTCGAGGGGCACGGCACGGCGCATCGTGCCGGCGCTCTCCGCGGCGCCGCCGTGGCTGATCGGGTGTTCCAGGCTGGCCGGAACCGGCAGTTCGAGCAGGCGATAGAGTGCCTTGAGGTTGTCGCGAAACAGCAGGTCGAAGCTGGCTACCGACTGCGGCGAATTGTAGTCGCCCAGCCACCAGAACCAGTCCGAACTCTCGCAGCCGGACAGGCAGCGCAGGATCTGCGCGTGCCGTTCGGCGCTGAGCCGGCCGCTGTCGAGGACCCGGTCGGTGCACTGCTTGGCGGCGCAGAGCAGTTCCCAGGCGCGATTCTTGTCGGGACTGCCGATCCAGGTCGACAGCGTGCCGAACACCCAGCTGCCGGCCGTCAGCCGCGGCAGGCGGTCGCGGCGGTCGCGGTGCGTAGCCGCGGCCTGGCTCAGGGTGACGGTACGGATGGTGTCGCTCTGCTCCAGGGCCGCGTAGAGGTTGTTGAAGAAATACCAGCCGTTGTACGGGTAATACTCCCAGGCGTTTTCGCCGTCGAGGAACACCGGGATCAGGTTGCGCGGGTCCTGACCGTGGAGCGCATTCGCCTCGTGCATGAAGTGCTCGGTGGCGTCGCGGCCGTGCCACTTCGCGTACTCGAAGCCGATCATGTCGGAGAGGGCCTCGTTGCGGAAAAACAGCGTGATATCGCCGGGCGTGCCTTGCGGGGGCTGCCAGGGAATGGCGACGCTCGCCGCGTCGCCGGCCGAATGCTTGAGCACGCCCTGGCTACTGGCGGTCCAGGCGAAGCCGGCCTCGGCAATCTGCTTGAGGAAGGCCGTGGAGAGCGCGCCCTCGGCGGGCCACAGGCCACTCGGGAGCTGCCCGAAGCGGCGCTGATGGCTGCTCCGGGCCGCCTCGAGCTGGGCGGCGACCCGCGAGCGGCCACCGGGGTAGGCGGGTGCGGAGGGCAGCGGGCACTCCGGCAGGGCCTCGCGGGCGACGTTGAAGTCGAGCAGCAGCGGCGCCAGCGGGTGGTGGGAGGGCGTGCAGCTGAGTTCGATCTGCCCGGCTTCGGCCAGCGCCCGGTAGCGGGGGATCAGACTGGTCAGGATGCGGGTCAGTTCGGCGAGCAGGCGCTGGCGGTCCTGCTGGTCGAACTCGCTGCCCTTGGCCATCAGCTCGGTAATGATGCCGCCCGCGCGGCGCAGGGTCTCGCCGCTCCAGGCCAGCAGATACCAGGTGGCGAGGTCGGTGAAGTAGTGGTCGGCGAGATAGTGCAGGGCATCGTCATCCTGGTCACGCAGCAGGTTCGCCAGGTCGCGCAGGCGCCGGTAGGGCGCAAAGGGCTCGAGCATGGTTGGGGCATGGCAGTGAAAGGCGCTGTCGAGCAGCCAGGTCCGGTCGGCCTCGCTCAGGGCTTGCGACGAGGGCGCGTCGAGGATGCGCAGCAGCGGATCGCGCCACTGGCGGCTTTGCAGCTGTGCGCAGTAGTCCTCGATCTGCTCGAGCAGCACCGGGACGAAATTGACCGTGCAGTGCACGCCGGGGTGCCGCTCCAGGTGGCCGGCCATGTCGGTGTAATCCTTGAGCGCGTGCAACAGCACCCAGGGCAGGACGAACTGGCCGGTCTCGGGGTGCCGGTAGTCCGGCTGGTGCATGTGCCAGAGCAGGGCGAGATCGGCCATGGCGGCTACGGGCGCCAGGCCGAACCCTGGCCGAGCATCGTGGCGGTGACCAGGGTGACGCCTCGCGGGCTGACATAGAAGCGCTTGCGGTCCTCTTCCGGATTCACGCCGATGACCATGCCTTCGGGAATCCGGCACTGTCGGTCGATCACGCAGCGCTTGAGCACCGCATGCCGGCCGACTTCGACATTGGGGAGGATGACCGAGTCCTCGACCCTGGCCCAGCTGTGGACGTGGACACTGGAGAACAGCATCGAGTTGGTGACCGTAGCGCCGGAAATGATGCAGCCGCTGGAGATCAGCGAGTCCATCGCCACGCCGCGGCGGTCGTTGTCGTTGAACACGAACTTGGCCGGCGGCAGCTGTTTCTGATGGGTCCAGATCGGCCATTGCTTGTCGTACAGATCGAGCTCGGGCGTGACCTTGGTCATGTCCATGTTCGCTTCCCAGTAGGCGTCGATGGTCCCCACATCCCGCCAGTAGGGTTTCTCCGCGTCGCGGCCGACGCAGGAGTCGGCGAAACGGTGGGCGAACACCCGATGGCGCGCCACGATGTAAGGAATGATGTCCTTGCCGAAGTCGCGGCTGGAGCCGGGGGTGTGGGCGTCGCGCTCCAGTTGCTCGATAAGGAAGCGGGTGTTGAAGATGTAGATACCCATCGACGCCAGGGCGCGTTCGGGATTGCCGGGCATGGCCGGTGGAGCCTGCGGCTTCTCGACGAACTCCACCACGCGATCCTCGTCATCGACGGCCATCACGCCGAACTCGCGGGCATCGGCGAGCGGCACGTCGATGCAGGCGACGGTCATGTCGGCGCGCCGGCGGACATGAGCGGCCAGCATGCGTCCGTAGTCCATCTTGTAGATGTGGTCGCCGGCGACGATCAGCACGTGCTCGGGGTTGCAGCGGTGGATGAAGTTCAGGTTCTGGTAAACCGCATCGGCGGTGCCCTGGTACCACTGGGTTTCGTCGATCTGCTGCTGGGCGGGCAGCAGCTGGATGAACTCGTCGAAGCGGCCATCGAGGAAGCTCCAGCCACGCTGGATGTGGCGGATCAGGCTGTGGGCCTTGTACTGGGTGGCGACGCCGATCTTGCGGATGCCCGAGTTGACGCAGTTGGACAGGGTGAAGTCGATGATGCGGAACTTGCCGGCAAAGGGCACCGCGGGCTTGGTGCGGAACTCGGTCAGCTGGTGGAGGCGACTGCCGCGGCCGCCGGCCAGGATCATGGCGAAGGTATTGCGGGTCAGTTGGCTGATGAAGCGTGTGCCGGTCTGGCTCCTGTCGCCAGGCTCGGCATCCGTCTGATGCAGGCTGGGGCGGTTTTCGGGCATAGTGTTTTCCATTCACTCCCTCGTCTTGTTGTTTTGTCCTGCCAGCGGTGAATTTCTCCTAGAGGCTGAAAATGACATTAGCCCACACCTTGTACTTGTTCAACGAAGGCCGGAACGTGCAGTCCTACCGCTTTCTCGGCGCGCACGTGCAGGCTGACGGGACGGCATTCCGGGTCTGGGCACCGAATGCCGCGCAGGTCTCGGTGGTCGGCGACTTCAACGGCTGGCAGGGTGGCGTGCACGTCATGCACAGCCTGGGGCGCGGGGGCGTGTGGGAGGTGGTGGTGCCCGAAGCCGGCCCCGGCAGCCTCTATCGTTTCGAGATCACCAACCGCGATAGCGGCGCGCTGCTGACCAAAGGCGATCCCTACGCCCGCGGTTTCGAGCTGCGCCCGGGGTCGGCGGCCTACGTGGTCGCACCTTCGCAATACCGCTGGGGCGATGCGCAATGGCTGCAGCAGCGGGCCGCCTGGGACTGGCAGCACGCACCGCTGAATATCTACGAGGTGCATGCCGGCTCGTGGATGCGCCATGCCGACGGCAGGCCCTACCTGTGGAGTGAGCTGGCCGAGCGGCTGATTCCCTATGCGGTGGCCCAGGGCTACACCCATCTCGAGCTGCTGCCGATCACCGAGCACCCGCTCGACGAGTCCTGGGGCTACCAGGCCACCGGCTACTTTGCGCCGACCTCGCGCTACGGCTCGCCGGACGACCTGCGCGCCTTTATCGACGCCTGCCATGCGGCCGGTCTGGGCGTGCTGCTCGACTGGGTGCCCGGACATTTCCCCCAGGACGACTGGGCGCTGGCTCGTTTCGACGGCACCGCGCTGTACGAACACGAAGACCCGCGTCTGGGCCTGCATGCCGAATGGGGCACGCACATCTTCAACTACGGCCGTCACGAGGTGTGCAGCTTCCTGCTGTCGTCGGCGCACTGGTGGCTGGCGGAGTTCCATTTCGATGGTCTGCGCGTCGACGCCGTGGCCTCGATGCTCTATCTCGACTATTCGCGCCAGCCGGGGCAGTGGCTGCCCAACCGCCATGGCGGGCGGGAAAATCTCGAGGCCATCGACTTCCTGCGCGAACTGAACACCATGGTGCATGGCGAATTCCCCGGCGCGCTGACCATCGCCGAGGAGTCCACCGCCTGGCCGCAGGTGTCGCGACCGACCTACGTCGGCGGCCTGGGTTTCTCGATGAAGTGGAACATGGGCTGGATGAACGACAGCCTGCGCTATTTCCACCGCGATCCGCTGTTCCGGCGCTGGCACCATGACGAGGTCACCTTTGGCCAGGTCTACGCCTACAGCGAAAACTTCGTCCTGCCGCTTTCCCATGACGAGGTGGTGCATGGCAAGGGCTCGCTGAGCGGCAAGATGCCCGGCGACCCCTGGCAGCGCTTCGCCAACCTGCGCCTGCTGCTGGCCTGGCAGGCCTTCACGCCCGGCAAGAAGCTGATGTTCATGGGCGGCGAGTTCGGCCAGGCCCGCGAGTGGTCGGAGAGCCGGGAACTCGACTGGGGGCTGCTCGCCGAACCCGCGCATGCCGGCGTGCAGCGGCTGGCGCGCGACCTGAACCGTCTCTACCGGGATCTGCCGGCCTTGCACGGCCAGGACTTCGAGGCCCCTGGCTTCGAGTGGATCGACTGCCACGACAGCGAGCACTCGGTGCTGTCCTGGCTGCGCTGGGGGCGCGACGGCAGCTTCGTGGTGGTCGCCGTCAACTTCACCCCGACGCCGCTCACCGGCTATCGCCTCGGCGTGCCGCATGCCGGGCGCTACCTGGAAGTGCTGAACAGCGACTCGACCCACTACGGCGGCAGCGACCTGGGCAACGGCGGCGTCATCGAGGCGGTGGAGGGCGAATGGATGCGCCGTCCGGCCAATCTGGAGATCACCTTGCCGCCGCTGGCGGCGGTGCTGCTGCGTCTGGAGGAGGACGGCGCGGCGCACTGAATCGGCGGGCAAAAACCCTTACCATAGCGCCCCATCAACGCCTGGCCTGAGTGGGAATCGCCGAATGCTGTCTGCCGTCAAACGCTACAAACTGCTCCTCTCCGGAGCCTTGGCGCGTTACTTCCCGAGGACCACGGCGTACCTGCGCTCCACCAGCGGAGCGGCCTTGTTCCACCAGCAGCCCGCGCCGGCCAAGCCGAAGCCGCGGGCGAAGAAGGTCGGCGCTGCCGCCAGCAAGGCCAGGGTGAGCGGCGAGAAGAAGCCGGGCAAACCCCGTGCCCAGCCTGCGAAGCGGGCCAGCGAGGGTATCTACGGGCCGGCGCTGATGGTGGTCGACGATCCGCAGGTCCAGGCCATGCGCGAGCGCGTCGGCCAGGCGGTGGCCGCCGGGGTGATCAGTCCGCCTTCGGATGAGCAGTGGGCGATGATCCTCAGCCGCCATCCGGTCACGCGGATCTTCGCCGGGGCCGGATCGGGCAAGTCCACCACCCTGGTGCTGCGGGTGGTGTTCATGCTCTGTCACATGGGCATCAAGCCCGAGAGCCTGACGGTGATTTCCTTCACCAATGCCTCCTGCGCGCAGCTGCGCGAGCAGCTGATCAGGGTCCTCGGCTTCTGGCCGTATCCCTTCGATGCCGGCCAGGCCAGGCAGTGCGTGCGCACCTTCCACTCGGCCATGGCCGTGCTGGCCAAGGAGGCACTGGGCAACCCGGTGTGGTTCGAGCAGCTGGACGAGCGCAACGCCTCGGCCACTGAAGTGGACAATCCGCTGACCTCTGCGCGCCTGAAGCCCGCCCAGCAGCGCCTGCTCAAGCAGGCCTACCAGCGCTGCTATGCCGAGGAAGCGGACTTTCGCGAACGGGTGCACCGCTTGCTGGACCTGCCGGCGCCGGCTGCCGATGGCGAAGGCCAGCGGGCACGCGTGCCCAAGGCGCCCCTGGACGGCTTCAAGCTGGCCGGGGAGTTCACCGCGGTGCCGTTGTTCGAAGCCTTCCATGCCCAGGCGGGCTTCATGGAAAGCATCGGCATCCGCCTCGACCAGATACACACGCAGGAGCTGAGCTGTTCAGCGCGGGAGAGGGACTTCGTCGAGGCCCTGGTGATGTTCTGGAAAACCTTCGAGGCCTGCCTGCAGGAGCAGGGTCTGCTGACCTTCAACGGCGCCTTCCAGAAGCTCACCCAGATTCTGGCTACCGGCGGCGGTAAGGGCATCTCCGCGCAGGCCCTGGCCCCGTTCACCCACCTGCTGATCGACGAGTTCCAGGACATCTCCCCGCAGATCGTCCAGTGGTTGCAAGCGCTGCACCGCGGCCTGGCCCGGCAGGGCGCTGCGGTCAGCCTGATGGCCATCGGCGACGACTGGCAGTCCATCTATGGTTGGCGCGGCAGCTCCCCCGAGCTGTTCATGGACTTCGACAAGTACTTCCCGGGCAAGGGCAAGGCGAAGAACAGCGCGGTGCTGATGCTGGAAACCAATTACCGCTCCATCGAGCCGGTGATCCGCGATGGCGAGGCGGTACTGGGCGGCGTCGAATTCAAGCAGGCCAAGGCCAGCAAGGCGTTCAAGACCATGCAGCCGGGCGATCATGGCGTCGAGGTGGTGTCGCGCTTTGACGTGAAGACCCGGCTGCCGGAGTTGCTCAAGGAAATCCACGCCCAGTGCGCTCACGTCGCCAGCCGCAAGAGCACCGAGCGTACCGCCGTGCTGGTCCTCAGCCGCCGCAACGAACCGCTGCAGAGCATCCAGAGCCAGCTGGACAAGAAACTGCCGGTCAAGGCCTACACCATCCACCGCGCCAAGGGGCTGCAGGCCGAAGTGGCGATCATCGTCGACGATTGCGCGCCGCCGGAAAAACACCCGCTACGCAATGCGCTGTACGCCTACTCGGGATTCTTCCGCAACAGCTACGACCAGGCGATGCAGGACGAGAGCCTGCGCCTGGCCTACGTGGCGATTACCCGGGGAGTGAGCCGGGTGCTCTGGTTTACCCAGAAGACCCAGGGGGCGACGCAGGTGCTGGTCGCGCGAGGCCGCCAACGAGGCTAGCGGGCCAGGGGATCGCAGCCCGCGTGGTGAGCTAGCCGCCAAAGTTGAACAGGGCAAAAACCAAGGCCGCGAGGATCACGAAGAACAGCGCGTACTTGATCGTCAGGGTCAGGGAACTCTCGCCCGGGATCTCGGCCCGGCAATGCGGACAGACCTTGGCGTTGGGCGGTATCTCCTTCTTGCACTCTCTACAATGGACGACTTTCATGCCTTCACCTCGCTGTCGGCGCACGGGTGGCGCGCCATCCGCCCTCTGACAGACAGATTAGCCGAGCGCCTGGCGTCGGCAATCGCCGCCCCCGCGAGGACGAAAACCGCGCGATGACTCATGGGCTATCCTCGGAGTTACCGCGTAAGGGTAGGCGGGGAAAAGTGTGTGCGCTGGGTCATCCTGATTGCCTTCGTACTGAGCGGGATGGCCGTGGCCGATCCGCTGGTCGAGGCCCAAAGCCGCTTTCGCGCCCTGGACAGCTATCAGGCCATGCTGCGTGTCCGGGAGGCTGACGGCGAGCAGTGGCTGCTGCGCTATGCCTATCGCAAACCCGGCTGGGTGCGCATGGAGTTTCTGCAGCCGCATGCGGGGGCGGTACTGATCTACGATCCCGGGACACAACGGGTGCATATCTGGCCATTCGGCCTCAAGCGTACGCCGGCACTCAGCCTTGATCCGAACAATCGCTTGATCCGCGGCCCGCATGGTTATCGGGTCGATCGCCTGGATGTCGGCCAGCTGCTGGAGTATCTGTTGGCCCTGCGGGAGCGCGGCAGCCTGTCCCCTCTCGGCGACACGGACATCCTCGGGCGGCCCTCCAGCGGCTTCGAGATCGCCGGGAGCGAGGCCGAGGATCGCTACCGGGTGTGGCTGGCTCGCGACAGCCTGTTTCCCTTGCGGGTCGAACGTTTCGCGGCTCGCGGTCCCCTGCTCGAACGGGTCGACCTGACCCACGTGCACATCGACGTCGCCTTTCCCGAGCAGTTCTTCAGGCCCTGACGCTGGGCGTTCCGGCAATTGGACTCCATACCGCTAGCGTCGAAGGCGCAGGGCAGGGCGGCCAGCGGGAGCTAACCGGCGGCCGTGCGTGCGATCAGCCCCTGCGCGCGGGTCGGCAGCAGGCGGATGGCGACGAACTTGGAGGTCGGCGTGTGGCTGCCGGCGCCGAAGCTGTCCAGCGGCACCAGCGGGTTGGTTTCCGGGTAGTAGGCGGCGGCCTGGCCGAGCGGCGTGTCGTAGGCCAGCAGGGTGAAGCCCGTCACCCGCCGCTCGATGCCGTCGTCCCACAGCGACAGCAGATCGACCTGCTGCCCAGGCGTGAGGCCCAGGCGCTGGATGTCCGCCGGATTGACGAACACCACCTCGCGCATGCCCTTGACCCCGCGATAGCGGTCGTCGAGGCCGTACAGGGTGGTGTTGTACTGGTCGTGGGAGCGCAGGGTCTGCAGGATCAGGTCCGGCTTGTCCGGCTGGCTGCGTACCTGCTCCGGCAGCAGGTCGTCCGGCAGGGCGTGGTCCTTGAATTCGGCGCGGCCGCTGGCGGTATGCCACTGCCGGCGCGCGGCGGCGTTGCCCAGGTAGAAGCCGCCCGGCTGGGCCAGGCGCTGCTCGAAGTCGGCGAAGCCGGGGATGGTGTTGCCGATCAGCTGGCGGATGCGCGCGTAGTCCTCGACCAGCCACAGCCAGTCCACCGGCTGCTTGCCCAGCGTCGCGGCGGCGATGCCGGCGACGATCGCCGGCTCGGAACGCATCTGCCGCGACAGCGGCTCGAGCTGGCCCCAGGACGCATGCACCATGCTGAACGAGTCCTCCACCGTCACCGCCTGCGGGCCGCCGGCTTGGCGATCGATGTCGGTGCGGCCGAGGCAGGGCAGGATCAGCGCCTGCCGGCCGGTGACCAGATGGCTGCGGTTGAGCTTGGTGCTGATCTGCACGGTCAGCGCGCAGCGCTGCAGCGCCCGATGGGTTCGCGGGGTATCCGGGGTGGCCTGGGCGAAGTTGCCGCCCAGGCCGATGAACACCTTCACCTGGCCGGCGAGCATGGCGTTGATCGCCGCCACCGCGTTGTGCCCCGGCTGGCGCGGAACGGCGAAGGCGAAACGCTGCTCCAGCGCATCGAGCAGCGCCGCCGGCGGCTGCTCGTTGATGCCCATGGTGCGGTCGCCCTGCACGTTGCTGTGGCCGCGCACCGGACAGGCACCGGCGCCGGGCTTGCCGACGTTGCCGCGCAGCAACAGCAGGTTGGCGATTTCCTGGATGGTCGCCACCGAATGGCGATGCTGGGTGATGCCCATCGCCCAGCAGACGATCACCCGCTCGGCCTGGCGATAGATGCGCGCGGCCTGCTCGATCTCGGCCAGCGGCAGGCCCGACTGCTGCTCGATCTGCGCCCAGGGCGTGGCGTCCACCGCTTCCAGGTAAGCCTCCATGCCGGTCGTGTGTTCGGCGATAAAGGCATGGTCGAACACCGCCGGCAGGCCGTCCCGCTGTGCTTCGCGTTCCCACTGCAGGAGGAACTTGGCCATGCCGCGCAGCGCCGCCATGTCGCCGCCGAGGCGGGGGCGGAAATAGGCGCTGTGGGTCGGCGCGGCGCCGTTGGCGAGCATCTCCAGGGCTTTCTGCGGGTGCTGGAAGCGCTCCAGGCCGCGCTCCTTGAGCGGGTTGAAGCACACCACCTGGGCGCCGCGCTGTACCGCCTCGCGCAGCGGCTCGAGCATGCGCGGGTGGTTGGTGCCGGGGTTCTGGCCCATCACGAAGATGGCGTCGGCGTGCTCGAAGTCGGCGTAGGTGACGGTGCCCTTGCCCACGCCGAGGCTCTGACCGAGGCCGACGCCGCTGGCCTCGTGGCACAGGTTCGAGCAGTCGGGGAAGTTGTTGCTGCCCAGCGCGCGGCCGAACAGCTGATAGAGGAAGGCCGCCTCGTTGCTGGCGCGCCCGGAGGTGTACAGCTCCACCTGGTTGGGGTGGTCCATGGCGTGGAGTTTGCTGGCGATCAATTTGAAGGCCGCGTCCCAACTGACCGGCACATAGTGGTCGCTGGCCGCGTCGTAGCGCAGCGGCTCGGTCAGCCGGCCCTGGTATTCCAGCCAGTAGTCGCTCTGCTCGCGCAGTTGGCGCACGCTGTAACGGGCGAAGAACTCGGCGCCGATGCCGCGCTGGGTGGCCTCCCAGTTAACCGCCTTGGCGCCGTTTTCGCAGAAGTTGACCACATGGTTGCCCGGCGCCTCGCCCCAGGCGCAGCCGGGGCAGTCGAAGCCGCCGTTCTGGTTGGTCTTGAGCAGGGTGCGGATGTTCTTCAGGGCGTTGTCGCTGCCCAGCCAGGCGCGGGTCACGCTGCGCAGGGCGCCCCAGCCGCCGGCCGGGCCGGCGTAGGGCTGAAAGCGGGCATCGGGGTGGAAGCGGTCGGCGCGGGGCATGGTCGTTCTCGATACTCAGGAATGGGCGGGCGCCGGGCTGTAGACCCGCGGCGCGCTGTGATGGGGCAGGTGGATCAGGTTCAGCCGGTGCGCGCGCGCCCACTGCACGGTCAGCGCGGTGGGCGCCGACAGGCACACCAGGCTGGCGATACGCGCGCGCACCGCCTTGTGGATCAGCTCCAGGCTGCAGCGGCTGGTGACCACGACGAAGCCTTCGCTCGGCCTGCGGCGTTGCAGCGTCAGCGCGCCGATCAGCTTGTCCAGCGCGTTATGCCGTCCGATATCCTCGCGGCCGAACGTGTATGGAACGCCTGCCGCAGCGGCGATATCGGCGTCCTGCGTCGCGTCGATCACCGCTTTCGCCTTCACAAACACGTCCTCGCCGCTCTCGAGCCCGAATTCCATTCCGACGACCGCAGGGGCCGAGCGATCGCCGACAGAAGCAACACGCGGCTCCATGAAACGGACCGGTATCAGCACATCGATATTCGGCTCCGCTTCCACCAGTGCCCGGAACGCCTTCTCCGCCGTTGAAATATCGAAGGAATCGCCCTCCACCCGTTGAAACCATTCAAGAAAGATGCCTTTATTTAAAATCGATCCATCCGTATCCCGGTTCATATCAATGCTGTTCAACCAACCGAGCGTCATGAGTCCGCCCAGCTGTCTCCGGTTATTCCCGTCCGCCATCAGCACTGAAAGGCCGTTCCGCGCGGCGGAAACAGCCGCGGCGATCCCTTCCGGATCGGTGCCGGCCACAATGCCGACTGCGTTTTCAATATCTGCTTCCAACA
>LNAP01006590.1_pt1 | contig 15906 bp, 15 predicted proteins | sample 602601 | NCBI WGS metagenome assembly LNAP01 (sample SAMN02440304, study PRJNA202911) | soil metagenome | biome: Subtropical and temperate rainforests or woodlands; isolation source: soil samples (1 kg each in a 20% v/v slurry with milli Q water) were... ...
TCCGTCACCATCGATTTCATCTCCGATGTGGTGTGCCCCTGGTGCGCGCTGGGGGCGACGGCGCTGGAGCAGGCGATCGAGAACGTGGCTGGGGAAGTCTCGGTGGAGCTGACCTACAAGCCGTTCGAGTTGAACCCGGACATGCCGGCCGAAGGTGAGCAAGCGGTCGAGCACCTGATGCGCAAGTACGGGAGAACGGCCGACGACGTCGCCGCCGGCAAAGCCATGCAGATCGCTCGCGGCGAGGCCATCGGCTTCAAGTTCGATCTGGAGAAGCGCACGCATTTCTACAACACCTTCGATGCGCACCGATTGTTGCTGTGGGCGTTGCAGGAAGGGCGGCAAGTCGAGCTGAAGAAGGTGCTGCTACGGGCCTATTTCAGCGAAGGCCAGAACCCGAGCGATCACTCGACGCTGGTGCGTCTGGCGACTGAAGCAGGGCTGGATGCGGCAGGTGCGAGAGAGGTGCTGGCGTCCGACGCATTCGCCACCGAAGTGCGTGAGCTTGAAATCTATTACCGCCAGCACGGCATCAACTCGGTCCCGGCCATGGTGCTGAACGGTCGCCACCTGGTGTCCGGTTCGCAATCGGTCGAGTACTACGAACAGATGTTGAGACAAATGGCGAACGCCCCGGCCGAAGCCTGATTACAGATTTCTACCCCACTTTTAATTGTCAGAGGTCTTCATCATGAGCATTTCGAAAAAAGTCATCGTTATCACCGGCGCGTCCCAAGGTCTCGGCGACGGTATGGTCAAAGCTTTTCGTGAACTCGGTTACCGGATCGTCGCCACTTCGCGTTCGATCAAGCCGTCCACCGATCCGGACATTCTCACTGTGGCCGGTGACATCGGCGAGCCGGAAACCGCCCAGCGCGTCATCCGTGAAGCCATCTCCCGTTTCGGTCGCATCGATACCCTGGTCAACAACGCCGGGATCTTCATCGCCAAGCCGTTCACCGCATATACCGCAGAGGACTACGCCAATGTGTTGTCGGTGAACGTCAATGGCTTCTTCTACATCACTCAGCTCGCCATCGCCGAGATGGAAAAGCAGGGCAGCGGCCACGTCGTCAATATCACCACCAGCCTGGTGGACCACGCCATCGACGGCGTGCCATCGGTGTTGGCTTCACTGACCAAGGGCGGCCTCAACGCGGCAACCAAATCCCTGGCCATCGAATACGCCAAGCGCGGGATCCGGGTGAACGCCATCAAGACCCCGATGCACGGCGAAGAAACCCATGCCGCACTGGGCAATCTGCACCCGGTCGGACACATGGGCGAGATCGATGATATTGCGCAAGCGGTCGTGTATCTGGACGGCGCCAAGTTCGTCACTGGCGAAATCCTGCACGTGGACGGTGGTCAGAGCGCGGGACACTAAAGGCGCGTTTCCAAACCCCGGAAACAACAAAGCCCCTGCATTTCTGCAGGGGCTTTGTTTTGTAGGGTGCCGGCAGGAAAAGCACGATGAATCAATCCGCTACGAGGAGCGCTTCACCAGACCGTACATCTAGATTATGATCGCGCAGCCGCCTGACCGTAATCCTCTATACTACGGGCCATTCTCCCGGTCGCTACCCGATTCTACCTCGTTTGGCAGCAAATGCCGCGTTGGGCCTCCCGCACTGGCACCAATTATCCCAAGCGTATTGCGAATACTAGAAAAGATGATCTTTATAAAAAATAATAAGCTTTTCTCCTGCTTATACTTACTGGCAGTCGTCATAACCATCGGTGTGGTGTACTCATTGGGCTTCCGGGAAGCGGCAAGCCAGATTGCGATCGCGCCCGAGCGCCTGAGAAACTTTACGTTCCCCATCTGGGAGCAACACGCTTTTTCGCAGCACGGTTTCCTCGTCTTCTATTCGATGGAGGACTACGCAAAAAAGATCGCGTATTCCAACCACTCCACTGCTTATCTGTTCTACATGTACGCCCTCTATAAAGTGGAAATGTATGTGCAGGCATTACCGATGAGAGTGACAGGGGCTTTCCTGAACATCATTTCGCTGGCAGGCGTTACGTTCTTTTTTCTGTCCCGCCTGGTGGAAAAGCGCCTGGCATTCGGTCAGGGCCTGCTGATTCTGTTATCGGTCGTATTCATGGTGTCGATGCCGGGATTCTGGATTTCTTCGGCCAGATTCAACGTCGACAATACGTTCCCATTGATATTTGCGTTCCAGGCGCTGGCTGCGTTTTTGATCTGGAAAAATCGGGAACGATCCGGAGCGGTCATGACAGTGATCGTGTTGTTTGCCGTGTTTTCTCCGATCTCGGCGGCGTTGCTGGGTGCCGCCTTGCTGGTTTGGGCATGCCGCAGCGACGGTCTCGACAGACGGATGTGTCGTCTGGCATTGGTGGCCCTCGTTGCGGCCGTTGCCTTCTATCTGCCGTCCCCACTGATATCGAAGGCACTGGGTTTCACCTCGTCCAACAGCGGCTGGCTGTTTCGCGCTGGTCTGGATGGCGACACCACTTATTTCACCAACATCGTGAAGTCGGTACTTGTTCCGCAGTTCCCGCGGCCATTTCCGACCATTGCCGTGCCGATCCTGTTCCTGGTGGCCCAGTTGGCCTGTTTGCGCATGATCAAACGGCGTGAACCTGCCGGCGTTGCGGCACCGGCGGGGACCTCCCCGTTGGTCGGCGTCAGCATGTTCTACTACCTGCTTTTTTCGCAATACGTGATGACCAGCCTGCTGTGGCCGCAGGCCGTTGCCATTCATCCGTACCTGTATGACTACCTGCTGATGGCACCGGTTTTCGTCGCGATTGTTCTGAATTTTGCGTTCAAGCCCTCACCGGCTGCGTTGCGTTTCTGGGCGCTGGTGCTGTTGTTCTGCATTTCCTTCCATCTCCAGCAGGTCGCGCAGGCAAAATGCCAGGGGTGTTACTACCCGGGCGCCTGGGACGCGAGCATCAAGCAGCCATGAAGACCGTCGCCATTCTTCAGTCGAACTACATACCCTGGAAGGGCTATTTCGACATGATCGCTGCGGTCGATGAGTTCATCCTCTACGACGACATGCAGTTCACCAAGAACGACTGGCGCAATCGCAACCTGATCAAGACGCCGCAAGGCGTCCAGTGGCTCAGCGTGCCTGTCGGGCAAGGCATCAGTCGCCGCATTCGCGATGTCGAGCTGGCGCCCGCCTGGCAGGCCAAGCACTGGAAAACGCTGCAGAGCAACTATCGGCGAGCGCCTTTCTTCGATGAGGTCGCCCAGTGGCTCGAGCCGCTCTATCTGGTGGAGACCCACACGGGTCTGTCGTCGATGAACCGGAAGTTCATGGAAGCGATTTGCCGATACATCGGTATTGAAACCCGCATTACGAATTGCTGGGACTATATGTCTGCCGGCGACAAAACCCGGACTGCCCGCCTGGTGGACCTTTGTCAGCAGGCCGGTGCGACGCAATACCTGTCGGGACCGGCGGCAAAGGACTACATCGAGGCGCCGCTGTTCGACGACGCCGGCATTGCGCTGCAATGGTTCGATTACGCCGGTTTCCCCGAGTATCCGCAACTCTGGGGGGAATTCACCCATGGCGTCACCGTCCTGGATCTGCTGTTCAATTGCGGCAAGGACGCGCGCCGTTACATGAGGCATGTCAAAGCATGAGGCTGTCCATCGTCGCCACGCTTTACCGCTCGGCCAAGTTCGTCGAGGAGTTCCATCTCCGTGCTAGCCAGGCGGCACAACAATTGGTCGGAGACGATTACGAGATCGTACTGGTCAACGACGGCTCGCCCGATTCAAGCCTGGAACTGGCCGTCCAGTTGAGCGAAGCCGATCACCATGTGGTGGTCGTCGATCTCTCGCGCAACTTCGGCCATCACAAGGCCATGATGACGGGCCTGCGACATGCCCGCGGTGAACGTGTCTTCCTGCTCGATAGCGACCTGGAGGAAGATCCGGCATGGTTGCTCTCGTTCAGCGAGCAGATGGAGCGCGAAAAGGTCGATGTGGTCTACGGTGTCCAGCAGCAGCGAAAAGGCAAGCACTTCGAGCGCTGGACCGGGCAGGTGTTCTACAAACTCTTCCGTTTCCTCAGCGGGCTGGATATGCCCGACAATATCGTCGTCGCCAGGCTGATGTCGCGCCGCTATGTTGACGCACTGATTCAGCACGACGAGCGCGAGTTGTTCATGGCGGGTCTGTGGGTCATCACCGGCTTCGATCAGCGTGCGCAGGTCATCGACAAGCGCAGTCGCGACGAGACGACCTACACGCTGGGAAAGAAAGTGGCGCAACTGGTCAATTCGATTACTGCCTTCAGCAGTGCACCGCTGGTGGGAATCTTCGGAGTGGGCTGCGCGATCTTCCTGCTGTCGGCCGCCTACACGAGCTTTCTCGTCGTCAACTGGCTGCTCCTGGCGAACCCACCCAGCGGCTATACGTCGCTGATGGCTTCGATCTGGCTGCTCGGCGGCCTGATCATCGCATTCGTCGGCGTGGTCGGGATTTATCTCGCCAAGATCTATTCCGAAGTCAAGCAGAGACCCTACACTATCGTCCGCCATGTCTACCGTCAGGCTGAGGCGCGGAGCATCGAATGAAAAAACTCATTATTTTTGGTCTCACCGACGCCGCCGAGCTCGCACTTTATTATTTTTCCAACGACTCCAGCTATCAGGTCGAGGCGTTTGCCGTCGATCCCGCCTACATGCCGGCCGACAAGAGCTTCAAGGGATTTCCGGTGGTGGCATTCGATGAAGTCACCCAGATCTACCCGCCAGACCGGTATGTCTTTTTCGTCGCGCTCGGCTATTCCAAGCTCAACCAGATCCGCAAGGAAAAATATCTGGCAGTCAAGGCGCTGGGCTACGAAATGGTCAGCTACATCAGTTCGCGAGCCACGTTGCTGACAGAGGACATCGGCGAGAACTGCTTCATCCTCGAAGACAATACCGTTCAGCCCTTTGTGCGCATCGGCAACAATGTGACCATGTGGAGCGGCAATCATGTCGGACATCATTCGCATATTGAGGACCACTGTTTCCTGGCCTCGCACATCGTCGTATCCGGCCGTGTGACGATCGGGGAAAGCTGTTTTCTCGGCGTCAACGCGACCCTTCGCGATCACGTCACCATCGGCGAGAAATCCATCATCGGCGCCGGCGCCCTGATTCTTGGAGATGTCGCTGCCGAAGGCGTATACGTTGGACAAGCCACCGAACGGTCGCGCGTGCCGAGTACCCGCGTCAGGAACATCTAAAGAACCTCATCATTGGCGTGAAGAAATCCCATGTGGAAAAAACTAGGAAAGATATTCTGCGCAGAAGGGCAGAGCGATTGGTTGTATTCTCACGCGATGATTCCCATTGCTGAGCAGATGGACGGCGACCTGTATCGCATCTATTTCTCATCACGTGACAAGACTAATCGCGGCCACGGTGGCTTCCTCGAGATCGATATGCGGGACCCGACCAAGGTCTTGCGCGTCCATCCGGATCCGGTCCTCGAACCGGGCGACCTCGGATGTTTCGACGACAGTGGCGCCTTGCCCAATTCGATCGTCAACGTCGGTGGCCGCAAACTGCTGTACTACACCGGGATCAACCTGGGCGTGACGGTAAAGATCCGCAATTCCATCGGCCTGGCCGAATGGAACGAGGCCACCCAGCGCTTCGAGAGGCTGTTCCGCGGTCCCGTCATCGACCGCACCCGCGATCTTCCTCATTTCGTCGCCACCCCTGAGGTGCAGTTCGAGGCCGGACGATTCAGGGCCTGGTTCACCTCCTGTGTGCGATGGGAGCAAGGCCCTTCGGAAGCGAAGCACTTCTATCATCTCGAGTATGCTGAGTCCGCCGACGGGATCGAGTGGGACCGCAACGGCACGGTTGCCATCGAGTTTCGTGACGAACACGAGTACGCCCTGGGTGTGCCACGCGTGCTCAAGGATGCGGATATGTACCGGATGTGGTTCTGCTCCCGGGCCACGAAGGACTGCCCCACCTACCGGATCCGCTACGCGACCTCGTCCGATGGCGTGCAATGGACGCGACACGATGAGCAGGTGGGAATCGACGTATCGGAATCGGGTTGGGATTCGGAGATGATCTGTTACCCGTTCGTCTTCGATCATGCCGGTCGACGCTATATGCTTTATAACGGCAACGGCTATGGCAAGACGGGTTTCGGGATTGCAGTCTGGGGAGACGAGTGATTCTAATGCAGCGCTGGCGGCCCGTGATCAGGCCCATTCTCCGTTACGCAGTCGTCGGCGTCGCCTGCAATGCCATCGGTTATGCAGCCTACCTGGCATTGACGTGGCTGGGCATCCCATTCAAGCTGGCCATGAGCTTCCTGTACGTGCTTGGCATCTGCATCAGCTTCCTGGGCAACCGCAACTGGGCGTTCGAACATCGCGGCAACGTCGTGGGGACGGCATGGCGCTTCGGCCTGGCGCACGCAGCCGGCTACTTGCTCAACCTGGCCTTGCTAACCGTGTTTGTCGACAAGCTGGGATATCCTCATCAGTGGGTCCAGGCCGCTGCCATTTTCGTTGTAGGAGGTTTCTTGTTCGTCGTCTTCAAGTTATTCGTCTTTCGTCATGACCAACCGGATGGGAACCAGGCGTGAAGATCTGTTCTGAATGCGAGACGCCGTACGCCTCGGAGCAATGGACATGCCTCCAGTGTGGACATCAGGTGGCTCGAAAGAACGGTTTTGCCGCGTTTGCGCCAGAACTCGAGGACAAGCAAGAGGGCTTCAAGGCCGACTTCTACGAGACCTACGCGCATCTTGAAAGCGGCCATTTCTGGTTCCGGGCGCGTGGCAGGTTGATTACATGGGCTCTGATGAAATATGCGCCGCGCATGCGTTCATTTCTGGAAATCGGGTGCGGTACCGGCTTCATTCTGAGTCGGGTCGCCGTGGCGTTTCCGAAGGCCAGGTTGCTTGGCAGTGAGATGTTCTCGACCGGACTGAAGTTTGCCTCCTCTCGCTTGCCCAGTGCGGAGTTCGTGCAGATGGATGCGCGCGATATCCCTTACATCGACGAGTTCGAAGCGATTGGCGCGTTCGATGTCATCGAGCACATCGAGGCGGATACCGTGGTGCTCCAGCAGATGCACCGTGCCCTGAAGCCCGGGGGAATCATGCTGTTGACCGTGCCCCAGCATCAGTGGCTGTGGAGCCAGGTGGATGAATATTCCTGCCACGTGCGGCGCTACGATGCCGCCGACCTGCATCGCAAGGTGGAAGAGGCGGGGTTTTCCGTCGTGCGCAGCACATCGTTCGTCTCGTTACTGCTGCCGGCGATGATGATTTCACGCGGCGCCAAGAAGCAACAGCGGGGCGATACGAGCGAGACCGCCGAATTAGCGGTACCCAAGGCGCTCAATGTGCTGTTTGGTTTCGTGATGTGGCTGGAGTGTTTGCTCATCAAGGTGGGAGTGAGTTTTCCGGTCGGTGCTTCCAGGCTGCTTGTTGTCCGGAAAAAGAGTTGATGCCCCCCGACTTTGCATAACGACGTGAGTCTGGTTCGACCCGATTAAAATTTGCGTGCGAAGGCTCAAATGATGGAAGACAAAACGATCCAGTTCAATCGCCCCTACATGACGGGGAAAGAGCTTTATTACATCGCTGAAGCCAAGTTCGGCAATATCCTCGCCGGCGATGGCCCGTTCACCAAGCGGTGCCATGAGTGGATGATCGAACGTACCGGTTCGAGCAAGGCCTTGCTGACCCACTCGTGCACGGCAGCGCTGGAAATGTCCGCGTTGTTGTTGGACATCCAGTCGGGCGACGAGGTCATCATGCCCTCGTTCACGTTCGTTTCCACGGCCAATGCTTTCGTTTTGCGCGGTGGCGTTCCCGTGTTCGTCGATATCCGTCCGGATACCCTGAACCTGGATGAGACGCTGATCGAGGCGGCCATCACGCCACGCACCAAGGCAATCGTGCCGGTTCATTATGCTGGCGTGAGTTGCGAGATGGATACGATCATGGAGATCGCCCAGCGTCACAACCTGAAAGTGGTCGAGGATGCGGCGCAGGGGGTCATGGCCGCTTACAAGGGGCGGGCTCTGGGCAGTATCGGGGACTTTGGCGCCTTCAGCTTCCATGAGACCAAGAACGTCATTTCGGGCGAGGGCGGCGCATTGCTCGTCAATGATCCTGCGTATGTGTTGCGCGCAGAAATCATCCGCGAAAAAGGCACTGACCGTAGCCGTTTCTTCCGCGGCGAGGTCGACAAATACACTTGGCAGGAAGTCGGGTCGTCATTCCTTCCAGGGGACGTGACTGCCGCGTTTCTCTGGGCGCAGTTGGAAGAGGCCGAACACATCACGCAGGCGCGGCTTGCCATCTGGCAGCGGTATCACGAATTGCTGGCGCCTCTGGAAACCAGCGGGGCGCTGCGCCGTCCTATAGTCCCGGCCGACTGCCAGCACAACGCGCACATGTACTACGTGCTGCTGCCCGCAGACGTGCCGCGACAACCGGTGCTCGATGGCCTCAAGCGAGAGGGAATCAATTCGGTCTTCCATTACGTGCCCCTGCACTCCTCGCCGGCTGGCCAGCGTTACGGTCGTGTCCATGGCGCCATGGACAACACGGTGAGCCTCTCGGAACGCTTGCTGCGACTGCCACTATGGGTAGGTATGTCGGTCGAGCAGCAGGAACGTGTGGTGGAAGTCTTGCGGGGCGAACTGTGTCGCTGATTCGATAAGCACTCTTGCCGGAGTTCGGCACGATCCCGAGTCCGAGTTTTATCGCAGCAGTTTTCGGCTCGGCGCGTTCTTTGTAGCCCAGGAAGGCCAAGCACTGCGCCAGTGTGCGTGTTTGTCGCGTGGGGAACCGTCTTGGGCAAGTTGGTTTTCGTTCAGTTTGAACAACAGGGAGGGTGCAGCGAGTTGCCAGTCAAAAAGGCCCATCGCAAGGTGAGCCTAACTCGTTGTTCTTTATGGTGTCGACACCAGGAATCGACCCCAGGACCTACTGATTAGAAGCGGCCTTCTTGGATGTTTTCCCCCGTTTCATGAAGAATCTCCTCTCTCGACCTAACCAGCATTTATGGGGCTTTCAGGCACTTTGTGTATTTCTACGTTTCACTCGTTAGCCTACCTTTGCATGAGAAACGGGGAAAACGGGAAGAGTTGCTCTGGCTTCGAATAATCAGGACTACTGCAACCGACAAGGAGTAGATGAGCATGTCCCTTCGACGCCTGAAAGCGCATATGGTCAAGCGTTGATTATGTCTGTGACTTCCTTCTCTGGTTTGTCATTGCTCGAATCAAAAGTATCGTCATGATCCCGTGCAAGACGACCACTGGCCACAATAGAACTCCATGCGATTCTGCCGAAAAACCAACATAGGCGAGATAAAGCGTGGCGGCTGCGTTATAGATCAACATGCCGAGTATTGCTGGTCCGGGCCAGCAGGCGATGGCCAATGCGATGAGGGCGATGCCGGCCACGGGGACAATGACGCCCGCTAGTTCGACTCCAAGCAGAAGCTGGCCGATCAGCGACGGGACAAGTATCAACGCCACGCCAGTGGCTGCCTCGATGATCGCGGCGAAAACCAGCAGTCCTTTCATCACATGGGCGCTCCGTCCCGGGCTGTATAGGTGCAAGACTGGACGACCCTGGAAAAATGGTTAATCCGATTGCTACTAAGCATTAGTGCCTATCGTGATTAGCCTTGGTGGAAAGTTCCGGAACAGCAGTAATACTCCACTCTGCTGCGAAAACTACTCGCGGTATAACGTGGGGCAATAAGTCATGAACTTGGGTGTGTGCGAAGCGAAAGAATCTCGACTTCCGTTTATCAAGCGATGCCTTCGCCAGCCGTTATTGCACTTTCTAATCGCCGGTTTTGCGCTCTTTGTAATGTACGGAGGTTTACACCGCTCAACCCTTGATCAAGATCCGCAACGCATTGAAATCACTCCTGAAGTTGTTCAGCGGATAGCGATTTCCTGGCTGGCGCGATGGCAACGACCCGTATCGGAGCAACAGTTGCAGGGCCTGATTGATGAGTATGTGAAAGAGGAAATCCTCTATCGCGAAGCACTGAAACTTGGCCTGGATAAAGACGACACCATTATTCGCCGTCGACTGGCGCAAAAAATGGACTTCCTCGCCGAGGATGTAGCGTCACTTCGCGAACCGGCACCCGGTGTACTTGAGAACTGGTACAACCAGCATCAGGACCAATATGCCCCGCCGCCACTTTTGACCTTCCATCATTTGTTTTTCGCCTTGGACAAACGCGGTGCCGATGCGCAGGCGCAGGCTCAGTCCGCACTAAGTGGACTGTCAGACAAAAACAGTGGTGAAGGCGATGCCTTCATGTTTAAAAACGCCTACTCAGAACAATCCCAGGATCAGGTGGCGCGGGTCTTTGGTTCAACGTTCGCCACTTCAGTGTTCAAACAAACGCCGGGGGGGTGGGTGGGGCCTGTGGAGTCGGGTTTTGGCTGGCATCTGGTGTGGATTGATGCGCTGGCCAAATCACTTCCTCCGCCCTTCGAAGCCGTGGCCCAGCAGGTCAAGTCCGATTGGTTGTCCGAACAACGCAGCGCATCGAAACGCGCGAATTTTGATGCACTGAAAGCACGCTATAAGGTCGAGGTGATGCTACCGGCTGCCGCCGGAGCGATTGCCGCCACACCCACGGTGCGGCCGTGATGCGGTGCACGGTATGGCTGCTGTTGATGCTCTGGTTCGTGGGGTTAACGGCCATCGCCCATGAGTCGCGCCCCGCTTACCTGGAACTCAACGAAACCGCCGTCGGGCGCTATGACGTACTGTGGCGCACGCCTGTGCTTTCAGGCATGCGATTGCCGATTGCGCTCCGGTTTGCCGAAGGTGTTCGTACTGTCGTAGAGCCCGTGGAAAGCGAACTGAACGACTCACTGATCGAGCGGCGGGTCATAGAAGCCGGTCCCGCAGGCCTCGTCGGACAACGTGTTGAGTTCATCGGCCTGCAAGCAAGCATCACCGATGTGCTGGTGCGTGTCTCGCGTCTGGACGGCAACCTGACGACCACCCTCGTCCACCCCGCGCAACCCTGGATAGAGATCACGGCCACGCGGTAGCCGGTGCGTTTCTGGTCCATGGCATCCAACACATCCTCGGAGGCTTCGACCACCTGCTGTTCGTCTTCGGCCTCCTGCTGCTGGTGGGCAATGGCTGGATGCTGGTGAAGACCATCACCGCATTCACCCTCGCTCATTCCGTCACTCTGGCACTCGCTACACTGGGTGCGGTGCGGCTGCCCGGCCCTCCTGTGGAAGCGACGATTGCGCTGAGCATTCTGTTGCTGGCAGTCGAAATCGCCCGCAAGAACCATGACGAAACCAGTTTCACCCTCCAGTGGCCATGGCTGGTGGCGTTCTGTTTTGGCTTGTTGCATGGCTTCGGTTTTGCCGGTGCGCTGGCACAAATCGGTTTGCCGCAGCGCGATCTGCCGCTGGCGCTGCTCACCTTCAATATCGGCGTCGAAATCGGCCAACTGATGTTCGTCGCCGTCGTGTTGAGCCTGCGCGCGCTGGTGCTGCGTTGTCGACTGCCACGGCCCGCAGTCCTGTATGCCCGACCGATTGCTTCTTACGGGTTGGGCACGCTGGCTGCCTTCTGGTTTTTCGAAAGAGTCTCGAGTTTCTTGTCCTGAGTTGCACCCTGTCATTGCCGTATTCCGGAGACGTGGAATATGAAAAACCCTACACACTTCACCGCGCCAACAGTGCTCGGTTGCGCCGTGTTAACCGTCAGCGCGCTGGCATTGGCAGAGGGCAACCCGGATCGCGAGGTTTACTTTGGCCAGACGCACTCGCACAGCTCCTGGTCGATCGATGCCTACCTGATCGGCAACCACCAGGTCGATCCCGAGCAGACGTACCAATACTCACTTGGGATGCCGATCAAGCATCCAATGGGGTTTGAAGTGCAACTCAAGGGTCGCCCGCTGGATTTCCATGGCGTAACCGACCACTCGGAATACGTGGGCGTGATCGCCCTGGCCAACGATCCGAATTCAGACTTCAGCAAGCTGCCCATCGCGCAAAAGCTGATTGTCAAAACCCCGGAAGATTTCAACCGGGTGTTCAAATGGATCGCTGGCAGCTTGAGCCATCCGATCAAGGAGCTGATTGATCCGAAGGTTGCCGGCAATATCTGGCAGCAGAGCATCGCCATCGCCGACAAGTACTACAAGCCCGGCAAGTTCACCACGTTTGTCGCCTATGAATGGACCTCAGCCCCCAACAATCAAAACATGCACCGCAATGTGTTTTTCCGCGACTCGAAGAAGGTGCCGGACCTGCCTTTCACGGCCCTCGATTCGGACAAACCAGAAGATTTGTGGGGATGGATGGATGATCAACGCAAAAAAGGCAACGAGGTGCTGGCGATCTCTCACAATGCCAACCTCAGCAACGGCCTGATGTTTCCGGTGGACGTAGATGACCGTGGCCGCCCAATTGATGCCGCCTGGGCCGAGACGCGGATGCGCAATGAATCCCTCACCGAGATTCACCAAGTAAAGGGCACCTCGGAAACCCACCCCGAACTGTCGCCGACAGACGAATTTGCCAATTATGAAATCATGAGTTTCCTGCTCGGTATCGACAACAGCACGTCGAAACTCAATGGCAGTTACATCAGGCAAGCCTGGCAAAACGGCATGGCTTTGCAGCAAGCTCGTGGATACAACCCTTACAAAATGGGCGTGGTCGGCGCCAGCGATTCGCACAATGGGGTGATTCCTTATTCGCAGAGCTACAACTTCGGCTCCCACGGCTTTACCGACAGCACCCCGGCGGCGCGTCTTTCCGACAAACAGAACTCGGGCATGATTGCCCTGCAAACCAGCACCTCCGGTCTGGCCGGTGTCTGGGCCGAAGAAAACACCCGTGAATCGATCTTCGATGCCATGAAGCGTAAAGAAGTCTATGGCACCAGCGGCGTGCGCATCCCCGTGCGCATGTTTGGTGGCTGGGGTTTCGACAACAGTGTGTGGGATGAAAAAAACTGGGTGCATGCCGCCTACGCCAAGGGCGTTCCCATGGGCGGCGACTTGCCGGCAAAACAGGGTAAACAGGCGCCGTCCTTCGTGGTGTGGGCGGTCAAGGATGTCGACGACGGCAACCTTGACCGAATCCAGATCATCAAGGGCTGGACCAAAAACGGCCAGACCTTCGAGAAGATCTATGACGTCGCCTGGTCCGGTGATCGCCAACCGGACCCGGTCACTGGCAAAATCCCGCCGGTGGGCTCCACGGTCGATGTTTCCAAGGCGACTTACACCAATACCATTGGTGCCACCGAGCTGAAAAAAGTGTGGGTCGATCCGGATTTCGATCCGGCCCAGCACGCGTTCTACTACGCCCGCGTGCTACAGATTCCGACCCCGCGCTGGAGCACCTATGACGCGGCCAAGCTGCAAGTACCGCCGCCGGCGGACGTCTCGGCCACTGTCCAGGAGCGCGTGTGGACCTCACCCATCTGGTACACGCCGACAGTTGAGGACAGCAAGCTTGTCGCTTCTGGTAAAACCATCGATCAGCTGAAATCCGAAGGCGCCAACGCGCTCACCAATGAGCAGCTGCAAGCCTATGTGGTGGGCAAAACCATCAAGGTGCGTAATACCGTCACCGGCCAGACGTTCGAGATCGTCTATGGTACCGATGGCCAACGCCTGGTCACCAGCGTCGATGGCAAGCCACCGACGCAAGGGGAGTATCTGAACATGCTGCAGCGTACCGGCCAAATATGAAATCAAGGACGGGCATCTTGTGACAACATTCGGCGGCACACCCTTCGAGGCCACGGTATTCGAGCAAAACGGCAAATACATGGCGGCTCGCAGCAACGAGTTCGGCTATGTGAATTATGAGGTCGAGGAGGTCAAGTAGCACCGAGATCTCTGCGTCATATGCAACACGACTTAATGTGGTGAGTCGGTTCTCCGGAGGTGGTCGTGCCTGAGTTCAGGCGATCTGAGAATCCGACTTTTTCAACAGAATCGACCCAAAGCTGCCCTTTGACGCACGCAGCTCGTCTAATTGCCCGTAGAAGTTTTACGCAAAAATTACAGGGCCTTTAGGTTGGGCATCCGATACTGCACGGTGCAAATTTGGAACGCTATTGTTATGTCCCTCGCAGCAGTTCGGCTTATCGGCTTCATCTTGGGCATTTTTCTGATCACGCTGGCCATAAGCATGGCTATTCCCATGATCACACTGGTGGCCTATGAGCGTAGCGATGATCTGTCGGCATTTCTCTGGTCGAGTTTGATTACCTTTATCTCTGGCCTCCTGTTGATCGTGCGAGGGCGCCCGGATACTGGCCAGCTTCGTCCTAGGGATATGTACCTGCTGACTACCGCAAGCTGGGTAGTTGTGTGCACCTTTGCAGCGTTGCCAATGGTGTTCATCAGCGATATCAGCTACACCGACGCATTCTTTGAAACGATGTCTGGCATCACAACCACAGGCTCGACCGTACTCACCGGTTTGGATAGCTCATCTCCCGGCTTGTTGATATGGCGCTCTATGCTGCATTGGTTGGGAGGCATCGGTTTTATTGGCATGGCTGTGGCGATCCTTCCACTGTTGCGAGTAGGCGGCATGCGTCTGTTCCAGACCGAGTCCTCAGATTGGTCGGAGAAAGTGACACCGCGTTCCCATGTGGCAGCCAAGTACATTCTTTTGCTCTATCTGGGGCTTACTGGCATCGGAGCTCTGGCGCTCTGGCTCGTTGGAATGACGCCATTTGAAGCGGTCAACCACGCAATGTCGTTGATCTCCACCGGGGGGTTCTCAACTTCGGACGCCTCACTTGGGCATTGGACGCAACCAGCGATTCACTGGGTGGCAGTGGCCATTATGATTCTGGGTAGTCTGCCATTCACCTTATACGTCGCGACATTGCGGGGCGATCGGCGTGCGCTGATTAAGGACCACCAGGTACGCGGATTCATTGGATTCTTGCTCGTCATATCGCTGGCTGTGGGTACTTGGCTTTGTTTTCACAGCGATTACGGATGGTGGGATGCCTTTCGTATCGTGGCAGTTAATGTGACCTCGGTCGTCACGACCACCGGAATTGCGGTTGGCGACTACACGTTATGGGGCAGCTTCGCTGTCTTGCTCTTTTTCTATCTGACTTTTGTCGGTGGATGTTCCGGCTCCACTGCAGGTGGTCTTAAAATTTTCCGTTTTCAAGTTGCTGCCGCCCTACTGGTCAGTAGTTTGAAGCAGTTGATCCATCCTCGAGCCGTGATTCAGAAGAAGTACAACGGTCACCCCATCGACGAGGAAATCTTGCGCTCGCTTTTGACCTTCTCGTTTTTCTTCACAATCACTATTGCCGCCATTGCCTTGGGCTTGGCTCTCATTGGGGTTGATTGGACAACAGCATTGAGCGGTGCCGCTACTGCGGTGTGTAACGTCGGACCAGGGCTTGGCACGATCATTGGGCCGGCCGGTAATTTCTCATCATTACCGGATGCCGCCAAATGGCTACTGACCGTTGGAATGCTTCTGGGAAGGCTGGAAATCCTGACTGTGTTGGTACTGGTAACTCCAGTTTTCTGGAGATATTGACCCAACTTGTCGGAGGCTGAGTCTAAAAGGTACATGGGGACAACAAAAAATTTGTCGATACCCACCCAAGGGGGGAACGAGTACTTCCATAGAGAGATCAGCAGTCGTTTGGGTTGTTGCTGTGGGCCGGTTGCTGCCAATCGTAGCGGATAGCAAATTTCCGTAGCGCCTCAATAAAGAGCTGCGCTGTGCGACTCCCCAATATTTCTGAGACGACTCAAGAACTTAAGAAGATACGATGACGAAACGGGGAACGAACGAGGAAAATAGAAGAAGGCTGGAGCCAGAAACGAAAAAGGCCCACCGTAAGGTGAGCCTAAGTCGTTGTTCTGTATGGTG
>LNAP01012519.1_pt1 | contig 15906 bp, 20 predicted proteins | sample 602601 | NCBI WGS metagenome assembly LNAP01 (sample SAMN02440304, study PRJNA202911) | soil metagenome | biome: Subtropical and temperate rainforests or woodlands; isolation source: soil samples (1 kg each in a 20% v/v slurry with milli Q water) were... ...
CATTGCGTGTCCGCGCGGCCCGGGTTACGCTGTGACGCAGGTGTGCGTTGCGCAGCCGGCGCCCCGATGGTGAAATTGGTAGACACTGCGGACTTAAAACCTCCTTTGTCAAGTCTTTTCCATCACGAGAGAATAGGCCGAAAAGCTAGCAATGGCGCGGGTTTCAAGCCTCCAGGCATTGCTTCCGAGTTGGTCCCTTGGACGGCTAGGAGCCAGCCAGGGGCCAAGCGAGCGGTACAGTTAGAGCAAGCTCGGCAGTAGCCGTGCGAAAATGGCCTCGGTAACGAGGCAAGCCAGCCCGAGTGGTGAAATTGGTAGACACAAGGGACTTGAAAAATTTGAGCCCTCCGGAGGAAACTCCGAAGGTGAAGCCCGTCAAATTCGGTGAACGCCCTGGATGCGCAAACGTCCGAGCCAACGCCGAGCCAAGCCCTGAATCTAAAGGTTCGTGGGAAGGTGTAGAGAGCAGACGGCGGGCACCTACGGCCGCAAGGCTATGGTGAAGGCGTGCTCCAGACCACGAACAGCGTTCACGCTGGCGGCGAAAGTCGAAGTGGTAAGAAAATCCCTCGACCTCACGGTCATGCCGGTTCGATTCCGGCCCCGGGCACCAACTCAAAAACCGTTCCTGCGAAAGCGGGAACGGGTTTTTAGCTGGATGGTTGACCTGTATTCGATCCTCTTTGATTCACTCCAGAAGGCTTGCGTCCGATTAACTCGATTGCATTGGCTTTCCTGAACCCCCGATCCCCAGCCATGAATGCTTCGAGCATGTGCGGGATCAACGTCGCCACATCGACCGCTTTGCCATAGGTTTGCGCGTGCATCGAGGCGTAGCGGTCGAGGTCTGCTTTCAAGCTGGCCGGGCATGTGAAGGTCACCTTCGTGGACTCCAGTTTCGGGAGCGGCCCAAGCCGCAATTTTCTGCTCGTGTTCATCGGGCACCTCCGCGCTGAAGAAAGAGTGGTTGGTAGGGCCGAAGGGCGACATCCTTATTGACGATGATGCGCACCGGCAACCCCGGTCGCGCCGTCAGCGTCGGCTGGATGTTCATGTTGCGTCGGGTCATCTCCTGGCCCACCTGGTTCACGCTGTCCTGCAAGCCGTCGCGCCCGGCGATGATGATGCGGTTGCCGTCCTGCCGGTTCTCCGGCGCGGCCAGCTCGGCCCCCACGCCCAGCAGCGTGGTCAGCGCCGCGCCGGCCAGGATGCGGCCCCAGTGCCGGTCAACCTCGTCCTCCACGCCGGCATAGCCCGCCGGATCAGTGCCGACAAGGTTGTCCAGCGTCAGCGAGGACGTATCCGGCAGGATGATTCGGTTCCACACCATCTGCACACGACTCTGGCCGTAGCTGACCTGGCTGTTGGATGCGCGATCCCTGCGGGATCAGCAGGAACTTGCCGGTGGCCGTGTCGTAGACCGGCTCCGTCACCGTGGCGATCACGTCGCCCGGCAGATCGGACTTGATGCCCGTTACCAACGCCGCAGCGATCACCGTCCCTGCCATGACCTGGTACGGTGAGGCCGGCATCTGGAGATTCCCTGAATTGCGCGTTTCCGTAGAACCGGCTTTCAGGAACGCCTCCTTCTGATCTTGCCGGTTCTGCGTGGCAGTCGGGTCGGCCGGCTGTGCCGCCGTCGAGGCCGGGCCAGCGGCCAGCGGGTCAAAGGCCGCCAAGGCGTTGCCCATGCCGGGCGCACCGGGCGTTGCCTGCACGGCCGCGCCAGCGGTCTGCCCTGGCTTGCCCGAGCGGAAGAACACCGACGAAGCCGCCGCCGCATCGGCTTCCTTGCGCAAGGCATCTTCGGGATCATGGCCCGGCGGCGCATAGGTGGGCGTCACCGGCTGCTGCGACTTCACGATAGCAGGGCCAAGATCGCCCGGCAACGGCGGCCCCAGCTCGGGCACCTTTGGCGGCAGCTTCGAGTAGTCGGCCGGCAACCCATCCAGCCCTTCGGACTTCGAGACCCGATCCACGTTGTACAGCTCGGTCTGCTCGCCCGCGCCGCGCCGGTGCGGCTGCAGTGACCAGATCGTGGCCCCGAGCACGGCGACCGAAAGGCCGCCGGTGAGGATGGCCAGCGTGCGCCGGTTCAGGCGCGTGACCGGGCGCGGCTGGGCGCGCAGCGCCACAGGATCGGGCGCCACCTTGCCCGCTTGCGGGGCAAGATCAGGAGAGTCGTCCTGGTTCATGGTCAATTCCTCCGCGCGCCATCCGTGCGCTCGATCCGCACCACGTCGCCTCCACCACTTCCTTTTCCGCCGCCCAAGCGCAGTTCTGCCGCGCCAAACAGGCGATCCACGATGTAGTACGGTGTGCGAAAGCGGTAGTTCACCAATTGCCCATCGCCCTGCGCGCCGATGACGAACAACGGCGGCAGCTCGCCCTGGGCGATGCCTTGCGGAAACTGGATATAGACCTTTTCACCGTCGTCAAAGGCGCGTAGCGGCTTCCACGGCGGATTACTGCCGCTGACTGCGTAGCGGAAGCGGATCTTGTCCAGCGACAGGCCGGTATCGACCGGCGTGGCGGCGCTGGCCGCCTGTGCCTGGCGCTGCAAGGCCAGCATCTTGTCCTTCGGATACTCCCAGGACACCGAAGCCATCCACGTTTTGTCGGTCGATGTCAACTCCAGCAGATAGGTGCGCCGGCTGGTGGTGATGACCAGATTGGTCTTCAACCCTGAGCGGATCGGTTTGACCATCACATTGACGCGCAGCGCATCGCCGCTGCCGCTCGACGTGTCTCCGACGATCCAGCGCACCGTATCGCCGGCGGCCACCGTCACCAGCTCCTCGCCCGGCTGGAGCGCGATCACGGTCACGCGGCCCACAGCCGCATAGACCTGGTACAGCGCGCCATCGGTGAAGGGCCAGACCTGGATCGCATTGACGTAGCCCTCACGCGTGGGCGCGATGCGGGCTTCGGCGTTCGCACGCGATACCCGGACTTTCTCGTCAGTGGGCTCCGGCGCTGGCTTGGCGCCCTCGCCCTCGGGCAGCGGCTTCAACTGCGCTGGAAGCGCCAGCGGCTCGGGAACCGTGACCACATCCACCGGATTGGGCGGCTCCGGCAGCGGCTGTGCCTGCACCGGCTCATCGAGCGAAATGGTCGGCGGTGGCTTGCCCTGCGTGGCGCAGCCCGAGAACAACAAGGCCGAAGCCAACAAAATCACCGGCAAAGCGGATTTACGGAAAACATCATTCATGGTTTGGCTCCTTCGTTCGCTTCCAGTTCTCGGCTCCACGACAGGCCGTTGACGTAGATGCCCAAGGGGTTCTTGCGCAGGCGCTGCTCGGTGCGCGGGGCTTGCAGCACGGTGGAAATCACCGCGTTCCAGCGCTCGGTGCGATCCAGTGCACCGTTGACAAAGCGCTGCTCCGTCCAGCGCACGTTGAACGACGTGTCGCTGGCGCGGGTCACGCTGCTGATCTGCACCGTCACCGACTCCTTGCCGATGCGCGCGAACGGGTCATTGGTGCGGGCGTACTCGTTGAGCACAGCCGCCCCCTTGTCGGTGGTGTAGTCGTAGGCATCCAGCCAGTTCTGGCGCACGACGATGGGGTCGATGGACAGCGATGAAGCGGCCCAGGTGGTACGCGATCTGCGCATCGTTGGGTCGGTACGGCGTGGCGGCTTCGCCGACGGTCCGCACTTGGCCCGCGTTGTCCACCTCGATGACGTAAGGCGTCACGATGGACTGCGCCGAGCGCCAGACCAGGCCGCCCGTCATCAGCAACGCGAGCGCAAGACAGCCAAAAGCCATCAGCCGCCAGTTCTTGGCCTGCACGCGGGCTGAGCCAATGCGCTCATCCCAGACCTGGGCCGCGAATTGGTAGGGAGTGGCAGGCTGCGGCGTATCGGCGTAGCGCACCTGAGGTCGTTTGAATCGCATGGGAAGTTCTCCTTTCAATCGTCAGGACTACGCAGACTCGGGCCTTGACTGGAGCTACCGGCGTCGCCGCCGCGTAGCGTGTGGGCGGCGGTCGTGGCGGCATGGGTGATTTGTTGCCTGCGATGCAGGCGTTTGGCCCAAGCGGGTTGTTCGGTGGATGTGGGTGACGCTGCGGCATCGCTTGTGCCCTGGGCTGCAGCACCGGCCCCGGATGCCGTCATAGCGTCATCGGGCCGCAAGGCAGAGGCAGCACGCTCCTTGAGCGAGCGCGCTCCATCGGCCACCTTCTGCCCTGCTGCCTGCGCCCCGGTCTTGGCGACATTGCCCAGGCCAGCGGCAGCGCCCTTGAGGCCGCCACCGGCCGAAGCTGAACCAGCCTGGTATGCGGACTTGGCACTGCTGGCGTTCGATGCCATCGAACGCGCACCACTGGCTGCTGCTCTCGCGGCTGCCGGGGCCATGCGTGCCCCGGCGGCCACGGCACTACCAACGCCAGAAGCTGCGGCACCGACTGCGACAGCGGCTCCGGCCGCGCCGATGGCAGCACCGGCCATCGCGCCCGCGCCGAGCTGCGGTCCACCGGATACCAATCCGGTCGCGATGCCCGGCCCGAAGATGCCCAGGGCCAGCATGGACAGCGAGGCCAGCATGATGACCAGCGCCTGGTCGATGGAGGGCTCGGAGCCGGCCGGTATATTGAACTCGGCGAACAGTCCCGAGCCGATGCCCACGATAACGGCGAGCACCAGCACCTTGATGCCCGAAGACACCACATTACCCAAGACCTTCTCGGCAAGGAACGCCGTCTTGTTCCACAGCGCGAATGGCACCAGTACGAAGCCCGCCAGCGTAGTCAGCTTGAACTCGATCAGCGTGACGAAGAGCTGCACCGCCAACACGAAGAAACTGACGATGACCACGATCCAGGCGAGGAACAGCACAACGATGGGCGCGATGTGGATGAACACCTCCGGGAATCCCGCAAGCTCCCTAATCTGGTCGAGGATCGGCGCCCCGGCGTCGATCCAGCCGCCCCGGTTGCAGGAAGTTGCCCATGCTCAAGGTTGAGCCGCTGGCCGTCAGGCCCAGGCCGGTGAACGAACGAAACAGGACGCCCGCCAGCGTGTTGAAATTGCCGATGATGTAGGCGAAGGCGCCGACGTAAAGCACCTTGCGGATCAGCTTCGCGATCACGTCCTCGCCCTGCCCGGTGGCATGGCCCATCGCCCAGAACAGCCCGGCGAGCGTCATGTCGATGACGATCAGCGTGGCGGTCAGGAACGCCACTTCGCCTTGCAGCAGCCCAAAGCCCGAGTCGATGTAGCGCGAGAAGACATCGAGGAAGCGGTCGATCACGGAAACGTCGTTCATGGCCCGCACCTGTCAGCGACTGTAGAAGTTCACGGGCTGCGGCGTGTACGGCGTGCCCTCGCCCAGAAAACGCTGCGTCACCTCGCGGCCACGCTCGACGGCAGCGGCCTGCCGCGCCAGCTCAAGCGAAGCCGCGCGACCCTGCGTGATCTGCAACCGCTGCGTCTGGATGGACTGCTTGGCCTGCAGGGCCAGCAACTGGTTCATGGCCTGCATCGCCTGCAGAGCACCTTCCGCTGACTGGCTCTTACTCACCAGGTCGGCCAACACGCTTTCGTCATCGCTCAAGTTCTGCGATGCCTGGGCCTGCATCTTCATCGTGGTCTGCAAGCCGTTGAGCGTGTTCTTCCAACGCTCCTGGGCGTCGCGGTACATCTGGTCGCCGCTGACGGTGGCGGCGTACTGCTCGGGGTACAGGCGCGCGAACTCGCGGTCGATGCTCGTCACGTCGTAGGCCAGGCCCTTGGCCTGCGCGATCAGCCGCTGGGTGGTCGCCAGGTTTGCGCGCAACTGACCGACCACGCTGGACGGCAGGCTGGCCAGGTTGCGCGCCTGGTTCATCAGCATCTGCGCTTCGTTCTGGAGCTGCTGGATCTGGTTGTTGATCTGCTCCAACGTACGGATGGCCGTGAGCGTGTTCTGCACGAGGTTCGTAGGATCAATCACGACCCTTTGCGCATGGACAGTGGTCGCGGTGCAAAGCATGGCCGCGACGGCGGCGGCGAGAAGACGCTTTTTCATGATGGGTTCTCCTGTGGGTGGGGGGACGGAAACGAAGGCAACAGGTCAGCAGCCCAATGCAGGCCGCGATGGCGCAGCCAGGCGGTTGCGAATGCGGCGGACTTGGAAGAAGTCGCAGCGAGCACCGCGTCCATGTCGCGCTGGTCCTGCGGCATGGAAGCGCCCGCGAAGGCCAGGGTGGCCGGCCCCAGGTCGAGGTCGAACAGCCGATTACCGAGACGCGATTGGTAGTAGTAGTCGCGCTTGGGCTGCGCGGTGGCGACGATCTCGATCTGGCGGCTGTTGAGGCCGAAGCCCTCGTAGATCGTCCTGATCTGCGGCTCGGTGGCCTGCGGGTTTGGCAGGAAGATGCGGCTCGCGCAGCTTTCGATGATCGCGGGCGCGATGCTCGAATCCTTGATGTCCGCCAGGCTCTGCGTGGCGAAGATGACGCTGACGTTCTTTTTGCGCAGTGTCTTGAGCCATTGGCGGATGCGCGCGGCAAACACCGGGTCATCGAGGAACAGCCACGCCTCATCGAGCATCAGCAGTGTCGGCGCACCATCGAAGCGTTCATCGAAGCGCGCGAACAGATAGCCCAGCACAGCCATGACGGCGGCCTTGCTGTGCATCAGCTCCTCCATCTCGAAGCACTGCACGTCGGCCATGCCCAGCCGGTCGTGGTCGGCATCCAGCAGCTTGCCGTGGGCACCGCCAAGCACATAGGGCGCGAGCGCTTGGCGAAGCGCATTCGATTGCAGCAATACCGACAAGCCAGTCATCGTGCGCTGCTCCAGCGGCGCGCCGGCGAGACTCCCCAGCGCCGACCAGATCGCGGCTTTCTCGTCCGGACCGACGGCCACGCCCTCGTGCCGTAGCCGTCCTTCGATCCACTCGGCGGCCCAGGTGCGGTAGCCCTCACGGTCGATGCGGGCGAGCGGCTGGAAGGCGATTTCGCCATCGGCCCCCAGGTCGTAGTGCTCGCCGCCCAGGCCCAGGATGGTGGCGCGCATCGAGCGCCCCATGTCGAACGCAAAGATGCGCGAGCCACGATAGCGGCGGAACTGCATCGCCAGCGTGGCGAGTAGCACCGACTTGCCCATGCCGGTCGGGCCAGCCACCAGCGTGTGCCCCACGTCGCCGATGTGCGTAACCAACCGGAACGGCGTCGCTCCCTCGGTGCGCGTGACGATCAACGGTGGGCCGTCGAGGTGGGCATTGCGCTCGGGACCCGCCCAGACAGCCGACACCGGCATCATGTGCGCCAGGTTCAGCGTCGAGACGATGGGCTGACGCACGTTCGCGTAGGCATTGCCAGGGATCGAAGACAGCCAGGCATCGACCGCGTTCAATGTCTCGGGGATCGTCACGAACCCGCGTCCTTGAATGACGCGCTCCACCATGCGCAGCTTCTCGTCGGCCACGGCCGGATCGGCATCGAGCACCGTCACCGTGGCCGTGACGTAGCCGAAGGCCACCTGATCACTGCCCAGCTCCTGCAAGGCAGCATCGGCGTCGGTGGCCTTGTTGCTGGCGTCGGTATCGACCAGCGGCGATTCCTGCTGGAAGATGGTTTCACGCAACAGCGCCACCACGTTCTTACGCTTGGCGAACCACTGGCGGCGAAGACGGGACAGCTCCTTTTCCGCATCGGCTTTGTCCAGGCAGAGAAAGCGCGTACTCCAGCGGTAGGCAAAGCCGAGGCGGTTGAGGTCGTCCAGAATCCCCGGCCAGGTCGAGGTCGGAAAGCCGCGCACCGTCGCCACGCGCAGGTGCTGGTCGCCGAGCATCGGAGCCAAGCCGCCAACCAGCGAGGAATCAGCCAGCAGCGCGTCAAGGTGAAATGGCACCTCGGGCACGCCCACGCGGTAGCGCCGAGCGGAGATGGTCGAATGCAGATAGGTCAGCGTCTGGCTGTCGTCCAGCCAGGCGATCTCCGGCATCACGCCATCGAGCAGATCGAAAATGCGATCCGTTTCCGAGAGGAAAGATTGCAGCCGCTCGCGCCAGTCCACACCTTCGGTGGGACGGTTCTCATACAGCAGGCCCGCCGCACGGGCACGGGATTCCTCAGGCGGCAGATACACCAGTGTCAGGTGATAGGCACTCTCGAAGTGGTTTCCCGAGTCCTCGAAGGCTGCGCGACGCTCCTCATCCACCAGCCAGGACAGCGGTTCCGGGAAATCCGAGTGCGGGTAATCCGCCGCCGATCGGCGCTCAGCCTCGATGAACAACGCCCAGCCAGGCCCTAGCCGGCGCAGCGCGTTGTTCAGCCGCGCCGACGTAGCGATCAGCTCGCTCTGTGTGGCGCTGTCGAGGTCGGGGCCGCGAAAGCGCGCCGTGCGCAGAAAACTGCCATCCTTGTTCAAGACGACGCCCGGTGCGACCAGCCCGGCCCAAGGCAGCCAATCGGCAAGCAAGGCTGGGCGCTGTCTGTATTCGGCAAGGTTCAGCATGGCATTCCCCTCACACGTCCAGCAGCGGCCGGTGTTCGATGTGCCGCGCAAAGACCTGCATGAACTGCGGATCGACGCGGGCACCCCAGACCGCCAACGCATGTCCGACGATCCAGAGCACCAGCCCCGGAATCCACAGTTGCAGGCCCAGCCCGACGGCAGCGGCCAGCGTACCGTTGGCAATCGCCACAGTGCGCGGCGCGCCGCCCAGCAGAATCGGCTCGGTCAGCGAACGATGCAGCGGCACTTCAAAGCCTGCGGCGAATTCCTCGGGCGCGCTCATACGACGGCCCCGCCGGAGAAGCTGAAGAACGACAGGAAGAACGAGGACGCCGCGAACGCAATGGACAGGCCGAAGACGATCTGGATCAGCTTGCGGAAACCACCGCTGGTATCGCCAAAGGCCAGCGCCAGGCCCGTGGAGATGATGATGATGACTGCCACAATCCGGGCGACCGGCCCCTGGATGGATTCGAGAATGGATTGCAGCGGGCCTTCCCACGGCATCGAGGAGCCGGCGGCCTGCGCGGTGCCGGCGAGTAACAGCGTCAGTGCAGCCAGCACCAATCCCTGCATGGCCGGGCGAGCAAGACCATCCAGCCGCGCGAGGCGGGAAAGGGGATTTGCGGAAATATGGAAAGCATCAGCGTGCGTCATGGCAGTTCTCCGGGGTGGTTGAGGGACAGGAAAGAAGCATCGGATTGCGATGGCAGCTCGGGAAACGGCACTTCCAGCGCATCCGCCAGGTGGTAGCCCACGCCGTCGAAGCCAACGACGCGGGCGATGCTCTCGATGCGGCGCTTGCGTCCGCGCCCGGCGATGTGGATCACCACGTTGACTGCCTCGGCGATCAGCGCACGGGGCGGATTCACCGCCACTTCGAGAATCAGTTGCTCCAGGCGCAGCAGCGCGCCCAGCGCGGAGCCAGCGTGGATGGTGGCGATGCCACCCGGATGGCCGGTGCCCCAGACCTTGATGAGATCCAGTGCCTCGGCGCCGCGCACTTCGCCCACGACGACACGATCTGGGCGCAGCCGCATCGTGGCGCGCACGAGTTCCTGCATGGACACGATCCCGGCGCGGGTGCGCAGCGGTACGTGGTCGCGCGCTGTGCATTGCAGCTCGATGGTGTCTTCAAGCACCAACACGCGATCGCCCGTGGCGGCGATCTCGGCCAACAAAGCATTGGCGAGCGTGGTCTTGCCGGTACTCGTTCCGCCCGCGATCAGGATGTTGTGGCGCTCGCGCACGACGCGCACAAGGAGGTCCGCCTGTGCGGCAGTCATCATCCCGTCTTCGACGTAGCGCGCCAGCGGGATGACACCGACGGCGCGCTTGCGCAAGGCGAAGGCCGGACCAGGAGCGGCCGGTGGCAAGATGCCCTCGAAACGTTCACCTGTCTCAGGCAGCTCAGCGGTCAAGAGCGGCTGACCGCGATGAACTTCAGCGCCAACGTGAGCCGCCACCAGACGGATGATCCGTTCGCCATCGGCTTCTGGTAGCTCCACGCCCATCGGCGCGCGGCCCGAGGAAAGCCGGTCGATCCACAAGGTTCGATCCGGGTTGAGCATGATTTCCACCACGTCCGGGTCTTCAAGCGCGGCGGCGATCAGCGGCCCCATTGCGGTGCGCAGCATCTGGATACGGCGATCCAGAGACGTGGCGGCCGATGAACGAGGTTCTGGCGGGAATTGAGGAACAGCGCTCATGAGGCACGCTCCTGCGCTTCGGCCAACGTCGCTGCTTCATCCATGTGCATGCCGAACTCGTGCCCCTGGGGATGCAGTTCTTCCACCACGTCGCGCACCAGGCTGCGCCCGCGCAGCAGGTGGCGACCCAACTGTTCGACGAACTGCTCGAAACGCGCCTTGCCCTGGGCGCGTGCCGCGTCCTGATGCGCTTCGGGAACCGGCGTGCTGACCGTGAGGTAGTAGCGGATGAACAGAGCCAGCGTCTCAATCTGGATGTTCTGGTCGCGCTCCAGGCGCTCGGCCTGGCGCGACAGGCGATCCAGCCGCTTGGAAATCGCTGCCTCGCGCTGGTTGGCCGCGTCCGGTGACAGCCATGATGCGAGCGCCGCCGCGACGATGCTGGACTTGGACACACCTTTCTTGGCGGCCAGCTCATCGAGCCGCTTGGCGTGTTCAGGTTGGATGAAAAGATTCAGGCGGTAGGTGGAGTGGCTGGGACTCATAGATCGATTCCGTCGTTGGGGTCGAGGGATGCCAGCCGGGCCGTGCGCTGCATGGCCGGATCGAGCTGACGCGGAAGGGGAAGCGGGACGTCGTCGTCATCAAGCAGCGACAGGTCGCTGGCCGGGTGTTCCTGTTCGGGGTTGTAGGTGACGACTTCGGACAGTTCGGGTTGCTGGCGTGGGCCGCCGTCATCGGCCGTGCCCAGGTGCTCCAAGCCATCAGCGGTTGTGGAAGCGGGCGGCGTGGGGACAAGAGGAATCGCCAGCCCGCTCCAGTCGTCAGGACGCGCGCGCGGCACGTCGGCGTAGCAATCCGCCGCGAGCGCGGGCGGCGACAGCACGCGCCGCTTGAAGTTGGCGTCCGCGTAGTAGCGCAGCTTCTTGGCCTTGATCGGCGCATGGCCGGACACCATCACCACCGATTCATCGGTGGGCAGTCAGGGGTGAGCAGCGGCCGGGCCGTCTCCTGACGCGACACCATCAGATGGCCCAGCCACGGGGCGAGCCTGTGGCCCGCGTAGTTGCGCTGCGCGCGCAGCTCGGTCGCTGTGCCCAGCGTTTCAGAAATTCGCTTGGCGGTACGTTCGTCGTTGGTGGCGAACGTCACGCGCACATGGCAGTTGTCCAGGATTGAATGGTTCTGCCCATACGCCTTGTCGATCTGGTTGAGCGACTGTGCAATCAGGAAGCTCCGGATGCCATAGCCCGCCATGAAGGCCAGGGCCGTCTCGAAGAAGTCCAAGCGGCCCAGCGCGGGGAACTCATCGAGCATCAGCAGCAGCTTGTGACGGCGGGCGATGCCGTCGCTGCCGTCGAGTGATTCCGTGAGCCGCCGACCGATCTGGTTGAGGATCAACCGGATCAGCGGCTTCGTGCGGCTGATGTCCGAGGGTGGCACCACGAGGTACAGCGATACTGGATGTTCGGCGGAAATCAGGTCCGCAATGCGCCAGTCGCAGCGCGAGGTGACTTCGGCCACCGTGGGATCACGGTACAGGCCGAGGAACGACATGGCCGTGGAGAGAACGCCGGAGCGTTCGTTGTCGCTCTTGTTGAGCACTTCGCGGGCAGCGGAGGCAACGACCGGATGCGGGTCGTTGCCCAGATGCCGCGTGCTCATCATCCGGTGCAGCGTCAGCTCGAACGGACACGCCGGATCACTGAGGAAGTTCGCCACACCCCGCAGCGTCTTGTCTTCGTCGGCATAGAGCACATGCAAGATGGCACCGACCAACAGCGCGTGCGAAGTCTTCTCCCAGTGGTTTCGCTTCTCCAGCGCGCCTTCGGGATCGACCAGGATGTCTGCAATGTTCTGCACGTCGCGCACTTCATGTGCGCCGCGCCGAACTTCCAGCAGTGGGTTGTAGGCGGCCGACTTCGCATCGGTCGGGTTGAACAGCAGACAGTGCGAAAAGCGCGCGCGCCAGCCGGCGGTGATGGTCCAGTTCTCGCCCTTGATGTCATGGATGACGGCGGATGCGGGCCAGGACAGCAGTGTGGGCACCACCAGGCCAACGCCCTTGCCCGAGCGTGTGGGCGCGAAGGTCAGGACGTGTTCCGGACCTTCGTGGCGCAGGTACTCATCACCATGCCGACCGAGGAACACACCAGCGGGCTGGGTCAGCCCTGCCTTGCTAATGTCGCTGGCGTCGGCCCAGCGTGCCGAACCGTAGGTCGTGACCAGGCGCGACTGGCGCGAGCGCCAGATAGACATGCCGATGGCGACCACCACGGCAAGCAAACCGCTGCCGGCGGCAATGGCGCCGCCCACGTCGAAGATGTGGGACGCATAGGCATCGAAGAAGAACCACCACTCGAACAGCTTCCACGGGTGGTAGATCGGTGTGCCCAACAGATCGAACCAGGGCGAACCCAGGCGTAGTTGATAGCCCAGGGCCGCTGCTGTCCATTGTGTGGCGCTCCACACTCCGGCGATCACGATGCCGAATACCACGGCGATCTGACCGAACAGCACGTTCGTTCCTTGCATCTCCCGGCCTCCGATTTTTCCTGCGCGCACTCCGCTCAACGGCTGCACAACAACGTGCCGCTGGCGTCAGGATCGGTGCCGGGTCAGTGCCGGTCAAAGACTGTTATCAGAACGAAGATGATGCAAAAAACATCGATTCAAGCAAGGACGAAGACAGTAAAAGCGCCGCAAGCAAAGGCGCGTTGCGGCGTAGCGAGCAGAAAATCGAGCGATGTGTGGCTTACCGGCCACGGTTAAAAATTCGACGATTCCTTAGGCAGTGTATAAGGCACCTTGCCATTGCCGAAGAAGCGGCGGTTCGTCGCTTCGGCCACGCGGTTGCAAAGTTCGTCGCCCAACTTGGCGCGGTTCAGCTTGCACTGCTGGCGCAATTCTTTCAGCCGCTCGGGATCGGCTGCCAAGGATTCCACCGTCTCGCCTGGAGCAGAAGACTGACCGCAAGAGGCCAATAGCGTGGCTAACGACAATGAGGCGAAGATGTTGAACGGGCTCATGACCTGATTCCTCGAAGGCGTGACACTTGAGAAGCGGGTTTGGGCGTTAGGCGTCATCCGACCCCTGGGAGGCCAACCGCTCAATAAAGCGAGCCAGCGCCTGAGACGGTTCGGTATCCCGGCGCAGCAGATAGGTGGTCAGCATAGGGGAGCGCCCTGCGAGCGGGCGGCCCACTACCCCTGGTTCGCGGCTGGCAGCAATATGCGCTGTGCCCGCAAGCCCTAACGCCAAACCGGCCGACACAAGCGCCATCATCACATCAAATGTAGCGACGTGCTGAACCACCAAGGGTTCCTTTTCCTGCTTGCGCAGGATTCGGTCGATTTGGCGGGCATGGCCTTCGCAGACGGCGGGATCGCCCAGCACAAGGGGGTAACGTAGCACTTCCTCCAGCGGGATTCGCTTATAGGCCAGAGCCGGATGGCGTGCGGGCACGGCCACCATCAACTCGTCTTCCCAGGCCGACTCGACGATGATGCCGTCGCCCACTTCGTCGGCCATCGAGAAACCCGCGTCATACAGGTCATCATGCAAGCCCTTGAGTTGTTGGGCCAACGGAACCTCGAACAGTCGTATTTCTATTTCCGGGTCTTCCTCGCGGCAGTGCGCCAGCAGAGCAGGCAGGCGCGACGGCGTAATGCCATCGGATAAAGCAATGCGCAACTGCCCATGGAAGCCATTGGCGGCCGATTTCACGCTTTCGCGGGCTTGCTCCAACGCGGTAAAGACACGCGGTACATGCTTCAGGAATAGCCTACCCGCAAGTGTCAGCCGCGTGCTGCGACTGGTGCGGATGAACAACTGCACCCCCAACTCTTCCTCCAGTTCCTTGACGGTACGTGAAAGAGGCGACTGTTCTATATGAAGTTTTTCAGCCGCGCGTGCAAAATGAAGCTCTTCCGCGACCGCCAAAAAGCAGCGGAGATGACGCAATTCCATGGGGCGATGCCTCCGTGAAAGTAGGTTGCATGAATTGCGTATTCATTGTTCCGTTCATTCGTGACGAAGTGATGAGTAATCGGTTACATTTTGTTGGAAACCCTTCTTAAGGAAGTCTCTACAGAAAAATTGATCCCGATCAGTAAGTAGATAAGGTGCTGTTACGCTGGTGGAAGTTCTGTTGGCGTTAGTTATTTCTATTACGCCAGCCTGCTAGGAAATTCTAGACTGAACTTTGTTCTCCCCGCACCGGATTCAACCGTGACGCGTCCTCCGTGCGCTTGTGCGATGGCACGGGTAATTGATAGTCCGAGGCCCGCACCATCGGATTGTGGGTGGGACCGAGACGGGTCGGCACGGTAGAAGCGGTCAAAAAGGCGAGGAATGATTTGAGGGTCAATGTCCTCCCCCGTGTTCTCGACCGTCACGACAACGGCCTTTGCTGTCTCGCTGATGTCAATCGTTACATCGCTATGGTCATTGGTATGGCGCAATGCGTTCGACAACAGATTGCTCAGCGCTCTTCGAAACATCAATCGGTCACCCAGGATGTCTCCATCACCGAACTGGCGTAGTGTGACGTTCTTTTCTTCAGCGACGGCTTCGTAAAATTCTAGTAATGCCTGGGCTTCTTTCGCGGCGGAAAACTGCTCCTTGTTCGGCAAGTCAACCCCACGATCTGTCTTAGCCAGGAACAACATATCCGACACCATGCGCGCCAAGCGTTGGAACTCCTCCGCGTTCGACGCCAGAATGTCGCGGTAAGTGTCTGCGTCTCTCTTGCTGGCGAGTGCGACCTGGGTTTGCGTCAGCAGGTTGCTGATGGGCCAAGTCCGAGGAGAACTCGGAAAGTCGTTGAAAGTCGTTTTGCAGTCTGTCCAGCATTTTGTTGAGTTCCTGTGCCAAGTCAGCCATTTCCACAGGAACTGCTTCGATGGGCATCCGCTCGCCGAGACGATGGGAGCTGACCGTTGTGGCTCGGGTCTTCATGGCGCGCAACGGTGCCATCCCTTTGTAGGCTGCGAACCATCCCAGCATCCCGCTGACAAAGATGGCACAAATAGCATAGAGCATAAGCGTACGCTGTAATTGCGCCATGAATTGCATGTGATCTTCCATGTCAATGGCGATCAGGACATCCAGTGGTGGCGCCGCACTATTGGCAGGGTTGAAACGCAAGTTCAACGCGCGAAATTCACGGCCTTGATTTTTCCAACTCTGAATCTCGGAAATCCGATGCTCTGGTTTTGGCGCGTCCAAAGTGGCTGGAGGTTGAAACCCTTCAGTCCTGAAAAGAACATCCCCATTAGCGTTTTTGACAATGACAGACAAGCCGTGGTGATTGTTCAAAGATTCGCGTAAGCGCGATGGGATGTCATCGGTGGAGTTGGCATTGACTACTATGTTCTCGATCAGGTGCTGCTTGTCTTGCAGCGTGATTCGATCCAGTTCCAGGAAGTGGCGTTCGGTCGCAACCAGGAACAACATTCCAAGCCCCAGCACGACGGCTGCGGCCACCGTCGTGAAAAAGATGGCCAAACGATGGGTGAGCGAGAAGAACCGAAACATTCAAGCGTTCTCCGGTGCTTCCAGCACGTAGCCCATGCCCCGCACGGTCTGGATCAACTTGACGTCCTGGCCTTCGTCAATCTTCAGGCGCAAGCGGCGCATCGCCACTTCGATCACGTTGGTGTCGCTGTCGAAGTTCATGTCCCACACCTGGGAGGCAATCAGCGAGCGAGGAAGCACTTCTCCATGCCTGCGCAACAGCAACTCCAGCAAACCAAATTCTTTGGCTGTCAGGTCAATGCGGCGGCCACCCCGCGAGACCCGTCGGCGCAGC
>LNAP01003138.1_pt1 | contig 15904 bp, 13 predicted proteins | sample 602601 | NCBI WGS metagenome assembly LNAP01 (sample SAMN02440304, study PRJNA202911) | soil metagenome | biome: Subtropical and temperate rainforests or woodlands; isolation source: soil samples (1 kg each in a 20% v/v slurry with milli Q water) were... ...
GACCAGGTGTCGAAGTCATCGCCGTGACGGGGCGTGTGGCCGTGCGCATGGTCATGCTTGCAGCCCGCCGTGCAGTGGTGTCCATGGCGGACCTCCACGATGCCGCGCCGATGCCGACTGTGCAGGCAAGCCCCGCGCCCGGTAAGTGCCAGCGCCCCGTCGCGTTTGGGGCCAGTGCCGGCCGCCGCGCTTTCGTTCTGGTGCGTGGCCGGCCGGTCGCACTCAGGCGGTGCGCATCATTCTGGCGCTCGATGAGCCAGTCGGCGGCCTTGATGGACGTCGAGGTTGTGCTCGATCAGCACGATGGTGTTGCCCGCGTCGAGCAGCGTGTGCAGCTTGCGCTCGATGGTCGGCACCGCCTTCAGGAATTCATGTGCGGCCTCGACCGTCATCTTGAGGATCTGCGCGATGTTCTTGCCCTTGTACTGGACTTCGAGCGTCTCGCGGTTGTAGCGCTGGCCGTGCCGACGCGGTCACGCTGTCGCCCTTCATGGTTTCGATTCGGCGCGCCCTATCTGACGCATGCGGGCAAGGGCGCCTTCATGGCTGTGCCGCACCAGCAATCCGGGCGGTGCCGTGGTGCAAAAAACCGGACGCACTGGAACAAGAAGTGCGGGGGCATTGCGCGTAACTTTGCTACTTCCATAGAACCTGAACAGAACACAGCATGACCTACGTTGCCGCGCCCGAGCGCTACCAGCAGATGCAATACCGCCACACCGGCCGCAGCGGGCTCAAGCTGCCCGTGCTGTCGCTGGGCCTCTGGCACAACTTCGGTGACACCACGCCTTTCGAGCGCCAGCGCGACATGTTGCGCACCGCATTCGACCTGGGCATCACGCACTTCGACCTGGCCAACAACTACGGCCCGCCCTTCGGCAGCGCCGAGAGCAACTTCGGCCGTCACCTGAAGGAAGACTTCAGGACGCACCGCGACGAACTGGTGATCTCGACCAAGGCTGGCTGGAGCATGTGGCAGGGTCCGTACGGGCGCGGTGGCGGTTCGCGCAAGCACATCCTCGCGAGTCTCGACCAGTCGCTCGGCCGCATGGGGCTGGACTATGTCGACATCTTCTATTCGCATCGTTTCGACGCCGACACGCCGCTGGAGGAAACCGCCGCGGCCTATGCCAGCGCGGTGCAGCGGGGCAAGGCGCTGTACGTCGGCATCTCGTCGTACTCGGCGAACAAGACGCGCGAGTTTGCGCGGCTGCTGGTCGCACACCAGGTGCCACTGCTGATCCACCAGCCGGCCTACAACATGCTCAACCGCTGGATCGAGTCGGAGCTGACCGGCACGCTCGAGACGCTGGGCGCCGGCTGCATCGCCTTCACGCCGCTGGCGCAAGGGCTGCTCACCGACAAGTACCTCCACGGCATTCCGGCCGACGCGCGCATCAACCAGCCGGGCGGCGATTCACTGCCGGCGTCGCACCTGAGCGCGCGCAACCTGGCCGCGGTGCGCAGGCTCAACGAACTGGCGCAGGGCCGTGGCCAGACGCTCGCTCAGATGGCGGTGGCCTGGATCCTGCGGGACCCGCGCATGACCTCGGTGCTCATCGGTGCCAGCAGCGCGAAGCAGATCCGCGAAAACGTGAAGGCGCTGGAGCGCCTGGATTTCTCCGCCGGGGAATTGGCCGAGATCGATCGCCATCTCATCGATGGCGGCGTGAACCTCTGGGAAAAGCCGTCGACGGATCAGCGGATCTGAACCACGGCGGCATGTCGCTCTGATGCGGGACTTGATCGCAAATGAACGGGGAACTGCCAAAAGGATGTCGATGCGGTTATCCGCAAGTTATTGGACATTCCCGAACAAGAAGGAGTGCAGTGCTCTGAAATAACCTGAAAGAACTGATGCGGCATGTGGGAGGGGAATTCCAAGTGCCTGTCGGAGCTGCGTTTTTCCCATGTTGAAAACGCAAGGTTCTTCATCTCGGAACACTGAGGATATTGAAATGATCAAGCGTTGTCTTTGGGGTGCGATCGCCGCCTTGTCCTTGTCGGTCAATGCGCAGAGTTCGGTCACCATCTACGGCATCATCGATGCGGGCATCACCTATATCGATAATCAGGGCGGCGGGAAGCAATACAAATTCGCCGACGGCGTCAATTACGGAAATCGGCTCGGATTTCGCGGCGCGGAAGACCTGGGCGGCGGCTTGCGTGCGCTGTTCAACCTCGAAATGGGCTTCAACCTGCGCAACGGGACCCTGGCCCAGGGCGGTCGCGGCTTCGGCCGGCAATCGTGGGTCGGGCTGGAAAGCGCCTCGCTCGGCACTGTGACCATGGGCCGCCAGTACGACTTCGTGCGGGACTATCTCACCCAGTTCAACTACGGCGGCTTCGCGAGCGTCTACGCCGGCCACCAGGGCGATTACGACCGTATTTCCGGCAAGCAGATGGACAACACCGTCAAGTACGTGACGCCCAGTTTCGGTGGTTTCACGGCGGGCGCGATGTTCGCGTTCGGCGAGCAGATCGACGCCTTCAACACCAAGACGGCCTTCAGCCTGGGCAGTGGCTACAAGAACGGCCCGCTGAGCGTCGGCGCCGCCTATGTGCGGCTCAACGACACCAACGTCTATCCCTACGCGCAGACCGGCGTGTTCTCGTTCATGGGGGTTCCCGCGGCGGTCGCCGATCCCGCAACGAACACCGTGACCGATCTCTACGGGACGACGGGTTCGGGCTTCCTCGTGGACAAGCAGGAAATCGCCGGCATCGGCATCAGCTACAACTTCGAGAAGTTCCTGCTCGCGGCCAACACCACGGCCACCAAGTTCACCAAGGGCGACAACAGCACGACACAGCACGTGTACGAGCTCGGCGGGATGTATTTCCTGGGAGGCCCGTGGGCGCTCGTCGGCGGCTACCAGCACGTGACCATGGCCGACGACAGGTGGAACCAATACACCGGTGCGGTGCGCTACAGCCTGTCCAAGCGCACGACGATCTATGCATCGGCGTCCTATCTGCATGCGTCATCGAATGTCGATGCCTCGCAAGGCGCCGGCTTCTACACGCTGCCCTCGAACGACAACTCGCAGACGACCTACCGCGTCGCGCTGGTCCATACCTTCTGACGACGAGGAGGGGAGCGCACATGAATCCATCGATGCTGCTGCGCTACTGGTGGCTTTGCCTGTTTCGAGCGGTCGAGCATGTTCCGCCTGGCCGGCATGTGACTTGCAGCCCCGTCGGTGCACCTCGCTGCCGGACGCCCCCCTTTTCTGAACGAATGCCCGAAAGAATCCCATGACCATCGCAGAGACCCTTTCCATCCGCAAACTCAAGGACAACTACGGCGCCGAAGTGCTCGGCGTCGACGTGTCCGCCGGCGACGTCGACACGCTGCAGGAGGTGGTCAACACCTTCAACCTGCACGGCGCCGTGCTGCTGCGCGGCCAGTCGCTCACGCCCGAGCAGCTGGTGAACTTCGCGCGCGCCTTCGGCGAGCCCGAAGACCACACCATCCAGGAGCACACGATGCCGGGTTTCCCGGAGATCTACATGCTCTCGAACCGCGAAGTCGGCGGCAAGCCGATCGGCAGCCACCGCGACGGCGTGGGTTGGCACACCGACTACTCCTACAAGGAGAAGCCGGTGATGTGCACCATGCTCTATGCGGTCGAGGTGCCGGCCGAGGGCGGCGACACGCTGCTGGCCGACATGTGCGCCGCCTACGACGCGCTGCCGGAGGACAAGCGCGCCGAGCTCGATGGCCTGAAGGTGCATCACAGCTACGAGCACCTGATGACCACGCGGCTCTACCAGCGGCGCGAGCTGTCGGCGCAACTGAAGGCCGAGAACCCCGATGTGGTCCACCCGCTGATTCGCACGCATCCGGCCAACGGCCGCAAGGCACTGTGGCCCAGCAGCGGCACTGTCAAGGGCGTGATCGGGATGGACAACCCACAGGGCGTCGACCTGGTCGATTCGCTGGTCGAGTACGCCACGCAGGAACAGTTCGTCTACCGCCACCAGTGGCAGGTGGGCGACCTGCTGGTGTGGGACAACCGCTGCTCACTGCACACCGGCACGCTGTTCGACGACAGGAAGTACGTCCGCGAAGCGCATCGTTTGTGGGTCAAGGGCGACAAGCCTTTCTGATCTGCTTCACCCGCAACCTCCGCCGCGCGCTTCGCGCCGGAGGTTTTTTCTTTCCGACGAGGAGCCGCCATGATCAATCGCCGCAACTTCACACAGTCCGTTCCCGCGGGCATCGCCGGCCTGCTGCTCGCGCAGTGGGGGCTCGACGCCCATGCCGCCGTCGAGCAGGTTCGCATCGCCTATCCGATCGACGTGCCGAGCTGGGACCCGAGCCGGAGCGCCGCGCCCAACCCCACCGCGCTCTTCAAATGCGTGTTCGACCAGCCGCTGGAGTACACGCCCGACTCCAAGCTGCAGCCCGGCGTGGTCACGGCCTACCAGTGGCTCGACAAGGACGGCCTGGTGCTGCAGCTGGACTTCCGCGACGACGTCTACTTCCACAACGGCGACAAGCTGACCTCGGCCGATTTCAAGTTCACCTTCTTCGACCGGTTGCGTGCCGAGAAGGGGTTGCAGCTGAGCTTCATCTGGGGCGACATCACGGCCATCGAGACGCCGTCGCCCACGCGCGCGGTCATCCGCTTCGGCAAGCCGATGGTCACGGCGCCGCAGTTCCTCGGCTACAGCGCGGCCTTCATCCTGCCCAAGGCCTATTACGAGAAGGTCGGGCTCGAGGGCTTCCTCGCCAAGCCCGTCGGCTCGGGGCCGTACAGGCTGGTCGACTACCAGCGCGACTCGAGCGTCACGCTCGAGGCCTTCGACCGATACTGGCGCGGCCCGGCGAAGATCCGCAAGATCGTGTTCCAGGTCGTGAAGGACCCGACCACGCGCGTCTCGGCCGTGCAGTCCGGGCAGGTGCAGCTTGCCGCCGCGCTGCCGATGCGCGAGGCGCTGCGCCTGGGCCAGAGCCCGGGCCTGGCCAACAGCCTCACGCCCACGGTCGACACCTACCTCGTGCAGATGGTCAACAGTGGTCCGCTGGCCGACAGGAACGTGCGCCTCGCGATGCACCACGCGATCGACAAGCAGGCTCTGTCCAAGGCCTTCTTCAACAGCATCGCGGCACCGCTCTCGACCGCCGCGGCACCCGGCACCCCGGCCTATGCACCCGACTACACGTTCGCCTTCGACCCGGCCCGGTCGCAGGCGCTGCTGAAGGAATCCGGCTACGGCCCCGGCAAGGCCGTGCAGTTCCGTTTCTTCGCCACCAACGGCATCTACCCGAACGATTTCGAGATGGCCCGCGCCCTCGTGCAGATGTGGAAGAAGGTCGGCATCGACGCCGCGCTGGAGGTGATCGAGCCGGCCCAGTACTACACCAAGGTGCAGGCCGGCAAGCTCGAGGGCCCGACACTCTGGTTCTGGACCAACGCCACCGGCGACCCGGAGCTGTCGGCCGGCTACTACCTGGACCCGAAGAAGAGCTTCTCGGTCTGGCGCAGCCCCGATGTCTCGACGCAACTCGATCCGCTGCTGGTCGAACTGAATCTGGAGAAACGCATCGAGGGCTACAAGAAATTTCACGTCTGGGCGGTGGAGCAGGGCTACTCGCTGCCGCTGGTGCAGGGCGTGTCGACGGTCGTCTATGCCAAGGCAGAAGCCGGCTACAAGCCATTCAAGAACGGGTGGATCCTGCCGTACTACTGGAGTGCGTGAAGGCGCAGCGACGGGACGGGCCGCCGAGCAACGCGGCCGCAGTGCCTGTCGGGCCTCCAGGGGAAATTCTCAGGACATCGGAAGCTACGCTTGCGGGATCTGACGATCAACCGGGTGCGCATGCGGGTGCCCGCCATGGAAGCCGCGTATGAAAAACTGGAAAGTCTGCACGGACGAGCACCCGGCGCAACGCCGCACGGAGGTCTGGCAGCAGGCCTTGCAACGGGTCTATCTGACCGTTCCCCAGTGCCCCGATGGTGCGTCGCTGCGTGGTGAGGTGACCTACAGCATCTCGCCCCAGGGCATCGAATTCGTGACCTTGGCGGGGTCGGCGCAGCGCCTCGTCGGCCAAGGGCCTCTGCAATCGGAAAGCCTGTGGCTTGCGCTGGCCATCGAAGGCGAGGCACACCTGCAGATCGGGGAGCGCGAAGAGCGGCTGGGCGCCGGGGAGGTTCTCTACGGCGCCACGGGGGGTGACCCGGTCGCGCTCGATCTGCGCAGCGACTTCGTGCTTCTCACCCTGGAAATACCGCACGCGTTGTTCTACAAGCGGCTGCTCAATCCACTGTCCATTCGCGCCGGTACCCTGTCGGGGCATTCCGGTGTCAGCCGGCTTCTGGCGAATCTGCTGGTGGGCGTGGCGCAGGAACTCGAAGGCCTCGGTGTAGCCGCTTTCCATCCGGTGGAACTCGCGTTGACCGAACTGCTGATCCACGCGTTGTCGGAGCAGGCGGCGATCAACACCTTCCGCATTCCGGGGCATGCCGAGCATTTCCGGGAGATCTGCAACTGCATCGAACTGCACCTGGGCGACCCGGAGCTCGATCTCGCGAGCGTGGCCGAACAGTGCCACGCCTCCGGGCGCTACATCCAGAAGATCTTCCATGAAGCGGGGCTGGGTTTCAGTCAGTACCTGCGACGCAGGCGCCTGGAAAAGTGCAAGCGCGACCTGTCCAGCCGGCTCAATGGCAGCCTGTCGATCTCGGAGATCTGCATGCGCTGGGGTTTCAGTAACCTGGCTTATTTCAGCCGGACCTTCACCGCGGAATACGGCGTGGGGCCGCGTGCCTACCGCGCCCGACAACTGGGGCAGCTGGGGCCACTGGAACCTACCTGACCGGCCGGCCGCGATGCAGCCCGAGGCGCTCCACGCGCCCGTCGCACAGGGGCTCAGGTCAGGAACCGCCCCGCGTGATAGACCAGCGGTGCAACGCCCGGCATCACGTCCACCTGCGTGGGCCGACCCACCAGGATGTCGTGGTCGCCGCCCGCGTGGATGACCTCCAGATGGCATTCGATGCGCGTGCAGACTGGCTCGAGCAGAGGGCATCCCAGCGCCCCGTCGACATGCGGAACGCCGGCAAACTGGTCGTTGCCTTTGCGGCCGAAGCGAAATGCCAGCGCTTCTTCGCCGGCCGCCAGCACGTTGACGGCGAAGCAGCCACTATGCCGAATCGCCGCCAGCGTCCGGCTCTTGCCGTCCAGGCAGACCAGCAGCAACCTGGGCTGCAGCGACAGGCTGGAGAAGGCGCTGACCGTGGTGCCGACCGCTTGGCCAGCCGCGTCGCGCGAGGTGACCACGGTCACGCCGGCAGCGAACTGGCCCATGCTCTGTTTCCACCGGGCACGCTCGAGCTGCGCGTCCTGCGAGACCTCTGCCGTCGTCCCGGTCATCACGCCGTGCCCCCGGCGCGTCCGCAGATGGCCAGCGCGGTGAGTGCATAGATGCGTGCGCTCGTCACCAGGTCCTCCGGTGTCGGCAGCACCCTGGGCATGCCGCAGGTCACGGCCGGAATGCGCTGCATGTTGAAGACATTGTGGTCCCGCCACATGCTCGAATAGATCGGGTGCGCCCGCCGCAGGGGTTCCCGGCGGACCTTCCGGGTCGCATCCTGAAGCGCCGCCACCAGCGGCTGGACGGCCGCTGGCTCGGCCTCGAAGCCATGGCGCAGTGCCAGGGGCTGCACGGCGAATTCGCCCACGCCCGATGCGCGCAGCAGCGCTTCGAGATCCCGCACGATCGGCGCCAGCGTCTGGCGCGCCGTCAGGCCGACCTCCAGGTACAGCGAGAACACCTCGCTGCCGGCCCCGAACTGATGCGGCAACCCGGCACGCACAGCATCGATCTGCACCTTGGGGACCGAGACGCCGCCCACCGACTCGTAGCGGTGGGCGCGCTCGTAGGCCAGGCCCCAGCCATGCAGCGCCTCGATCAGCCGACCGCTGCGATAGATCGGGTTGGGGTGCTGCATCAGGTCGGCCGGGTGCGTCAGCGCCGGTGTGAAAGCGCCGGCGCCCAGCAGGTCGATGCGCAGCACGGCATAGCCACAGCCTTGCCAGGTCACGCCGAAATCGGTGCCTTCGGCGGCGATGGCGTAGTCCGCGGCGACGCCGCCATGATGGAACAGGTAGTGGGCACCGATGTCCTTGCCCAGATGGTCCAGCCCGCGATGTTCCTCGATGGGCTCCGGCCCGATTTCCCCGGGGCTGGCCGTCAGGTACAGGCGCCCGGCCAGGTCGATGCCGGCCTTGCGCAAAGCTTTGGCGGCGATCATGAAGCAGCTCATCGGCCCTCGGTCATTGCTGATCGGAAAGCCGTGCAGGCGGTTGTCTTCCAGCCAGCAACGCGTCCATTCCGGGCGCGCGACGGTGCTGTCGCGGTATTTGTAGCGGTCCAGGTCGGGCGCGAAGGTGGGGCTCTCGGTGTCGAGATGGGCGGTGAACAGCAGGTTCGCGCCGACACCGCGGCCGCCGTACTCGCCGATGATGTTCGGTCGCTGCGCCGTGATGCCGACGGCGCGCGTCGCGAAACCTTCGGCCTGCAGCCAGTCGCGGACGAACTGGGCCGCCTGCAGCTCTTGACCCGAGCGACTCGGGATGTTGCCCAGGGTCAGCGCCAGCTCGGTGAGTTCATGGTTGTCGATGGCGGCTTCGATGGCCGCGTGTTCCCGTTCGGAAACCGCGTAAGGGGCCGGGCAGCCGGCCTCGATGACCGGCTGTAGGTCGTCGTTGTCGATGCTAAGCATGCTGAAGGTTCCAGGCCTGCACGAGGGCTTCTGTCTGAACATGGATGGCAAAGCTCTCGACCAGTACGTCGAGGCTGTGTCGATGAATCTCGGGCGCGTAGGCCGCGCAGGCGTCACCGACCACGAACACCGAGAAATCCTGATGGAAGGCGTCGCGCACCGTGCTGTCCACGCAGCATTCGGTGGTGAAGCCGCACACCGCCAGGGTGTCGATGCCCGCTGCACGCAGCCGTTCGGCCAGATCCGTGCCGTGAAAAGCGTTGTAGCGGCGCTTCCACACCACGGTCTCCCCGTCACGCGGGGTCGCGCCGTAGAAGTCGGCGCCGGCCGTTCCCTCCACGCACAGGCTGTTGGCCGCGGCCACATCCTTGTCGCTGCGCAGCATCCATTGGCGCCAGCTCGGGGCGCACCCATCCACCGACTGGCCCAGGCCGATGAAATACACGGCGACGCCACTCGCCCGCGCCTGATCCAGCAGCGCTGCGATCTTCGCCAGCGGATCGCGCAGCGGCGCCACGTCGACGCCCAGCCGCGCCATGGCGCCGTGGGGCGCAACGAAGTCCACCTGCGCATCGATGATGACCAACGCCGTACGGGCAGGGGGCAGCCACTCCTTCAGCCTTTCAGCACTCATGAAAACTCCGCGCGCAGCTGCGGCAGGATCTTTTCGCCGAACACTTCGAGGCCCTGTACGTAGTCGGGGAAAATCAGCATCGCGCCGTCCAGCTCGGCGTCGCGCAGCAGTGCCGAGAGTTGCTGCCGGCAGCTCTCGGGGCTGCCGATCGCCGCATGGGTCATGAAGGCATTGCTGGCACGCTCGACCATGGCGTTGGCCTGGCCGTCGGCCTCCATGCCGAAGCTGCGCATCATGCCGCGCACCGCCTCGACGTCCAGCCCTTCGCGGTAGTGCGCCGCCAGCGCCTGTGCCTCCGCGTCGGTCGGTGCGCAAACGACGGTGGACATGCAGAAGGTCTTGATCGTGGTGCCGTATTCGGCTGCCAGGCGCTTCGCGAGCAGGCTGATCTCGCGCGTCTGCGCTTCGTCCTTGCCGCCGATGAAGCACACGTCGGTGTGCTGCACGCTGAAGCGCAAACCGCGCTCCGACTGACCGGCACACACCAGGTAGGGCCGCGGGCTGGACACCGGCTTGGGCAGCAGCGTGCAGTCGTCGAGCGTGAAGAAGGCGCCCTTCTCGCTCACATGGTCCTCGCTCCACAGGCGCTTGACCATGCGGGTCCATTCTTCCGTCATGGCGTAGCGCTGATCGTGGGTCATCGACGCGTCCCACGCACCCATCTGGACGAATTCGTCCTTGAACGAGCCCGAGACGATGTTCAGGCCGGCGCGGCCGTTGCTGATCTGGTCCAGCGTCGCGATCATCTTGGCGGTGACCGCCGGGTTGTGCAGGCCAGCATGCATGGTGGCGATGATCTTGGCGCGATGGGTGACTTCGGCGATACCGGCCATCATGGTCACCGACTCCAGCGACGTACCCCAGTGGCCGGTTTCGCCGCCGAAGCCGCGCCACTTGGCCATGGACATGATGAAGTCCATGCCGATCTCGTCGGCCAGGATCGCGGCCTCGCGGTTCTGGCGGTACGTAGCGTCCAGCGGCGGCGTTGTCGTGGAGATGATCCACCCGCCCTTGGCGATGGGCAGGAAAACGCCGAATTCTTTGGTTGGGTTGCTCATGGGTTGGTTTGACCGTGACGTGAATGCAAGGCGCCTTACGACGTTGCCATTTGGGGGTGGGAGGCGTCCCGCGGCAGGCGGGGCGGTCGCATGACCAGCGTGGCCAGCAACACCAGGACGGGGACGACGGCGATCATCAGAAACGCCATGCTGAAGCTTCCGGTGCGGTCCTTGATCGCCCCGGCGAGAAAAGGCGAGACGCAGGCCACCGTGGAAATCAGGTTCGTCACCGAGAAGAGTTCGAGATACGGGCCGCGACCGAAGTAGTTCGACAGCAGGATGCTGGTGGACAGAAAGGTCATGCCGTAGCCGATGCCGACGCCGGCCGTGAACAGGATCAGGGTGGGCCAGGAATTGCCGGCACTCAGTGCCAGCACGCCGACGATGATCAGCGCCAGGCTGCCCGCCAGCAGTTTCTTGGGCTCGACGAACTCGCCGAACACGCCGCCCCCGACGCGCGAGAAGGCATTGATCAGCGCCTGGGCGCTGAGCAGACTTGCGGCGATTCCTGCGCTGAACCCCCGATCGGTGAGGTGGGCCACGGCGAAGCTGTTGACGGTGATGCCGCACAACAGAAACGAGGCGTAGGCCGCGGCGATCACGTAGAACTGCCAGGTGCGCAGCGCCTGCTTGGCGCTCCAGCTTTCCATGGTTCGGTAGATCGTCTGGTTGGTGCCGGCCTGGAGGCGCTGGCCCACACGGGCTGCGTGCGCCTTCTCGCGCGCGCCCTCCCGCAGCACCAGGCAGGTGAGCAGGCTGGCGCCGGTGAGCAGGGCGCCGCACAGGCCCCAATGCATGCGCCAACTGCCCCAGACGTTCACTGCCAGGAAGTAGATCCACGGGCCGACCACCCCGCCCAGTCCACCCAGGGTGAAATAGACGCCGAACGCCAGCGACTGCTTCTCAAAAAGCCGACCGATCACATGCGTGCCGGGGACCGTGGCTACGAAGCTGAAACCGATGCCCAGAAGCGTGGTTCCGAAGAAATAGGCGACGATGCCGTGGGTTGAATACAGACGGCCAAAGCCGGCTGCGAGGATCAGCATGCCCAGCAGCAGAGTGGCCCTGACGCCCCAATGGCGGATGAAAAAGGCTGGTAAATAACTCGACAGGCCACAAGCCAGGCCCAGGAGCGTAAAGCCCAGGCCGGCGTCCGACCAGCTCCATTGCAACTCCTGGATCATGCTCGGCAATACCACGCCGAGCGATGTGAAGGTTGCCGCGGTAATCAAGAAGAAAAGCAGGCTGAATAAAAGCAGGATGCCCCATTGATAGGCTCTGGAATAGGGTCGGTATGGGTCGATCATGGATGAATTCCCTTTGCGCACGTCAGTTTGCATGTGCATGGATGTTCAGAAGAAGCTGTAACGGATGAAGGTGCCGTAGCTCATCTGGTTGGTCGAGAAATACGGCGTGTCCTTGATCTTGTATTTGTTCTTCACGTAATTTATGACGATGCCCGTCCACAAATGTCCTGGCGCTTGGCCCAGGGCGCGTCCGAGGTCGTAATGGAGTTCCGGCTTGAAATCGGTGACTTTCGCCTGGCCATCGCCGCCCAGCGTCTGGTCGAATGTGCCGACGATTCGGAAATCTCCCCAGCGGGTGCTGAACGGATAGCCATAGTCGATATGGATGCGCCGGTCGTTCCAGCCCATTTGTTTGTTGTGTTCGAAATAGAACATGCTGCGCAGCCACGTGAAGCCGGGCACGTTCCAGTCCAGGCCGATGCCGGGCATGTATTCGGTGTCGTAGCCCTTGGTGCGCGAGATCCACTGGGCGAAGCTGATGTCCTTCAGGGGGCCGAACGAGAGGTCCGTGTCGAAGATCTTCCCCATGCTCAGTCGCGGCACGAACTTGTAGTAATAGGTGCTCGACACGCCTTGCCGGTGGTCCGACTCGAGCGCGTTCTGCCAGATGCTGTAGACATACATGTCACCGATGCTGTAGTCGCCGAAGGCTTCGAAAATCGGCGAGATCGTCTTTTCCGGATCGATCTTGTTACCGGCCTGGACATACACACTGGTGTCGAAGCTTTGAAAATTGACGAAATCCGCGGCTTGCGCGGCGCTGCCCCAGATCATCATCAGGGCGGCAGCCAAGGGGATGCCGATGGTTCGAGTCGAGTTCATGTGTTTCATTGAGCGCCTGTTAGGTTCGATGCCGTCATTGGGTTTTCATCTGCTTGTCGTGGTGTCCCCGTAGCGATCGATTTCCTGGTTCTCACCGGATTTCTTCGCTTTTCATTTCGCGATGGGATGCTAGCCAGTCAAGGTGGGAAAAACTTGCAGAAATCCGCATCGCCATTTGCACTGGTTCGAGGCCTGCCGGTGCGATCGGCAGCGTTCGGCGCGCTTTATGCTTCGTGTGCTGTCATGAATCGAAGCGATGGCATGTCCAGGCCGACACTCTCGTGCGTGATCCCGCGAACCCTGACGTGAGGCGTCGCGGCGCCGTCGGGCAAGAGGTACGGTCCGACCGCCACATCGCTTCCGTCGCTCTCCAAGTTGGTGCGCTTGAGGGCCAATACTCGTGCGTCTGATGGCAAGGCCCTTGGGGGAGCGCATCCTAAGATCTGCTGCATTCAATGCCTTTTCGGGGATCGAGACTCCCGCGAAAAGAATTCATCTCGAAGGCGCAGCAATGACTTTTTCTCCCACGGACCAATTCTTCGAAGAACTCGACAGCTCGGTCTTGTCCGTTCAAAAGGCGCAGGCACTGCCGCCGCTTTGCTATACGGATCGCAATTTCTACGAATTCGAGAAAGAGGCGGTGTTCAACCACGAATGGCTGTGCGTCGGTCGCGAATCGTGGGTGACCAAGGCCGGCGATTACTTCACCACCCGGATCGTCGGCGAGCCGCTGGTGATCGCGCGCAACCGCGCTGGCGAAATCAAGGCGATGTCGTCGGTGTGCCAGCACCGCGCCATGCTGGTGGCCGAGGGCCACGGCAACACCAACGCCTTTCTCTGCCCGTACCACCACTGGGCTTACTCGCTCGACGGCGACCTCATCGGCGCGCCCGCCATGGAGCAGACCGTGGGCTTCGACAAGAAGGCTTTCTGCCTGCCGACGTTGAAAGTCGAGGTCTGGCAGGGCTTCGTCTTCGTGAACTTCGATTCCCACGCCGAGCCGCTGGCGCCACGGCTCGCGGAAGTGACGCAGGCACTGGCCAACTTCGACCTGGCCAACCTCGACGGCCCACGGCCCGACAAGCCGGCCCACTTCCCCTGGAACTGGAAGGTCATGTTCGAGAACAACAACGACGGCTACCACGCCAACCGGCTGCACCACGGCCCGCTGCACGACTTCGTGCCGAGCGCGATGGCGAGCTTTCCCGTGCTGCCCGAGACGACCGCCGGCTATTACCGCTTCAACGGCACGCTGCACCAGGACGCGAGCTTCAACGCCACGCAGAAGGCCATCCTGCCGGTGTTCCCCAAGCTCAACACCGAAGAGCGCAACCGCATGATGTTCGCCAACATCCCGCCCACGCTGTCGCTGGTGATGATGAGCGACATGGTCATCTACATGATCCTGCGCGCCGATGGCCCCGAAACGCACGAGATGGACACCGGCCTGCTGTTCGCGCCCGGCGCCATGAAGGACCCCCTGTTCCAGCAGCGCATGGCGATGAACATGCACGCGGCCAACGAGATCATCGCGCAGGACCTGCACGTCGACGAGCTGGTACAGGTCGGCCTGCGCTCGCGCTTCGCCACGCGGGGCCGTTACTCGTGGCAGGAGCAGGCGCAGCGCGAGTTCAACAACTGGCTGGTGCCGCGCTACCAGGCCGCCTGGAAGGCCAGCGGCAAGACGGCGACGCGCATCCCGATCCACAAGGCCGAAGCCACCACTCACGACTGCTGACCGCCCCATCCGGGCGCGTCACCCACTCCATCGCCATGCGCACTTCTCCCGCCCTGTCCATGCCGGCATCGCCCGGCCGCCTGAGCGCCATCGCCGGGCGCAGCCTCGCCGCGATGCCGACCGTGTGGCGCATCCTCTGGCGCGTGCCGATGCTGCTGGCCCTCGCGGCGCTCGTGTTCTTCGTGCTGCGGGTGCTGCCCGCCGACCCGATGGGCATGCTGCTGCCACCGAGCGCGACGCCCGCCGACGTGAAGGCGCTGACCGAAGCGCTCGGCCTCGACAAGCCGATCCCGGTGCAGTTCGGTATCTGGCTGGGCAACGCGCTGCACGGTGACCTCGGCCGCACGCTGACGTCGGGGCTGCAGGTCACGCCGCTCATCCTGAAGGCGCTGCCGACCACGCTGCAGCTGATCGCCTGCGGCCTGCTGCTGGGCATGGTGTTCGGCATCGGTGGCGGGCTGCTGGCCTTTCGCTACCGTGGCACACGCATCGAGCGCGCGGTGGAAGTCGTCAACAGCATCTCGATCTCGGTGCCCGAGTTCCTCTGGGCGATCCTGCTCATCCTCGGTGTGGGCATCGGGCTGCAATGGCTGCCCTTCCTGGGCCAGCTCGATGCGGGCCTGATGGTGCAACCGGTCACTGGCTTCCTCCTGGTCGACGCGCTGGTGGCTGGCGACTTCGCCGCGCTGGGGAGCGCGCTGAAGCATCTGGCGCTGCCCGCCTTCGCGCTGTCGCTGGGCATCGCACCGCCGCTCATGCGCATCCTGCACTCGAGCCTGCTCGACGCCTACACCGAAGACTACGTGGCCGCAGCCCGCCTGCGCGGCCTGAGCGAGAACCGCATCCTGGTGCGGCATGCGCTGAAGAACGCGGCGCTGCCGACCGTCAGCATGCTCGGCGTCCAGGCCAGCACGGTGATCGGCGGCACGCTGCTGATCGAGACCATCTTCGGCTTTCCCGGCATCGGCAGCCTGATGGTCAACGCCATCGGCGCGCACGACCTGCCGATGATCCAGGGCCTAGCGCTGACCTATGCCGTCGCCGTGCAGGCGGTGAACATGGTCACCGATGCGGTCCTGCTGCTGCTCAACCCCCGACTGCGTACGCCATGAGCGCAGCGCCGGGCCGCCCCAAGCAAGCTCGCACCGCAGTGCGAAGCACGAAGGTATGCCAATGAGCTCTATCGCCCTTTCCTCATCGACGCCGCTTCGGCGCGTGCTCGACGAACCCCGTGTCGTCATCGGCGTCAGCTTGCTGCTGCTCCTGATCGCGCTCGCGGTTTTCGCGCCCTGGCTCGCGCCGCATGCGCCCAACGAGCAGGACCTGCTCAACACGGTGCTGCCGCCCGCGTGGGCGACCGGTGGCGACCGCAGCTTTCCGCTGGGCACCGACGCGCTCGGCCAGTGCATCCTCTCGCGCCTCATCTACAGCACGCGCGTCACCGTGATCATCGCGCTCACCGCGCCGCTGGGCGCCGCGCTGCTGGGCTGCACGCTGGCGCTCATCGCGGGCTATCGCGGCGGGCGCATCGACTGGGCCATCCTGCGCATGGTCGACCTGTGGATGTCCTTCCCCGCCATCGTGCTCGCGCTGGTGCTGATGGTCGCGCT
>LNAP01003396.1_pt1 | contig 15903 bp, 17 predicted proteins | sample 602601 | NCBI WGS metagenome assembly LNAP01 (sample SAMN02440304, study PRJNA202911) | soil metagenome | biome: Subtropical and temperate rainforests or woodlands; isolation source: soil samples (1 kg each in a 20% v/v slurry with milli Q water) were... ...
CAGTCTGCGCGACAGCTTGTGCAAGCCGTCGAGTCGGGTGTCGGCGATTTTCGCGTGCAGGCGAGCGACCTTCTGCCGGGCCTTGGCCCGGTTCTTCGAACCGCGCTGCTTGCGGCTCAGCACCCGCTGGGCTCTCGCCAGGCGGACAGCGTATTTTGCGGTGTGGCGCGGGTTGCCCATCCGCTCTCCGTCTGCGGTGACGAACAGGTCTTTCAATCCGAGATCGATGCCGGTCATCCTCGGCTTCAGCGGCAGCTGCTCGGTGTCGACTTCACACAGCAGCGATACGAAATAACGGCCGGCGGTGTCACGTGACACCGTCACCGTCGACGGCGCCGAGGGCAATGTTTCACGCCCTTTCGTCCAGCGGATGGCCAGCGGTTCCTTGCACTTGGCCAGGAACAGTTGCCCATTCTGGTACTTGAAGGCAGAGGCCGTGAACTCGGCCGACTGGCGGTGCTTCTTCGATTTCGTCGTCGGGTAGCCGGCGCGCTTGTCGAAGAAGTTAGTGAATGCCTGCTGCTGGTGCCGGAGGCACTGCTGCAGTGGAACGCTGGACACCTCGTTGAGATAGGCCCGCGCCGGGTCTTTCTTCAGTGCGGTCAGGCGGGCGCTGGCTTCCTTGTAGCCAATGCGCGCCTGCTCCGACTGATAGGCCTCGGTACGCCAGGTCAGGATCGTGTTGTAGACGGAGCGCACGCAGCCGAACGTCCGCGCCAGCAGGATTTCCTGCTCGGGCGTCGGATAGAACCGGTAACGGTAGGCGCGTTTCGTCTTCATTATGCATATCCAGCCAAAGGATCAACCCAAGATAGCCTCAACCCAAGGAGAAGCGAGAACAGGGGCGCCCTGCGGGCGCCGCGCTATCCCTCCCCGGCATGAATGCCGAGGTTTCTCGCGCAAATCTGATGAATCTTGCCGATCCGCGCCAGTTGGCGACGGTGCTCGAGGCGATCCTGCTGGCGGCCGGCAAGCCGCTGCCGCTGGAGCGCCTGGCCGAGCTGTTCGACGAGCATGAGCGGCCCTCGCCCAAGCTGCTGCGCGAGGCCCTCGGGGTGCTGGGCAGCTCCTGCCTGGGGCGTGGCTTCGAGCTGAGCGAGGTGGCCTCCGGCTACCGCCTGCAGGTGCGCGAGCGCTTCTCGCCCTGGGTCGGCCGGCTGTCGGAGGAGCGTCCGCAGCGCTACTCGCGCGCGCTGCTGGAGACCCTGGCGCTGATCGCCTACCGCCAGCCGATCACCCGTGGCGAGATCGAGGAGGTGCGCGGTGTGGCGGTCAACAGCAACATCGTCAAGACCCTGCTCGAGCGTGAGTGGATCCGCGTGGTCGGCTACCGCGAGGTGCCGGGTCGGCCGGCGATGTTCGCCACCACCCGGGAGTTCCTCGACAACTTCAACCTGAAGAATCTCGACGAGCTGCCGCCGCTGGCCGCACTGCGCGAGCTGGAGCCGCGGCTGCCGGCCGAGGATCTCGATCCCGAGGTGCCGGCCGGTCTGCAGGCGCGGGCCGATCTGGCCCTGGCCGAAGGCAACGAGGAGGCCTCTGGCGAGCCGCGCAGCGAAACCAACTTCCGCAGCCTGCTGGCCGAGCTGGATGCGATGGAGCAGGGCTTGAAGAGTGATTTCGACGACCTGCCGCAGCTGCAGCTGGACGATGAAGACGCTGCCGCGCAGACCGCTGCCAGCGCTGAGCGGGCCGACTGACGCGCTACAGCCGTACCGCAGGTCCGGTCTGTCGCCTGCGGGGTGCGCGTTTTCGGTCATCGGCGTATGATGCGTGCCCGCTCTTTTAGATAGAGCCAGTTCACAGAATCCGGTTACACCGGGAGGTGCCCAGAATGAACGAAGAATACAGTTCCGCCGAGTCCGCCGAAGAGTACCGCCCTGCTGGCGAAAAGCTGCAGAAGGTGCTGGCGCGCATGGGCGTCGGCTCGCGCCGTGACGTCGAGGAGTGGATCGCCCAGGGCCGCATCAAGGTCAACGGCGTCGACGCCACCCTCGGTCAGCGCATCGGCTACAAGGATGCCATCGCCCTCGACGGCCGCCTGCTGCGTCGCGAGGAAGACGAAGTGGTACGCCGCGTGCTGATCTACAACAAGCCGGAAGGCGAGGTCTGCACCCGTTCCGATCCGGAAGGCCGGCCGACCGTGTTCGACCGCCTGCCGCGGCCGAAGAGCGGTCGCTGGATCAACATTGGCCGTCTCGACATCAACACCACCGGCCTGCTGATGTTCACCACCGACGGCGAGCTGGCCAACCGCCTGATGCACCCGTCCTACGAGATGGACCGCGAATACGCCGTGCGCGTGCGCGGCGAAGTCACCGACGAGATGCTCGAGAACCTGAAGAACGGCGTGGTGCTCGAGGATGGCCCGGCGCGCTTCACCGACGTCAAGGAAGCCCCCCAGGGCGACGGCTTCAACCGCTGGTTCCATTGCGTGGTGATGGAAGGCCGCAACCGCGAGGTGCGCCGCCTGTGGGAGTCCCAGGGGCTGGTGGTCAGCCGTCTGAAGCGCGTGCGCTTCGGTCCGGTGTTCCTCACCGCCGACATGTCGGTAGGCCGCTGGCGCGAAATGGACCAGGTCGAGGTGGATATCCTCGCCGGCGAAGTCGGCCTCAGGCCGATGGCCCTGCCGGGGATGACCGGCAAGGCGCGCGACAAGCTCGATCGCCAGCAGCGCAAGTCGGCCAAGCCGGTAGCGGGTGAGCGCAGCCGTTCGTCGCGCGGCGACAGCCGGGATGAGGGCCGCGGCCAGGGTTCGCAGCTGGCCGAGCGTCCGGCCGACGTCAAGCGTAACCAGCGTCCGGGCAAGGCGCGTGACGACCGTTCCTCGCCGAACCTGACCGAGCGCCCGTCGCGCAAGCCGGCCGCCGCAGCGCAGCCGGCCAAGCGTCGTTCGCAGCCGGCGGGTGAAGGCCAGCGTCCGGGCTTTCGCCGGAAGTAAGCCGCCGCCAGTCGGCGTGGCTGAATGAAGAAGGCGACCCGTGGGTCGCCTTCTTTTTGTCTGTGATTTTCCGAGTCAGCTGGCGGCCAGCTTCAGACCGACCAGGCCGGCGACGATCAGCAGCACGCTGCACAGCCGCAGCGGGGTCAGTGATTCGCCGAACAGCAGGATCCCGGCGAGCACGGTGCCGACCGCACCGATGCCGGTCCAGATCGCATAGGCGGTGCCCAGCGGCAGCTCTTTCATCGCCAGGCCGAGCAGGGCGATGCTGGCGAGCATGGCGGCAACGGTCAGGATGGTGGGCAGCGGGCGAGTGAAGCCGTCGGTGTATTTCAGGCCGATGGCCCAGCCGACCTCAAGCAGGCCGGCGAGCAGCAGGATAAGCCAAGGCATGGGAAACCTCCTCCAGTGGCAAGGAAGGGGCCGTCCCCGGGTGGTCACTCGGCAAGTGCTGAGGTCGTCCTCACGTGCAGCGCATTATCCATGTGCACCCGTTTGGGGCAAGCGACGGTCGTCGCCGGCCCCGTGGCGGAACTCAGATCCCCTGCGGGATTTCTTCGCCGCCGAGGGCCTCGATCAGCTGCGGCAGGAACTCGACGAAGGTCAGCATCATCAGGGTGAAGCTGGCGTCCTGCTGGGCCAGGGCATCGTCGCCGCCATCCTGTTCGGCCTGATCCTGCAGCAGGTCCTCGAAGCGCAGGCGCTTGAGGGCCAGCTTGTCGTCGATCAGCAGGGACAGCTTGTCCGACCAGGCCAGGCTCAGCTTGGTCACCAGCTTGCCGGCGGCCAGGTGGTTCTGTACTTCGTCGCTGCCGAGATCCTGGCGCTTGCAGCGCACGATGCCGCCGTCCTCGTGGGTGTCGCGCAGCTCGCACTCGTCGAGCAGTTGCAGGCCGTTGCTGGCCTGCTGGATCTTCATCCAGTCGGTGAAGGTGGCGGTGGGGGCGACCTTCACGCTCAGCGGGCGCACGGGCAGGCTGCCCAGGGCTTCGCGCAGGGTGGAAAGCAGGTCTTCGGCCTTCTTCGGGCTGGAGGCGTCGACCAGGATCAGGCCCTGCTGGGGGGCAATGGCGGCGAAGGTCATGTTGCGGCGGATGAAGGCGCGCGGCAGGAAGGTCTGCACGATCTCGTCCTTGAGCTGGTCACGCTCCTTCTTGTAGACCTTGCGCATCTGCTGCTCTTCGATCTCGTCGATCTTCTCCTTCAGCGCGTCGCGCACCACGCTGCCGGGCAGAATGCGTTCCTCCTTGCGCGCGGCGATCAGCAGGAAGTCCTGGCTGGCGTGTACCAGCGGCGCATCGGCACCCTTGCCCAGGGGGGCTACGAAGCCGTAGGTGGCCAGCTCCTGGCTGGCGCAGGGGCGGGCGGGTTTGCTGGCCAGGGCCGCCTCGAGTTTTTCGGCGTCCAGTTGCAGATCCTGGGTAAGGCGGTAGACAAGCAGGTTGCGGAACCACATGGCGACGAGGCACTCCATCAAGCAAAGAAGGGCATTATTCCTGCTGGCGCGCTCGCCGGCCACCGGCGATTGTGCCAAGTGGTTGGTTTGCCTCGAATTTTTTTTGAAAAAAACGCTTGCCAAGGTGAAGCGACCTGCCTAGAATGCGCACCACTTCGAGAGCAAACGCTAACAAGCGAATGCAACTGAATGGGTGATTAGCTCAGCTGGGAGAGCATCTGCCTTACAAGCAGAGGGTCGGCGGTTCGATCCCGTCATCACCCACCACTCTCGAGGTTACGCGCAGCGGTAGTTCAGTCGGTTAGAATACCGGCCTGTCACGCCGGGGGTCGCGGGTTCGAGTCCCGTCCGCTGCGCCATTTTTCTCCCCAAAGTGACAATTCAAGTCAAATATCCCCAAAAGTTCAACGCGGAGCATCGCGATTTGAACTTTTCGTCGTTTCTGCATTCCAAAAAATTCCAGCCATAGGCAGCAACGCCGTCAGCCTGCTAAGCTCGCGTTTTCCGAGTATGCCGCTGTGGCACCTATCATTAAGGAATATGCATGAAACATCATCGGTTGGCCGCTGCGGTGGCTCTGGTCGGCCTGGTCCTCGCTGGCTGTGACAAGCAGGCGGCAGAGAAGGCGCAGGAGCTCAAGACCCCGGCAGAGAAAGCCTCCTACGGTATCGGCCTGAACATGGGTCGCAGCCTGACCCAGGAAGGCATGAACGATCTCGACTCCAAGGCGGTCGCCCTCGGCATCGAGGATGCCATGGCGAAGAAAGAGCAGCGTCTGACCGACGAACAGCTGATGGAAGCCTTCGGTTTCCTGCAGAAGCGTGCCGAGGAGCGCATGGCGGCGCTCGGCGACGAGAACGCCAAGGCTGGCAAGAAGTTCCTCGAGGAAAATGGCAAGCGCGAAGGCGTGGTGACCACCGCTTCCGGTCTGCAGTATGAAGTCCTCAAGAAGGCCGACGGTGCGCAGCCCAAGGCCGACGACGTGGTCAGCGTGCACTACGAGGGCAAGCTGGTCGATGGCACGGTGTTCGACAGCTCGATCAAGCGTGGCGCTCCCATCGACCTGCCGGTCGGCGGCGTGATTCCGGGTTGGGTCGAAGGCCTGCAGCTGATGCATGTCGGCGAGAAGTACAAGCTGTACATCCCCAGCGAGCTGGCCTACGGCGCGCAGAGCCCGAGCCCGATGATTCCGGCCAACTCGGTGCTGGTGTTCGAGCTGGAGCTGCTGAGCATCCAGAAAAAGCCCGAATAAGCTGGTAGCCGGTTTTCCCACCAACGCCCCGCTTGTCGGGGCGTTGGTGTTTCTACGTGTGCGGTCCTTGACGGTCGGAGTGGAAAACCCGTCGGGCCGGGTGGGTGTGCTGTGGTTATACACATCTGGATATGCACTCGGCAGTGCTGTCAAGAGCTGCATCGGGCCTGTCATGAATAATTTTAACTTTCTGATTTGTAAAGGGTTTTTTGTTTGAACAAAAAATGCCCGATCTGTCTGGAGGCCGCATTCCATGGGCGTCCTGTCGACTCTTCCAGATATTGCCCACAAGGTTATCCACAGGATTTGTGGGTAACGCCCGCAAGCCCAGTAACCATGCGCCTTGGCTGGGTGTGGGGATAAGTGACAGGGTAAAACGCACCGCCGCTGCGACAAAAAGTCCTGCCGCGGGGCGCTTGCCGGCAGCCCTGATCGCGGTGCTGCCATGGCAGTTCGCGCAGGCCTGTTAAACTGAAACAAAAGGGAGTGATGACCTCATGGGTGTACAAGTGATCGAGTGCGACGGCCAGCCGGAATATGCGGTGCTGCCGTGGGCCGAATATCAGGAGCTGCTGGCTGCCGCCGGGCGCCAGCCTGTCGCGCGTTCGGCAGCGCCGTTGGTGCAGGAGCCGCCGGTCTTCAATCTGGCCAACCTGCGCAGCCTGCGCGAGGCGCGCAATCTTGCCCCGGAGCAGCTGGCGCGCGCAGTGGGCATCAGCCCGCATTACCTGAGCCTGATCGAAAGCGGTGAGCGCCAGCCAGATCAGGCCATCCAGCGCGCGCTGACGCGGCTGTTCGCGGCGCCACCCGAAGGATCTTCGGATTGACCCTGCGCATCAGTCGGCAGCACTGGCAGGGCCTCCTGGAGGCCTTGGAGGAGGCGCGTTGCCAGCGTCACCTGCTGACCTATCGCTCGCTGATCGAGCGTCTCCAGCTGCCGGCGCCGGCGATGACCACCCTGGCTGCGGCACTCGAGTATCTGGCGGCACTGGACGCGCAGGCGGGGCAGCCACTGCGCAGTGCGTTGGTGATCAGCCAGGGTGCCAGCCGTTTGCCGCGCCCGGGATTCTTCGAGTGCGCGGGGCGCCTCGGCCGCTTCAGTGGCGCGCCGGATGGCACGGCTGCCGCAGCCTGGCATGCCGCCGAGGTGGTGCGGGTCTTCGAATTCGAGTTTGTGGGGTTCTCCGAGTGATGCAGCTGTTCTGGCGCCTGCGGGCGCGCATGGGGTATCTGCTGGCCCGTCGCCTGTTCCACTGGCATTGGCTGGTGGGTCAGCCGCGTGCCTGGCGCTGGATGGAGGGGCAGTTCGCGCGCATGGCCAACCTCGGCGATGCCCGGGCCCAGGATTTCTACGGTCATCTGCTGCTGTTCCGCGGGCAGGGCCTCGGAGCTCGCGAGGAAGGTCTGCGCCTGCTGCGTCTGGCTGCGGCCCAGGGGCAGGTCAAGGCGGCCTTCCAGCTTGGCCTGCAGGCCCTCAAGGGCAGTGCCCAGCAGGCGCCGAATGCCGCCGCGGCGCTGCCCTACTGGCGGCAGGCGGCAGCCGGCGGGCATCCGCTGGCTGCGCACAAGTTGGCCGAATTACTGCGCGAAGGGGCGCCCGGCGTGGAGGCTGATCCGGCTGAAGCCGAGCGCCTGGCGATGCGGGCGCGCGAGTTGGGCCTGTGACGGGTCAGGCGCAGACCTCGAGGTCGCGCAGCTTTTCGCTGGCGGGCTTTTCCTGCGGGCGGCCGAGCAGGTAGCCCTGCACCAGGTCCACGCCCATCCCGGCCAGTACCTGCAACTCCTCTAGCTGTTCCACGCCTTCGGCGATCACTCGGGCGCGGGCGGTTTGGGCCATGCGCAGGATGGAGCCGACGAACTCGCGCTTGAGCGGGTCGAGGTGGATGCCGTCGATGAAGTGGCGGTCGATCTTGACGATATCCGGCCGCAGCTCCGACCACAGGCGTAGGCTCGAGTAGCCGGCGCCAAGGTCGTCCAGGGCGATGGAGAAGCCCATGGCCCGGTAGTGACGCAGGGCGCGCTGGAGCAGGTCGAAGTCCTCGATCGGGGTCTGCTCGGTCAATTCGATCACCACCCGCGCCGGCTCGATGCCGCAGTCCTGCAGCAACTGCAGCGTGCGCCCGGACTGGTGCCCCGGCTCGACCAGCAGCTCCGGGCAGACATTCAGGTAGAGCGTGCCGGGGAAGCGCTGGCGGCTGAACTGGGCGCAGGCGCGGGCCCGGCTGGCCATTTCCAACTCGTTCAGCCGTCCGGCATTGCGGGCCAGGGAAAACAGCGTCAGCGGCGCATGCAGCGGGCTGTTGGAGGGGCCGCGGGTGAGGGCTTCGTAACCGTGGATGCGCTTGCTGGCGAGCGAGACGATGGGCTGGAACAGGGTGTTGAGCAGGTTGTGGCCGAGGATTCGCTCCAGTTCGCTCAACTGTTCGGTGGTGGTCATGCAGGGCTCGGCAGTCAATGAAAAAAACGCCCCGGACAGCTGCCGGGGCGGGGTGATTTCACGACTAAATTATGACGATTTGATGTCGGCAGGTGGTCGGGCGACCACCTGCCGTCGCCTCAATGTTTGGCGACCGCCGAATTGAGGGTGAGGTAGTCCAGCAGGATGCGTCCCGATTCGGCGAGGAAAGCGTCCTTTTCCGGCGGCAGCTTGTCTTCCTCGCTGGCGTCAGCCAGCTCTTCCTCGTCCTTGAGTTCCTTCAGCGGCGCCTCGCCCTTGGCGCTGCGGCGTGCGTTCTCCAGGGCCAGCTGGCGTCCTTCGATGTCGTTGCGCTGCGCCTTGCGCTTGTCCTCGTTGAGGCTGACCTCGGTGTTCTGCATCAGCTGCTGGCTCAGCTCCAGGCTCTTGCGGGTGAACTCGAAGTCCGGGTTCTTGGCCGTGCGCGCCTCGTGCAGGGCCTTGAGTTGGGCGAGGAACGGGCGGAACGGGTCGCCGGCAGGCTGGATCGCCGGGGCGATGCGGTCCCACGGCATGGCGGCCGGCAGGGCGCTTTCGCCGATCTCCTTGACGTCGACGATTGCCGGGTAGGCGATGTCCGGCAGCACACCCTGGTGCTGGGTGCTCTGCCCGGAGACCCGGTAGAACTTGGCCAGGGTCAGCTTTAGCTCGCCATGGTTGAGCGGCTGGATGGTCTGCACGGTGCCCTTGCCGAAGGTCTGGCCGCCGAGGATCAGGGCGCGGTGATAGTCCTGCATGGCGCCGGCGAAGATTTCCGAGGCCGAGGCCGACAGGCGATTGACCAGTACTGCCATCGGCCCCTTGTAGTAGGTGCCCTGGTCCTCGTCGGCCAGCACGTCGACGCGGCCGTCGCTGTTGCGTACCAGCACGGTCGGCCCCTGGTCGATGAACAGGCCGGTCAGCTCGGTGGCCTCCTGCAGCGAGCCACCCCCGTTGTTGCGCAGGTCGATGACCACGCCATCGACCTTCTCCTGCTGGAGTTCGCTGAGCAGCTTGCGCACGTCGCGGGTGGTACTCTTGTAGTTCGGGTCGCCGCCGCGGTAGGCCTTGAAGTCCAGGTAGAAGGCCGGGATCTCGATCACCCCGAGCTTGTAGTCGTGGCCGTCGTGTTCGAGCTTGAGCACCGACTTCTTCGCCGCCTGCTCTTCCAGCTTGACCGCTTCGCGGGTGATCGGTACCACCTTGCTGGTCTGGTCGTTGGCCGCATTGCTGGCCGGGATCACTTCCAGGCGCACCACCGAATCTTTCGGGCCGCGGATCAGCTTGACCACTTCGTCCAGGCGCCAGCCGACCACGTCGACCATTTCCTTGTCGCCCTGGGCGACGCCGATGATGCGGTCGGCCGGTTTGAGCTGCTTGCTCTTGTCCGCCGGTCCGGCGGGCACCAGGCGCACGACCTTGACGTGCTCGTTGTCGCTCTGCAACACCGCGCCGATGCCTTCCAGCGACAGGCTCATGTTGATGTCGAAGTTTTCCGCGTTTTCCGGCGACAGGTAGTTGGTGTGCGGGTCGTAGGTCTGGGTGAAGGCGTTGATGTAGGCCTGGAAAATGTCCTCGCTGCGCGTCTGCGCCAGGCGCGCGAGCTGGTTCTTGTAGCGCTTGCTCAGCAGCTCCTGGATCGCCTTGGGCTCCTTGCCGGCCAGCTTCAGGCGCAGCACCTCATCCTTGACCCGCTTGCGCCACAATTCGTCGAGCGCCTTGTTGTCGGCGGCCCAGGGGGCTTTCTCGCGGTCGGTTTGCAGGCTTTCGTCGCGGCTGAAATCGAACTTGTCGACGCCCTGGTCGAGCAGCGACAGGGCGAACTCCAGTCGCTCCTGCATGCGCTCGAGCTGACGCTTGTAGATGACGAAGCCGGGCTGCAGCTCGCCGCTTTTCAGGTAGTCGTCGAAGCGGTAACGCCAGGGTTCGAAGGAGGCGATGTCGGCGGCGGTGAAATAGCTGCGCGCCGGGTCGAGGCTCTTCAGGTAGTCATCGAAGATCTGCGACGAACGGGCATCGTTCAGCGGCGGCTTGTTGTAGTGATGGCGCTTGAGCAGCTCCACCACGTTGAGACTGGCGACAGTCTGCTCGCGGTCGGGCTGCAGGCCATCCCAGGGATTGGTGCGTGCAGCCGCATTGGTCAGCGGCAGAACGCTGGTGGTCAGGACAAGAGCGAGGGCGGAGCAGGACAGTGAGCGTTTCATCAGATTTTCGCGTCGCAGGGAGTCACGCCAATTAGGCAACATAAAAGACACATGGTTCCATGGTGCCAGTATAGGGCGTCGGAGGAGGGATGCTGACGTGAAGCCAGTTTCCGGGTAACAATCCGGCCGCAGACTCCGGCGCGCTCAACGGGCACCGGGTATTCAACAATATGGAGGTAGCGTGAACGCATTGCAAGGTATCGAGGGGCAGCTGGAGTGGGGCGCGCAGCCGCGCCCGGAATGCGATGTCGGGCAGATCCGCATTCGCGTGGCGGCCGCCGGTCTCAACCGAGCCGACCTGCTGCAGCGCAACGGCCTGTACCCGCCGCCGCCGGGCGTGACTCCGGTGCTGGGTCTGGAGTGCTCCGGGGTGGTCAGCGAGGTGGGTGCCGGCAGTCGCTGGCGGGTGGGCGACCGGGTGTGCGCGCTGCTGGCCGGCGGTGGCATGGCCGAGGAGGTGGTGGTGGACGCCGGCCACGCCCTGCCGGTGCCCGAGGGGATGAGCCTGCAGGAGGCCGCGGTGCTGCCGGAGGTCTACGCCACCGCGTGGCTCAACCTGTTCCAGCTGGGCCGCCTGCTGCCGGGCGAGAAGGTGCTGCTGCATGCCGGCGCCAGCGGTGTCGGTTCCGCCGGCATCCAGCTGTGCAAGGCGTTTGGCAGCCCGTGCTGGGTCAGCGTCGGCTCGGCCGAACGGCTGGCCTATTGCGAGGCCCTGGGCGCCCAGGGTGGGGTGATTCGCGGCGAGAGCCTCGACGGCCTGCGTGATTTCGCGCCGTTCGACGTGATCCTCGATCCGGTGGGCGCCAGCTACGCCGAGCTGAACCTCAAGCTGCTCGGCCAGGACGGGCGCTGGGTGATCATCGGTCTGATGGGCGGGCGCAAGGCTCAGCTGGATCTGGCCCTGCTGCTGGGCAAGCGCATCCAGATGATCGGCTCGACCCTGCGCAACCGCGACGCCGAGTCCAAGGCGCAGCTGCTGGCCGAGCTGGAGCAGCACGTCTGGCCGCTGTTCGGCGAGGGTCGGCTGAAGCCGCAGCTGGAGCGCAGCTACCCGATCAGCGATGCCGAGGCGGCCTTCGCCGCACTGGCCAGCAACGAGGTGCAGGGCAAGGTGGTGCTGGTGGTGGATGCCAGCCTGAGCTGAGTGGTTCCGAGGCTGGGGACGCGATGCGTCCCCGGTCGCCGATGGCGGCCGCTCAGCGCCAGTGCAGGATCTCCCAGCCCTGTCGCTCGGCATGCTCGCGCAGCGCGGCATCAGGGTTGACCGCATGGGGATGTTCGACGTGGCAGAGCAGCGGCAGGTCGTTGCGCGAGTCGGAGTAGAAGTGCGCCCCGCTCAGCACCTCCCCCTGCGCCTCCAGCCACTGCGCGAGGCGCTGGATCTTGCCCTCGCGGGCCGCGGGGATGCCGCTGATGCGGCCGCTGTAGTGACCGTGCTGCAGTTCCAGCTCGGTGGCCAGTACCTCGGCGATGCCCAGGCGTGCGGCGATGGCCTGCACCAGGAAGGTCGGCGAGGCGGAGATCACCAGGATGCGGTCGCCAGCGGCGCGATGGTTGGCGATTGCGCGCATGCCGTCGCTGTGAATCAGCGGCTCGATGAACTCCTCGACGAAGGGGCCGGCGACGTACTCGACCTCTTCGCGCGAACGGCCGACCAGCGGCTGCAGGCAGAAGGCCATGTAGTCCTCCAGGCTGACCTGCAGCGCGGCATACAGCGCCACCAGCTCCTGCTCGCGGGGAATGAAGGACTCGCGGTCGAGCCAGCCGATGTCGGCCAGGTGTTCCAGCCACAGGCTGGGGCTGTTGCCGCCGATCAGGGTGTCGTCGAGGTCGAAGATCGCCAATGCCACGCTATGTGCTCCGCTCAGGCCAGTTCGGGGCTCTGGTAGAAGGCGGTCAGCACCTTCACCAGGTGGGCCAGGTCCTGACTGCCGGCCAGCTCGCGGATCGAGTGCATGGCGAAGGTCGGCAGGCCGATGTCGATGGTGGGCACGCCGAGCTTGCTGGCGGTGATCGGCCCGATGGTCGAGCCGCAGCCGAGGTCGCTGCGCGACACGAAGCACTGTACCGGCACCGCATGCTCCAGGCACAGATGGCGGAAGAAGCCGGCGGTTTCGCTGTTGCTGGCGTAGCGCTGGTTGTTGTTGACCTTGATCACCGGGCCGCCGTTGAGGCTCGGGCCGTGGTTGCCATCGTGCTTGTCGGCATAGTTCGGATGCACGCCGTGCGCATTGTCGGCGGAGACCAGCAGGGAGCGCTGGATGCAGCGGACGAAGGTTTCCTCGTCGCCAAGCAGGCGGCGCAGCACCTGCTCCAGCAGCGGGCCATCGGCGCCGCAGGCCGAGCAGGAGCCGATTTCCTCGTGGTCGGTGCACACCAGCACGCAGCTTTCCTGGTCGCCGGCGGCCAGCAGTGCCTCGAGGCCGGCATAGCAGGACAGCAGGTTGTCCAGCCGCGCGCCGGCGATGAATTCCTGTTCCAGGCCGATCACTGCGGCACTCTGCGTATCGTAGAAGCTCAGCTCGAAGTCGAGCACGGCCTCCACCTGGATGCCGTGTTCATGCTCGAGTTGCTTGGCGACCAGGGTGCGGAAATCGCGCTGCTCGCCCGTCGCCAGTTGGGCGAGGATGGGCGGCAGTTCGGTCTGCTTGTTGATTTCCCAGCCCTGGTTGGCCTCGCGGTTGAGGTGGATGGCCAGGTTGGGGATCACCGCGATCGGTGCCTTGAAGTCGATCAGGCGACTGTGCAGCTTGCCGTCGTGCTTGAAGGTGACGCGCCCGGCCAGCGACAGGTCGCGGTCGAACCAGGGCGCCAGCAGCATGCCCCCGTAGACTTCCACGCCCAGTTGCCAGTAGCCCTGACGCGCCAGTTCCGGCTGCGGCTTGACCCGCAGGCAGGGGCTGTCGGTATGCGTGCCAACCAGGCGCAGTCCGCCCTCCAGCGGGGCGCGGCGGCCGAGCTGGAGGGCGATCAGCGAGGAATCGTTGCGGGTGACGTAGTAGCGTCCGCCGGGCTGTGCCTGCCACGGCTCGCGCTCGTCGAGACGCTGGTAGCCGGCGGCCTCGAGGCGGGCGGCCAGGCTGGCGGTGGCGTGGAAGGGGGTCGGCGAGGCCTTGAGGAAATCGATCAGGCCCTGGTTGAGTGCTTCGCGCATGACGGCTCCGGCGGCAGTGATGCGCGGAGTCTACCGGAATATCGCCGCTGGGACCGTGCTCAGAACGGCGCCGGGCTCTCGAAGCGCATCCGCTCGCCGGTCTGCGGATGGGTCAGGCACAGCAGGCTGGCGTGCAGGCACAGCCGCTCATGGGCGGCCAGCGCCTGTTCGTGGGCGTACAGGCGGTCGCCGAGCAGCGGGTGACCGATGGCCAGCATGTGCACGCGCAGCTGGTGGGAACGGCCGGTGATCGGGGTCAGTTCGACCCGGCACCAGTCGCCGCAGCGTTCGACGATGCGCCAGAAGGTCAGGGCATGCTTGCCCAGCTCATGGTCGACGATATGCCGCGGCTTGTTCGGCGGGTCGTAGCGCAGCGGCAGCTCGATGCGCCCGCTGTCGGTGGCCGGCTGGCCCCAGCACAGGGCGGTGTAGGCCTTTTCCGTCTCGCGGTCGTGGAACTGGCGCGACAGTTCGCGGTGGCTGTCGGCATCGCGGGCCAGCACGATCAGCCCGGAGGTTTCCCAGTCCAGGCGGTGGACGATGCGTGCCTCCGGATAGCCGTTGTCCTGCAGGCGGGTCACCAGGCAGTCGCGGTTGTCCTCGGCGCGGCCGGGCACCGAGAGCAGCAGGGTCGGCTTGTTGATCACCAGCAGGGCGGCGTCCTGGTGGACGATTTGGATATTCGACAGCGGCATGGGGAATTCCACAAATGACAACGGCGGCCTGCTAGGGCCGCCGTATGGCACACCTTGTCCCGATCAGCGGTCGGGCAGGGTGATGTTGAGCTCCAGGATCGAGCAGGTGCCCTGGTTTTCCAGGGCGACCTGCACCTGATCCTGGTCGATGGGCACGTACTTGCGGATCACCGCGATCAACTCTTCCTGCAGGGCCGGCAGATAGTCGGGCTGGCCACGGCTCCCGCGCTCATGGGCGACGATGATCTGCAGGCGTTCCTTGGCGATCGAGGCAGAGGTGGTCTTCTTGCGCGAGAGGAGGAAGTCGAAGATGCTCATTCACGGCCTCCAAACAGACGTTGCAGCAGTCCCTTTTTCTGCACTTCGAGGAAACGATGCGGCACTTCCTTGCCCAGCAGGCGATCGACCGCGTCGCCGTAGGCCTGGCCGGCATCGCTCTGCTCGTCGAGAATCACCGGCACGCCCTGGTTGGAGGCCTTGAGCACTGCCTGGGATTCGGGGATCACGCCGATCAGGCCGATGGAGAGGATCTCCTCGACGTCGTCGACGCTGAGCATTTCGCCGCGGGCCACGCGCTCGGGGTTGTAGCGGGTCAGCAGCAGGTGCTCCTTGATCGGCTCCTCGCCCTTTTCCGCGCGCTGCGACTTGCTGGCGAGCAGGCCGAGGATGCGGTCGGAGTCGCGTACCGAGGACACTTCCGGGTTGGTCACCACGATGGCGATGTCGGCGAAGTACATCGCCAGGTGGGCGCCCGTCTCGATGCCGGCCGGGGAGTCGCAGAGGATGTATTCGAAGTCCTTCTTCAACTCCTCGATGACCCGCTCGACGCCTTCCTTGTTGAGGGCGTCCTTGTCGCGGGTCTGGCTGGCGGCCAGTACGTAGAGGTTGTCGAGGCGCTTGTCCTTGATCAGGGCCTGGCTCAGGGTCGCCTCGTTGTGGATCACGTTGATGAAGTCGTAAACCACGCGACGTTCACAGCCCATGATCAGGTCGAGGTTACGCAGGCCGACGTCGAAGTCGACGATCACGGTCTTGTGCCCGCGCAGGGCGAGGCCGGTGCCGATGGCGGCGCTGGAAGTCGTCTTGCCCACGCCACCCTTGCCGGAAGTTACAACAATGATTTTCGCCAAGGTGCTTACCCCAGATGAATGGTTTCAGGTCCCTGAATTGGCCGGGAGTATCCGTTAAAGGCGGGTGATGTTCAACACGTCGCCCGACAGGCTGACTTGCACGGCTTTGCCCCACTGCGGACTGCGCCGCAGATCCTCGGCGACCTTGTAGCGGCCGGCGATGGAGAGCAGTTCGGCAGTCAGTTGCTGGCAGAAGATTCGCGCCTCGGCATTGCCCTTCGCACCGGCCAATACGCGCCCGCGCAGCGGGCCGTATACGTGGATGTTGCCGTCGGCGATAAGTTCCGCCCCCGGGCTGACCGCCGACAGCACCACCAGATCGCCGCCGTGGGCATAGATCTGCTGACCGCCGCGGACCGGACGGGTGATGACCAGGGTCGGTTTCACCTCGGGCTCGGCCGGTTGGGCTGCCTCGGCCGGCGCTGCCAGTGCCGGTTCGGGGGTCGCTGGCTCGACGGGCTCGGCCAGTGGCCGTTCGCGTCCGCTGGCCGGGGGCAGCAACGGCGGCACCCCGATTATTTGCGCGCCCTTGCGTCTTTTGGGAGACCCTCTTTTTGTTTTTTTTGAATTCTCGCCATCGAACCTCTATCCTGGACCCCTGTCTACGAATACGTTTGCCGCCGTCTGCGACAGAATC
>LNAP01005529.1_pt1 | contig 15900 bp, 13 predicted proteins | sample 602601 | NCBI WGS metagenome assembly LNAP01 (sample SAMN02440304, study PRJNA202911) | soil metagenome | biome: Subtropical and temperate rainforests or woodlands; isolation source: soil samples (1 kg each in a 20% v/v slurry with milli Q water) were... ...
TTTGTTGGCATAGGTCGTGGCGAGTTCCACGACGTCGAACGTTGGGCTCATCAGGGCGGCTTCCTACAGGTCGGTGGCGCTGGGCGCTCTATATGGGGCTGATGGTAACAAAATCCTGCGGCCGCTGGCGCGCCCTCTGCGTTGCGCAGGCTTGCTTGAATCGCTAGAGTTCGGCAGTCCTTTTGCTCGCTCGACTCAATAATCAATACAAATGGGAGTGTCTTGTGGAAATTGCCTGTCTGGATCTTGAAGGTGTACTGGTCCCGGAAATCTGGATCGCCTTCGCCGAAAAAACCGGGATCGAGTCCCTCAGGGCCACCACCCGGGACATCCCCGACTACGACGTGCTGATGAAGCAGCGTCTGCGGATTCTCGACGAGCACGGCTTGAAACTCTCCGACATTCAGGAAGTAATCGCCACGCTCCAGCCGCTGGATGGTGCCATCGAGTTCGTCAACTGGCTGCGTGAGCGCTTTCAGGTGGTGATTCTGTCGGACACGTTCTACGAGTTCTCCCAGCCGCTGATGCGTCAACTGGGCTTCCCGACCTTGCTCTGCCATCGTCTGATTACGGACGATTCCGGTCGGGTGACGAGCTATCAATTGCGTCAGAAAGATCCCAAGCGCCAGTCGGTTTTGGCCTTCAAGAGCCTTTACTACCGGGTGATCGCGGCGGGGGATTCCTACAACGACACCACGATGCTGGGCGAGGCGGATGCGGGGATTCTGTTCCATGCGCCGGACAATGTGATTCGCGAGTTTCCGCAGTTCCCGGCGGTGCACAGTTTTGAGGAGCTGAAGCAGGAATTCATCAAGGCTTCCAACCGGGCTTTGAGTTTGTAACTACCGTAGTTGACGGTGATCGTTCCCACGCTCCGCGTGGGAATGCAGCCCGGGACGCTCCGCGTCCCAAAGCGGACGCGGAGCGTCCATTGAGGCATTCCCACGCAGAGCGTGGGAACGATTAAGTGTGGTGTCAGAGGTTTTGCAGGGTATCGAGCAGGACTTTCACCTTGGTAATCGATTCCTGATATTCGGCCTGCCACTCCGAGTCCGCGACGATCCCGCCACCGCCCCAGCAACACACCTGCCCATCTTTCACCAACAAGCTGCGAATCGCGATCGAACTGTCCATCTCGCCGCGCACGTCCAGATAGAGCAATGACCCGCAGTACAACCCGCGTCGGGTCGGTTCCAGCTCGTCAATAATCTGCATCGCACGAATTTTCGGTGCACCGGTAATCGAGCCACCAGGGAAGCTGCCAGCGATCAGGTCGAGGGCGTCCCGGTCATCCGCCAGTTCCCCGGTCACGCTGCTCACCAGGTGATGCACGTTCGGGTAGCTTTCCAGGCTGAACAACTCCGGCACCCGCACCGACCCGATACGGCAAGTACGGCCGAGGTCATTGCGCAGCAGGTCGACGATCATCAGGTTTTCCGCGCGGTCCTTGGGGCTGGCCAGCAGTTCGGCGGCGTTCGCCGCATCTTCGGCAGCGGTCAGTCCGCGAGGGCGGGTGCCTTTGATCGGGCGGGTTTCCACATGGCGTTCGCTGACTTTGACGAAGCGTTCTGGCGACAGACTCAGTACCGCACCGCCGTCGGGTAAACGCTGAAAACCGGAAAACGGCGTCGGGCACGCCGCCCGTAGCGCGCAATACGCGGCCCATGGATCGCCCTGGCACTGCGCGCGGAAACGCTGGGCGAAGTTGACCTGGTAACAATCGCCGGCCTGGATGTACTGCTGAATGCGTTCTAGCGCCTGGCGATATTCGTCAGCGCTCAGGTCGGCCTTCATCGGGGCTTTCAACTTGAAAGACTCGACTGCTTCAGCGGGAGGCTCACTGAATAGGGTGATCAGACGCTGACGTTCGCTGTCGACCAGCGACGGGTGGAAAACCAACTGACTTGTATTCAGTTGGTGATCGCTGATCAGTGCCCAGTCATACAGCCCGAAACGTGCGTCGGGTAGCTGCAGATCGTCCTGCGCCTGACTCGGCAGGTTTTCCAGGTGCCGACCGAAGTCGTAGCTCAGGTAACCGATCAGGCCGCCAGCGAAGGGCAAATCGTAAGGAACAGCCGCTTCACCGAGTCGTGTCAGATTGTCGCGAAGGCGTTGCAGGAAATCGCTGCCACTTTCGTCAGGCAATACCGCTATTTGCTCCAGCGGCCAGGCACTGAGCAAGTCATAACGTCCACGCTCGGCACTCGGCCGGCCACTGTCGAGCAGCACGGCACCGGGGGCGTGACGAATCGCCGCGAAGTACTCGGCGGGGTTGGCGCAATAGGGCAGCGGGTGTACGGAACAGGTCAACATGGGCGGGGCAGATCAGCCATCGAGGCGGGGTGGCGATTGTAGTCTCCTCGGGGAATTGCTCCTAGAGGGGATGTCGGGGATTGCTAGATAGAAGGCTGTTTGATCGTTCCCACGCTCTGCGGGGGAATGCATCCCGTGACGCTCCGCGTCACAGGCGGACGCAGAGCGTCCGTGGCGGCATTCCCACGCGGAGCGTGGGAACGATCAATGTAAGGGATCAGCCCTCAACCGCCGGAATATGCCCAAACATTTCCTGAACGAACTCAACCCGTTCCTCCACCGTCTCAACAACCCCGCGAGCCTTCAACTCTTCCAGCCGCGCTTCAACCGCATGGGTGCGCAATGTCAGCCCGCAATCATTGGCAATCTGAATGTTCAACCCCGGCCGGGCGTTGAGTTCGAGAATCAGCGGCCCCTTTTCCTGGTCCAGCACCATGTCGACACCGATATAACCCAGCCCGCACAGCTCATAGCAGCCCGCGGCAAGTTTCATGAAACCGTCCCAGTAGGGCAGTTGCACGCCGTCCACTGCGTTGGTGGTGTCAGGGTGTTTGGTGATGATGTTGTTTAGCCAGGTGCCGCGCAGGGTCAGGCCGGTGGCGAGGTCTACACCGACGCCGATGGCGCCCTGGTGCAGGTTGGCCTTGCCGCCGGACTGGCGGGTGGGCAGCCGCAGCATGGCCATCACCGGGTAACCCATCAGCACGATAATCCGAATGTCCGGCACGCCTTCATAGCTGATGCTCTTGAAGATCTGGTCCGGGGTCACGCGGTACTCGATCAGCGCCCGATCCCGATGACCGCCCAGGGAGTAGAGGCCGGTCAGGATGCTGGAGATATGGTGCTCGATTTCCTCATGGCTGATGATCTTGCCGGACACCGTGCGATAGCGGCCCTCGAAACGGTCGGCAATCACAATGATGCCGTCACCGCCCGCGCCCTGGGCCGGTTTGATCACGAAGTCGTTGCGTCCGCCGATGATGGCGTCGAGGTTGTCGATTTCTTTCTCGGTGGAAATCACGCCATACAGCTCCGGCACATGAATGCCGGCGGCGATGGCGCGTTCCTTGGTGATGATCTTGTCGTCGACAATCGGGTACAGACTGCGCTTGTTGTACTTGAGCACGTAGTCTGCGTTACGCCGATTGATCCCCATGATGCCCCGGGCTTCCAGGGCCTTCCAGGTCTTCCAGAAGCCGAACATCAGGCGTCAGCCTTCTTCAGGAAGGCCTTGAAACGCACCAGTTCGGTCAGGCGGTAGCCGCGATAACGCCCCATGGCCAGCATGAAGCCCACCAGGATCAACAGGATCGCCGGGAAGGTGAACACGAAGTAAACCAGCTCCGGAACGCTCATGATCAGGTGCGCCAGCGACGCGGCGAACAGCGTACCGATCGCCACTTTCATGGCGTGGCCGGAACCGCGTTCTTCCCAGGTAATCGACAGGCGTTCGATGGTCATGGTCAGAATCACCATCGGGAACAGTGCCACCGACAAACCGCGCTCCAGGCCGAGTTTGTGGCTGAACAGGCTGATCGCCGCGATCAGCACCACCACGAACGTCAGCACCACCGACAGCCTCGGCAGCATTTGCAGCTTCAAGTGTTCAAGGTAGGAGCGTAGCGACAGGCCCAGCGCCGTGATGACCGTAAACAGCATGATGCCGAAGCCGAGCTGGGTTTCCCGGAATGCCAGGGCGATCAGCACCGGCGTAAAGGTGCCGAGGGTCTGAATGCCGATCAGGTTGCGCAGGATCAGGATCACCAGCACGCCGATCGGGATCATCACCATGATCATGAAGGTCTGCTGGGTTTGCAGCGGCAGGCCGTACGAGAAAGTTGGCGTCGGTGTTTTCGTCGGTCAGCTTGGCCAGGCGAATCGCGTTCATTTCGCTGTTGTTCAGGCTGAAGGTCACGTTGGCCTTCTTGCCGCCATCGACGGTGATCAGGTTTTCGTCACCGGTCCACCACAGCAGGCGATCGGTCGGCAGGCCCTGTTCACCGGTTTCCGGGTTGAAGTACAGCCAGTCGGTGCCGTTGAAACTGCGCAACCACAGTTCCGGCATTTGCGGCTGGTCGGCCACCAGACGAATGGTGTGGACCTTTTCCACCGGCACGTGCGCGATGGACAGCACCAATTCGACGATTTTCGCCTTGTGCCCGGGGGACGGATCGCCGGCCAGCAACAGCTTCACATTGTCGTCGTTGAGATTGTTGACACGCTTGATGGCTTCGCCGATGAAGGTTTCGACGTCGGCCGAGTGCTGGCGGATCGGTGCCAGCAGGGCTTCGGCGGCGACTTTTTCCGCGCCTTCGACGGCGATGCTGTCACGGAAGGTCGGCCCTTTGACCTTGGATTTTTCACCGGTGTAGCGCTTGGTCAATACCAGGCGGTAATAAAGCGTTTGATTGCCCTTGGCCCGACGTGCCGACCAGGTGACTTTGCGGTTGCCGTCGACACGGTTCACGGCCACGCCGTAGTTATTGGAAATGAAACTCTCGTTGAGGCTGACGTAATCGCGGCTTAGCGGCGGCACGAACATCTGGATCTTGACCGGGTCCTTGGTACTGGCGACGAACTCGACTTTGGCGTCGATGTTCCACAAGTCGTCGGTAGCGTCTTCGGTCACGGGGATGCCGAGCACGAAGATCTGATAGGCCGTGACTGAAATACCCAGCACCACCAGGATGGCGATCAGGAATTTCAGATGAAGGGTAAGAGAGCGCATTGGAATTACTCTGCGGTATGAGCGTCGGTGGCGCAGGCGGGTTTGCCAGCAGCGTATTTAAGACTGGGGTCGACCAGCGCATCGAAGCGTTTCAGCGCTTCGGAGCCGATCAGGAGCGGGTATTGGAAGGCGCTGCGGTCGGTCAAGTTCACTTCGATACTGCGTAAAGCCGAACCCATGCAGATATTCAGCTCGATCACCGGACGGGCGGTGTACTTCTTGCCTTCCTCCGGGTCGTAGTCGCCGGCCCGGCGCTTGATCTTGCTGACGCGGGCCAGTGGCCGTTCGATCGGGTGTGAGTGCGCAGCGTCAATGGCCAGATAGAAGCGCACCCAGGACTCGCCATTGCGTTTGAAGCGTTTGATGTCTCGGGCGCTCAGGGACGCGGTTTTCGCCCCGGTGTCGAGTTTGGCGGCAACTTCCAGGTTGATGCCGTCCAGGGAGGCGTACTCGTTGAGGCCGTAGACAGTCTTTTCCCCTGCCGCGGCAAAACCGGGCAGGCAAAGAAGATAAAGGAAGGTGGGGAAGGGCTTGAGTCTCATAAATCCTGGTGCGCAGCGGTCCGTATTTCGATTCAAGGCCCTGGCATCGCTGCGCAAGCTCCCTCGTATGCCTATCAACTGTTTATGACAAGCAGTGCAGATGTCACAAACAAATGCGGCCGGCATTCTAGCACGGTGGTTTTATGGCGCCAGCGCTGGCGGGTGGCTATAAACCACAGTGCTGCTTTGTTATGGTGCGGCCGGTTATTAGACGATTGTCGACAATACCGATTTTCTCTTTGACTAATCGGCCTGTATTCGCTAGTTTTTGCGGCATCCGCTTTCAAGGTGTCGACAATATGCTGGATCAACTCGATCCCCCGGTCATTGCCCAAGACGATTCAGAGACGCTTTCCGAGAACGTCTTCCGGCGCATTCAGGCGGCCATCGTCAAGGGCGAGATCGCCCCGGGCAGCAAGATCTCCGAGCCGGAACTGGCGCGCACTTATGGCATCAGCCGCGGGCCGCTGCGTGAGGCGATCCACCGTCTGGAAGGCCAGCGCCTGCTGGTTCGCGTACCGCACGTCGGGGCGCGGGTGGTTTCGTTGAGCCATGCCGAGCTGCTGGAACTCTACGAAATCCGCGAATCCCTCGAAGGCATGGCCTGCCGTCTGGCGGCCGAGCGCATGACACTCGAAGAAATCGACGAACTGCGCCGGGTCCTCGAAACCCATGAGCGCGATGCGGCGTTTCAGGCCGGTGTCGGCTACTACCAACAGGAAGGCGATTTCGACTTCCATTACCGAATCATCCAGGGCAGCGGCAACCGCACCCTGACGCAGATGCTCTGCGGCGAGCTCTATCAACTGGTGCGCATGTACCGCATCCAGTTTTCCACCACGCCCAATCGTCCGCGTCAGGCCTTTGCCGAGCACCACCGAATTCTCGACGCCATCGCCGACCGTGACGGTGAGCTCGCCGAGTTGTTGATGCGCCGCCACATCGGCGCCTCCAAACGCAATATCGCTCGTCACTACCAGGACGGCGCCAACCAGACAGCCACTCAACGAGGTGAGTCATGAGTTCCAACAAGAGCACTCCAGGCCAGCGATTCCGCGATGCGGTCGCCAGCGAACATCCGCTGCAAGTGGTCGGCGCGATCAACGCCAACCACGCGCTGCTGGCCAAGCGCGCCGGTTTCAAGGCTATTTATCTGTCGGGTGGCGGGGTGGCTGCCGGCTCCCTCGGCGTGCCGGACCTGGGCATCACCGGCCTGGATGACGTGCTGACCGACGTGCGTCGCATCACGGACGTCTGCGACCTGCCGCTGCTGGTGGACGTGGACACCGGTTTCGGTTCCTCGGCGTTCAACGTGGCCCGTACCGTGAAGTCGATGATCAAGTTCGGCGCGGCAGCCATTCACATCGAAGACCAGGTCGGCGCCAAGCGCTGCGGTCACCGTCCTAATAAAGAGATCGTGTCCTTGCAGGAAATGGTCGATCGGATCAAGGCCGCCGTTGATGCGCGCACCGACGACAGCTTCGTGATCATGGCTCGTACCGACGCCCTCGCAGTGGAAGGTCTGGAATCCGCTTTGGATCGCGCCGCCGCATGCATCGAGGCCGGCGCCGACATGATTTTCCCGGAAGCCATCACCGAACTGGACATGTACAAGCTGTTCGCCAGCCGCGTGAAAGCGCCGATCCTGGCCAACATCACCGAATTCGGCGCGACGCCGCTGTACACCACCGAGCAACTCGCCGCTGCCGATGTGTCGCTGGTGCTGTACCCGCTGTCGGCGTTCCGCGCGATGAACAAGGCTGCGGAAAACGTCTACACCGCGATCCGCCGTGACGGCACGCAACAGAACGTGATCGACACCATGCAGACCCGCATGGAGCTTTACGATCGCATCGACTACCACACCTTCGAGCAGAAGCTCGATGCGTTGTTTGCCGCGAAGAAGTAATTGTTTATGTAGCAGCTGCCGAGCAACGCGAGGCTGCGTTCGAGGCCGAAGGACTCGCCAAGCCAGGCGATCGCGTCAGCAGGTTTTACGACTGCTGCGCAGCCGAACGCAGCCTCGCGCTGCTCGACAGCTGCTACGAAGTGAGATAACCGTTTAGAAATTGCAGATTCCCTGACAAATTCAAGAAAAACTGGAGACAGCAATGGCCGAAGCAAAAGTACTCAGTGGCGCCGGGCTCCGTGGTCAGGTTGCCGGGCAAACCGCACTGTCCACCGTGGGCCAGTCGGGCGCAGGCCTGACCTATCGTGGCTACGACGTTCGCGAACTGGCGGCTGACGCACAGTTCGAAGAAGTGGCCTACCTGCTGCTGTACGGCGAACTGCCGACCCAAACCCAACTCGCCGCTTACATCAGCAAACTGGGCAAGCTGCGCGATCTGCCGCAAGCGCTGAAAGAAGTGCTGGAGCGCATCCCCGCCGACGCCCACCCGATGGACGTGATGCGCACCGGTTGCTCGTTCCTGGGCAACATCGAGCCGGAGAAAGACTTCTCTGAACAACACGATGTGACTGACCGTTTGCTCGCCGCGTTCCCGGCGATCATGTGCTACTGGTATCGCTTCAGCCATGACGGCAAACGCATCAGTTGCGTGAGCGACGAACAATCCATCGGCGGCCACTTCCTGCACTTGTTGCACGACAAGAAGCCGAGCGAGTTGCACGTTAAAGTGATGAACGTTTCGCTGATCCTCTACGCGGAGCACGAGTTCAACGCCTCGACGTTCACCGCGCGGGTTTGCGCCTCGACCCTGTCGGACATGTATTCGTGCATCACGGCGGCCATCGGCTCGCTGCGCGGTCCGCTGCATGGCGGCGCCAACGAAGCGGCGATGGAAATGATCGAGCGCTTCAGCTCGCCGCAAGAGGCCGTCGAAGGCACCCTCGGCATGCTTGCGCGCAAGGACAAGATCATGGGCTTCGGTCACGCGATCTATAAGGACAACGATCCGCGCAACGAGGTGATCAAGGGCTGGTCGAAAAAACTCGCCGAGGAAGTGGGCGACACCGTGTTGTTCCCGGTGTCCGAAGCCATCGACGCAACCATGTGGGAGCAGAAGAAGCTGTTCCCGAACGCCGACTTCTACCATGCGTCGACGTACCACTTCATGGGCATCCCGACCAAGTTGTTCACCCCGATTTTCGTCTGCTCGCGCCTGACCGGCTGGGCGGCGCACGTGTTCGAACAACGTGCCAACAACCGCATCATCCGCCCGAGCGCCGAATACGTCGGCGTCGAACAGCGTAAGTTCGTGCCAATCGAACAACGCTGAATGGGAGGGCGCCGGTAATGGTTACTGGGCAAAACGAATAACCCTGTGGGAGCGGGCTTGCCCGCGATAGCGGTGGGTCAGTCGACATCTTTGTCGGATATGACTCAGTCATCGCGGGCAAGCCCGCTCCCACAGTGGATCGTGTTTGCTTCAATAGCTGCGCCAGGCGCCCACCCTTCGTAACCACCGTGACCGAGTCTTGACGATGAATACTGAATTCCGCAAACCGCTGCCCGGCAGCCATCTGGATTACTTCGACGTCCGCGCGGCTGTCGAGGCCATCCAGCCCGGCGCCTACGACACTCTGCCGTACACCTCCCGCGTGCTGGCGGAAAACCTGGTGCGTCGCTGCGACCCGGCCACGCTCACCGAATCCTTGAAGCAATTTATCGAGCGCAAACGCGACCTCGACTTCCCATGGTTCCCGGCCCGCGTGGTGTGCCACGACATTCTCGGCCAGACCGCGCTGGTCGATCTCGCCGGCCTGCGTGACGCCATTGCCCTGCAAGGTGGCGACCCGGCGCAAGTGAACCCGGTGGTGCCGACGCAATTGATCGTCGATCACTCCCTGGCCGTCGAACGCGGTGGTTTCGATCCGGAGGCGTTCGAGAAGAACCGCGCCATCGAAGACCGTCGCAACGAAGACCGTTTCCACTTCATCAACTGGACCAAAAAGGCCTTCAAGAACGTTGATGTGATCCCGCCGGGCAACGGCATCATGCACCAGATCAACCTGGAGAAAATGTCTCCGGTAATCCAGGTGCGCGACGGCGTGGCGTTCCCCGATACCTGCGTCGGCACCGACAGCCACACTCCACACGTCGATGCACTGGGCGTGATCGCCATCGGTGTCGGCGGCCTGGAAGCGGAAAGCGTAATGCTCGGTCGCGCGTCGTGGATGCGTCTGCCGGAAAGCGTCGGCGTCGAATTGACGGGCAAGCTGCAACCGGGCATCACCGCCACCGACATGGTGCTGGCGCTGACCGAGTTCCTGCGTCAGCAAAAAGTCGTTGGCGCATGGCTGGAGTTCTTCGGCGAAGGCGCCTCCGCGCTGACCCTCGGCGACCGTGCGACCATCTCCAACATGGCCCCGGAATACGGCGCCACCGCCGCGATGTTCTACATCGACCAGCAGACCATCGACTACCTGAAACTCACCGGCCGTGAAGACGAGCAGGTGCAGTTGGTCGAGAACTACGCCAAGACCACAGGCCTGTGGGCTGACAGCCTGAAAGGCGCGCAATACGAGCGTGGGTTGACCTTCAACCTGTCCTCGGTAGTGCGCAACATGGCCGGCCCGAGCAACCCGCACGCCCGCGTCGCCACCTCGGACCTCGCTGCCCAAGGCATCTCCGGCCAGTGGGACGACGTTCCTGGCCAGATGCCGGATGGCGCAGTGATCATCGCCGCCATCACCAGTTGCACCAACACCAGCAACCCGCGCAACGTCATCGCCGCCGGCCTGCTGGCGCGCAATGCCAACAAGCTCGGCCTGACCCGCAAGCCGTGGGTCAAATCGTCCCTGGCGCCGGGTTCGAAAACCGTGGCGCTGTACCTGGATGAAGCCGGCCTGACCACCGAACTTGAGCAACTCGGCTTCGGCGTCGTGGCATTCGCTTGCACCACCTGCAACGGCATGTCCGGCGCGCTGGACCCGGTGATCCAGCAAGAAATCATCGACCGCGACCTGTACGCCACCGCTGTGCTGTCCGGCAACCGCAACTTCGATGGCCGGATCCACCCGTACGCCAAGAACGCCTTCCTCGCTTCGCCGCCATTGGTGGTGGCTTACGCCATCGCCGGGACCATCCGTTTCGACATCGAAAAAGATGTGCTGGGTGTGGTCGACGGCAAGGAAATCCGCCTGAAAGACATCTGGCCGAGCGACGAAGAAATCGACGCGGTGGTCAAGGCTTCGGTCAAGCCGGAGCAGTTCCGTCAGGTCTACATTCCGATGTTCGCCATCCACGAAGACACCGGCCCGAAAGTGACGCCGCTGTACGACTGGCGCGAGATGAGCACCTACATCCGCCGTCCGCCGTACTGGGAAGGCGCGCTGGCCGGGGCGCGTCCGCTCAAGGGTATGCGCCCGCTGGCGGTGCTGCCGGACAACATCACCACCGATCACCTGTCGCCTTCGAACGCGATCATGTTGGACAGTGCCGCCGGCGAATACCTGGCGAAAATGGGCTTGCCGGAAGAGGACTTCAACTCTTACGCGACTCACCGTGGTGACCACCTGACCGCGCAACGCGCCACCTTCGCCAACCCGAAACTGTTCAATGAAATGGTTCTGGAAAACGGCAAGGTCAAACAGGGTTCGCTGGCTCGCGTCGAGCCGGAAGGCAAAGTGATGCGCATGTGGGAAGCCATCGAAACCTACATGGAACGCAAGCAGCCGCTGATCATCATCGCCGGCGCCGACTACGGTCAGGGTTCATCCCGCGACTGGGCAGCCAAAGGCGTGCGTCTGGCGGGTGTGGAAGCGATTGCCGCCGAAGGCTTCGAGCGCATTCACCGCACCAACCTGGTGGGCATGGGCGTGTTGCCGCTGGAGTTCAAGCCGGGCACCGACCGCAAGACCTTGGGCATCGATGGCAGCGAAACCTACGACGTGATCGGTGAGCGCACCCCGCGTGCCGAGCTGACGCTGGTGATCAACCGCAAGAACGGCGAACGTGTCGAAGTACCGGTGACCTGCCGTCTCGACACCGCCGAAGAAGTGTCGATCTATGAGGCCGGCGGCGTGCTGCAACGCTTCGCTCAGGACTTCCTCGAAGAATCGGCGGTTGCCGTTTAACACGATGAGTTCGGGCGGGGCCATGCGGCCTCGCCTGATCCTAAAAGGAACATCATGGCTCACGCACCTCAAATCAGAATCCCTGCCACCTACATGCGCGGCGGCACCAGCAAAGGCGTGTTCTTCAGCCTGAAAGACCTGCCTGAAGCAGCACAGGTTCCGGGCCCGGCGCGCGATGCCTTGTTGCTGCGCGTGATCGGCAGCCCCGACCCGTACGACAAGCAAATCGACGGCATGGGTGGCGCGACCTCCAGTACCAGCAAAACCGTGATTCTGTCGAAAAGCACCAAGGCCGATCACGACGTCGATTACCTGTTCGGTCAGGTGTCCATCGACAAGCCTTTCGTCGATTGGAGCGGCAATTGCGGCAACCTGTCGGCGGCGGTCGGTTCGTTTGCCATCAGCAATGGTCTGGTGGACGCCAGCCGCATCCCGCACAACGGCATTGCCGTGGTTCGCGTGTGGCAGGCCAACATCGGCAAGACCATCATCGCCCACGTGCCGATCACCCATGGTGAAGTGCAGGAAACCGGTGATTTCGAACTCGACGGCGTGACCTTTCCGGCGGCTGAAGTGCAGGTCGAATTCATGGACCCTGCAGCGGAAGAAGAGGGCGGCGGAGGTTCGATGTTTCCTACCGGCAACCTGGTGGATGACCTCGAAGTGCCTGGCGTCGGAACCTTCAAGGCGACCATGATCAATGCCGGTATTCCGACGATTTTCGTCAATGCCGAAGACATCGGTTACACCGGCACCGAGCTGCAAAGCGCGATCAACAGCGATCCGAAAGCGTTGCTGATGTTTGAAACCATTCGGGCTTACGGCGCATTGCGCATGGGCCTGATCAAGGATCTGGACGAAGCGGCCAAGCGTCAGCACACGCCCAAGGTTGCCTTTGTGGCCAAGCCTGCGGACTACGTTGCTTCGAGTGGCAAAGCGATTGCGGCGGCTGATGTCGATCTGCTGGTGCGCGCGCTGTCCATGGGCAAACTGCACCACGCGATGATGGGCACGGCGGCAGTGGCGATTGGTACGGCGGCGGCAATTTCCGGCACGCTGGTGAACCTCGCCGCGGGCGGTATCGAACGCAATGCCGTGCGCTTCGGGCATCCGTCCGGCACGTTGCGTGTGGGTGCTGAGGCGAGCCTGGTGAACGGCGAGTGGACCGTGAACAAAGCCATCATGAGCCGCAGTGCGCGGGTGTTGATGGAAGGTTACGTCCGCGTGCCGGGCGATTCTTTCTGATCCCAATCCAGAGATGAACACAAAACCCTGTGGGAGCGGGCTTGCCCGCGATGAGGCCTTCACATTCGGCATCTATGCTGGCTGATACGCCGCCATCGCGGGCAAGCCCGCTCCCACAGGGGACTGCATTTCAACAATAAGAATGTTGTAACCAACCAAGATTGCCCCTGAACCGAGGTCCCATCAACGAACCACTTCAAGAGTGAATCGAACATGAGCACCAACGTCGACCAGAACAACCGCCCCGACTACGACACGGTCCTGCAGGACATTGCCGACTACGTCCTCAACTTCAAGATCCAGTCCGCCGAAGCCCTCGACACCGCCCGCAACTGCCTGATGGACACGTTGGGTTGCGGCTTGCTGGCCTTGCGCTTCCCTGAGTGCACCAAACACCTCGGCCCCATGGTGGAAGACACCGTTGTCCCGTTTGGCGCGCGCGTCCCCGGCACCCGTTATCGCCTCGACCCGGTCAAGGCCGCCTGGGACATCGGCTGCATCGTCCGCTGGCTCGACTACAACGACACCTGGCTCGCGGCCGAATGGGGCCATCCGTCCGATAACCTCGGCGGCATACTCGCGGTGGCCGATCACTTGTCGCAAAAACGCCTGGCCAATGGCGACGCGCCGCTGACCGTTCGCGCGGTGCTCGACGCCATGATCATGGCTCATGAAATCCAGGGCGTGATAGCGCTGGAAAACTCCTTCAATCGTGTAGGCCTGGATCACGTCATTCTGGTGAAAGTCGCCTCGACCGCGGTCACCGCCAAGCTGATGGGCGCCAATCGTGAGCAGTTGTTGTCGGCGCTGTCCCATGCGTTCGCCGACGGCCAGGCGTTGCGCACTTACCGTCATGCGCCGAATGCCGGATCGCGTAAATCCTGGGCGGCCGGCGATGCATCCAGCCGTGGCGTGCGTCTGGCAGACATCGCGATGCGTGGCGAAATGGGCATCCCCGGTGTACTCAGCGCGAAACAATGGGGCTTCTACGACGTGCTGTTCAGCCACACCAACAGCGACCTGGCGCTCAAGCCTGAAGACAAACGTGCGTTCAGCTTCTCCCGCAAGTACGGCAGCTACGTGATGGAAAACGTGCTGTTCAAGATCAGCTTCCCGGCCGAGTTCCACGCGCAAACGGCCTGCGAAGCGGCCGTGACGTTGCATCCGCAAGTCAGAAATCGCCTGCACGAAATCGACAAAATCGTCATCACCACCCACGAATCGGCGATCCGCATCATCTCCAAGGTCGGCCCGCTGGCCAATGCGGCGGACCGTGACCATTGCATCCAGTACATGACTGCCGTGCCGCTGGCGTTCGGCAATCTGGTAGCCGAGCAGTACGAGGACGGCTTCCACGCGGCGCACCCGATCATCGACGTGCTGCGCGAGAAAATGGTCATCGTCGAAGACCCGCGCTACACCCGCGAATACCTGGAGGCCGATAAGCGCTCCATCGCCAATGCGATACAGGTGTTTTTCAAGGACGGCACCAGCACCGAAAACGTGTTGGTGGAGTACCCGATCGGCCATCGCCGTCGCCGCACCGACGGCATCCCGCTGCTGGAGGACAAGTTCAGGGCGAACCTGGCAACGCGCTTCACCGCCCAGCGCAGCGCCGAGATTTTTGCGTTGTGCAAGGACCAGGCGAAGCTTGAAGCGACACCGGTGAATCGGTTTGTGGACCTCTTCGTAATCTAAGCCACTTCTCCACAGGCAATTTGGTGATCGCAAACCCTGTCAGCAAAATCGCCGAGTAGATCATCAGTTCCTGGGACACGGTTTGCCCCTCGTACCAGGCACCGATGATCACCGCGAACACCGGAAAAATGATGAACACAAACGACAGAATGATCGGGCTCAGCCGCTTGAGCAGCAGGAAGTAAACGATAAACCCGCCCACCGACGCCACCAGCCCCAGGTAGAGCAGGGCGCTCCACGAACGCGCGGTGATGGCGCCGAACTCCGGTGCTTCGACACTCAACCCGGCGGCAAACAGCATCAGCCCGGCGATGCCGATTGGCAGCGTGTTGTAGGTGATGACGCTGATCGCCGTACCGTGTTTTTTCGTCACCACGTAACACAGCGCATGCATCACCGCCGCGCAGAGGATCGCCAGCACCCCGAACAATTCGGCATGGTCCAGATGCAGCCCCTGGCTGCGGATGATCATGAACAGGCTGCCGAAACCGATGGCGATGCCCAGCACTTGCGAGGGGTAGATTTTCTCCCGCAGAAACAGCGAGGAAAACAGCAGGATGAACACCGGCATGCAGCTGAACAGCAGCGCCGTCAGGCCGGACGAAACGTGCATCTCGCCGTAGTTGAGCAAGTAGTACGGCAGGCTGAAATACGACAGCGTGACAAAGATTTCCTTGGGAAACAACAGCGGCTCACGACGTATCAGGGCGAAGCCGAGAAAGAGCGGGAAGGCGATGAGGAACCGCAGGCCGGCGGCGGTCAGCGGCGGCACGCTTTCAACGGCAATCTTGATCCCGAGCCACGTGGTGCCCCAGCTCAGGCATACGATCAGGAACAGCACGCTGGTGACCAGGGCGGCCAGCCAGGGTTTGGCAGTAGGTGAAGGTGCGTTGATGGCAATGGACATGATCGGACTCCTTTTATCGTCGGAATTGACCTCCTTCTGCAAAAGGTCTATCCCTGATTGAACCTGTTTCAAGCACGCTATTCGGGGCTGGAATGACTGTCAAAACAAGTATTGCCATGGTGTCAATTCTGCGCGACGGCCTGGCGAACGGTCAGGGCGTGAAATACAAACGCCTCGCCGACGCCGTTGAGAAAGGCATCGCTGAAGGGCTGATCGAGCCCGGCTGCAAATTGCCGCCGCATCGACTGCTGGCGGATAGCCTCGGCGTGACCATCGGTACCATCAGCCGCGCTTACGGTGAACTCGAACGTGTGGGATTGGTGATCGCGCGCGTAGGAGACGGCACCTATGTGCGTCAGCGCGGAATGGAGCGACCGCGGGACGGTGGCTTTCGCAATGTCAGCAATGAGCCTCGTGCGTTTTTTGAC
>LNAP01003140.1_pt1 | contig 15893 bp, 17 predicted proteins | sample 602601 | NCBI WGS metagenome assembly LNAP01 (sample SAMN02440304, study PRJNA202911) | soil metagenome | biome: Subtropical and temperate rainforests or woodlands; isolation source: soil samples (1 kg each in a 20% v/v slurry with milli Q water) were... ...
CAGCACCGTCGGCTGGCCCTTGTGCTTGACCGCGGCGTGGTAGGCGGCGTAGACCTTTTGCGGGTCGTGGCCCCCGCGGCGCAGGTTCCAGATGTCGTCGTCGCTCATCTTGGCCACCATCTCCAGCGTCTTCGGATCGCGGCCAAAGAAATGCTTGCGCACATAAGCGCCGTCGTTGGACTTGAAGGTCTGGTAGTCGCCGTCGAGCGTGTCCATCATCACCTTGCGCAGGGCGCCGTCCTTGTCGCGCGCCAGCAGCGGGTCCCAGTTGCTGCCCCACAGCAGCTTGATCACGTTCCAGCCGGCACCACGGAAAGTACCTTCGAGTTCCTGGATGATCTTGCCGTTGCCGCGCACCGGGCCGTCCAGGCGCTGCAGATTGCAGTTGATGACAAACACCAGGTTGTCGAGTTTTTCACGGGCCGCCAGGCCAATCGCGCCCAGGCTCTCCACCTCATCCATTTCGCCGTCACCGCAGAACACCCAGACCTTGCGGTTCTCGGTGTTGGCAATGCCACGCGCATGCAGGTACTTCAGGAACCTTGCCTGGTAGATGGCCATCAGCGGCCCCAGGCCCATGGAGACGGTGGGGAACTGCCAGAACTCGGGCATCAGCTTGGGGTGCGGGTAGCTCGACAAGCCCTTGCCGCCGGTTTCCTGGCGGAAATTGAGCAATTGCTCCTCAGAAAGGCGGCCTTCCATGTAGGCGCGGGCATAGACACCGGGGGCCACATGGCCCTGGATGTAGAGGCAGTCGCCGCCGTGGTTTTCCGATTCTGCATGCCAAAAGTGGTTGAAGCCGGCGCCAAGCATGTGGGCCAGCGAGGCGAACGAGCCGATATGACCGCCCAGGTCACCGCCATCTTCAGGATGGTGGCGGTTGGCCTTGACGACCATGGCCATGGCGTTCCAGCGCATGTAGGCACGCAGGCGTTCTTCGATTTCGATGTTGCCGGGGCAGCGCTCTTCCTGGTCGGTTTCGATGGTGTTGACATAGCCGGTGTTGGCCGAGAACGGCATGTCGATGCTGCTTTGGCGGGCATGCTCCAGGAGTTGCTCAAGCAGGTAATGGGCACGCTCTGGCCCCTCGCTTTGAATGACGGCACTCAAGGCGTCCATCCATTCGCGGGTTTCCTGGCTATCGACATCCGGCGCGGCAATGCCTACTCGGCCCTCGGGTATGACTGACATGTCTTGTCTCCTGTTGGTTAGGCCCATGAATGGTAGTGGAATTTGCCATTTTGGGAACTGAATAAATTCTAGCGGGATTTACAGAAAATTTCAAATTGTGTACTCTGTTTTTATGATGCGAAATAAATCGGCTGATAACCCCTCTTATACACTCGGAACATGTCGTTGCCCCAAAACCTGTTCCTTCCCAAGACCTTGCCAGCCTCCCCGCGGCGACGTCTGAAATCCTGGTGGTCGCGCCAGACACCCCAGCGCCAGGATCGTTTTGCCATGCTGGCACCCTTGGCGGCGGTGGTGCTTTTTCTGGTGGCCATCCTGTTCGCTTTTGCTTACCTGCGCCTCGAAGAAATCTCACGCGAGCACGAGGCCATCAGCCGCGATGTGGAGTACACCCAGCAGCGTTTGCGCCTGCGCCTGCTTGAGCAACAGGAGCAACTGGGGCGTTTTGCGCGTGAAGTCGCCAGCCGGGAAATCAGTCACCGGGAGTTCATGAACCGCGCCGAGGCGCTGGTCAACCTTTACCCCGAGGTGCAGGGACTGACCTGGATCGACGAGCGACGCCGCATCCGGGCGGACTACCACACGGCCCATCTGCCGACGCCCCCGCAAAAAACAGGTGAAACCGCCGATGCCGACCCGCAAGCCGTCGACAACTTTGCACTGGCGCACCAATTGCTGGTGCCGATTTACTCGGCACCCCAGGCCAGACCCGGGCTCGACAGCACGATGGAACTGCACCTGCCGCTGATCGAAAAAGCCAAATTCAAGGGCACCCTGCTGGCGCTGTATTCGGTGGATGCCATGTTCCGCTACGGCATACCCAACGAAATCAACGCCAAATACGCCATCTCTCTACAAGATGATCAAGGCAAATTATTAGCCGGCACCACCATGTCCGAGAGCCGGATCAACCGCAAATTGTTACCCTGGTCCAGCCCCGTCAATACCTATGACATGCCCGTTTCCCCCATTGGCAACGGCCTGATCATCCAAGGCCAGGCCTACCGGACATCCCTCGGCTTGATTGGCAGCGGCCTGTTCTGGCTGGTGATGGTGCTCAGCGCCATCACGGCCTGGCTGCTGCTGGCCAACTGGAGCCACACCCGCAGGCGCATCCGGGCGCAAGACGCGCTGGTACAGGAAACCGCCTTTCGCCGTGCCATGGAAAACTCCATGCTCACCGGCATGCGCGCCATGGATCTGCAGGGGCGCATCACCTACGTCAATGCCGCTTTTTGCCAGATGACCGGCTGGAGCGAAGCCGATCTGGTCGGTCAAACCGCACCTTTTTCTTACTGGCCCGAGGAAGATTACGAGCTGCTCAAGCAGCGGCTCAGAGACGAACTGTCGGGCAATGTCCTGCCCAGCGGCATTCATTTTCGTGTCAAGCGCAAAGACGGGGTCATCATTGAAGCCCGGCTTTACGTGTCGCCCCTGATCGATGCCTTCGGTCAGCAAACTGGCTGGATGACCTCCATGACCGACATCACCGAACCCACCCGGGTGCGGCAGCAGCTGGCCGCCTCCTACGAACGCTTCACCACGGTGCTGGAAGCGCTGGACGCCTCCATATCCGTCGCCCCCATGGGCAGCAGCGAACTGCTGTTTGCCAACCAACTCTACCGCCAATGGTTTGGCACCCAGGCCGAGGGTCATGTGCAACTGGTGGCTGAGGCTGGCGTGCCGACGCCCACGGTCAGCGATGAAACCCAGGACGCCGTCGATGCCTATGCCGGTTTGCCCACGGGTCATCTGGCCGACAAGGAGGCCGAAAGCACTGAAATTTACCTGGGCAGCCTGGGACTCTGGCTCGAAGTGCGCACCCGTTACCTGAGTTGGGTCGATGGTCGTCTGGCGCAAATGGTGATTGCCACCGACATCACCGCCCGGCGCAATGCCGAAGAACAAGCCCAGGTGCAAGCCGAGCGTGCCCAGACGGCCAGCCGCCTCATCACCATGGGTGAAATGGCCTCCAGCGTGGCCCACGAACTCAACCAGCCGCTGACCGCCATCAACAACTATTGCCATGGCATGGTGTCGCGTATCAGGAGCAAGCAGATCAATGAAGATGAGCTGCTTGGCGCCCTTGAAAAAACGGCCAGACAGGCGCACCGGGCAGGCCAGATCATTCACCACATCCGCTCCTTTGTGAAACGCAGCGAACCCAACCGCACCCTGTCCAATGTGGGCACCATGGTCACGGAAGCGGTGGAACTGGCAGAAATCGAGCTGCGCCGGCGCAACGTCAAACTCAATCAAACCCTGGCACCCAAGCTGCCCGCAGTGTGGGTGGACCCGATCCTGATCGAACAGGTCTTGCTCAACCTGCTGAAAAATGCAGCGGAATCGGTCGATGCGGCGCAACGCCCGACGGCGCAACGACTGATCAAGCTGACCGTGGCACCAGCCGAGGTCAACGACAAGGCGATGGTCGAGTTCAAGGTGATTGATTCCGGCGCGGGCATTTCGCCCGACACGATGGAACACCTTTACGAGGCGTTTTATTCCACCAAGGCCGAGGGCATGGGCATGGGCCTGAGCTTGTGTCGCTCCATCGTGGAGTCGCACATGGGGCGAATGAAAGCCGAGAACCTTTACAATGGCGACATCGTGACGGGCTGCTGCTTTACCTTCTGGATTCCGGCGGCCGAGCCCCTGGCGGCAGCGCCTGCAAAGCGTTTCGTCCAACCCACACCGCAGATATCACCATGAGTTTGATTCCCAAAAAAGGCACGGTTTACGTCATCGACGACGATGAAGCCGTGCGCGATTCCCTGCAATGGCTGCTGGAGGGCAAGGACTACCGCGTGCGCTGCTTTGACTCCGCCGAGTCTTTTTTGAGTCGTTTTGATGCGCGCGAGGTGGCCGGCCTGATTGTGGACATCCGCATGGGCGGCATGACCGGCCTGGAGCTGCAAAACCGGCTGATCGAAAGCGGCTCACCCCTGCCGCTGGCCTTCATCACCGGCCATGGCGACGTGCCCATGGCCGTTGACACCATGAAAAAAGGAGCCATGGACTTTATCCAGAAGCCCTTCAACGAAGCACAGCTGTTGCCCCTGGTCGAGCGCATGCTGGAGCAAGCCAAGGACGCCTTTGCCGAATTTCAAAACGCGCTCAATCGTGATGCCCTGATGGCCCGCCTGACGCTGCGCGAGTCGCAAGTGCTGGAGCGCATTGTCGCGGGTCGCCTGAACAAGCAGATCGCCGACGACCTCGGCATCAGCATCAAGACGGTGGAGGCACACCGCGCCAACATCATGGAAAAACTCGCTGCCAACACGGTGGCCGACCTGCTCAAAATTGCACTGGGGCCCAATGCCGTCAAGGCCTGACAACCGGTTTACCCCAACCCAAACCAACCCGCCCGCCCCATCCGGACCAGCGGGCTTTTTTTTTATGGACAAAAGCGACATGACAACAAACACACAAGGTGCCCTCATCATTGACGGCGTCGCACTTTCCCAAAAGCTGCGTGCCGACGTCACGGCCCGCGTGCAGGCGCTCAAGGCGCGCGGCATCACACCCGGCCTGGCGGTGATTCTGGTGGGCGACAACCCGGCCAGCCAGGTCTATGTGCGCAACAAGGTCAAGGGCTGCGAAGACTGCGGCTTTCATTCGGTGCTGGAAAAATATGACGCCAGCCTGAGCGAGTCCGAACTGCTGGCGCGCATTGCGGCGCTCAACGCCGACCCCGCCATTCACGGCATCCTGGTGCAACTGCCGGTGCCCAAACACATCGACGCCACCAAAGTGATCGAAGCCATTTCGCCTCTGAAAGATGTCGATGGTTTCCACGTGGCCAGCGCCGGCGCCCTGATGACCGGCATGCCGGGCTTCTGGCCCTGCACGCCCTATGGCTGCATGAAAATGCTCGAATCCATCCATTACGACCTGCGCGGCAAACACGCGGTAGTCATCGGCCGCTCCAACATCGTCGGCAAACCCATGGCCCTGATGCTGCTGCAGAAAAATGCCACCGTCACCATTTGCCACAGCGCCACGCCCGACCTCAAGGCCTTCACGCTGCAGGCGGACGTGATCGTGGCGGCCGTGGGCAAACGCAATGTGCTGACCGCCGACATGGTCAAGCCCGGCGCCGTGGTGCTCGACGTCGGCATGAACCGCAATGAGGCGGGCAAACTCTGCGGCGACGTCGACTTTGAAGGCGTGCGCCAGGTCGCCAGCGCCATTACCCCGGTGCCAGGCGGGGTCGGCCCCATGACCATTACCATGCTGCTGGTCAACACCCTTGAAGCCGCTGAACGTGCGGCAAATGAATAACATTGCGGGACAGACCGCAGTTACACGAAGTGAACCAGCTCTGTCCTCAACCAATTAAGACTAAATTTGGTCCCATCACTTGAGGCCGCCCATCATGAAACTGTCTACCCACATCAAACCCATCAGCTACCTTAAAAGCCACACCGCGCAAATTGTCAAGAACTTGCGCAAAGCCGCGAGCCGATGGTGATCACCCAAAACGGTGAAGCCACCCTGGTGGTGATGGATGTCAAAAGCTTCGAAGAACAGGAAAACACGCTGGCGTTGTTGAATATCCTTGCGCTTGGCAAGCGCGAGATAGAACAGGGTCAATTCAGGGACGCCGAGGATGTTTTTGCCACGCTGGAACAGTCCGAACTGCAATGAAGACCGTCATCCTGGCGTCGGCAGAACGCGACCTGGTCGAGCTACGAAGCTACATCGTCAAAAACTTCTCTCTTGCCACCTGGCAAAAAAGTTTCGGCAAGCTCAAGGAAAGCATCCGCAACCTGGCCAGGTTTCCCCATCTGGGCGCCATTCCCGAAGAACTGGAAGCGCTCCACCAGAGCCAATACCGGCAAGCGCTTTCCGACATGCACCGCATCATTTATGAAATACGCCAGGACAGGATTTACATTCACATCATCGCCGATGCCAGGCGCGACATGCAATCACTGCTCATGCGCCGACTCGTTCGGTGAATGCCCATCAAAACGATAGGCTTTCTCGATGTCGGCTTAATTCTCGGCATACAACAAGCGAATCACCGCGCGCACCTCTGCGGCAGTCGCCGCATCCAGCTTGCCCAGGGACTTGCCCAGGCGCGACTTGCTGAGGGTGCGAATCTGGTCCACTGCCACCTCGGACGGCTGCCCGTCGCATTCGCAAGTCACCCGGCTTGCCCATTGCGGATGCAACTGGCTGGTCAGCGGGCACACCACCACTTCTTGCGAAGCGTCAAACATGCCAGGTCGAAGCCTCACTGCGCCTTGAAACCACTTTCCTTGATGATGCGCACCCAGGTTCTGGTATGAGCCTGCGCATTTTCCGCCGCTGCGGACGACGCCAGTTCTCTCAAAAAGTACCCGGGTAGGCACCGCCATCCGCCAACACGTTTTGCCCGGTCATGTAACCAGCCTGCTGGCTGCACAAGAATGCGCAAATGGCACCAAACTCGTCGGGCAAGCCAAAGCGTTTGGCGGGAATGCCATTGCGCCGCGCGGCAGCCACCACATCCAGTGGCTGCCCGGTCCTAGCTGAGGTATCCTGAAAGATGGACTGCTGGCGCTCGGTGGCAAAAGCACCAGGCAACAAGTTGTTGATGGTCACGCCCTTGGCGGCCAGGTCACTGCGTGCCAGGCCCGCCACGACGCCGGTCAGGCCACTGCGCGCGCCATTGGACAGGCCCAGCACATCGATCGGCGCCTTCACCGCGCTGGAGGTGATGTTGACAATGCGGCCAAAGCCGCGCGCCGCCATGCCATCCACGGTGGCCTTGATCAGCGCAATGGGCGTGAGCATGTTGGCATCGAGCGCACGCATCCAGTCGTCGCGCCCGAAATTGCGAAAATCGCCGGCGGGCGGGCCACCCGCGTTGGTCACCAGAATGTCGAAATCGGCGCGCTGCGCCAGCACCACGGCACGACCCGCCTCGGTCGTGATGTCGGCCGCCAGCCATTGCACGGTGGCCCCGGCGCTGTGATTGGCCAACTGCGCCGCGGCGGCTTGCAGCGCCTCGGCCCCGCGTGCCACCATGAGCACGTTCACCCCCTCTTGCACCAGCGCCTTGGCGCAGCCCAGACCCAGGCCCTTGCTGGACCCGCACACCAATGCCCATTTGCCGCTAATTCCCAAATCCATCAGACGCTCCTGTTAAAAATATCGGCCATCAGGCCAGTGACCTGGGGCGACTGGTGAAGACAAAGATACCGGCCACCACCAGCACCGTCCCTGCGGCCACCCAGGCGGTAAAAGCTTCCCCCAGCAACAGCACCCCCATCAAAATGGTGGACATTGGGCCGACCATGCCGGTCTGGGCCGCCATGACTGCACCAATGCGCTCGATGGCCATCATCACCATCAGTACCGGCGCGGCGGTGCACAGGGTGGCGTTCAGAACCGACAGCCAGATCACCTCCGGCGCCACCAGCGCGGCGCTCAGCGGTCGCAGCACGACAAACTGAGCCATGCACAGCACACAGGCCACACTGGTGGCCAGGCCCACCAACCGCAGCGAACCCAGCCGCTGCACCAGTTCACCGCTGAAGCTGAGGTAGATGGCGTAGCTGACCGCGCTCAAAAAAACCAGTACCGCGCCCAACGCGGCATCAGCGCCTTCAAGCCTGATCTCGTGGCCGAACACCAGGATCACACCGGCATAACTGATGACCATGCCCAGCGCCTGGCGGCGGCTGATGTGGCGCTTGTAAAGCACCAGGCCCAGCAACAGCACCAGCGTCGGATTGAGGTACAGAATGAGGCGTTCCAGCGAGGCGCTGATGTAGGCCAGACCGGCAAAATCCAGAAAGCTGGCCAGGTAGTAGCCGGTAAAGCCCAGCCCCAGCACACCCCACCCGTCCTGCCGGCTCAAGGGCGGTTTGCCGCGACTGGCCCACCAGGCCATGAGGGCAAAAATGGGCAGCGCAAACAGCATGCGGTACATGATGAGCGTGACCGCATCGACGCCATAACGGTAGGCCAGCTTGACGATGATGGCCTTGCCGCTGAAGGCAATGGCGCCGAGCGTGGCCAGGACCAGGCCGGTGGCGAGTTCCTTCGGTGGCAAATGATCCTGATGCATTTCTCAAGCCAGTGACGGGGTGGATGACAGCACTTCTTCGAGCACGGTCAGGCCCTCGGCCACGCGCAAGGCGCCGGCCAGGCGCAAGGGCCGCATGCCGTCGGTGATGGCCTGGCGCTTGAGCGCATCGGCGTTGGGTTCCCGGTTGACCTTTTCCTTGAAGGCTTCGCTGACCACCAGCAACTCGTAAAGCCCCATGCGCCCCAAAAATCCGGTCATGCGGCAATCGACACAACCCACCGCCTTGAACGGCTTATAGGCGCCGTTCAGATGCCAGGGCTTCACCACTTCGGCCAGCATCCCGGGCGTGGCGCCCGCGTCCGGCAGCTTGCAATGGGGACACAGCGTGCGCACCAGGCGCTGCGCCAGCACGCCCAGCAGGGTGGCGTTGATCAGATACGCGGGCACACCCAGTTCCAGCAGCCGCGTGACGGCACTCGGCGCGTCGTTGGTGTGCAGGGTCGAAAACACCAGGTGCCCGGTGAGCGCCGCCTGCACCGCCATTTCGGCGGTGGCCTGGTCACGAATCTCGCCGACCATGAGGATGTCGGGGTCCTGGCGCATCAGGGCGCGCAGGCCCTCGGGAAAGCCAAAGTCGAGCTGCGGCTGCACCTGGGTCTGGTTGAACGCCGGTTCGATCATCTCGATCGGGTCTTCGACCGTGCTCACATTGACCTCTTCAGTCGCGACCCGCTTCAGGGTCGAATAAAGCGTGGTGGTTTTGCCCGAGCCGGTGGGCCCGGTCACCAGGATGATGCCATTGGGGCGCTTCACCAGCGCCTCCCAGCGCTGCGCGTCGTGCGCCGAGAAGCCGAGCGCATCGAGGTCCTTGACCGTGGTCTCGGGGTCAAAAATGCGCATCACCATCTTTTCGCCGAACGCCGTGGGCAGCGTGGAAATGCGCATTTCGATCTCGTCGCCGCCGGGGTTGCGCGTCTTGATGCGGCCATCCTGCGGGCGGCGCCTTTCAACCACGTCCATGCGCCCGAGCAGCTTGATGCGTGCCGTCATGGCGCCCAGCACGCCCATCGGCATCTGGTACACCGGGTGCAGCACGCCGTCGATGCGAAAACGGATCACGCCCTGCTCGCCGCGCGGCTCCAGATGGATGTCGCTGGCGCGCTGGTCGAACGCGTATTGCCAGAGCCAGTCGACCACCTGCACCACGCTCTGGTCGTTGGCGTCGAGCTGCTTGTTGCTCTTGCCCAGTTCCACCAGTTGCTCGAAGCTGGAACCGGCGTTGCCGCCCGCCTTGCTGGCGGCACGCACCGACTTGGCCAGTGCGAAAAATTCGGCGGTATAGCGGGCAATGTCCTGCGGATTGGCCAGCACCCGGCGCACGCTGCGGCGCGACTGGCGCTCCACCTCGGCCACCCAGTCGGTGAGATGCGGCTCGGCGGTGGCCACCACCACCTCCTGGGCAGTGACCTGCACCGGCAAAATCTTGTGGTGCTCGGCGTAGGCCGGACTCATGGTGTCGGCCACCTTGGCCACGTCGACCTTGAGCGGGTCGATGCGCAGATAAGCCAGCCCGGCACGCGGCGCCAGCCATTGCACCAGCGCCTCGATGCCCATGGCCTTGTCGTCGCTGGCGCGGTGCACGCCGACGCTGGCCAGGCGCAGCAGCGGATGCTGCACGCTTTCGGCCTGGGCGCAGCGCGACTGGATGCGCTGCGCTTCCTGTGTCGTGATCATGCCATCGGCCTGCAACCACTGCACCAGGCTGCGCCAGTCCAGCGGACCTTCGGCTTTCGGATGGAGCGATGTCATGGAGGTGCGCGGCGTCATGACGACATGGGCTTGAAGACACGCACCCATTTGCTGGCCGGCAGGCCCCATTCGAACTCGATGCGGTCAGCGCGCGCCATCAACACATCGCGCTTGGGGCGGCTTGGCGTGTGCTGCGCCAGCACCACGGTGTTGCCCTCGCGTGTGGGCTTGAAGGCCCAGATCGCCTCTTTGCCAAAGGCTGCCGACATTTTCTCGACACTGCGCACGAAGCTGGAGGCGCGGCCAAACAGATTCACCGTCATGCAGCCCTCAGGCGTGAGCAGGCGTCGGCAGTGGTTATAAAACGGCAGGCTGTCGAGCACCGGGGCGGCGGCTTCGTGGTCGTACAAATCCACCTGCAGGGCATCCACGGTGCCCCACCATTTGGGGTTCTGGATTTCCTGCGCCGCGTCGGCAAGCACCACCTGCAGGCGCGGGTTTTCCGCCGGCAGCTTGAACCAGCCCTTGCAGGCGGCCAGCACCTGCGGGTTGAGCTCGATCGCGGTCGTTTTCATGCGCAGCTCCTTGTGGCAAAACTTGGTCAGCGAGCCCGCGCCCAGCCCCAGTTGCAGCGCCTGGCGGTCTTTCACCGACTCGGGTGGCACAAACAGCAGCCAGGCCATCATGCGCTGGATGTACTCATGCACCAGGGCGTTGGGCTCGGCCAAATACATCGAGCCCTGAATCCATTCGGTGCCCAGATGCAGGTGGCGCATCGGGCCGTCATCCGAGAAATTGACTTCGGGAAGAGAGTGGGTGTGTTTTTTCAAGATACGGCGATTATCCCCAATCGATGCTGCACGTCTTCGAACCGCCGCAGGCGCTAAAATCCAAGGGTTGCTACCAGGTCGGAGCGGGCGGCGCGATGTGTTGCAGTAGCGGCCCCCACCTGCTACGACTTCCTCCTGCCCATCCCTTTCACAACTGGAAAAACAAATGAAAAAACACGCTTTGTGGTTGATCTCCGGCCTGATGGCTGCCATGGTGGTCGCGGGCTGTGGCAAGAAGGAAGCGCCTGTGGCGGCCACCCCGGCTCCGGTCGCCGCCCAAGCCATTGTCATTGGCCTGGATGACAACTTCCCGCCCATGGGTTTTCGTGACGACAAGAACGAACTGGTCGGCTTTGACATCGACCTGGCCAAGGAAGCCGGCAAACGCCTCGGTGTCGAGGTCAGCTTCAAGCCGATCGACTGGAGCGCCAAGGAGTCCGAGCTCAACGGCAAGCGCATCGACGTGCTGTGGAACGGCCTGACGATCACCGAGGAACGCAAGGCCAACATCCTGTTCACCAAGCCCTACCTGGAAAACCGCCAGATCATCGTGGTGACCGAAAAATCGCCGGTCAAAACCAAGGCGCAACTGACCGGCAAGGTGGTCGGCGTGCAGGACGGCAGCAGCGCGGTGGAAGCCATTCAGAAGGACGAGGCTACCGCCAAGTCGATCAAGGAAATCAAGAAGTTTGGCGACAACGTCACGGCGCTGATGGACCTCTCGGTCGGCCGACTCGACGCACTGGTGGTGGATGAAATCGTCGGCCGCTACTACACCGGCAAGAAGCCGGGCGAGTACCGTGTGCTGGACGAGCACTTCGGCACCGAAGACTACGGTGTCGGTACCCGCAAGGATGACACCGAGCTGGCCGCCAAGCTCGACAAGGCGCTCGACGACATGAAGATGGATGGCACCGCCGCCAAAATTTCGACCCGGTGGTTTGGCAAGGACATCGTCAAGAAATAAGCCCGTCAGGCTCCGGGTTTGCAACCCGACATCCGGCCATCCGGTAGGCTCGCTGTGGCGCTACCCGGCCGGATTTTTATTTGCGGGCCCTGACACATTCCCATGGACTACTTCGCCACCATCTTGCCGCCCCTACTTAAAGGCAGCGGCGTCACGCTTCAGGTCTTCCTGATCACCTTCGTGCTGGCGGTGCCGCTGGGCCTGGCGCTGGCCTTGATCAGGATTTCGCGCTTTGCTTTGCTCAGCACACTGGTCAACGGCTACATCTGGCTGATGCGCGGCACGCCCTTGATGCTGCAGATGCTGTTCATCTACTTTGCCCTGCCCTTCATCCCGGTCATTGGCGTGCGCTTGCCCGATTTCCCGTCGGCGATCGTCGCCTTCGTGCTGAACTACTCGGCCTACTTTGCGGAAATCTTCCGCGCCGGCATCCAGTCGATCGACCGGGGCCAGTACGAGGGCGCCAAGGTGCTGGGTCTGAGCTACCCGCAGACCATGCGCCGCATCGTGCTGCCGCAAGTGCTCAAACGCATCCTGCCGCCGATGAGTAACGAGACCATCACGCTGGTCAAGGACACCTCGCTGATTTACGTGCTGGCCATGAACGACCTGCTGCGCGCGGCGCGCGGCATTGTGCAGCGCGATTTCACCACCATGCCTTTCGTGGTGGCGGCCGCCTTCTACCTGTTCATGACCCTGGTGCTGACCTACGGCTTCCAGCGTCTGGAAAAGAAATACGCTGTCTATGATGAATAGTCCGATGATCCGCGCGATTGATGTGCACAAGCGTTTCGGCCCGGTGGAGGTGCTCAAGGGCGTCTCGCTCGACGTCGACCAGGGCGAGGTCATCGCCGTCATCGGGCCGTCCGGCTCGGGCAAAAGCACCTTTTTGCGCTGCCTGATCCATCTGGATACCATCCATCGCGGCAGCATCGCCATCGAGGGCGAGGCGCTGGTGACCACCGATGCCCAGGGCCATTGCCACTATGTGCCGGAAGCCGACATCCGGCGCGTCTGCCGCAAGATGGGCATGGTGTTTCAGCACTTCAACCTGTTCCCGCACCTGACCGTGCTGCAAAACATCATCGAGGCGCCGCTGACCGTCAAGGGCGTGCAGCTCGATGAGATCGTGCCCAAGGCCGAGGCCCTGCTGCGCAAGGTGGGCTTGTTCGACAAGCGCGACACCTATCCCTCGCGCCTGTCGGGCGGCCAGAAGCAGCGCGTGGCCATCGCCCGCGCGCTGGCCATGGAGCCCGACATCATGCTGTTCGACGAGCCGACCTCGGCGCTCGACCCCGAGCTCACCGGCGAAGTGCTCAACACCCTGCGCGCGCTGGCCGAGGAGCGCATGACGATGCTTGTGGTCACGCATGAAATGGCCTTTGCCCGTGAGGTGGCGGGCCGCGCCGTCTTCATGGACGGCGGCGTCATCGTCGAGTCGCGCCCGGCGCGCGCGCTGTTTGCCGCCCCCGGGCATCCCCGCACCCGGGCATTTCTGGAAAAGATGCTTTAACCAGGCAAGCAAGGTGACAGCAACGCCCCCAGCCTGGGCAGCGCCGCCAGCGCGTTGCGCGTGGTGGCCTCGGCCAGGTCTGCCAGGCTGACGCCACGCAAGGCAGCCAGCTCGGCGCCAATGCGCGGCAGCTCGGCGGGTGAGTTGATGCCCTGCGCTTCACCTGACTCGCGCTGCTGCATGGTTCTGTAAAGCCAATGCGGCGGCATGTCGGGCGCGTCGGTTTCCAGCACGAGAGCGTCCAGCGGCAGGCTGGCGGCGAGGCGGCGCAATTGCAGCGCCCGCTCATAGGTCAAGGCGCCGCCAAAACCCAGCTTGAGCCCCAGATCGATAAAGCTTTGCGCCTGCTGCGCACTGCCGTTGAAGGCGTGCGCAATGCCGTGCCAGTCGGAGCGCGCCACGGTGCGCAGCCCCTTGAGCACCTGATCAACCGCGCGGCGCACATGCAATACCACCGGCAAACCGTATTTGCGCGCCAGCTTGAGTTGCGCCACATAAAAGTGTTGCTGGCGCTCGCGCAAGGGGTTGACGCACAGTTCTGGCACAAAAAAATCGAGCCCGATTTCACCGACCGCGACCAGACGGGGATCATCCCGGTACTGCTGCAGCGCGGCGTCGAGCCGGTCCAGGTCGGCGTCTTGCGCCGCCTTCACATAGAGCGGGTGAATGCCGAGCGCGTAACTGTCGCCACCGGCATGCGCCAGCGTGCGCACCGCCTCAAAGTTGGCCACTTCGACCGCCGGCAACACGCACAGGGCCACCTGTTGGCGTGCGGCCTCGGCCCGAATCGCAGGCCCTGATGCGCCAAACTCCGGGGCATCCAGATGGCAGTGGGTGTCGATGAACCTCATGCCCCCAACCCGTGCGGGTCAGGCCGACTGGCTGGCTGCCAGAAACTGCCGCAGTCGGGCGTCTTCTTCGGGCACATGGCGTTCGCACCAGTCCTGCATCAGCGCGGCAATGGCCGGCTTGTTCATGTAGCCTTTGCCGACATCCATGCTGCGACTGATCAGCCGCTCCAACAGCGTCTGGTGCTGCGCCATGTGCTCTTCCAGCCCGGGAAAGCTGACGCGGCGCATCAGCGCTTCCTCCAGCTCAAACTGCGCCCGCGCCTGCTTGCACAGCGCCACAATCACGGGCCGCAAGACCGTCAGGTCATCGGACGCGAGAAACGTATTGGTCAACTCAAACAGTTTCTCTTGCATGGCGTCCACCGACGCGTCACCAATTTTGTAACTTTCCTGCCATTCAACCGCCATCCTGACACCTCAAAAGTCATATTTGCTGCGTGCAAATGATAAATAAAAAACCCCGGACTACGGACCTAAGCCGAAGCCGAAGCCGCTTCCGTCAATTGACCCTGCACCAGCCTGAGCTGGCGGGCACAGCGGGCCGCCAGCGCCTCGTCGTGGGTGACCACAATGAAAGCTGTGCCCTGCGTGCGCGCCAGTTCCAGCATCAGATCGAACACGCCGTGTGCGGTACTGCGGTCCAGGTTGCCGGTGGGCTCGTCGGCCAGCACGCAGGCCGGTTGCGTGACCAGGGCGCGGGCAATGGCCACGCGCTGGCGCTCGCCGCCCGAGAGTTCGGCCGGACGATGTTGCAGGCGCTCAGCCAGACCCACGCTGGTCAGCATGTGGGCGGCGACCTGCGCTGCCTCGGCGTTCGCCATGCGCCGGATCCACAGCGGCATGGCCACATTGTCGAGCGCACTGAACTCGGGCAGCAGGTGGTGAAACTGGTAGACAAAGCCCAGGTACCGGTTGCGCAGGCGACCCTGCCCGGCTTCACCGAGGTGTGCCAGATCCTGGCCGTGCAGCAGCACCGAGCCACGGGTCGGCGCATCGAGTCCGCCCAGCAAATGCAGCAAGGTGCTTTTGCCGGAGCCGGAGGCACCCACAATGGCCAGCGTCTCGCCGGCGCGCACGTCCAGATCGACGCCTTGCAGCACCGTCACGTCGAGCCGCCCCTCGGTGAAACGTTTGGTCAAACCCCTTGCGCTTAAAACGATCTCACTCATAACGCAGGGCCTCCGCCGGGTTGACGCGGCTGGCGCGCCAGCTCGGGTACAGCGTGGCCACAAAAGCCAGCACCAGCGAGATCACGGCAATCGGCACGATGTCGCCCTGCTGCGGATCGCTCGGCATGCGGCTGATCAGGTAAATGTCTTTGGGCAAAAAGCTGGCATGAAAAAGCTGTTCCAGCGCCGGCACGATCACGTCAATGTTGAACGCCACGCCCAGGCCCAGCGCCAGCCCGGCGAGCGTGCCGATCACGCCCACCATGGCGCCCTGCACCACAAATATGCCCATGATGCTGGCCGGGCTGGCGCCCAGCGTGCGCAGAATGGCAATGTCGGCACGCTTGTCGGTCACCGTCATCACCAGCGTGCTGACCAGGTTGAAGGCCGCCACCGCCACAATCAGCGTGAGAATGATGAACATCATGCGTTTTTCAAGCTGAACTGCGGCAAACCAGGTGCGGTTCTGCCGTGTCCAGTCACGAATCAACAACTTGTCAGTCAGTGTGGTGGCCAACTCTGCGGCCACTTCCCGGGCCTGGTGCAGATCGCGCAGCTTGACCCGCACGCCGCTCGGGCCTTCAAGCCGGAAGATACGC
>LNAP01003141.1_pt1 | contig 15889 bp, 15 predicted proteins | sample 602601 | NCBI WGS metagenome assembly LNAP01 (sample SAMN02440304, study PRJNA202911) | soil metagenome | biome: Subtropical and temperate rainforests or woodlands; isolation source: soil samples (1 kg each in a 20% v/v slurry with milli Q water) were... ...
CCCAGGCTTGCCCGCCCGCCGCGCGATCGGTGGCGCAAAGCGCGAGCGGCGCGCGCCTTCCAGCACGTCCTGCGGCAACTCGCCGAACTTCTCCAGCGCCGCCCGCGCCGCTGCGTTCTTCGAGGCGAAGTCGTCGCGTGTCGCTCCGGAGTAGCGGTACTGCTGTGCCAGCGAGAACAGGCTGCGCAGCGCGTGCGCGCCATCGTTGAGCCAGCGTTCAAGCGTGCTGCGGTCGATCAGCGCGGTGTGGTGGGCGAGGATCAGCTTGCGCGCCAGGTCGTCGTAGTCGGCCAGCAGGTACACCGCCATGAAGCCAAGCTGCGCATTGACGAAAAGCGGCAGCTTCACAGGCTGCACATTCATGTTCTCGCCCAGCGACAGCGCAGGCGGCACGTCGGCCAGCGCCTGGTCCACCTGTTCGCGCAGCGCCTGCAGGCTGGCCTTGGTCTGCGTCAGCTTGTCCTCGATGCGCAGCATCCACCAATCCGAGTAGGGATCGTCTTGCTCGGCGCCGCGCTTCATCTTGTTCATCACGCTGATGTAGCCGTTGAGGCCGATGATCCCGGGTCGGCCCTCGGCGGGCGCTCGGCCATGCCAGATGCGTGAAGCGTGGTGGGTGTGGAGCGTCAGTGACATCGCGCTGCGCAGCGATCCGAGATTCAACTGCAGGGGCGGCTGGGATTCGTTGGCCATGGTGACGACTCGTGGTGAAGGAACGAGCCGCCAGCATCGGGATCACCCGGAAGGGCGTCAGTCAACAAACCGCAGCGGGTGCGTCCCCGGTTGTCGTCCCGGAAGGCCGCGTGTTCCGTCTATCCCCAGGGGATAGCTCCCCGTCGCAGGCGGTGAAGACGGGGAGCGAACCGGGCGGCGCGGAAGGCTGCTTGTTCCATCTATCCCCTGGGGATAGGTCCGCGCCGGGCTGCGACGGTGCGACGCATGACAGAACCGAAGCCGATGGCTGGAAGGCTTAGTGTTCCAGCTATCCCCTGGGGATAGCTGTTCAGGAATTGCCCAACGTCGAACGCAGCTTCGCCAGGTAAGCCCGCGCTGCCTCACGGCCGGGGCCGTTCGGTGCGGGCGGTGGTGATGCAGAAGGAGCCGGTGCGGGTGGTCGTGGCGGCGGCGCGGGCGACGTCGATGGCGAGCCGCCTTCGCCGGCCCAGGCCTTGAACTCACCACGGATCGCTTTCTGGATGATGCCGAACAGGTAGCCGGCCGGATTGCGCACAGCACTGTTGCGGCAGCGCGCATCCCATTCGTCCAGCACCGCCTGCCGCAGGGACTCGTCCACCTGCTGCAAGGCCACCAGCGCGCCGCTTTGCTGCTCGTCCTTCAAGCGTAGCACACGCTCTGGCAGGCGCAGGTGCTGCAACGCCTTCGCGCGCGGTACTGTACGTACTTGATTTATACGATCCATACGTACAGTACGGTCCTCCTTCGGATTCCGAAGTGAGCCGTCTGGCGCGGGTTTTGGCCCTGCTTCGGATTCCGAAGACCGGCGTTCGACATTCCGAAGTAGGCTGTCCTGGCCTTCTTCGGATTCGTGATCGACAGGTTCTTGTGGATAACTCGCATCCACCCATCCACGCCGGTCCATTCGCTGTGCCAGCACCTGCAGGCGCGTGGGCAGCGTGCGGCCGCTGAGCATCGGGTCGTCGGCGATCTCCCTGAGCGTGTTCATGCCGACGATCTGCACTGCCTTCGCGGCATGGGTCAGCGCCTGGCTGACCAGGCCGAGGTAGTCGGGGTCGAGCTGCATCGCCTCGAAGGGCGTTAGCGGTTCGTCGTGCAGCACGTAGAGATTGCCGAGGATGCGCCCGGTCTTTGGATCGCGGCGCCGTCGTACCAGGCTCAGCCAGCGCGTCAGCCGCAGCAGCGTCAGGGCGCGAGCCACGGTCTCGTGCGAGGCCTGCGCCGCGCAAGGCATCGAGGCGAGATAGGGCCGGAGCTGGTCGTAGGTCGGGAACGCCGTCACACCGTCGCTCTGGAGCTGCAGGCGGAACACCTGCCAGGCATTGCGCTCCAGTGGCGTCAGGCGCCGGTCGAGGAACAGCGCGCGCGGCACGCTCTCATGCCGGTTGCCGCTGTAGAGAAAGCCGTCGCTGACCGGCGCGGCCGGCGACGTTGGGGCGGTGCCGCGTGCAGCCGGCGGTGCGGGTGGCACCAGTTCCCGCAGCGCATCGTCGAACAGCGCCGACAGCGCCACGGGGCCATTGCGCCGGGGTGCGCCGCCGGTCGCCATGGCCTACACCAGCCCCTGGTCGATCCAGTTGCGTATGGCCGACCAGATCACCGACATCGGCAGGTTCAGGGTCTCAGCCAAGTCCATGGTCAGTGCCAGCATCGCCATCTCGTCGTCCAGCGTGATGCTGTGCTCCGTGACGCTGGCCTTCCACTGCTTCCACAGCGCCGTGTCCTGCGCCTCGTTCAGCACCGGATGGCGCCCCTTGCGCTTGGGCAGGCCGAGGATGTCGCGGCGCAGGGCCACCTCCTGGTGCGTCAGCCCGTAGAAACGGCTGACCATCTCCGTGCTGGCACCCAGGCGCAGCATGCGGTCGACTGTGGCGATCTCGCGCTCCACGTCGTGCACTTGACTCAGCAATCGCTTGAGCACCTCGCGGTTGACCGACACCGAGCACCACGAGACGGTGGCATTGACCAGCATGCTCACGAGTTCGGGATGCTTGAGCGCATCCAGTTCTTCCTCGCCGAAGCCCATGGCCTTGCAGCGTCGCAGTTGACCGTTGCGCAGATCGTGCAGCGCCTGCGCGATCACGGCCTGATTGAGCGGGTGCGGTGCGGACATGGCTGGTCTCCGCTCAGGCGCCGTGGCCGGGGGCGCTGGCGCCCGCGCCGGATTCCAGATCCAGAAGCCGACGCGCCAGGCGCAGCAGCCGGAACAGTTTGACCAGCCCGGCATCGCTCAGGCGCGGATAGGCACCACCGCCGTATAGCAAGGCCGCCAGGTCTTCGGCCAGCGGGGTGCGATCGAGCCCGGTTGGGGCACGTGCGGCGCACAGCGCCTGCAGCAGCGTCAGCGCCGCTCGCGCAAACGGGGGTATCGCGCGCGCAACCGGTGGCGCGACGCAGGCGAAGCCGATGCCGCCGTCGTTGGGCTCGACTTGCTCGGCCACGCCGGCCTCTTCGGCGATCTCGCGTGCGAACTGCGCGATGTGAACTCGCAGTCTATCCGGCACGTCCAGGCCGGGTTCGATGTACCAGACGTCCGAGATGGGATAGAGCCCGCCCACCTGCACGGGAATCGCGCGCAGCGCGTCAGCCTCGAAGTCGGGCAGCTTGTCTCCCATCTGGTCGGCGACCATGCGCTGGATGGATTGCAGGCGTTCGGTGGTCGGCGCCGGCGACACGATGTGGCCCTGCAGGCGCTCGTCGTGCTGCTCGTTCTGCTGCGTGCCTTCGGCGCCAACGGCCAGGGCTGCCTTGCCAGTACCTGCCGGCACGGACGCACGAGGCTCCGACGACTGCACTGAAGGACCAGCCGGCGACGAAGCCGGTGAAGGTTGCCGCAGCTCGGGAGCAGGTGCGGTCGGCGCCGCAGGTCGTGCTGCCGCTGGCGGCGCCGGATCGCTGGTCAGCGCGCGCTGCCGACTCTCGGTATCGTCGATTTCCAGGGCCAGCGTGTCGTAGTCCGCGTGTAGCAGCTCGGCCATCTGCCCGACCAGCTCGTCCTGCACGCGCTGCGACGAAAAGTTGTCGGGCCGCGTGTCGAACTGCGCGAGCACATCCTGGAACAGCATGGCGAATTCCACCGACAGGCTGCGGCCCAGCTCACGCCGCTCCCAAGTGCGTTCGCAGGCCTTGCGCAATACCGCGAGCCGTTCGACCTGGTGCCGGCCGAGCCCGCCGTACAGCAGGTTCGGGATCGCCGGCAGCAGGTAGTGCACGGCGTCTTGCATGCGGCTGATGTGCGACTGCGGCACCGGAAAACCATCGGCCCTAAGCCGGCGCGCCAGCTCGCTCTGCGACAGCGCCTGACCATTCTCCTGTTCGTAGAACTCGCGTGCCTTCTCAACGCCCAAGGCCCGCTCGATGAAGCTGAGGCCCCCGCGCAGCTCGTTCTCGGCCAGGTGGCCGGTCAGCATCACCACCTCGCCGCGCGGCGGCCAGGGGCGGAACAGACAGGGGATGCGGAAGAAGCGTTCGTCCTTGGTCTCACTCCACAGCTCGCGCAGGATCGCCAGGCGGGTGTTGCCGCCATTGCGGATGATGTAGTGCGGCTCGCCGGGCCGGCGCGTGATTGCGGGCGGCGCGTCCAACCCGCGCTCGCGGATCGACGCTTTGATGTCCTCGTAGGCCGGATTGCGCGTCACGCGCGGGTCGTGGTCATACGGGCGCAACTGGTCCAGCGTCACGACCATGGGCGTGTCGGCGATGGGATCAGCCAAGGCCACAGCCGAAGGGCCGCTGCGCTCGAAGCCCGAGGCCAACAGCTTGGCGGCCATGTCTTCCGGCGTCATGTCAGCCATGGCCGCGCTCCTGCGGCGATACCTGGACCGCCTGCGCCTGGCGGTCGGCGCGGCGAAGCTGCGCGCGGGCATTGCGCTCGGCTCGGTGATCGCTCGCCGTCGAGCTGGTGTAGATCGGCGCGCAGCCCTGCTTCGTGAACAGCAGGTGCCCGCCGCGCGTGCGCACCACCTTCCAGCCCTCGCGCATGGCGAACTGGATCAGCGCTCGCAGCCGCTTGTGGCCGCGCGCCAGTTCATGCGCGCTGGCCATGGCCAGCCCCTCCCGCGTTCTCCCGGCCGGTGACGGATGCGAAGCGCTCCTGCCACGCCGGGAATAGCTCGCCGGCCAGCGCGCGCATGGTGTCCAGTGCCGCCGGTGCCGAGCGGCCTACAGGCTGGCGGTACTCCACCCGATGCACCGGCAGGCCTCGCGTGGCCGCACGCGGATAGGCCTCGATCGCCGGCACATCGGTGTCCAGTACGCGCACGCCGGGCTGGCCCTGGAACACCTGCCGCAGCGCCTGCTGGATCAGCCGCGCGTTCGCCGACACCGGATGCACGCGGTTGATGAGCAGGTGCAGCGGCGGCGGCTCGATGCCGAGGTGCCGGTACGGCGCGATGTCCTTGATGAGCTGCAAGGTGCCGCGGCGCAGCTCGCGTGCCGCGAGGATTTCCGGCGTCACCGGCGACAGCGCCAGGTCCGAAGCCAGCACCGCCATCTCCAGCAACACGCTGCGCGCGCCCTGGGTGTCGACCAGCAGCAGGTCATAGCGCGGCGCGAGCGTGGGCAGCAGATGGCGCAGCCGCAGTCTCCCGTCCGGCGCATGCAGCAGCAGCGTGTTCAGCTCGCCGCGGTCGTCGTTCGACAGAACCAGGTCCAGCCCGGCGATAGCCGTGCGCGATACCAGTTGCTCAGGGCGCTGCTCGTTGAAAGCCAGCATCTCGTAGATGCCTGCCGGCGCGCGCTCGGCCAGCGTGAAGTAGCTCGACAGCGTGGGCTGCACGTCCAGGTCCAGCAGCAGCACACGCAGCCCAGCGTCGGCCGCAAAGCCGCCGAGGTTGGCCGCCGTCGTGGTCTTGCCCACACCACCCTTGGTCGAGATGATGGATACCACCTGCATGGGCTTCTCCCGATTGATTGGCATGTGCCGGAGAAGCGTCAGGCGCGTTCGTTGAGGCGGTCAGCGATCCACTGCTCGATCTCCACCGAGTCCCAGCCTACGGCGCGCACGCCCAGGCGCAGCGCCTTGGGGAACTTGCCTTCCTTCATCAGGCTGTAGATGTGGGCGCGCTTGAAGCCGGTCTTGGCCTCGACTTCGGCGCGGCGCAGGATGCGGTGCTCGGCCGGCGTGGCCGGCACAGTGGTCTGCGAAGACATGAGAGACACTCCTTGACGCTCATTGGCGTTGGTCGAAAAGTGCCTCGCATTGAATAGACGGCCGCCGCCGAAATCACTGCAATTGCAGAAGGCGCGACTGCAATTGCAGAACGCGGGCGGGGCGCAAATCAGCGCGATGCTTCGAGGTGGCGCCGCGCCTGTGCGAGCTTGCTCCAAAGCGTTCGTTCGCTGAGGCCCGGCCGGCCCTCGTGGTGCGCGAGCAGCGCACTGACCACGGCATCCATGCTGCGGAACGACGAATAGGCCGTGCCGGACGGCGACTTGCCTAGCAGCAACGTCAGCAGCCCGCCGATGATGTTGAGGTAGGTCGTTTCGCTGCGCAGGCCTGGCTCGCGGGAAGTCTCATTGGCGTCGCCGCGCGTTGCATGCTCCTTCGCCAACGCGTCGTGCGCGGCGCGCAGCGCCTCATGCACCTGCACGAGCTCGGCGAGCTGCACCTTGGTCGCTTCGCGGTCGGCCAGCAGGATGTTGAGCGTGTCCACGCTCACCGCCGGATGCACCGCACGTTCGATGTCGTCAAACAAGAACCCCGGCCTGCAGCCGGGGTAGTAGTTAGACATCCACGCTTTGAGGTCGACGTGGCGCACGGTCAGTTCCGGGTCGTCGAGCGCCGGCCGCTGCGTGTCCAGCACGATGCCAGCCTTGCCGCCCAGCAGCTCGCCATGCGTCAGCGCGTCGAAGATGCGTTCCGCATACAGGCGCAGCAGCGGCCAGCGGGGAAACTCGCCTGGCTCCGGAATGGCACGCTGTCCCAGCGTTTTCAGGATGCGTTGCTCGAAGCGCAGCAGCGCGCACCAACGGATGGCCGCCTCAATCGGGCGGTAGTACGTTTTCGCACCAAGAGCAAGGCTGCTCGAATTCGGCATATCGCGCGCTCTCCATCGTCGGATCGAAGCCCGGCAGACACGCGGCACGGCGGCCGCGAGTGCCAGAACCCGGATGAAGCGCGAGACCCGACAACACCACGTGTGAAGGCGTTGCGACGGCGATGGCGCTGACCTCAAGCAGCGTTCGCAAGGGCTACTGCACAAGGGCGATTACGTCTTGCTACGCCTGACACTCTTCCACCATAATGCGCATGCAATATCTGGTTACCAGCGCGACGGCTCGATGATCGCGTACCCGACGGCATCAAGCTGGGATGCCGCGCTTTACCCGAAACCACGACAAAGTGTTGACATTGATCCGGATTGCGTAAAGAGCCAATGCGTCAACCCCTAGAGCCGATTCGCACTCAGCCGACGCTCATGCGTCTCGCGTCACAAAGCTGACATCTGCCGACGGGTCCTCGCTGCAGTGATTGGCTGCACACTCGCAATGAGGCTCCGCGAGATGTTGCGCGGCCCGCATCGAGGCGGCCGTGATGCAAGTCCGGTCAACCGCAAGACCTAAAGGGAATCAGGCAAGCCGACGACCGGTCCCTTACGACGATGAGCGGTCATCCACCTGCCGGCGTCCGACGCGCTCCGCGCGTTCGAGGAACTGACTCTGCGGCGCTGTCATCTCGCCGGCTGGCCGCAGCACATATGTGGTCAACGAGGCGGTCCGGTCCGCCAGAGGGCGAACAACCACCTCTCCCTGCCGACAACTCGCCAGATGCGCGCTGCTTGAAAGACCCACCCCGTAACCCGCGGCCACCAACGCCAGCATCAATGCGTGGGTGGTGACGTACTCCGCCACCTTAGGCTGCGCTTCGAGCGAACGCAGAATGCGCTCGCACTGTCGGCTACACCCTTCGCATACCTCCGGGTGGCATAGCACCAGCGGATAGCACACGACTTCCTTCAGCGGCACTTCCTTGAACGCGAGCAGGGGGTGCCGTGCGGGCACCGCCACCACAAACGGGTCCTGCCACACTGGCGTGGCTACGATGCCCTCGTCCACGTCGCAGGCCAATGCCAGGCCTGCATCAAACAAGTCGGCATTCAACCCGCTCACCAACTGCGCCAGCGGCGTCTCGAATAGCTGGATGCGCACGTCCGGCGCTTCCTCTCGGCACAGCGCGAGCAGGGCCGACAGGCGCGCTGGCCCGATTCCATCTGCCAGCGCGATGCGCAGCGTACCCTGAGAACCCATCGTCGCAGCGCGAGCCTTGGCCTGTGCCTGCTCGACGGTCAGCATGATCCGCCGGGCATCCTCTAGAAAGACCTGTCCCGCCGAGGTCAGACGTGCGCCTCCCGGCACACGCTTCAGCAGCATAACGCCCAATTCTGTCTCCAACTTGCGGATCGTGCGCGACAGCGGCGACTGCTCAATGTGCAGGCGCTTCGCCGCACGGCCGAAGTGCAATTCCTCTGCCACCGCAATGAAAGCTCGAATATGACGCAGATTCATGTCTTGTACTCCCTCACAGTTACCACTCACCGCATTAAGGATGCCGCGCTAATGGACGTTCGGTGCAGCCGTCCCAGCGATACTGCGCACGTCCGTCCAGGTAAGTTCGCTTCAATCAATTGAAGTTGCCGCGATTTCATGGAGACCTTGGCGCGTGAGCGGAAGGGAACCGTGAGCCCGAGACCAGGCCGCCGCACCGGGCCGCAGATCATCCAGTGGCTAGCGCGGGACGCAGGCCAGCAGCGCTGTAGCCTGTATACGGCGTGGCGGCGTAGACGTCGCCCATTGGCTGGTAACGAGACGTCGTCGAGATGCAGGCCATCCGACGGTCGCTGGCGACAGCGGTGCGCTGATCCCCGCCGGGCGCGAGGTATCCGTGCGGCTGCACCAGCATGAGTTTTCGCAAGCGCTGCGCGAAATGAACGTGCGCCCGCGTTGGCATGCCTACGTCAGCGCGATGGCCGGGCGTTCCATCGCAACCTGGAGTACGGACTGGTCGAGCACCTCGGCTTCATAACGAAGGCTGAGGAACGGACCGCGCCGCTCGCCTGAACTGAGGGTTGGTGCAACCCTCGTCGTCGTCCACCGTCTCCGCAGTACATGTCGCCCGAGGCCTTCGGACGCGTGTGCCTTCCGACAAGTAAGCCTGTCAAGGCCCTAATACCTGCAAAGCCTGGCGCGAGCCTCAAACCGAGACATTGTTCGCCAAAGTGAGGCGGATCAGTTGCTGTGCGGAGTGCTCAGCACAGCGACCTGCCGGCAGTGCAGCATCAGTTGCTGGTGATGGGTCTTGGAGCCGTTCAGTAAGAAGGCCGACCATTCGTCACCTTGCCCGCTTTGCCCGCAGCTCGCGGCGTGGCTGCAAAGTTGGTACGCAAGATGATGTTTGTCGTTTCCCGAAAGTGTTCAGCTAGCAGTCGAGTTGCGGTGACCACGTCCCGTCCCATCGTCGCATCCATCAAGCGGCGATGCTCTTCCAAGGTGTCCCGGCCGGACGATTCTGACCGACCCTCCGCCAGATTTCGGTAGCGCTCAGTCTTCTCGAACAGCATTCGGCACAAACGCAAGAGAGATGGAGACCCACAACCATCGACCAAGGATTCGTGGAATTGCCGGTGCGCTACTGCCCGCTGGGCTCTGAGTTCAGGCGAACTCGAAGGCGCTGTGCGTGAGAGCCGATGAAAGCTGCTGAGTATGCGAGTTTCCCACTCAACGGTTCCGCGCTCGATCGCCCCTGCAAGCGCCAAGCTCTCGACGTCAATCCTCGTTTGGGTGAGATCCAGCAGCTCTTCACGCGACACGGGCGCCACGCAGAAGCCGCGTTGATCTTCTAGTTCCACCAGGCCATCGGTGACCAATCGCGAAAGTGCTTCGCGGATTGCCGTTGCGCCAACCTCATAACGCTGGCTCAGGCTCTGGATGCGGAGGCGCTCCGATGGGCGCAAGTCGCCGCAGAGGATATCCGCATGCAAGCGCTCAAAGGCGAGGGTGGTGAGGCTCTTACCGCTGTCGGTTACTGCCGTTGCTTCCATAGGGGATAGGTCAAGTCGTCTTGGGGCTGGCTGTCGAGGGTCAAGCCGACAGAGCGGCTCGTGGAGGCCGACGCCCAACCTTCCAAGTCTATCCGTGATTTGACCATTTATGTCAATTTCTCGTCTTAGTGGATTTCCCTATGAATTATCGATGATTTTCATCTTAATCTACGTGATTGTGAATCATGGATAGGCTCAACGCACCTCCTCGCGGAAGCGCGGAGGAACGACAAACAAGCCCTTCATCAGTAAGGGAACGGAAGGAGACATCAGGTGGACAAGATGGAAAGGTGCGCGCTGAGGTGGGCGTATGTGCTTCGCCCCTCAGCTGTCGCCGCGCTGGCGCTGCTGTCTGGCGGCGGCAAGGCTGCGGAGATAGACGTCGGAAACAGTGATGTGCAGCTTCGCTGGGACAACACGGTCAAGTACAGCTTGGCCGGCCGTCTCAGGGCGGCCGATTCAGCCCTGTGGTCGAACCCGAACAACGACGACGGCGACCGCAATTTCGGCAAGGGCCTGATCTCGAATCGGCTCGACCTGTTCAGCGAACTGGACCTTACATACCAGAAGCGGTTCGGTGCCCGCCTCAGTGCAGCTGGGTATTACGACCGTGTCTACAACACGACCAACGACAACCCTGGCTTCCCGGGCGGCGCGTTCCCGAACCAAACCTCGGTCGGATACAACGAGTTCACGGATGCAACCCGGAAGGTTCACGGTCGCAACCTTGAAGTGCTCGACGCCTTCGTATTCGGCAAGTTCGACGTAGGCGAGGGCTCCGCCACGGTCCGGGCGGGTCGCCATTCGCTGTTGTGGGGCGAGAGCCTGTTCTTCGGCGCAAACGCCATTGCCGGCGGTCAGCAACCGGTCGATGTCGTAAAGCTGTTGTCAGTCCCGAGCACGCAGTTCAAAGAGGCGATTCGCCCCGTGCCACAGATCTCGGGTCAAGTGCAGGTGAGCGCCAACGTGTCCGTAGGCGCCTATCTCCAAACGTCGTGGGCGGCAAGTCGAGTGCCAGCCGTGGGTAGCTATTTCTCGAACGCCGACGTGGCTGTCGATGGCGGCGAGAACTTGTTGCTGGGTCCCGGTGTCCCGCCGGCACCGCGCCAACCCGATGCGAGGCCCAAGAGCTCCGGGCAGGGCGGCCTGCAGTTGCGCATTCGCGGTGACGAGACCGACTACGGTATCTATGCCATTCGGTTCCACAATAAGACGCCGCAAGTCGTGCCGCTGATCGGCCTTACGCCTGGAGGCCCTGCACCTGTTGGCTACTACCAAGCCTACCAGCAAGGGATAACGGCGTTCGGCGCGAGCGCAAGTCGGACTTTCGGCAACTTCAATGTCGCAATCGAAGGTTCGCTGCGCCGGAACCAAGACTTGGCCAGTTCGCAGGGGGCCGACTTGAGCGGCTTCACCCCGGCATCGCCCACCAACAACACGACCAACCCGGGCTACGCCGTCGGCAATACGGCGCACATCAACATCTCGACGCTTGCCACGCTGGATTCAACGTCGTTGTGGCGCGAGGCCACGCTCGCGGCCGAGATCGCATGGAACCGCGTCCTGAAGATCACGAAGAACGAAGCGGCCAAGGACCCGAACGCGACGCGGGACGGCGTGGCCGTGCGTTTCGTGCTCGAGCCCACCTACCGCGGCGTTCTGCCGGGTGTGGATCTTGGCGTACCCATCGGCGTGGGCTGGGCACCCAAAGGCTCGCGCCCGCTGGCGCTGGGTGGCCCCAATGCATGGATTCCTGAAGGTGGCGGCGATTTCAGCATCGGACTCAACGGAAGCTTCCGTGACGTCTGGCGCTTCACTCTGACCTACACGCGCTACTTCGGGCCGGCCAAGACATTCAACAACCTCGCCCAAAACAACGCCTTCTCATGGGGGCAGACGCTGAGAGATCGCGACTTCATCGCGGCCTCTGTTCGTTATTCCTTCTGATCGGAGATCTCACAATGAAGTCGAATCGCTTCCATGCAGGCCTCGCGCTTGCCATCACGGTGGCACTCAGCATCGGTGCTGCCCGCGCAGCCGTCAGCGCCGATGAGGCCGCGCAGTTGAAGACTGTGTTGACGCCGTTTGGCGCTGAACGCGCAAGCAACAAGGTCGGATCGATTCCGGCCTGGACAGGTGCTGCAACACCCGGCGCCGGCCTCACCGCCACAGGTCGCCGGGCCGACCCCTTCGCAAGCGAGAAGCCGCTCTTCTCAATCAACGCCAAGAACATGGCGCAGTACGCCGACCGCCTGACCGAGGGCACAAAGGCGCTGATGCAGAAGTACCCGGAGACTTTCCGAATCGACGTCTACAAGACGCACCGAACTGCGATTGCCCCGCAGAAGGTCTACGACAACACCTTCAAGAACGCGACCAGCGCGAAGATCGTCGAAGGGGGCGCCGGCCCGATGCCGCAGGGTGCGTACGGGGGCATTCCGTTCCCGATTCCGAAGTCTGGCCTCGAAGTGATGTGGAACCACAAGCTGAACTGGCGCGGTGAGGCCTGGTACTGGGAGTTCAGGGGCTACCAGCTCACACAGGACGGGCAGTGGATCGTCGTTGGCGATACGGCCAACGACCACTGGATGCCCTACTACGCCGCTGCTGGCTCGCCTGAAAAATTTGGGGATGAGTACTGGCTCGTACGCTCACTGACCAAGGGCCCAGCCATCCGAGCGGGTGAGGCTATCACCGCTCGCTTTAGCTTGGATGAGAGCAAGACATCAACTTGGGTTTACTTGACGGGTCAACGTCGTGTTCGCAAGCTGCCCAATTCGTGCTGCGATACGCCAACCCCCTTCTCGGCCGGGATCATCAGTTTCGACGAGGCAGAAGTTTACGGCGGCCGTACCGATCGCTTCGATTGGACGCTGGTGGGCAAGAAGGAGATGTTCATTCCCTACAACACCAATCGCACGCTCACTCCCGTCAAGGACAGCGATCTGCTCGGTGCCCGCCACCTCAATCCGGATCACGTGCGTTGGGAACTTCATCGTGTCTGGGTGGTCGAGGCCGCACTCAAAGCGGGTCAGCGGCACACCTCCCCCAAGTCCCGCTACTACGTCGACGAAGACTCATGGCAAGTCGTGACCGCTGAGCGCTACGACGCCAACGGTCAACTCGCACGCGTGCCCTTCGGCCTGCCCATTGTGTTGTCCGACTTGCCGGCAACAGTGAATGTCACGTGGGGCGTCTACGACCTCGCTACCGGCACGGCCTACGTCAACGGTATCGTCAACGAGCGCAAGGCGGCCTACAAGCCCATGCCTGCCTACAAGGACGCCGTCTTTACGCCCGATGCGATGTCAGGCGAAGGTGTGCGCTGAGGTCGTAGAGAGCAACCCCTATCCGACGAAGCGCCGCTAGCCAACATCGACATCCGCAATGTGCCGTCACGAGAGCATGCGCCCCGAAATTTACATGACCTTATCCACAAGAATCCGCGTTGGCGTGCTCGGTACTGCCTTGCTGCTGAGCCTCCTCACGCCACCTCTTCAGGCGGCAACAAACTTCCCCGCGCTTGAGCGGGCGGCTTTGCAAGTCCGCGTGCCGCAGCGCGCTGTCTTGCTGACCGCCGTGACAGCAGGCGCGCGAATAGTCGCAGTCGGTGAACGCGGGCTCGTGCTGTTGTCCGACGACGGCGGAATGAACTGGCGCCAAGCCAAGCAGGTACCCGTCAGCACGACACTTACGTCGGTGCGCTTCGTCGATGCCAAGCGCGGCTGGGCAGTCGGCCATGCCGGCGTCATCCTCCACAGCGACGATGGAGGTGAGACTTGGTCGCGGCAGGCCGATGGCCAGACGCTCGCCAAGGTCGCGTTCGACGCCGCGCAACAGCGCGCGCGCAGCGCACCAACCGATGACGCCGCGCCGGCGCGCGAACTCAAGGCGGCCCAACTGCTGCTCGACGACGGCCCCGACAAGCCGTTGCTCGACCTGCACTTCTTCGATGCACGTCACGGTTTTGTGGTCGGTTCGTACAACCTCTTCTTCGAAACCGAAGATGGGGGTGTCACATGGAAGAGCGCCATGGGCCGCTTGGACAACCCAAAAGCGCTGCACCTCTACGCCATCCGTGTTCGGGGTCCGGTCGTCTTCATTGTGGGCGAACAAGGGTTGATGCAGCGCTCGCTCGACAGTGGCCGCACTTTTGTAGCCTTGACCAGCCCCTACGAAGGAAGCTGGTTCAGCCTTGCTGCGCTGTCGGATGGTTCCTGGCTAGTCGCAGGACTTCGCGGCAACGCGTATCGATCATCTGATCTCGGTCAAAGCTGGCAGCGCATCGAAGGAGCCGCGCCCGTGTCCTTTGTCAGTGTCGTGCCGCTGCCTGACGGCGGTGCGCTGCTTACCAATCAGGCCGGCCAGTTGCTGAGCAGCCGTGCAGGAGCACCCCTCGTCAACTTGGAACTGCCTTCGCTGCCGCCACTGTCCGACGTCCTGCCCTTGACCGATGGTGCCCTTCTGGCGGTCGGGATGGCCGGCGCGATACGCCTGCCTCGACCCGCAACACCGGTCTCAGGAGCCGCACGATGACTCCCTCATCGGTATCCGCCCAGCCAGTCGTCCGCGATCTGGCGAACTTTGACCGCGCCTCCGGGTCGCGAGTTGAGCGAGCCCTCTTCAACAACCGTGGCCTGGTCGTTCTGATGTGCCTGTTGGTTTCTGCAGTGCTTGGCTGGCAGGCCACCAAGCTTCGGCTGTCCGCGAGCTTCGAGAAGACGATTCCGATCTCGCACCCCTTCATCGTCAACTTCCTGACCCATCAGAATCAATTGCAGGGTCTTGGCAATGCAGTGCGAATCACGGTGGCCAATCCAACGGGCGTTATCTACGATGCGGCGTACCTCGATACCCTGCGCAAACTCAACGACGAACTCTTCCTGCTCCCGGGCGTGTCGCGCCAGAACATGAAAAGCCTTTGGACCCCGGCGACACGCTGGACGGGGGTCACCGAAGACGGCCTCGAAGGCGGCCCCGTCATTCCCGACGGTTACAACGGGTCTCCGGGTAGTCTGCAGAGGCTCGCGGCCAACGTTGCGCGCTCCGGAGAAATCGGCCAACTCGTCGCGTTGGACGCCAAGTCGAGTGTCATCTTCGTGCCCCTGCTGCCCAAGGACAGCGACGGCGCACCGTTGGACTACGGCCGCTTCGCACGATCACTCGAGGACCTGCGCGACAAATACGACGCGCAGGGCGTGAAGGTGGATGCTGCAACGCACCTTGCGAAACGACGCGCCGGCCCGAGCACTTGGCGCAAAGACACTCGAGACGCCACAGCCTGGTTTTCTTGACGTGCTTCGATTCCGCAGTGTCACAGTCAACACGCTGGCTATGTGCTGCTGGCTTACCAGCATGATCGTGCTGAGTGCATTCATGCCCAGCTATCTCACAGATCACTTGAAGCTTGGTTTGGACCAGATGGCTCTCGTACTTTCCGGAATGGGGCTTGGCAGTTGCATCGGCATGGTGGTCGTTCCCGCACTTTCTGATCGATTCGGTTGCAAATCCATCATGATCGGCGCCCTTGCGCTGGAGTTGGCGGCGCTGTGGATGTTGCCGCAATTAGGTGCCGAGGCCTGGCGACTCTTTGCGACCTTGTTCGTGGTCGGCTTTATGAACGCAGGGTTGATTGCGATCACCGTCGGCCCACTCACGAGCCGAGGTGTTCCGGCCCGCTTGGCGACAACGGCCACTGGCATTGTCATCGGCTGTGGAGAGGTGGTGGGTGGCGCGATCGCGCCTGCGCTAGCGGGCGGGCTGGCTCAGCGCTTGGGTATCACCATCGTGCTCGATATCGCCCTTTGGGCAATCGCGGTGGGACTGACCATCGTGGTGTTAGGCGTGCGCGTGAGCAGAAGTCAACCATCCTTCGAACCCGCATGAAGGGCCGCGCCGCCGCTACACGTCCTTTCAATCTTCGATTGAATCTCCAGTAAACCCACTTTCACTTTCGGCTATACGACAGCGAAGAAGACCATTCATGGGTCCAACGCTGTCGCCATCTACACCTAGGAGACAGAGAATGAGCAAGCCAAAGGTCATTGTGACGGTCGCGCCGACAGGCGGCATGGCCAGCAAGAAGCAGAACCCGAATCTGCCGACCAGCCCCGAAGAGATCGCCGCGGACGTCATCCGCTGCTACAACGCTGGCG
>LNAP01003696.1_pt1 | contig 15888 bp, 17 predicted proteins | sample 602601 | NCBI WGS metagenome assembly LNAP01 (sample SAMN02440304, study PRJNA202911) | soil metagenome | biome: Subtropical and temperate rainforests or woodlands; isolation source: soil samples (1 kg each in a 20% v/v slurry with milli Q water) were... ...
GTAAATGCTCATGCCCAGTTGGGCGAGAAACACCGTGCTGCAGGTGACGAGGAGGGTGGTGCTGCTCTTCATGGGGTCTTCCTTGGGTTTCAGAAACCGACGTCCCCGACGTGGGTGCGTAAAGCTACATCAAGTGGCGCGACTTTTTCAGCAGGGCGATGCCATGTGATGGTGTGGGCCAAAACCGGGCTATCCTGCCGACTCAGCCGAACTGAAGTCATCGAGCCCTCCATGCTGCAAAAAAGCCTGATCCGCCGCCTCGACCTGATCACCCTCCAGCTGTTTGTCGCTGTCCACGAAGAAGGCACCCTGACCCGTGCCGCGAGCCGCGAAGCCATCGCGGTGTCGGCCGCCAGCAAACGGCTGATGGAGTTGGAGGAAGCGCTGGGCATCAGTCTGTTTGTGCGCCAGGCCAAAGGCATGACCCTGACGCCGGCCGGTGAAACCCTGCTGCACCATGCCCGGCAGATGTTGTTCAACGTCGAAAAAATGGGCCTCGAACTGGGCGAGCACAGCCACGGGGTGCGCGGTTATGTGCGGATGCTCGCCAATTTGTCGGCGATCATTCAGTTTTTGCCCGAAGACCTGCGGGACTTTTCCGAGCGTCATCCCCAGGTCAAGACCGACCTCGAAGAACGTCCCAGCAGCGGGGTGATTCAGGGCGTGCTCGATGGCGTGGCCGACCTTGGAATCTGCTCCAGCGACAGCGACGTCAAAGGCCTGCACAGCGTGCTGTATCGAAAGGACAAACTGGTGGTGTTGATGCTGCCCGATCATCCGTTGGCGAGTCGTTCCAGCCTGGCTTTCACCGATACGCTGGACAGCGATTACGTCGGTCTGCATGCCGCCAGTTCGATCAACATGCGCACCCACGCAGCTGCGCGCAAGGCCGGCAAGGTGCTGCGGTTGCGGATTCATGTACCGGGGTTCGATGCGATGTGCCGGATGGTTCAGGCCAACATGGGCATTGGGATCCTGCCGCAGAAGGCTTATGAATTGTTTGGCCGGGCGTTGGGATTGCATGCGGTGCCGTTGACGGATGACTGGTCGGATCGGGCGCTTATTTTGGTGGTGCGTGATGAAGCGGCGCTGTCGCCGGTGAGTCGGATATTGTTCGAGCAGTTGCGTGGGCAAGTCTGACGGTTCTCGATTGGCTAGGCCGGCCTCCTCGCGGGCAAGCCTCCTACAGGGATCACGCACAACCTGTAGGAGCGAGGCTTGCCCGCGAAGACTGACCTGAGGTCGCGGCAATCTCCCGGGCGTTCGCGTTTCGCGAACGAACGTTGCCAACTGACGGTTGGATTCATCGCCCCCCGGTCCTCTAGCCTTGGCTCATATTCCAAGAACAACATAGAGGTACCCCGCGATGACTGCCCCCTTGAGTGCAATCAAAGTGATCGAGATCGGCACGCTGATCGCCGCGCCGTTCGCCGCGCGCATGCTCGCCGAGTTTCAAGATCGAAGCCATGGGCCAGGGCGACCCACTGCGCAAGTGGCGCAAGCTGCACGAAGGCACCTCGCTGTGGTGGTACCTGCAATCGCGCAACAAGAAGTCCCTGGCGCTCAATCTGAAATCCGCCGAAGGCATCGAGCTGGTCAAGCAGCTGGCGACCAGCGCCGACGTGCTGATCGAAAACCTGCGCCCCGGCGCCCTGGAAAAACTCGGCCTGGGCTGGGACGTGCTGCACGCCCTCAACCCCAACCTGACCCTGGTGCGCATTTCCGGTTACGGCCAGACCGGCCCCTACCGCGATCGTCCGGGTTTCGGCGCCATCGGCGAGGCCATGGGCGGGATCCGCTACACCACCGGCACCCCCGGTTCACCCCCGGCCCGAGTCGGCGTCAGCCTCGGCGATTCCCTGGCATCGTTGCACGCGGTGATCGGTGCCTTGATGTCGTTACTGCGGGTCAAGACCGGGCAGGGTGGTGGTCAAGTGGTCGATGTATCCCTGGCCGAAAGCGTGTTCAACGTCATGGAAAGCCTGGTGCCGGAATACGACATGCTCGGCCATGTGCGTGAGCGCAGCGGCGGCGCCTTGCCGGGCATCGCGCCGTCCAACACGTACCTGACGGCCGACGGCGCCTACGTGGTGATTGCCGGCAACAGTGACCCGATCTACAAGCGTTTGATGGAAGTGGTCGGTCGTCGCGACTTGGCCGACGCGCCTGAGTTTGCTCATAACGACGGTCGTGCATTGAAAAGTAACGTGCTTGATGCGGCAATCACTCACTGGACCAGCAGCCTGCCGATCGATGAAGTGTTGTCGGCGCTGGAAGCCGCCGAAGTCCCGGCCGGGCGCATCTATTCCGTCGCCGACATCGTCGTCGATCCGCACTATCAGGCGCGGGACATGCTGCTCAACGCCGACTTGCCTGGCGGTGCCACGGTGAAGATGCCCGGCATCGTGCCGAAAATGTCTGAAACCCCCGGCGGAGTGAACTGGTCCGGGCCGAGTCTGGGCCAGCACACCGACGGTATTCTCGCGGGACTGGGCCTGACGGCGCTGGACATCGAACGGCTGAAAGCCGAAGGGGTGGTGCAATGATCACTGATTTTTCCCAGACCCTGATCGTTCAGGAAGTCTCCCCCCGCGACGGCTTGCAGATCGAGCCGACCTGGGTCGAAACCGTCGACAAGATTGCCCTGATCGATCAGCTCTCGTTGGCCGGTTTCAGCCGCATCGAGGCTGGTTCATTCGTGTCGCCCAAGGCCATTGCGGCGCTGCGCGATGGCGAGTTGGTGTTCAAGGGCATCACCCGGCAACCGGGGGTGATCTACGTTGCGTTGATCCCCAACCTCAAGGGCGCGCAGCGGGCGCTGGCTTGTAGCGCTGATGAACTGAACCTGGTGATGTCCGCCAGCCAGACCCACAACCTGGCCAACATGCGCATGCGTTGCGAAGCCTCGTTGTCGGCGTTCGGCGAGATTGTGCAATTCGTCGGTGGTGCGCAGGTGCGGCTCAACGGCAGCATCGCCACCACCTTCGGCTGCCCGTTCGAAGGCAAGATCGATGAGGATCGCGTGCTGCAAATCGTCGAGGCTTATCAGGAACTCGGCATCCAGGGCATCACCCTGGCCGACACCACCGGCATGGCCAATCCACGACAGGTTGATCGGTTGGTGCGGCGGGTTCTGCAGCGGGTTTCGCCGGCGGATCTGACCCTGCATTTCCACAACACCCGCGGCCTCGGTTTGTGCAACGTGCTGGCCGCTTACGAGGCTGGCGCCCGACGCTTCGACGCGGCCCTTGGCGGGCTCGGCGGCTGCCCGTTCGCGCCGGGAGCCTCGGGCAATATCTGCACCGAAGACCTGGTCAACCTGTGCGATGAAATCGGCATTCACACCGGCATCGACCTACCGCTGTTACTGAAGTTGTCCCGAGGATTGCCGGCGCTGCTGGGCCACGAAGTGCCCGGTCAACTGGTCAAAGCGGGGCGTAATTGCGATTTGCACCCAATGCCTTCCTGACCCAACACAAAACCCTGTGGGAGTGAGCCTGCTCGCGATAGCGGTGGGTCAGTTCATGCGATGTCGGGTGACACCGTCATCGCGAGCAGGCTCGCTCCCACAGTAAAAGCATTCACACAGATCCTCCCAACCAGACAACAAAAACAATCGGACACCCATGGGAAGTCCGCCTGGAGAAAGCACCATGAGCCTCAATGTACTGGAGGCGGGCGCGAGCCCGTCCGTTAATCACGACGAAGAAAAAGCCCTGGTCAGCAAGGTCGCCTGGCGCCTGATGCCGCTGATCATGGTCTGCTACCTGTTCGCCTTTTTCGACCGCATCAACATCAGCTTTGCCAAGTTCCAGCTGCAGACCGACCTGAGCCTGAGCGACACCGCCTACGGCCTCGGTGCCGGGCTGTTCGTGGTCGGTTACGTGATCTTCGAAGTGCCGAGCAACATGATGCTGTACAAGGTCGGCGCGCGGCGGTGGATCGCCCGGATCATGATGTCCTGGGGCCTCGCCACCGCCGCCATGGTCTTCGTCAACAGCGAATGGCAGTTCTATGCGCTGCGCTTCGTGATCGGCGCGATGGAAGCCGGATTTGCGCCGGGCGTGCTGTATTACCTGACGCTGTGGTTCCCGCAGCACTATCGCGGGCGCATCACCTCGATGCTGTTCCTGTCGTCGGCGTTTGCCGGTCTGGTCGGTGCTCCGTTCTCCGGGCTGGTGCTGCAACACCTCGACGGCTTCCTCGATATGCGCGGCTGGCACTGGCTGTTCCTGCTGGGCGGCGTGCCCTGCATCGGCCTCGGCTTGCTGGTGCTGACCCTGCTCAAGGACCGCATCGAAGACGCCCATTGGCTGACGCCGGCGGAGAAAACCCTGCTGGCCAGCCGCATTGCGCACCATGAACCGCACAAGAGTGGCGGCTCGCTGCTCGCCGCGCTGCGGATCCCGGGGTTCCTGACACTGGGGCTGATCTACTTCCTGATTCAGGTGGCGTCCTACGGTTTGAATTTCTGGGCCCCGCAACTGATCCGCAGCGCCGGCACCGAGAGCCCGGTGATGATTGGCTTGCTGACTGCCATCCCGTACATCTGCGGCGCCATCAGCATGGTGGTGATCGGGCGGTTGTCCGACTCGACCGGTGAGCGGCGCAAGTTTGTCGCTGGACTGGTTGCAATGGGGGCGGTTGGGTTCATCTGTGCGGGGATTTTCGCCAACCACACAACCTTCCTGATCGTCGCGCTGGGCTTGCTCGGTGCCGGGATCATCGCCTCCATCCCCAGCTTCTGGACCTTGCCGCCAAAACTGCTGGCTGGTGCCGGTGCAGGGGCGGCTGGCGGGATCGCGGTGATCAATACCCTCGGCCAGTTCGGCGGCATCGTCAGCCCGGTCATGGTCGGTCGGATAAAGGATCTGACCGGCAGCACCACCCCGGCGCTGTACGTCATTGCTGTCTGCGCGCTGATCGCCGTTGCCCTGCTGCTGTGGGGGTTGCCGCAGAAGCTGCGCACGCTCGACAAGTTCTGAATCTGCGGTGCTGTTCAGGCCGCCACCAACCCCTTCCCTGGCGCCGCACTGAACTGAATCATCGCGACCCCGGCGATCAACAAGACTGCCCCCAACACCCGCGGCAACGTCATCTGCCGTTCCACCAACCCAAACCACCCGAAGTGATCCAGCACCAGCGAAGCCACCACCTGTCCCGCCAGCGCCAACGCAATAAACCCCGACGCCCCCAGCTTGGGCAGCAGCATCAGCGCCAACGAAATAAAACACACCCCAAACGCACCCCCCGCCCACATCCACAACGGCGCCTTGCTGATGAACGCCAGTGACGGCAACGGCAAGCGCATTGCCAACATGATCGGCAACAACACGACGATACTCACCAGCAACGACGCAAGCGTTGCCCACAACGGATGGCCCAACCCACGCGTGAGGTTGGCGTTGATCGCGCTCTGAAACGGCACCACCGCCCCGGCAACCACGGCCAGCAGCAACAGCCCGGCCCAATGCAATGTACTCATGATCATTCTCCAACAGGTTTTGCTGGACTCTAGAGTATTCGTCGCGCAGATTTAAATTCCGAATTGCTATCCAGAACATGCACCAGATGAATGATCTTCGGCGTATCGACCTCAACTTGCTGGTGATCCTCGACGCCTTGCTCAGCGAGCAGCACGTCACGCGCGCGGCGCAGCGCTTACACCTGAGTCAGCCGGCGGTCAGTCATGCCCTGGCGCGGTTACGCGACTTGCTGGGAGACCCTTTGCTGGTGCGCGCGGGTGCCACGCTCGTACCCACGCCGCGAGCCATGGAATTGATCGCACCCTTGGCCGAAGCACTCGCTCAGGTGCAATCCCTGCTGGCCCCGAACGCTTTCGACCCGGCCACGGCCAAGCGCACGTTTCGTCTGGCAATGTCCGACTATGGCGCCGCCATCGTCCTGCCAGGGCTGATTCGCACGTTGCGCCGGGAAGCGCCGGGCATCGACCTGCAAATCAGCCACGCCAGCCGCGAAGGCATGCTCGACGCAGTACTTAATGGCGACATCGACCTGGCAGCAGGTGTCTTCCCTGAACTGCCAAACGAGCTGCGCAGCACGCCACTCTTCGAAGAGCACTACGCCTGCCTGGTCGACCGCAACAGCCTGCCTGCCAATGGCGTACTCGACCTGCCGACCTACCTCGCACGGCCACACGTCCTGCTGGAAATGCGCGGCAGCGGCACGCCTGAAATCGAGCGGGCGCTGACGGCGTTACGTGAACGCCGTCGCGTCGCGATCAGCCTGCCGCACTGGAGCGTCGCCCCGGAATTCATCAGTGGCACGGACCTGATTCTTACCGTGGCTTCACGTGGGCTGCGCGAGATTGATGAGCGCTCGCTGGTCGTAGTTGCGCCGCCGTTTCATATTCCGTCGTTTACGTTTGTGTTGGTCTGGCACACACGGCGGGGCGGGGATCAGGCGTTGAACTGGTTGAATGGGCGGATTGGGGAGGGGATAGTGCGCGCCTGAAATCATTCGTTTTTTTGAAACACACAAGGAACATGGAATGACATTGAAGTCTGGGTGGGTGAATTGTGTGGCGCTGTGCGGGTTGGTGATGACTACGCAGGCGTTCGCTGATTGTGAGAAGCCGTTTCTGGCGGGCGATTTCGGCTATTCGGTTTGCAAAGACTGGCCAGCCTATCCCGGGTTGACGATTACAGCGTTATCGCAGTTCGAATCGGGATATTCGGCAAGCGATTATGGTCCTCAGGGAAAATATGATCTCAATCTTGCCGTGGTGACGGCTGGCGATTCGAAACCGCTGGCGACGTATCACAAGACATCGGTTTTTGAATCGGATGCCATCGCCTTTGAGGGACTGCAACTCGATACCGCTCGTTACAAGCTCACTCCTGAAGTAAGAGCGTTTGGTGTGCGCGCCACGTTCAATGGCTCGTCTCGGGTAAATCCCATGAGTGAAAAGTTGCTGTCGCTCTATGTGAAAGAGGGCGACAAGTTGCGTCCGGTCCTGGATAAGCTCATCACCTATGAGTATGGCGGTGAATGGGATGGCAATTGCGCCGGTGAGCGTTATCAATACACCCGTACCGTCGAAATCGGCCAAACCAGTTCACATGGATTCGCGGACTTGATCGTCAAGACCGTGTCCACCAGCGAAACAGGGAAAGGCCAAGGGGATGCATGTGAATCCAAAACCATGACAGCCAAACCGGTGCTGACAACACTTCGATATGACGGTAAAACCTACGTTCTGCCTCAAGGGTTCAAAGGCTTGTAAATCATGGGAAGCGATCAGGGAAGAACATGTTAACCACAAAGAAACGACTGAATTCACTTGTCTTGTTCGGCCTCATCACTGCTGTCAGCCAAGCGCAAGCGGGGTGCGAAGAAGCGCCCTCCGGTGAGCGAACGTTCACCCTTTGCAAAGTCTGGCCGGCGTATGACGACCAAACTATTGTGGCCACGTCGACATTCAAACCGGATTCCGCTGACGCGAACAACGATGGCGGAAACGTTGATCTGGAACTGTCGCTCATACGTTCATCCAGTTCGAAACGCCTGGCCAATTACCTTAAAAAAGATGCCTATTATTCAGACGCTGTGGCGTATGAAGGGTTGTCCATTGATACGGCACGCTACAAGTTGGCGCCCGAAAGTCGCGCTTTTGGCATTCGTTCGAGTTTCGAACACAGCTCGAGCGTAAACCCTTATCACAAAACCGAACTGGCCTTGTATCTCAAGGAGGGCGATACATTACGTCCAGTATTGGAAGGGCTAATCATTTCTACGAGCAGGGGCGAGTGGGATGGTAACTGCGCGGGAGAGGGCGAACGTACACAAAGAACCGTCGATATTGGCAACACAACGCATAACGGATTTGCAGATCTTGTTGTCAGTTCCACCGTGACGGTGACCAAAAACTTTCGGGTTGGAGAAGAGTGCAACGATACGTCCCGCAAGTTGAAAACAACTCGGGTTACCCTGGAATACGACGGCAAGCACTACGTCGTGCCAGTAGCACTCAAAGGTTAATCGCCCATGCTCACCGGCCTCAACCACCTGACCCTCGCCGTCACCGACCTGAACCGCAGCGTGGCGTTCTATCAAGACCTGCTGCAACTGTGCCTCGAAGCCACTTGGGACACCGGCGCCTATCTGTCACTGCCGGGTTTGTGGCTGTGCCTGTCCGTTGATCCGCTGCGCAACTCGGGGCCCGCCGCCGATTACACCCATTACGCCTTCACCATCAGCGCAATCGATTTTCCCGTGTTCGTCGAACGCCTGCGATCCGCCAGCGTACAAGAATGGCGCGACAACCACAGCGAAGGCGCGTCCTTCTATTTCCTCGACCCGGACGGCCACAAGCTCGAAGCCCACGTTGGCGATCTGGCGTCTCGGCTGGCCGCCTGTCGCGTGCGGCCGTATGCGGGAATGAAGTTCTTCGACGATCAGTCAGTCGATATACCCGGGACCTGATATAGACTTGCGCCCATTCACCAAATAGTAAAAGGGACTTTCAATGACCCCATCGCTGCTAATGGCCGTTCTCGCCTCGGGTTTCATTTATGGCATCACACCGGGGCCGGGCGTATTGGCGGTGTTCGGGATTGGCGCCGCGCGCGGACGACGGGCCGGGGCGGGGTTTCTCTGTGGGCATTTGTTGGGGGACGTGGTCTGGTGCAGTACGGCGCTGATCGCGATTGTCGGTGCCCGTGAAATCGGCAGCACGGCGTTTGATGTGCTGGGCGTACTCAGCGGGCTGTACCTGTTTTGGCTCGGTTTGCGCGCCATACGGGCGAAGCGCAGCAGCGCCGATGCCCCTCAAGGCCCGGCTCGCCAGCCCTTTTGGCACGGCATTCTGTTTGGCCTCACCAATCCCAAGGCCTACCCCGTGGCGGTGGCGACGTTCACTGCGCTGCTGTCCAGCCGGGCGGAGTTGCTGCACTGGTCAATGTTGCCTTGGTTGATTGTCCTGAGCTTCGTCGGCGGTCTCATGGCCTACGCTATCCTCATTGGCATTGTTGGTGCACGGCAAGTTCGCACCTTGTATCAGCGCCATGAACTGGCGATCACACGGTTATGTGGGGTGATGTTTATCGGTTTCGCCATCAACGCCCTCGCTCATGCACTGCCGGGGCTGGTGACGAACAAGGCTTGAGGTTGAGCGCACGGATGCGTCAATGCCCGATGGGTCATGGAGGGGCTTTTTATTGCTGCATTGTCCGGAAACGCTTATCGCACCATGGCAACCAGAAATTCCGCGCCGTTGGCGAGCTACATCGATCTCTTGCTGGACGCCGTCTGTGCGGTGGATAAACAAGGTCGCTTCGTATTTGTCAGCGCGGCCTGCGAGCGTATTTTCGGCTACACCCCTGACGAGCTGATCGGCCAGCCGATGATTGACATGGTGCACCCCGCCGATCGCCAGCGCACCCTCGACGCCGCGCGTGAGATCATGGGCGGTGATCCCAAACTCAACTTCGAGAACCGCTACCTGCGCAAGGACGGCGCGGTGGTGCATATTCTGTGGTCGGCGCGCTGGTCTGAAGTCGATCAGTTGCGCATTGCTGTGGCCCGGGACATCACCGAGCGCAAGCAGGCCGAATCCCGGCAAGCGGCGTTATACGCGATCTCCGAGGCGGCCCACGCCGCGGAAGATTTGCTGGCGTTGTTCAAGCGCATCCACTTGATCATCGGCGAATGGCTGCCGGCACTGAATTTCTCCGTGGCGTTGTATGACGAGCACTGTGCGCAGCTGAACTTTCCGTATCACGTCGACGACCATGAACTGCAGCCCGAGCAGCCCGGAACCATGACCGGGCGCCTCTGTGCCGAAGTGATTCGCAGCGGCCAGCCGATTTTGCTGACCCTGGACCAGGACACTCTGCCAGAAGGCTTTGAGGCATCGGTCTCCGGACAGGACTCGCCTTGCTGGCTGGGTGTCCCGTTGAACTCGCAAAACGGCATCATTGGCGCGCTGATCGTCAAAAGCGTACCGGGTGGCGAGCGCTACACCGAGCAGGACAAGGAGTTGCTGCAATACGTCTGCGCCCAGGTCGCCACCGCGATCGAGCGCAAGCAGTTACATGCCCGGTTACAACGCATGGCCCAATACGACCAACTGACTCAACTGCCCAACCGGGCGTTGCTGCGCGACCGGCTTCAAAATTCGCTGGCGCAGGCTCGCACGGATTCCGGGCGGATGGCATTGCTGTACGTCGACCTCGACCGCTTCAAGGAAGTCAACGACACCCATGGCCACGCAGTCGGCGACATGCTGTTGCAGGCGGTCGCCAATCGACTCAAGGGCTGCGTGCGTGAGACCGACACGGTGGCGCGTATCGGTGGGGATGAGTTTGTGGTGTTGTTGCACAGCATCCACGCGTCGGAAGACGCTGACAACGTTGCGGGGAAAATCCGTCAGGTGCTGGCGCAACCCCTGCGCCTGGACGGGCAAAGCGTGAACATCCGGCCGAGTATCGGCGTCGCGCATTACCCCGAGCATGGCACCGAAGAACAGCAACTGTTCCGGCATGCCGATGAGGCCATGTATGCGGCCAAGCGCCAACATCATCAGCGCCTAGGGGCCTGAAAAATCGGCCACCGTTCGTCGCGGCGATTTCATTTTTTCTAAACCTTTGTGGTGATCGAAATTCAGATTTTATGCGGGCTCCTGCTCGCCGCGATCATCACCAAGAGGTAGAGAATCATGCCTAACTCAAGAAACTCGAACTCGGGAAACTTCGCCAACGATCGAACGAAGGCGTCAGAAGCCGGTCGCAAAGGTGGGAAAACTACCACTACGACCGTCGATAAAGACCCTGCGAAACCCGATATGGGCCGCAAAGGTGGTCAGAAGTCGAAGTAGTCGCAAGGTAGTTTTGATTGAGAGGCGGGGGCGAAAGCTCCCGCTTGAATTTTTATAGAAGGAGGGCGCGACCATGAGCCGGATGGCCACCCGATTACGCACTGCCAGTCTTGTCACGTTGCTGGGCCTGTTTGCCAACAGTGCCTTCGCCCAGTCGCCCGCCGAGTTCATCAACGATGCGTCGGCCAAAGGCATGGCCGACATCGAAGCCAGTCGCCTGGCGCACCAGAAAAGCGAATCCAAAGAGGTCAAGGACTACACCATCGTGGTCATCAATGACCGCACGACCGCCAACCAGCACTTGGCGAAAATCGCCAAACAGCTGGATTTGCCGGTTGCCCCTCGCGAAGAAGTGGTCGACAAGGCCAAAGCCTTGATGCCGGAAGTGAAGGACGGCGCATCCTTTGACCAGGCTTATACCGCCAGTCAGGTGAAGACGACCCAGGAAGCCATCGAGCAGCTTCAACAAGTCGCTCAGACCACCGACGTGCCGCAAATCAAAGCCTTCGCTGAGGAAACCTTGCCCAAACTGCAGAACCACCTGGAAATGGCCAGAGCGTTGCAAGCCAGTCGCTAGACCAGGCGATTAACGGTGTTGAACGCAAACGGCGCGTGATTCACATCACGCGCCGTTTTGTTTGTGCTCAGCACTCATTCAAGTCCTGTTTGCGCTTGCTCGTAGTGGCCAGCCCCGCCAGGTCATGCACGTCTTTTTCGCCCATGGCGCGATAGTGTCTGCGTAACGCTTCCAGTTGCTTGAGGTCCAGCAATTCCAGCCCCAGCATCGCGTTCTGCGCCTCTTTGTTCACCCGCAGCAACTCATCGATTTTCAAGTGCAGGATGTCGGTGTCGCGGTTCTGCGTGTTCTGGATCAGAAACACCATCAGGAACGTGATGATCGTGGTTGAGGTGTTGATGATCAGTTGCCAGGTGTCGTTGTAATCAAATATCGGCCCGCTCAACCCCCACAGACCAATCAGTATCAACGCCCCCATAAACGTCTTCGGACTGCCGGCCCACAGGGCGAGTTTCTGCGAGATTTTTGCGAATTTCATTGCCGTGTTCCTTATAGGGATGCGCCTGATTTTTCAGACAGCGACGGCGGGTTGAAAATTCTACTTAATGGACCTCTGTTCAATGAAAAACCGGTTTTTTGCTACGGCTCTTCTTTTCCCTTTATTGGCCTGAATCTTTCTTTGTGCCGGTTTGTGTCTAGTATCTAGGGCAGTCAATTTGCCAGCATGCAAACCACGGATCGACACCAGCTAAGAGGTCACTCATGGAATTCTTCGAAAAGCTCACAAGTCTAGCCGCCAAAGTTCGTTTGCAAGGCGCTGCAATAAAGACAGAAGAAGCAACCAAGAACGCGTTTGTCATGCCCTTTATCAGCACGGTGCTGGGCTACGATGTTTTCGATCCGACTGAAGTGACTCCTGAATTTGTTTGCGACATCGGAACAAAAAAGGGAGAAAAAATTGATTACGCAATCATGAAAGGCGGAGAGGTACAGATTCTTATAGAGTGCAAAAAAATAGGCGAGCCATTGCACATCAATCACGCCTCCCAATTGTTTCGTTACTTCCATGTCACCAGTGCTCGAATCTCCATCCTTACCAACGGTCAGGTCTACAGGTTTTTCACCGACTTGGACGCGCCCAACAAAATGGATGAGAAGCCGTTTCTTGAACTCGACCTGTTGGACATCGACGAGTATTCCGTCCCTGAATTGGTCAAGCTCACGAAGTCTGCCTTCGATGTCGATTCGATCATCAGCGCCGCCGGTGAATTGAAGTACGTCAGCCAGATCAAGAAGGTCATCGCTTCGCAGGTCAGCAAACCTGATGACGACTTCGTGAAAGTGTTCGCTTCGCGTGTATACGATGGGGTGATTACACAGAAGGTCCGTGAGCAGTTCCAGGAGTTAACGAGAAAGGCGGTAGTGCAGTTTCTCAACGACCAAATCAACGACAGGCTCAAGTCGGCGATGAGCGGAGCCATTCAACCGGCCTTGGCCTCGTTACCAGTTTCTTCCGGCGGTGTTGAGCAGTCGGATGTGCGGGACGAGTTAGAGGACAAGGTGCTGACGACACTGGAAGAGCTGGAGGGCTATCACATTGTTCGAGCGGTGGTTCGGTCTGTTGTCGATGCAAAGAGGATTGTTCAGCGAGACACGCAGAGTTACTTCGGCATTCTGCTCGATGACAACAACCGCAAACCGATCTGCCGCTTGCACTTCAATCGCTCGCAAAAATACATCGGTATTTTTGACGAAGAAAAGAATGAGACCCGGCACGCCATAAACTCGATAGACGATATCTACGAATACTCAGATCACTTGAAGAAGACTGTTGGGTATTACGACTAGCACTGTTTGCTGACTGGTAAAAGAAGCCGGCCCTCTAGGCCGGTTTTTTGCGCGGATCCAATAGTTCGTCAATTTCACATTGCCGACGGCTTGCCAAGACCAGGATTGTTATCAACTTTCTTGCAGCTCGGGACAGACGGGTTCTAGTGTCGCTCTCTCATCACCTTTTGGCTGCGTCGACTTCAAGTGAGGCAAGTTCAGGTAATAGACCGATTTTACCTGTTACAACATCAGTGGGGCACGTTTCGCCATAGGTCGGATAGGGCAGGGCGCGCCAGTCGAGGTATCGTAGCGAACCGGTTGTGCGCCGCTGGCCACAACAACGTATCGACAGGAGAACGCAATGAGTTGGTCCGCCAGACAATACGTCGCTTTTGAAGATGAACGCACCCGCCCGGCCCGCGATTTGCTGGCGGCGGTCCCGCCCGTGGACGCGCGATCGGCCATCGACATCGGTTGCGGTCCCGGCAATTCGACCGAGTTGCTGGTGGAGCGCTTCGCCAATGCCACGGTGCGTGGCCTGGACAGTTCGACCGATATGATCGACGCCGCCCGCAAGCGCTTGCCCCAGCTGCAATTCGACACGGCTGACATTGATACCTGGAACGAGCCGGGGCCGTTCGATGTGATTTTCGCCAACGCGGTGTTGCAGTGGGTGCCCGACCACGCGACGTTACTGCCTTCTCTGGCCGCCCGACTGACCGAGGGCGGTAGTCTGGCCATCCAAATGCCCGACAACCTCAACGAGCCGTCTCATCGCCTGATGCGCGAAGTCGCTGCCGATGGGCCGTGGGCCAGCAAGTTGGTGGACGCCGCCGGGCAACGCACGGACATGGCGAGTGCCAGCGAGTACTACTCGATGCTGCGACCGCATTGTGCGCGAGTCGATGTGTGGCGCACCACGTACCATCACCCGCTTGCGGGCGGCGCGTCGGGGGTGGTCGAGTGGTTCAAGGGCAGCGGTTTGCGGCCGTTTCTCGAACCGCTGAATGACGCGGAAAAAGAGCAATACCTCAAGCAGTATCAAGCTGCGATCGAGCAGGCCTATCCGGCGCTGAGCGATGGTTCGGTGCTGTTGCCATTCCCGCGGTTGTTTATCGTCGCGACGCGCTAGGGCAAAAAGGGACGGATAACGCCGAACGTTATCGGTCCCTTTGCCTGGCACTCAGGTATTCAAAAATAAACGAAGCAAAGCCGAACAACCCGATCATCGAAATGATCATGATCCCCAACTCTGAATTGTCCATGTTGATCTCTAGGTGAAAGGTGAGCCGGCACAATAAGGTATCTGTGGACAGGTTCGACGCAGCGATACGTTGTCTTTACCGGGTATCGGAAATTCATATGCAAAAATTACGATGACCCGGCGTGGCCCTCAGCGCTGAACGCTGACCAGCATCATCATCGGCCGCTCCCGCTCTTCGGCCAGGGCCGGTTGCGCCGCCACCTCGGCATCACTCGGGCCCCATTCGTTGACCTGTCGGATGCTGAAACCTGCGCCAATCAGCGTATTCAGCAACGTGCCTATCGTGCGGTGCTGTTTGATCACGCCTTCGGCCAACCAGTTGGTCACCCGCTCGCCTTCCCGTTGATAACTGTCCAGCGGCCAGCGCTTGTTCCCTTCGCTATCAATCAGCCAGCCCGGATTGCGCGGTGCCATGAAGATTGGGTGTTCGATGGAAAATACGAAACGTGAACCGGGTTTCAGGGCCTCATGGATTTTGGCGAACAGACCTGGGAGATCCTTGATGTAGTGCAGCGCCAGAGAGCTGTAGGCGAGGTCGAAACTGGCTGCGGGCAGGTCGAGTTGTTCCAGATCGGCGCGGGCGTATTGGATGTTGGTTTGCGACGTCGTCCTGCGCGCCTGCTCCAGCATTTTTTCCGAGACGTCCAGACCGAGCACGCTGTCGGCGCCGTGTTCACTGGCCCAGCGGCAGAACCAGCCGTAACCGCAGCCGAGGTCTACGGCCTTCAGGCCTTTCATGGGCGGCAGCATTGCTTTGAGCGCAGGCCATTCGGGCGCTGCGTCGAGACCGCTGATGGAGCGCGCCATCTGGCTGTAGCCCTGGAAAAACTCCGGGTCGTCGTAGATGTTTTGAGTCATGTTTGGAAGGCTCTGTTGAGATCGTTCACGGGCGGCACCTGATGTGCGGCCGATTGGGTTCCCTCGGAGAGTGATGGCGCGTGTTCGTCGATGGCCGCGCAGGCGAGAGGGTGGTTGAAGATAGGGGAGATGCTAGCGGGTTGGGCGATGAGGGGAAACGGGTTGAACGTTGGGGATTTGTAAGCTCGATCCAATCGCAAACTGGCCATCCAGAACAATGCCAGGCAGTTAAGCGTGACACCGAACCTGTGGCGAGGGAGCTTGCTCCCGTCGGACTGCGCAGCAGTCCCTTTTTGGGGGCCGCTTCGCGACCCGGCGGGAGCAAGCTCCCTCGCCACAGTGATAGAGCGCTCGTGCGATCTCTTGGTGACCAATGACAGCCGGTCATGACACGCAAAGGGCGCCTCGAAAGGCGCCCGCTTTAACGTCAGAACTATTCCGCATCCATGCGTCGAGCGATCACGTCCAGCACATCGCAACCGTCGCGCAAGGGCACGCAGCACAGCAATGCAAAGTCGCTGAGAATCACTGCGTCAGACGTGATGTCGCCTCGCATCGCGAGGTTTTCAAGCAGCTGCGTCA
>LNAP01004697.1_pt1 | contig 15882 bp, 13 predicted proteins | sample 602601 | NCBI WGS metagenome assembly LNAP01 (sample SAMN02440304, study PRJNA202911) | soil metagenome | biome: Subtropical and temperate rainforests or woodlands; isolation source: soil samples (1 kg each in a 20% v/v slurry with milli Q water) were... ...
TCGTGGGAGCGGCGCCCTCGCCGCGAATCTTCCGGCACCTTTCCCTACCATAGGCGCGATTCGACCACGACAGACCGAGGCGAGTTTCATGAAGCAGGCATTCACGGCGGCAGTGGTGCAGATGGTGTCCGGCAGTGACCTGGCGGCCAATCTGGCCAGCGCCGGCCGGCTGATCGGACAGGCCGCACAGGCAGGCGCCCGCCTAGTGGCGCTGCCGGAGAACTTCGCCCTGCTGGGCCGGCGCGAGCAGGACAAACTGGCCGTGGCCGAACCCGACGGTGCAGGCCCGATCCAGGATTTCCTGGCCGACAGCGCAAGCCGGCACGGCATCTATCTGGTCGGCGGCACCATTCCGCTGCGCGGCGTAGACCCGCAGCGCGTGCGCGCCGCCTGCCTGCTGCACGGCCCCGACGGCCGGCGCCTGGCGCGCTACGACAAGATTCACCTGTTCGATGTGGAAGTCGGTGATCTAACCGGGGGCGGCGAGCGCTACCGCGAATCGGCCAGCATCGAACCGGGCGACGCGGTGGTAACGGTGGACACCGAACTCGGCTGCATCGGCCTTGCCGTGTGTTACGACCTGCGTTTTCCGGAGCTGTTCCGCGCCCTGCTGGCCCGGGGCGCGGAAATTCTGGTCCTGCCGTCCGCCTTCACCGAAACCACCGGCGCCGCCCATTGGCACCTGCTGTGCCGCGCCCGGGCGGTCGAGAACCTTTGTTATCTGCTGGCACCCGGCCAGGGCGGCCAGCACGACAACGGCCGGCGCACTTACGGCCATAGCCTGATCGCAGGCCCATGGGGCGAGGTGCTGGCAGAATGCAGCGACCCCGGCGAGGGCATCGCCTGCGCCCAGATCGACCTGTCCGCCATGGACCGCCTGCGGGCGCGCTTTCCGGCGCTGCAGCATCGAAAACTGTAGGCAGGTGCATATTTGATGAATTTCAGCGGCTTGTCGACCGTGACCGATGTCATCGGGCCGATAATGCTGCTAAAGCAGTGGCGGATGCTGGCCCAGCGCTAGATTCCTAATACTCGATTTTTCGCCCCAAAGGGGTGGCTAGCCATCCTTCCTCTCCTCATGATGGGGAAGGCCATCCTCAACTCTTGCCCAGTACAAACGCCCCCCCTACAATCCACGTTCACCCGTTAAACGCATCTGGTCGCGTGCAAGACGAAACCCATTACAAGCTGTTGAAGCTCCTGGAGGAAGCTCCGGGCATCACCCAGCGCGAGCTGGCCGCCAGGCTCGGCATCAGCCTGGGCAAGGCCAATTACTGCCTGCGCGCAGTGGTGGAGAAGGGCTGGGTGAAGATGGACAATTTTAGGCACAACCCGAACAAGATGGCCTATGCCTATCTGCTCACGCCCAGTGGCATCGAGGAAAAGGCGTCCGTCGCTGCGCGCTTCCTCAAACGCAAAATGGTTGAATTCGATGCCTTGAAAGCCGAAATCGAGCGCTTGCATACCGAGCTGGCTGGTAAAACCGGCGTATAGGGCCGGCAATCCATGTATAGCTCAACACCCACACTGTCCCCAGCCTCTGCAAATACAGCAACAAACGTGGGGTTGTGCCTCTGTTCCACGTCCAACAGAAGGGCTGGCTTTAAGGGCGTGACACCAGGAGTTACCGCGTAGCAGTGCGCGACGGCGTTCACAGAGAAATCCGAAGTAATGCAGAACAAGTCCATTTCCTCCCCAGTGCCGACCCTGGCGACAAGCGATAGGCGCCATCCCGCCACGCTGCACGAGCTGTTTTCCAGTTTCTTGCGGAATCGCCAGCTCATCTTTCAGATGGCACGGCGCGAGGTCGTTGGACGCTATCGGGGCTCCGTCATGGGACTGGCGTGGTCTTTCTTCAACCCCATTCTCATGCTCGTCGTCTATACGTTTGTCTTCTCCACCGTGTTCAAGGCACGCTGGGCTGTGGGCGAGGAAGAAAGCCAGGTCGATTTCGCAGTTATGCTGTTTGTTGGCATGATCGTGCACGGCCTGTTCGCCGAATGCGTCAATCGCGCGCCGCAGCTGATCATCGGCAACACGAGTTACGTCAAGAAGGTTGTTTTCCCCCTGGAGACCCTGCCTTGGGTCGCCATCGGCTCTGCACTGTTCCACACCGCCATCAGCCTCTTGGTGCTGCTGGCTGTGCAATTGATCCTGGACGCACGGCTACCCTGGACAGCCCTTCTTCTGCCACTGGTTCTGCTGCCGCTGATTTTTGCCACCATGGGATTCGCCTGGTTTCTGGCGGCGACCGGCGTCTATGTGAGGGACATCGGGCAGACCACCGGGATTTTTACCACCGTGCTCTTGTTCGTCTCCCCTGTTTTCTATCCCATCACGGCCTTGCCCGCGAAATTTCAGCTCGCCCTCATATTCAACCCACTCACGTTCATCATTGAGCAGGCGCGTCAGGTCCTGATCTGGGGGCGGCTGCCGGACTGGACCGGCCTCGGCATATACAGCCTCGCCAGCCTTGTAGTCGCTTGGGCCGGGTTCTGGTGGTTCCAGAAGACACGAAGGGGATTCGCCGATGTCCTCTGACAACTTCGCCGTTCGGGTCGAGAGCCTGGGCAAGTGCTATCACATCTACGATCGCCCACAGGACCGCCTCAGACAGGCAATCGTGCCGCGCCTACACGCGATTACAGGTCGCACGCCCGGACGTTACTATCGCGAGTTCTGGGCTCTCAGGGATGTCTCCTTCGAGGTTGGGCGGGGCGAAACCGTCGGTATCATCGGCCGCAACGGCTCGGGCAAGTCCACGCTGCTGCAGGTTATCTGCGGCACCCTGGCCCCGACCACCGGCCGCGTGCAGACCCGTGGCCGCGTCGCGGCCCTGCTGGAACTCGGGGCAGGTTTCAACCCCGACTTCACCGGCCGGGAAAACGTCTACATGAACGGTACGGTCCTTGGTCTGAGCCAAGAGGAAATCGACACCCGCTTTGACGACATCGCCGCCTTCGCCGACATCGGCGACTTCATCGAGCAACCGGTCAAACATTATTCAAGCGGCATGTATGCTCGGCTCGCCTTCGCAGTGGCCATCAGTGTCGATCCGGACATCCTCGTCGTTGACGAGGCCCTTGCCGTCGGCGACGAGCCGTTCCAGCGCAAGTGCTTCGCCCGCATCGAGGAGATCAAACGTGAGGGCGGCACCATCCTTTTTGTGTCCCACTCGTCGCATGCCATCGTGGATCTATGCGATCGGGCGGTGCTGCTCTACGGCGGGGAGAGGCTATATACCGGCGCGCCGAAGAAGGCAGTGAGCTGGTATCAGAAACTAATGAACGCTGCCGCCGATCACAGCGCGCATATCTGCGGGGAAATTCGTCGTGAGGACGTGGCGGGACAAGAAATCGACGATTCAACAGCTGTAGATCGCCAAACGACACAACACAATTCGCCGTCCATGGCCCTGCGGGGAGATGAAAGACCTCACAACGTATTACCGCAGGCCGCTGACGATGACGCCGACTACGACCCGAACCTGGTTTCACAAAGTGCCGTTGCATACGAACGCAACGGCGCGGTGATCAGCAACCCCCGACTCCTTACCGGAAATGGTCGGGTTGTGAATTGCCTTGTAAGTGGGGGGCGCTATCGATTTTGTTACGATGTGGAGCTCGAGAAAGATTGCTCCGATGTCCGTTTCTACACACTGATGAAGACCGTCACTGGAGTGGAGCTTGGTGGAGGTGTCTACCCAGCATCAGGCGATGAAGGACTCGACATGAGTGCCTATGAAAGAGTTACAATTAGCTTCGAATTTAAATGTACACTCAACGCTGGCACCTATTTCTTTAATTGCGGGCTGGGCGGAAATGGGGGCCAATCGCTTCACCGCGTCATCGATGCACTCCCCTTTCGTGTCCTAATGAAGAAAAACGCGTATTCGTTTGGTATTGTCAATTTTGATTACACGCCTGAGTTAACGCTCCAGACTCTTGAGGATCGCGCTGGACTATGAGATCGACAACTTCTGCGGGCTTGAACGCCGGCACCCGAGATCCATTCCTGATCACTTTCTGTAACCAACGACCCTCGCCTTTTCACTCGCTCTGCGTCATGGAACTGCACGGCGGAAGCGCTCGCTGGATTGACCTGACTCCCATACCCGAGACTCAAAGGGAGAGCTTTGCCGGACTCTGCGGCATTTGCAGCGTCGGTGATCATGCCGTGGTCGCCACGCAAGGCACGAATCCAGGGATAGCGCTTGTGAATCTTCATGCGGGCACGATCAGTACATTTGCGCCGCTAGCTAAGTGCAAAGACACCCATTCGGTAGTTTTCCACTCCGGTTATGTCTACGCCGTTAGCACCGGAACGAATGAGGTCTATCGCATCCCGTTCCAGCACGGGATATTTGGGGCGGAAGAGCTTTATTGGCAGTATCCAGGAGTACGGTACGACAGCGATGAGATACATCTGAACGGGCTAAGCATCGACAACGGCGACAACGGCCGCTTAATCGCTTCTTGCTTCGGATCGAGAAGTGACGATCGTTCTTGGGCTTCAAATGGCAGAGTATTTTATCTCGACACCGGGCAGGACATTCATGACCGTTTAAGCCAGCCGCACAGTCCTTTAGTTGTGGGAGACCGTCTTTTCCTCGCGGAATCCGCCGGCCACAAAGTGCATGCATACGTCAGGCGACCCCGCGGAGGCTGGGCGTTCGATAAGGAGATCCAGTTTGACGGGTATACCCGTGGCCTCGCATTCAAGGACGGACGGCTGCTCGTTGGGCTTAGCGCCAGCCGAACCGTCTCGCGGAGCAAGAAAACCTTAAATAATTTAAGGACGTCAATTGATGCCGCAATTGTCACCGTAGATCTGGCCACCGGGAAGCAGGTAGCAACCCGCACTCTTGTAAACTTTGGCCGAGAGATCTACGCCGTTATTCCGACGACGAACAGCCCTTCCTTGGCACCGGAGCACGAAGCCATAACTAGCAGAGTACGGGAATTGGAAGCAACCGTAGATCGATACGCAGCTGATGTCGGCTGGCTATGGTTACAAACCGAAGATCTGCGGAAAACCATCTCCGACAAGGACCGTGAGTTATGGCAACTCCGTAGCCGCCTTGAAGGACGAGATAGTCCACGCGTGAGTGTCATCATCCCGACTTACAATCGAGGTCGGTTCATTCTAGAAGCAATTGACAGCGTACTATCGCAGGAATATCCGAACTTCGAGCTCATTGTGGTCGACGACGGCTCGACGGACAATACCGCCGCGGTCGTCGGAACAATCGATGATCCCCGATTGCGCTATATACAGCAGAACAATCATGGTCGGTCGAATGCGCGGAATCGCGCCCTCTCGCTTGCGAATGGCGATTTCATTACCTTTCTCGATTCGGATGATCTCTACCTGCCGGGCAAGATATCACTCCAGGTCGAGTACTTGTTGAAACATCCCGAGACCGGAATGCTTTACACGTCTGCCTACTGCATAGATGGCGAAGGGAACATGTTACAGCATAAGTACGAAGCCACCGTGTCCGGCATGATTTATGAGCAAATCGCTTTTTTTCAGCCGGTAACGATCACGCTCCCCACTGTCATGGCGCGGCGCGAGGTGTTCGCACACGTCGGCGGGTTCGACGAAAAGATGCACCGATTCGAAGACACCGATATGTGGCGTCGCATATCGAAGTCATATAGGATTGATGCCCTGCCGATCTTTTCGTGCAAACTCAGGACTCATGATGACAATTCTCTACGCAACCAGAACCCAGAGCAGATAGTGGCGGCCCTTAAGTATTACAGCCAGAAGATTACAAAAGAAGACGTCGACATAAATCCTAACATCCGCAATGCAGGCCTTGCACGTCTCTATCGATACTATGGCGCAGCAATGATGACTGTACCTGCGCTGCTCCCAACCGGGATTAGGCTGATGCGGACAGCTTTAAAGTTCGACTGGGAGTTTGTACTCAGGGCACGGATTGTACGCTATGCTCGAGCGGTTCGGCTTTGCTTCCACTCTTTATATTGGCGCGTCAGGGACCGACTGAGGCACTTTTACCACTTTATAAAAAGGGCACAGGTCAAATAGCTCTTATTGATCATTTGTCATGAATCATCCAAAAGTCTCCATCGTCATACCTGTTTACAATGGAAGCGACTTTCTTGGGGAGGCAATTGAAAGCGCGCTATCGCAGACCTACTCCAATTTAGAGATTGTAGTCGTCAATGATGGATCCAACGACCTTGGGGAAACCGAGCGAATCGCATTGTCCTATGGCGATCGTATCCGATACTTCTCGAAGCAGAATGGCGGGGTTGCCTCGGCGCTAAATATGGCGATTGACGAAATGACCGGCGAGTACTTTTCGTGGCTCAGCCACGATGATCTATATACCTCCGACAAGGTCGAGAGAGAAATGAGGGCAGTGTTTGAGGGGGGCAACGCTGCAGCTGTGATCTACAGCGATTATGCAGTTTTCACCGGAGACCCCGATGCATCAACTCCCGTTCGCTTGCCTGGCGTACCGCCCGAGCATTTCCGCTACTGGATCACTATCGAAAACAGGCTGCATGGCTGTACGTTGCTGGTTCCCCGCATAGCCTTTGCACGTGCAGGTATGTTTGACATCAGCCTCCGAACTACGCAGGACTACGATCTCTGGTTTCGGATGGCTTCAGAGTTCCAGTTTATTCACGTTCCTGAGATATTGGTCAAAGCCAGAAGTCATTCGGGCCAGGGAAGTCACACCATGGGCGCGATTTCTTTAGCTGAATGCAACACCTTGCTAACCAGCTTCATCAACCAGTTGTCACATCGAGAGATTCTGACTGCAGCTAAACTTCCCTTGGATAAGGCCTATAGAGAGATTGGAGCAGGCATGTATCGCAGGGGATTTGTCGAAGCAGGAAGGGCAGCCGACCGACTGGCTTCTTTGTATACAGTTCAATCCAACAGCGGCTTCATATTCAATGACTCCAATGCTGTGGCTCAGTTGCACGGTCGTATTGTAGGCGCGGTTCGCAGAGTAGTGCCCCGGAGGCTCAAGATTTTGGTCAAGTCGTTGCTGCATCGTCGTGTTGAGATACACGCGGCGCGGGAAGGGGCCACTGGCACCTTGAGACAGAAATTCACTGAGGTTTATGAGAAGAATATTTTTGGGGGTAGCGTGTCCCGCTCGGGGGAGGGCTCGGACTTGGTCCAGACAGCGGTAATACGGCGCGAGTTGCCTAAGCTGATCAAGATGTTGAGCGTGAAGACGTTTGTAGATGCGCCTTGCGGGGACTGGTGCTGGATGAGGCAAACCGAACTTGGCGTCGAGCATTATACGGGTATCGACATCGTCGAAGCCTTGGTCGAAAAGAATCGGCGCGAGTTCGGCAACGTTTCGACTAGTTTTCAGTGTATGGATCTGGCGCAAGGCGAGCTGCCTCAGGCCGATCTCATTTTTTCTCGGGATTGTCTGGTGCATCTTTCATTCGAAGACTCTCTTTGCATCATTGCCAACTTCAAACGCTCGGGCTCGAAATATTTGCTGACAACTACCTTCACCGAACGGGATCGAAACGATGAGTTGGTGGGGAAGGAGAGTTTTTGGTCACCTTTGAACATGCGGTTGCCGCCTTTCAATTTCCCTGAGCCAATATTGCTGATCAACGAGGGGTGCACGGAGGAGGCTGGCCAATTTGCAGACAAATGCCTTGGCCTTTGGCGGCTTGAAGATATTGACGGCGCGTGATCTAGCCATTCTTGCTTTCGATTTGGTCCCAGGATGCGCGTTATTCTATGCGGCAAATGTGCATACCGGGATGGTCGTCATCTGAGGATAAGTGTGTTCGGTCAACACCCTGTTTCGGTTCTCCGGGTGCAAATGAGTGCTTGTCCGACTCTCGATGCCGATTTTTCAGCATCGATCGCCTGGGCCGCCACGTGCTTTCTTGGCGTCGCCCGGGCTCCAGTGAAGATCGGGACAGCGGCTGAATTTCTGGCGGACGTCGTGCGATGAAGGTATTGCTCTGGAGCCAGTACTTCTGGCCGGAGAATTTCCGCATCAATGAGTTGGCGGCTGCACTCCAAGTGGGCGGGATGCAGGTCACCGTGCTGACCGGCAAGCCGAACTATCCGCAGGGCGTTATCTTTCCGGGATACAGCTCCATCGGTATTGGGCACGAACGGTACGCCGGTGCGCAGGTGGTGCGGGTGCCGCTTGTGCCGCGGGGCAGTGGTTCGCCCCTGCGTCTGGCGCTCAACTATCTGTCGTTTATTGTTTCAGGTTACGTCTTGGCGCCGTTTGCGTTGCGCGGCCAGGAATGCGACGTGGTGTTCGTATACGCGCCGTCTCCCCTCCTCCAGGCGCTGCCAGCGATTTTCCTGGCGCGGCTCAAGCGGGCGCCTCTGGTTCTCTGGGTGCAGGACCTTTGGCCGGAAAGTCTCCTGGCTACCGGCTTCGTCAGGAACCATTGGGCGCTCAAGATTGTGGAGGCCATGGTGCGCTACATCTATCGCCATGCGGATTCCATTCTGATCCAGTCGGAAGCCTTTCGTGAACCAGTCGCGCGTCTGGCCGGAGATCCGCGGAAAATACGCTATTACCCGAACACTGCAGAGGCGGTTCTGGATGGTTCTGCAACCGTCCGCGATAGCGGGCTTGTATCCGAACTGAGGAGGGGATTCTCGGTCGTGTTCGCCGGAAACATCGGCGCGGCACAATCGATGGAAACGATCCTGGCGGCAGCCGAGCGGCTGGGGCCGCACTCCGACATCAGGTTTTTCGTCGTGGGCGGCGGCAGCCGGGGGGGGTGGCTCAAGCAGGAAATCGGGCGCCGAAGGCTGGGTAATGTTTTACTGCCGGGACCGCTGCCGCCTGCGGATATGCCGGCAGTGTTTGCGGCAGCCTCTGCGTTACTGGTGACGCTGGGGGATGCGCCCGCTCTCGCGCTCACCATACCAAGCAAGCTGCAGGCCTATCTGGCCGCCGGGAGGCCGGTGATCGGCAGCCTGAATGGCGAGGGCGCACGGATCGTCAGGGAAGCTCAGGCAGGGTTCACTTGCCCGGCGGAGGACGGGGAGGGCCTCGCGGCGGCGGTGCTGAGGCTGTATGGCCTGACACCCGGTGAGCGATCCCGCTTGGGGGAGAATGGCCGTCGCTATTTCAGCCAGCACTTCGAGCCAAAAAAACGGGTAAGCGAGCTGATCGAGCATTTCAAGGACATCACAGCACCGGCAAGGGAAGACATATGAGGGTATTGGTTCTTGGGGCATCGGGCATGCTCGGCAACGCGATGTTCCGGGTTCTTTCACAGGGGGCGGGGCTGGAGGTGTTCGGTACCGCGCGTTCGGGTTCCGTGCGGCGTTTCTTTGCGTCAGAGGCGGGGCAGCGGATCATCGCAGGGGTAGACGTCGAAAACCAGGATTCCCTGGCGCGCGTCTTTGCTGAGCTAAAGCCGCAGGTTGTAGTGAACTGCATCGGGCTGATCAAGCAGCTCGCCGATGCCGACGATCCGCTGCAGGCGCTGCCGATCAACGCGATGCTGCCGCATCGCCTGGCGAGGCTGTGTCAGCTGGGCGGTGCGCGCCTGGTGCATGTGAGCACGGACTGCGTCTTTACTGGAACAAAAGGCAACTACCGCGAATCGGACCTGTCCGATGCCACGGATCTTTATGGCAAGTCGAAATTTCTGGGCGAAGTGGCCTACCCAGGCACCATCACGCTGCGCACCTCCATCATCGGCCACGAGCTGTCGAGCGCGCACGGCCTGGTTGGCTGGTTTCTGGCGCAGGAAGGCCGGGCCAAGGGGTATACGCGGGCGATCTTCTCGGGTCTTCCAACAGTGGAGCTCGCGCGGGTGGTGCGCGATGTCGTGCTGCCGCGTACTGATCTTTCTGGGCTCTACCATGTGGCGTCGTCGCCCATTGCCAAGTACGACCTTCTGAAGCTGGTGGCGCAGGTCTACGGCAAGGCCATCGAGATCGTGCCGGATGATGCCGTGTTGATCGACCGATCCTTGAATGCGGACCGTTTCAAAGAGGCGTCGGGCTATGTCGCGCCGCCTTGGCCGGAGCTGGTCAAGGCCATGTTCGAATTCCAGCAAGGGGAGTCCAATGTTCGCTGACAGCGTCTTGATGATCACCGGGGGGACCGGCTCCTTCGGCAACGCCGTACTTGAGCGTTTTCTACACACCGACGTGCGCGAGATCCGCATCTTCAGCCGCGACGAGAAGAAGCAAGAGGACATGCGCGTCGCGCTGAACAACCCCAAGCTCAAGTTCCAAATCGGCGATGTGCGCAATCGCGACAGCATCAACGAGGCGATGAAAGGCGTCGATTACGTGTTCCATGCGGCTGCGCTGAAGCAGGTGCCGTCGTGCGAGTTCTACCCGATGGAGGCAGTGCGCACCAACGTGCTGGGCGCCGAGAACGTGATGAATGCGGCGGTGGCCAACGGCGTGAAGCGGGTGGTGGTGCTCAGCACCGACAAGGCGGTCTATCCCATCAACGCCATGGGTCTATCCAAGGCGATGATGGAAAAGCTCATGGTAGCCAAGGCGCGGCTGCGCTCGGAGGGCGAGACGGTGCTGTGCGCGACACGTTACGGTAACGTGATGGCCTCGCGCGGCTCGGTGATCCCGCTCTTTGTGGACCAGATCAGGGCGGGCCGTCAACTGACTATCACCGATCCCAACATGACCCGTTTCCTGATGTCCCTGAAGGACTCGGTCGATCTGGTGCTTTACGCCTTCGAGCACGGCCGGCAGGGCGATATCTTTGTGCAGAAGGCGCCCGCCTCCACGGTGGGCGATCTCGCGCAGGCGCTGAAAGCGCTCTTCGAGGATGACAGTCCGACCCGCATCATCGGCACACGCCACGGCGAGAAACTTTACGAATCCCTGCTTTCGCGCGAAGAAATGGCCCGTGCCGAGGATATGGAGCAGTATTATCGAATCCCTGCGGACGACCGCGACCTGAACTACAACAAGTTTTTCGTGGAGGGCGAGACGCGGGTTTCGGCACTGGACGACTATACCTCCCACAATACGGAACGCCTCAACGTCGATCAAGTCAAGGCGCTGCTTCTGAAGCTCGACTTCATCCGGGACGCTCTGAATGCTTAAGGTCATGACCATCGTCGGCACGCGGCCGGAACTCATCAAGATGAGCCGGGTGATCGCCGAGCTGGACCGCCAAGTGAACCATGTCCTGGTACATACCGGCCAGAACTACGACTACGAGCTGAACCAGGTTTTTTTCGAGGACTTGGAGATCCGCAAGCCGGATCATTTCCTCGGGGCGGCAGGAGAGACTGCGGCACAGACCATAGCCCAGGTCATATCGAAGACGGACGAACTGCTGGCCGCGGAAAGCCCAGACGCGGTGCTGCTCTACGGCGACACCAATTCTTGTCTGGCGGTGATCAGCGCCAAGCGGCGCCAGATCCCCGTGTTCCACATGGAAGCGGGCAATCGCTGCTTCGACCAGCGAGTGCCCGAGGAACTGAACCGCAAGGTGCTCGACCACCTCTCGGACATCAATATGGTGCTCACCGAGCACGCGCGGCGCTACCTGATTGCCGAGGGTATCCGTCCGGAGACCATCATCAAGACTGGATCACACATGCGCGAAGTGCTGGACTACTACAGGCCCGGGATTCATGCATCGGATGTCATTTCTCGCATGGGCCTGGAGGAGGCCAAGTTCTTCCTCGTCAGCGCCCATCGCGAGGAGAACGTCGACTCTCCAGAGTCCTTGGGTGACCTCCTGGAGGCGCTGGAGGCCTTGGTCGACAAGTATGATTTCCCGGTAATCGTATCCACGCACCCGCGCACCCGAAAGCGGCTTGAGGCGCTTGAGCACAAGCCGCTGAATACCCGCATCGTATTCTCGAAACCCTTCGGCTTCCTCGACTACATTCGCCTGCAAATGGGGGCCTTCTGTATCCTCTCCGACAGCGGCACGATCACGGAGGAAGCATCGTTGTTGAACCTGCCGGCCATTACCATCCGCAACGCGCATGAACGGCCGGAGGGAATGGACGTTGGTACGTTGGTAATGAGCGGTCTGAAGCGGGAGCGCGTCCTCGACGCGGTATCGCTGGTAACGTCCCAGTATTCAAAAACCAAGCGGGCGACCGAGCCGGTCGCAGACTACGAAGCACCTGCGGTATCGAAGCAGGTCGCCCGGGTAGTGCTGAGCTACGTGGATTATGTAAATCGGACGGTGTGGCACAAGCCGTGACGGCGGGACTGTGGGCTGGAAGCCGGCTCGCCCCTCGTTTCGCCCAAACCATTCCCGGTGGCAGCTGGGAGGCCCGCCCTCGGGCCGAATGCACGAGCTGGAAGATTCGCGGCGAGGGCGCCGCTCCCACAAGGGCGCGCTCCCACGCAGGGCGGCTCTGGCTGTGCGGGCTGCCTCATAATCCGAACTGGTCTTTTGGAGGGACGCCGGATGGGATTGCCCAAGCGGGACGAGGAACGTCATACCTATGGCGCCGCTGGCCGGAGGCGACCCGTTACGAACTGATCGACGGGCTTGCCTACGCCATGGCCCCGGCGCCGTCGCGCCGGCATCAGGAGGTATTGCTCGAGCTTGCGCGCCAGGTGGCCAATGCGCTGGCAGGCCATCCGTGCCGCGCCTTCATCGCGCCCTTCGATGTGCGGTTGCCGCGCAACGACGAGGCAGACGACGCGGTCGACACCGTGGTGCAGCCGGACCTGTCGGTGGTCTGCGACCCCAGCAAATTGGACGAGTCCGGCTGCCGGGGCGCCCCGGACTGGGTGGTGGAAGTGCTCTCACCGGCGACCGCCGGGCACGACCACATCGTCAAGCGCGGGGTCTACGAACGCGCGGGCGTGCGCGAGTACTGGCTGGTGCACCCGGTGGACCGGATCGTGACCATCCATCGCCTGCAGGCGGGCGTACCGGAGGTGCGCGAACTCACCGGCCGCCACGGGGTCGGTGTGCTGCCCGAGGTCGAGATTGACTGGGAGCCTATCGCCGCCATCACGGCAGCCTGAAGCCGGGCCGTGTCGTTGTTCGCTTCCGGATCCTCGGTGCCGGGCCCCGTCCTCGTCACGGGTGCCGCGGGCTTCATCGGCGGGGCGCTGATCGATCGATTGCTGAGCGAGGGTGTGCCGACGGTGGCGGCGGTGCGCGGGCCCCTGCCGCGGCCGGCAGGCGTTCATCCCCCGACCGGGGAGCGGATGGTCGCGGTCGGCGACATCGGTCCGCACACGGACTGGCGCGGTGCCCTCGCGGGCGTGGACTGCGTGGTGCATCTGGCCGCGCGCGTGCATGTGATGCACGAGCGGGCGGCCGATCCGCTGGCCGAGTTTCGCAAGGTCAACGTGGACGGCACGTTGGCTCTGGCGCGTCAGGCGGTGGCCGCGGGCGTGCGGCGTTTTATCTTCGTCAGCTCGATCAAGGTCAATGGTGAGGGCACCGCGCCGGGCAGGCCCTTTGCGGCCGATGACGTGCCCGCACCCGCTGACGCCTACGGTATCTCGAAGCTGGAGGCCGAGCGGAGCTTGCTCGCCCTGGCGGCCGAGACGGGCATGCAGATTGTGATCATTCGGCCGGTGCTGGTGTACGGGCCCGGAGTAAAAGCGAACTTTCGCAGCATGATGTCCTGGCTGAGCAAGGGCGTCCCGCTGCCGCTGGGTGCGATTCACAATCGGCGCAGCCTGGTCGCGCTCGACAACCTGGTGGATCTGATCCTGACCTGCATGAATCACCCGGCCGCCGCCGGTCAGGTGTTCCTGGTCAGCGATGGTGAGGATCTGTCCACCACCGAACTGCTGCGCCGCATGGGGGCCGCCCTTGGCAGGCCGGCGCGTTTGCTGCCGGTGCCGGCGGCCTGGCTTGACGGCGCTGCGCGACTGCTCGGTAAGGGCGCGGTCACGCAGCGGCTGTGTGGCTCGTTGCAGGTGGATATCGAAAAGACTCGCCGCCTGCTCGACTGGACCCCGCCCGTGACGGTCGATGAGGCGCTGCGCGAGACGGCCCGGCATTTCTTGGCACAGCGTTGAAATGACGTATTGGTTGCTGTTGCCGGTCACGGCCGGGCTGTCCCTGGTCCTGACCGGCGGTTTGCGTCGTTATGCGCTGGCGCGCAGCCTCGTGGACATTCCCAATGCGCGCAGCTCGCACAGCATGCCGACGCCACGTGGTGGGGGTGTGGCGATCGTGGTGAGTTTCCTGCTCGCGCTGCCGTGGCTGGCGGTGGCCGGTCTTGCGAGCTGGCACCTGGTCTGGGCGCTGCTGGGCGCGGGGGCGGGGGTCGCGCTGCTCGGCTTTCTGGACGATCACGGGCATGTCGCGGCCCGGTGCCGCTTGCTGGGGCATTTCGCCGCCGCCGGGTGGGCGCTGTTCTGGCTGGGTGGCTTGCCGCCGGTGATGGTGCTCGGCCATACGCTCGACCTGGGCTGGGTTGGGCATGGGCTGGCGGTGGTGTATCTGGTCTGGCTGCTGAATCTCTACAACTTCATGGACGGCATCGATGGCATCGCCAGTGTCGAGGCCATCTGCGTGTGCCTGGGCGCGGCAGCGCTGTACGCCTGGCCGGGAATGGCCGGCGGCGGCCAGGCCATCGACATCTGGCTGCCGCTGTTGCTGGCCTGCGCGGTGGCGGGTTTTCTGGCCTGGAACTTTCCGCCGGCGCGGATCTTCATGGGCGATGCCGGCAGTGACGCTCGGTATTTTGTCGCTGCAGGCGGCCTGGGTCGCGCCGCAGTTGCTGTGGAGCTGGGTGATCCTGCTCGGCGTGTTCGTGGTGGATGCCACGTTTACCCTGCTGCGCCGCCTATTGCGCGGGGACAAGGTTTATCAGGCACATCGCAGCCATGCTTACCAGCATGCTGTCCGTCGATTCGGGCGGCATTTGCCGATCACCCTGACAGTGGCGGCAATCAACCTGGGCTGGCTGCTACCAATTGCGCTTTGGGTGGCCAGCGGCCGCGTGGACGGGGTGATCGGGTGGTCGGTGGCCTATGCGCCCTTGCTGGCACTGGCGGTCAAGTTTCGGGCGGGACAGACGGAATCCCGGGGTTTGGACGGCTAGCTCGGCCGTGCCGGGCGGCGTGACACCCAATCCGGAAACTACCTGTTAAACCGGTTGAATGTTCAAATGAAATCCTTGCTCAGCCAGGGACGCGGGTAACGGCATGAGACTAAGCAGAAATACCGTGCTGGTGCTGTTGCATGACGCGCTGGTGGCAGTGCTTGCGTGGCTGGGGGCGTATGCGATCCGCTTCAACCTGACGTTGCCCACCGCCTACGTCGATGACGCGCTGTCCACTCTGGCCTGGGTGGTGCCGCTGCAGGTGCTGATTTTTTGGCACTTCGGTTTGTATCGGGGGCTGTGGCGATTCGCGAGTCTGCCGGATCTGAAACGCATCCTGCGGGCGGTTGGACTGGCAGCGGTGCTGGTGCCGGCGATTCTGATCCTTGGCCGAATTGGAGCGATGGTGCCGCGCTCGGTGCTGTTGCTCGACCCCTTGCTGCTTGTCACGCTGATGAGCGGCAGCCGGCTTTTGTACCGGTTATGGAAAGAGCACCGGCTGTCCCTGTCAGGCGGTGACGCCCTGCCCGTGCTGGTAGCGGGCGCCGGCAGTGTTGCCGACATGTTGCTGCGCGAACTGCGCCGCGTCGGCGCATCCTGGCGTGTGGTCGGTCTGCTTGACGACAATCCGAGCCTGCAAGGAAGGCACTTGCAGGGCGTGCCGGTGCTGGGCGCACTGGACGAGCTGGTGGCGTGGGCCGACAAACTGGGCGTGCGCAACGTGATCCTGGCCCTGCCTGCGGCGCCACATGCTGTGCGGCGTCGGCTCGGCGAGGCGTGCGTCAATGCCGGGCTTGCCGTGCAGACGGTTCCGGGGCTGGACGATCTGATGCACGGCCGGGTGGCGGTGGGTGCGCTGCGC
>LNAP01003144.1_pt1 | contig 15880 bp, 13 predicted proteins | sample 602601 | NCBI WGS metagenome assembly LNAP01 (sample SAMN02440304, study PRJNA202911) | soil metagenome | biome: Subtropical and temperate rainforests or woodlands; isolation source: soil samples (1 kg each in a 20% v/v slurry with milli Q water) were... ...
GCGATAGAGCCCCAGCCTGTCCGAGAGTCGTGCCGAGGATGCCTCGCCGGTGCGGAACTCAATCACCGTCACGGTGACGTACGCTTTCGCTGGCGGCCTCGAGCCGCGCGATGTCGTCGATGCCATCGTCGGCCCCGGCGGCGTTCGGCGCATCGCGCCAGGTCTGGCGGCGGCGGTTGCGCAGCCAGAAGATGCAGGCCTGGGTGTCGGGCGGGAAATAGACGTTGGTCTCGAAGTCCTTGGGCTCGCCGCGATAGAGCGCAGTGCGCTTGACCTTGCGCTCGTAGCCGGTGGCGCGGGCATAGAGCCCGCACGCGACCCTCGAATCGGCGACCAAGCGGCCGCTCTTCACCGCCGCTTCGAAGTCGGGCTGGACGGCAATCCAGTTGTCGATGGTGCGCCGTGTGACGCCGAAGAACTCGCCCAGCTCCTCATTGGTGGCGCCGAGCAGGCAGTAGTTGCGCGCCTGATCGCAGAAGTCAGGCCTGTAGGCCGTGGGACGTCCGTTGGGGTTCATGTTGTGATCATAACTGAAGTTAAGGAACAATTCAAGAACTTCTTTTGGCAGGTACTGCTTTGAGTTTTTTCGCACCGTAGGGAAGTACCAGAAATGCAGAAGAAACAACATATTGTGCCCTGTCAGCCGGCACGCCGACAAGCAATGATCGATGGCGACCAATGACAGCAGTGCTGTCACCCAAGGGGCTGAGCGCTTGAATAGCTTCTTTGAAATGACCATTTTAGCCGGATGAAGAAGGCAAGCATTACCGAGGCCAAGAACAACCTCAGCAAGCTGATCGACGGCTTGGCGAGCGGATCGTCGGTGCTGATCGTCGATCGGGGCCGGCCGGTCGCGCGTCTTGAGCCGGTCACGTCAGGTGTTGCGCCGGACGACGAGCGGCTGACACGGCTGATCCGCGCCGGCGTCGTTCGGCCGCGCTCGGGCAAACCCGCGCGGTCGGTGCTTTCCAGCCCGCCTCCTCAGGCGAAAGGCCGCTCGTCCGCGCTCGCTTCCCTGCTCGATGAGCGTCGCGAAGGGCGTTGAGAGCGCAGTGAAATTTTGGGACGCCTCGGCGCTGGTGCCTCTCCTGGTGGCCGAGCCGACGACGCGCGCCTTGCAGACTCTGGCGGTTCGGGACTCCGACATGCTGGTCTGGTGGGGATCGCAGGTGGAATGCGTCTCGGCGTTGGCGCGGCTGGAACGCGACACCGCCCTCGATGGGAAGCAGACCAGGGCGGCCTATGACCGGCTGGAGGAGCTGGCCCAGGGCTGGCACGAGATCGGGCCGAGCGAGATCGTGCGGGAAACGGCGATGCGCTTCCTGCGCGTGCATCCCCTCCGCGCCGCCGATGCCTTGCAGCTTGCGGCGGCTTTCGTCGCCGCCGAGAACCGTCCATCGGCTTTGGAGATAGTGACTCTCGACGACCGCCTCGCGGAGGCAGCGCGCAAGGAGGGGTTCGTTCTCGCGGCGGCGTGATGGTCGCCGCCGATTTTCTTTGAACTCCCGATAAAGCTCGGACCAGATGCCACCGTGCTGAACTCGATGGGCAAGTCCCCGCGCCTGTTGGCCAACAACCGCCCCCTGCCAGGTTACCGCTCTTGAAGGATCTGGCGTCGCCCGGAAGGCCGAGGCAACGCTAGTGATCGAGGCGGGAGCGGCCAGCCCGCAGCGTGGCGTTCATTGTCGCCCATGGCCGTCAGCCTGCCGATGCGAACTAACCCCTATGCACTACTTTTCGTGCAACGTCCCGCCTTGCCAACTTCTGCGCGATTTGCAGGGTCGCTCGCGCGTCCTCGATCTCCTTTTTGTTCACTGGCCGCCCGAAGAAGCGCTCGAACCAACGGGCAGCCCCTTCGATGAAGTGAAGAAGAACTTCGAAGTCCATCAGCACGTGCGCCCTCGGGTCGAAGTGCCGACGAAAATGCCCGGCAGCGGGGATCACGACCTTTGCAAGCTCGCTCAGGACAGCGCCGAACGTTTCGGCGTTGAAGAAGGGACCGATCTTTGCGAGTTGCCCGGAGCCCGGCCGCAGCAGCCGGAAGCCTTCGGGAGTCGGATGAGAGGCGAGCTTGCTCAGGAGAGCATAGTGGGAGGCACGAGCCTTGGAAGTGTGGCCGTCCCTTGCGTCGAGCGCCATGCGCACGTGGATGGGCCCGAACTGCTTCTTTCGTTCTTCTTCGGAGGCGCTCCGCCAGCGCGCCACCGCCTGCCGGTCGTTTGCCAGTAGGTCGACGAGGAAGGACGTTTCAAGAACGTCGCGACCAAGCGATGCTGAGGCCTGGTAGTAGCCCGATAGGAGAAGATTGATCGACGCGGCGCTGCTGTTGAACAGGCGCACCCCGAGCAACTGCAGTGTGATGTCATCCTCGTCTTGGGTCTCCCACGCCCGTGAGAAGTACTCGATGAGGTTTATCGACCGTTCGAGCACGTCGAAGTGCAGGAGCAGGGCTTGATCCGTCTCCACGAACGACAGGCTTTGCTGGCGGATGTGTTCTTCGCCCTGGTGCAGAAGGATGAAGTTTTCCGGGATGCTCAAGCCGCGGCCTCCAACCGGTCTGTCCCCGGCTCCAACGCCTCATGCAGGAGCCCATCGAGCAGCCTGCTCCGCGCTGTCTCACCGGTGGTAAGGCTCGCTTCCAAGTGGTCACACAAGGCTATCAATTCATCGACCTTGGCGACGATACGGTGTTGTTCGGCGAGTGGAGGCAACGGCGCAACGAAGTTCCGAAGTGGCCTTAGACCGATTGTTGGTTGCGCCGTTCCAGTTATGCTGCGACTAGCCTGATCGTAGATCAGAGGCGAACCAAGCAGAATGACAAGGAAGCGAAGGCTCGCTGTTTCGGCAGGCTTCAAGATAGCAATGTGCCTTTGAACACAAAACTCGCGATCTGTCTCGACCATGGCGGGCCGTCCGTATGTCGCTCCGACCACGGTGTAGAGAATGTCGCCCTTGGTAGGCGTCCGATATGGAGCGAGCGACTTGAAATAGGTCTCAGGCACCAGTCGACAGCCAGAGAAATCAAGTCGTCCAGTTGTGATATTCCCAATCGTAAGGAAAGCAACGCCTGCATCCGCTTTTGGTGGCGGCTGATGATCGCCATCAGTTATGGCTTTGAACAAAGCGCTAAGACGCGTCCATTGCCACCCGCGCGGTGCTGAAAATGGCCAATCATCGTCACGTATGGGCTCTGGGTGAGCCTTACCAATTTTGTTCACGGCCGCGTAGTCAGAAAGTTCCTTCGCGATGCGCTTGAGTAACTCGGTGGCGGGCTCATCGTTCGCATCCTGTGTCACCAACCGCCCACGCACCGCGAGGTTCAAGATCGTCTGCCGCAGCTGCTTGATCTGGTCGGATCGAGCCGTTATCGACGGCAGTGCGTCGAGGGCGAAGCGCGCGTCGGCCTGGAAGGTTTCGGGATCGGGATCATTGAGACGGGCGAGGCTCACGGCGGTCAGGCGATCCCGTGTTTCCTCCCGTGCCGCCCGCGACTTCTCAAGCTGATCACACAGGGCCATCAGTTCGCCGACCTTGGCGACGATACGGTGCTCCTCGGCAACGGGTGGCAGGGGGAAAGGCGAGCTGGTGAAGTACTCGGTTGGCAGGCGCTTCTGGCCGGCCGTGCCGGTCATTCTTGGAATGCCGCTTTCGATGAAATGAGGGCTCTTTAGAAATAGCACGACGTAGTTAGCGTCTACAAAGAACGGCCGAACGACATGCAATTCGGTTGTCCCGCTGCCAATGCCGCCGGTCAGATTTCTGAAGACTGTCGACTTCCCATTCTCGAAGCACGGGGTAATCTTCGCCAACCCGACATCGCCTTCGGCAAAGTGGGTATAGCCCTTCTTAATCTCTCCCCATAGACGCGGCTCGTGATCATTGGCCACGCCGTAGCCAGCAAAGATCATCGGCATAGGAACGAAAGAGGCTGTGAGATTGTCAGGCGCCTCATTGCGAGGGCCAAGCACACCGAGCCGGGCAATCTGTGTCCATGACCATCCCTTTGGAATAGAGAATGGAAGGTCGCTGTGATCCAGCGGTTCGATAGCTTTTGGCTGTCTAATCTCGCCAGCTTTCACCAACCGTGCCTTCTCAGCCGCAATTCGTTGCAACAACTCCGACGCAGGTTCGTCGTTCAGGTCTTGCGGTACCAACCTCCCGCGCACGGCCAAGTCGAGAATGAACCGCCGCAATCGCGCAATCGCATCAGGTGCGTCGGCAATCTTCTCGTAGTGCGCTAGCAGCCGTTCAGCATTCATCTCGTCAAGGCCTCTGCCAGGATCGCCTTGAGCTGGTCGCGCAGCTTGCTGGTCTCAGCTTCGGCGGTGTTGAGGTTCGCTAGCAGCGTCTCAGGGTCGCCATGATCGTCAGCAACAGTGTGCGGGTTCTTGATGTCGAGGTTGTAGCCGCGCGACTTCACCTCGTCAGCCGTCACCTTCCACGCGCGCGGCCTTTCCTCGCGGCCCTTGCGCTTCGCCCCGCCCCACCAGTCGATGCAGTCCTTCAAGTGCTCGATGCGGATGGGTTTGGTCATCGAGTACGCCTTCTGGCCGTCGGGCACCCGATGCTCCCAAAACCAGATATCCTTGGTCGGCGTCCCCTTCTCGAAGAACAGCAGGTTGGTGCCGATGGATGCATAAGGCCGGAACACGGAGTTGGGCAGCCGCACAATGGTGTGCAGGTTGCACTCTTCCATCAGGTGCTCCTTCAGTCTCGTCTTCACGCCTTCGCCGAACAGCGATCCGTCCGGCAGCACTACGGCCGCCCGCCCGCCCGTCTTCAGCAGGCGGACGATCAGGGCGAGGAACAGGTCGGCCGTCTCCTTGGTGCGGAAATGCGTCGGGAAGTTGCTCTCGATGCCGTCTTCCTCCCTCCCGCCGAACGGCGGGTTGGTCAGCACAATATCAACGCGGTCGGATTGGCTATAGCTGATGTAGGGCCGCGCCAAGGCGTTGTCATGGCGCACGAAGCTCGGGTCCTCGACGCCGTGCAGCAGCATATTGGTGACGCAGAGCATATGCGGCAGCTGCTTCTTCTCGACCGCCCGCAGCGCGGCCTGCATTGTGGCCTCGTTCTCCGGCTTCTTCACATACTTCCGGCGCATGTGGCTCATGGCGCAAGTAAGGAAGCCGCCCGTGCCGCACGCCGGGTCCAGCAGCAGTTCGCCCGGACGCGGGTCGATGCGGTCCGCCATGAAGGCCGTGACGGCGCGCGGTGTGTAGTACTCACCCGCGTTGCCGGCCGACTGCAGGTCGTTGAGGATTTGCTCGTAGATATCGCCGAAGTGCTGGCGCTGGCTCAGATTGTTGAAGTCAATTTCGTTGATCCTGTTAACCACCTGCCGCATCAGCTGGCCTGACTTCATGTAGTTGTAGGCGTCTTCGAAGACATCCTTAACGACGCGACGGCGGTCGCCCGGCCGCGTTGATGTCGGCAATTCCTTCAGCGTCGGGAACAGGTCGCCATTGACAAAGGCAAGGAGCGCTTCGCCGGTTATGCCTTCGGCATTGGCCGCCCAGGTCCGCCATTGCAGCCTCTTCGGAATCGGCGAGCGGTACGTGTCCTTCGTGAGTTCCAGTTCCTGGTCCTGATCGTCGACAATCTTGAGGAAAAACATCCAGCACAGTTGGCTGATGCGCTGGGCATCGCCATCGACACCGCTATCCTGGCGCATAATGTCTTGGATGGATTTGACGGCGTTGCGAACTGACACGCTAAAGCCCCCTCAATTTGGCGAACACTGCAAGCTCTACATCGCTCACGTACCAGTCTTCACCAGGCCGAAACGGATGTTCAACTCCTGCTTTGTTGACCTCATGGGCAAAACGTGAGCAGTCGGCTAGAAGCAGTGCATACCCCTCCGGACGGTACGGATAGCCGAGGTTTCCACTGATGATGCTATCGAGGACCACAGCCGACCACGGCGCAAGGAAGCGCAGGTGCTTCGATGCAAATGAAGGCCGCCCAAGGCACTTCAGCCGACTGACTTCCCGCAGTCCGTCGACCGGCCTTCCTCTGGTCAAGAAGTGGTACGCCCTGCGCATCGCGTCAGATATTGCCTGCGGCTCATTCCGCCGGCGTACCTTTCCCCAGATACCAGCATAGCCTCCCCACTTGCAGACCTTGTATACAAAGCAATCCGCTTCGTGTGCCGAGAAGTCGTTCTTGATCAAGGTCCTTGCGAATGCTTCAACGGCGGGCGTGTCTGGATATTTCATCCGATGTCTTCTTACGAGGTCGGGAAGCTCGTCAAATTCGATCGTGAGCTGGCGAATTTGGGGCACTTAGGCGACCTCCGGATAGATCGCGCTCTGCATTTCCTGAACGGCCTTCTCAAAATCCTGCCTGCCGCCAAACGCCTTGATCAACTGCACTGGGGTCCCGAGCGTCGTGAAGGGCGCGATCCTCAAGACGTTGGTGTCGTCGAGATTGAGCACCCCCTCGTCAGCATACTTTGTCAGCAACGCATCGAGTACGCCGCGGGCTTGCGGCCCGTACTTGGCGAATACGTCGCGCTTTTTGACGTTTTCCGCCCGCTCCCGGCGCGTCAGCGGCTTGCGGTCGAACGCGACGTGACAGATGAGGTCGAACGGATCGAGGTCTTTGCCGACTTCTTCGGCAATCGGATCGAGCAACAGCCCCTCGGCCGCAAGCTCGTCTAGCACCGCCTGCTTGCGCTCGGCCGCCTTCCACCGCTTGAGGAAGTCGTCGAGGCTGGCGAAGCGCTTCTTGAGGGTGGCCTTCGTGAAGTCGCGCAGCGTCTCGGTGATCAGTTTGCCGTTCTCGTCCAGATATTCGACGCGCTCGGCGACGATGGTCGCAGTCACGCCGTCGACATAGATCTTGCGGCTTTCTCCGAAGCCGCCGCCCGATCGCGGCGGAACTGGAAAGCCATCAACGATGATCTCATTCTCTCCCGGTTCTGAAGGAACAGGATCGTCGTCATCGCTTGACGGCGGCACATCCTCCGGCGGCACCGGCGTGTCATCGGGACCCGGTTCGTAGATTTGGACCGGTTCGCCATCGAAGTCAGGATCGGCGAAGTGGTTAGTGGCCCCCCGGAAGTCGATCACGGTGAAATAGAACTTCTTCGTGTCCTCATGAACTCGAGTGCCGCGCCCGACGATCTGCTTGAACTCGGTCATGGACCCGACCTCACGGTCGAGCACGATCAGTCGGCAGGTCTGCGCATCAACACCGGTCGACAACAGGCGGGAGGTCGTGACCAGCACCGGATAGGTCGCTTCCGGGTCGATGAAGTTGCCGAGCTGGTCGGTGCCTTCCTTGTCGTTGCCGGTGATGCGCATGACGTAGCGAGCGTTCGCCTGCACGAGGTCGGCATTCTCGTTGACCAGCGCCTGACGCATCCGTGCCGCGTGTTCCTGGTCGACGCAGAAGACGATGGTCTTCTGGAAACGGTCGCCGCTCTGCTTCAGGAACTCCGTCACCTTCTTGGCAACCAAATTGGTCCGGTCGTCGAGCACCAGCGTCCGGTCGAAATCCTTGGCGTTGTAGATGCGGTCCTCGACCTCGTCGCCTTCCCGGTCTAGTTGCCCCTTCTCGGGCCGGTAGCCTTCAACGTCGCGGTCGATATGGACCTTCACGACCTTATAGGGCGCGAGGAAGCCGTCCCGGATGCCCTGCTTCAAGGAGTAGGAGAACACGGGCTGGGCGAAATAGGCCATGTTGGAGACGTACTCTGTCTCCTTGGGCGTCGCCGTAAGGCCGATCTGCGTCGCCGAATAGAAGTATTCGAGGATTTCCCGCCATGCACTGTCGTCGGCCGCGCTGCCCCGGTGGCATTCGTCGACGACAATGAGATCGAAGAAGCCCGGCGAAAAGCTCTTGTAAAGCTTCTGCCGTTCCTCCGGTCCGGTCAGTGACTGGTACAGACCGAGATAGACCTCATACGACTTGTCAATCTGCCGCGCACCGTCGATGGCAAGGGCGAGCTCTTCCTTCGTGCCGTCCGCCTTCTCGATGGTCTTCGACCGCGTGCTCAGCTTGGCCATGACGCTGCCGAACGGTCGGAAGTCGTTCACCATGGTCTGGTCGATCAGCACGTTGCGGTCGGCCAGGAACAGGATGCGCTTCTTGCGTCCCGCCTTCCAAAGCCGCCAGATGATCTGGAAAGCGGTGAAGGTCTTGCCGGTGCCTGTCGCCATGACGAGCAGGACGCGCTGCTGGCCCTTGGCGATGGCCTCGATCGCCGCGTTGATCGCGTTGACTTGGTAGTAGCGAGGCCCCTTGCCGCTCGTGTCCTCGTAGTAGGGCTGAAGGACGATGCGCTCTTCCTCGGATGTCAGGCCCTTCCACTTTCGGTAGCGTTCCCACAGTTCGACCGGCGACGGAAAGGCATTGAGGGGCAGGTTGACCTCGACCGGCTGGGCGTTGCCCGTCCGGTCGTGAAAGACGAAGCCGTCGCCGTTTGAGGAAAACACGAAAGGGATTCCGAGGGTCGCGGCGTAGTCCAGTGCCTGCTGCATGCCGTCGCCGACGCTGCAGGAATTGTCCTTCGCCTCGATCACGGCGAGCGGAATATTGGGCTTGTAGTAGAGGATGTAGTCGGCCCTTTTGGCCTGCCCCCGGCTCACCAACTTGCCCCGCACAATGATACGGCCCTTGGTGAAGGACACTTCCTCGCGAACCTGCGTGTCGACGTCCCACCCTCCCTCCAGCACGGCAGGCGTGATGAACTTGGTGCAGATGTCGCGCTCGCTTAAGGTCTTCTTGTCCATGCCGCGAAGCAGCCCCCGGGAGGGCAGTTTTAGCGGCAACCGTCGCGCGAGGCCACGTCAATTGGAATTCGCCGTCGCCCCTGCCTTAGAGGTGACCATCTGCACCAGCGGCTTACAGGCCAAAAACGCTTGCTCAATCAATCGAATGGCCGACGCCCGCCGAATGCGAGGGCACTGATCGTAAGGAAACCTTACGCCAACCTGCAGTTCATCATTGGCGCCTCGCTTACGGGCCAGGACAGCATACGCGGCCGCGAGCCAGACCGGCTGAAGGACAGGCGGGCCGCCGTCGTCGATCGCCGTGCGAAGATCGAACTGGATGAAGGCATCGCTATTCGGACGGGCGCGCATTGAGCGCCAACGCCTTTGCTGGGCGCTGAGTACCGGCACGGCGCCGGGATTGGCGCGAAGCAGCGGCCGCAGGTTGCGCAGGATGCGCTGCACGACCTCGCGAAATCCGTCCTCACCCAACTCCCGCAGAGCCCGCAGCGCCTTGGCATTGACGGCGTTGGGGATGGTCACCATTGCCCCCACGTCGCGCCGGCCGACGCCGATCGACAGGTGGGGATAGCGCGTGAAGTTCCTTGCGTCCTTGCCGCCGGCGATGGCGAGAAAGTCCCACACGAGATCGCCGCCGCTGCCGGTGATGGCTGGCCGTCCTTCGTTGCGCCGATAGACGCCAAGCTGCCGCTGCAGCGGCTTGCTGGCGCGCAGCGCTTCGCAGGCCAGGAGCAGGGTCCGTTTGCCTTCCAGGTAGGTGTAGGGGCGATCCGGCCCAAAGGGAAAGCCTGAGAACATGGTGAGGGTCCCTTCCGACAACTTCTCGCTGCTGATCAGCCTCGCTTCAACAATTTCCAGGTACTCGGCCGCCTGGGCCGCCCACCGCCGTGTCCGATACGCCATCAGCCATTCGTAGACGTCCCGCCAGCGCAGGAGCGTCACGCCACGCGGCGCGTTGGCCGGCAGGTCTCGGCCCGACGTGATTGCGATGGCGACCACCTTGTTGAAGCCCCGCCTGGCCGCCTCACGACGATGGCGCTCGATTTGCTCCAATGAAAGGGTGGCCTGCACCTTGGATTCGATGAAGATGCACCAGGCCGAGTCGATATCGAAGATCCAGCCATCCGGGATGCCTTTCCTCGCTTCTTCAAGCTCTTCCTCCTCCAGCGCAGCTCGGTCGCCTGGATAGCGTTGCGAGAGGATCGTCAACCGCTGCGGCCGGACCGGCGGCGAAATGCGAACCAGTTCCTTCAGAAAGCGAGCCAGCAGGACGCGATCCTCGTTGAGGACGGTGAGCAGGGCATGCGTCACACGGTTCTCGGCCTGGTCGTACTGGTTGAAAACGTTGCGCACGGCTCCTGCCCCCGTTCGACGACTTAGGCACAAGCAGCCAGACTTTGCGCTTCTTGAACAGCCTTTCCGAAAGGGAAAATATGACCCAATGAAGAAGGTCAGCGTAACGGAAGCCAGGAACAACCTCAGAGCCCTGCTCGACGGCTTGGCGGGCGGCTCGTCTGTGCTGATCGTCAATCGGGGGCGCCCGGTCGCCCGTCTCCAGCCGGTCGATGCCGGTCCCAGCGTGGACGGTGGACGGTTGGCCCGGCTGGTGAGCGCGGGCATCGTGCGGCCCCGAATCGGCAGGCCGCCCCTGTCGCTGTTTTCCAGCCCTCCTCCCCGGCCGGCCACCGGTTCGTCTGCCGTCGCCGCCCTGATCGAGGAGCGTCGCAAGAGCCGGTGAGGCTTCAGTCGAGCTTGAAGTGCACTTGCCGTATAATTGCAGCATGTCACCGCTCGATCTGACCCTGATCCGGGAATTCAAGCGGCGTGCCGAGCAGGCGCTGCCGGGCAGGGTCGTGCGCGTCCTGTTGTACGGCTCGCGCGCGCGTGGCGACGCACGGCCGGACTCGGACTGGGACGTCGCGGTGCTCTGGCGGGGGCACCGACCCCACAAGACCGGAGGGCGCTGTCCGACATCGGTTTCGACCTGATGATGGAAAGCGGCCAGCACTTCCAGACGATGGCCATCGACGCATCGCGATCTGCCGACGACTCTTCGTTCCTGAAGAACGTCCACGAAGATGGTATTGCGGCGTGACGCCTGAAACAGCGCGCCGGCTCGGCAGAGCCGAGCGCTTCCTCGCTCAGGCAGAGGAATTTCCCGCGGATAAGGCGCCAGAAGCGATCATTCACCCGTCTTACTACGCGATGCTACATGCCGCAGCGGTGGTGCTCGTCGAGCGGACCGGACGTGCGCCTGAGCACCTCCTTCCCGATCTTGAGCCGGACGATGCGCCGAGAGCTACTCGCGCAGTTCCAGGCGCGTCTCTATCCGTTCGACCCGTTCGGCAAGCCTGTCGATCCGCGTCGACTGCTCGGCATCGGCGACGTTCTGCTGGGCCGTGTTCAGCTCGATGTGGCCAAGCCGGCGCGTGTGCTCGCGCTGGGTGTCCTTGATGTCGCGCAGGTCGCCCTGCATCCGACGCAGCATTTCAAGGACCAGTTCCAAGTCAGCCATGCCATCATCATACCATGCCGTGGACATCGGGCCAGCTACCACAGGTAGCGATCGGGAAGAGCATGAGCGGACCTGGAGGTCCGCGGTCCGGCAAGAAAAAGGGCGCGACTCTCGTCGCGCCCTTCTTGTCTTGATCGGCTGCCTTAGTCGTCCGCCGCCTCGCTCAGCACGCGCTGGCCGCCGACACTGAGCTCGCCGCCCTCGACCGTGACCTTGACGGTGTCGCCGTCCTTGATGCGGCCCTCGAGGATCAGCGTCGCCAGCGGGTTCTGCAGGCTGCGCTGGATCACCCGCTTCAGCGGCCGCGCGCCGTAGACCGGGTCGTAGCCGCGGTTGGCCAGCCACTGCAGCGCCTTGCTGTCGAACTCGATGTCGATCTTGCGATCGGCCAGGAGCTTGCGCAGGCGGCCGAGCTGGATGGTGACGATGTCCGTCATGTGCGCCCGGCTCAGCCGGTTGAACAGCAGGATCTCGTCGAGGCGGTTCAGGAACTCCGGCCGGAAGGCGCGGCGCACCTCCTCCATCACCTGCTCGCGCACCGTCTCGGCCGACTGGCCGTCGGCCAGCGCGGCGAGATGCGCGCTGCCGAGATTGGAGGTCAGCACGATCAGCGTGTTCTTGAAGTCGACCGTGCGGCCCTGGCCGTCGGTCAGGCGACCGTCGTCCAGCACCTGCAGCAGCACATTGAAGACGTCGGGGTGCGCCTTCTCGACCTCGTCGAACAGCACGACCTGGTAGGGCCGGCGGCGCACCGCCTCGGTCAGCGCCCCGCCCTCGTCGTAGCCGACATAGCCGGGAGGCGCGCCGATCATCCGGCTGACCGAGTGCTTTTCCATGTACTCCGACATGTCGAGCCGGGTGATCGCGCTCTCGTCGTCGAACATGAATTCGGCCAGGGCCTTGGTCAGCTCGGTCTTGCCGACGCCGGTCGGGCCCAGGAACAGGAATGAACCGATCGGCCGGTTCGGGTCCTGCAGGCCGGCCCGCGCACGGCGGACGGCGTCGGAGACGGCGACCAGCGCTTCCTCCTGACCGACCACGCGACCGCGCAGCTTGTCCTCCATGGTCAGCAGCTTTTCGCGCTCGCCTTCCAGCATCTTGTCGACCGGGATGCCGGTCCAGCGGCTGACCACGGCGGCGATCTGCTGGGAGTCCACGACCTCGGGCGAGACCGCGTCCTCGGCCGCCTTGGCCTCGGCCTCGGCAAGCTGGCGCTCCAGCGGCGGAATCTCGCCGTAGGCGATCTCCGAAGCGCGCTGCAGGTCGCCGCGGCGCTGAACCGTCGACAGTTCGGCGCGCAGCCGGTCCAGGGCCTCGCGCAGTTGGGCGGCGGAGGTGACCTTTTCTTTCTCGGCCTTCCACTTGGCGGTCATTTCCTGCGACTGCGCCTCGAGGTCGTCGAGTTCTTCCTCCAGCCGCTCCAGCCGCGCCTTCGAGGCCGCGTCGCTTTCCTTCGACAGGGCTTCACGCTCGATCTTCAGCTGCACGACGCGACGATCGATCTCGTCCAGTTCTTCGGGCTTGGAGTCGACGGCCATGCGCACACGGCTGGCGGCCTCGTCCACCAGGTCGATGGCCTTGTCGGGCAGGAAGCGGTCGGTGATGTAGCGGTTCGACAGGGTCGCGGCCGCCACGATGGCGCTGTCGGAGATGCGCACCCCGTGGTGCACCTCATACTTTTCCTTCAGTCCGCGCAGGATCGAGATGGTGTCCTCGACCGTGGGCTCGCTGACGAACACCGGCTGGAAGCGACGGGCGAGCGCCGCGTCCTTCTCGACGTGCTTGCGGTACTCGTCCAGCGTGGTCGCGCCGACGCAGTGCAGCTCGCCGCGCGCCAGGGCGGGCTTCAGCAGGTTCGAGGCGTCCATGGCCCCGTCGGTCTTCCCGGCGCCGACCAGGGTGTGCATCTCGTCGATGAAGAGGACGATCGAGCCCTCGGCTTGGGTGACCTCGTTCAGCACCGCCTTCAGGCGCTCCTCGAACTCGCCGCGATACTTCGCGCCGGCGATCAGCGCGCCCATGTCGAGGGCGTGGAGCTGCTTGTCCTTCAGGCTCTCGGGCACGTCGCCGTTGACGATGCGCAGGGCCAGGCCCTCGACGATCGCGGTCTTGCCGACGCCGGGTTCGCCGATCAGCACCGGGTTGTTCTTGGTCCGGCGCGACAGCACCTGGATGGTGCGGCGGATCTCCTCGTCGCGGCCGATCACCGGGTCGAGCTTGCCGTCGCGCGCGGCCTGGGTCAGGTCGCGGGCGTAGCGCTTGAGCGCGTCATAGCCTTCTTCGGCCGAGGCGCTGTCTGCGGTCTTGCCCTTGCGCATGGCCTTGGCGGCGTCTTCCAGGGCCGAGGCCTTGGCCCCGGCGTCCTTCAGCGCCTTGGCCGCGTCGCCGCCTTCCTTGGCGATGGCGATCAGCAGGCGTTCAGTGGTGACGAAGGCGTCGCCGCCGGCCTTCGCCCCGGCTTCGGCCTCGGCGAAGATGCGCGCAGTCTCGGGCGCCATGTAGAGCTGGCCCGACCCGCCCTCGACCTTCGGCCGCTTGGCCAGCAGGTCGTCGGCGGCCTTGTCAGCCTCGTCCGGACGCCCGCCGGCGCTCTGGATCAGCGCGCGGGACAGTCCGTCCTTCTCTTCCAGAAGGACCTTCAGCAGGTGCTCGGGCGCAAGCTGCTGGTGCCGGCGCGCCAAGGCCAGGCTCTGGGCCGACTGGATGGCCTGCTTGGCGCGGTCGGAATAGAGATCGATGTTCATGCGTTCCCCTCGATAGGCGGATTGGCGGGGCCGCCTTATCAAGCACAGCCTCGCCTCGACGGGATGTAGTGTTGCCAATACGCAACACAAGCCGATCTGGCCGCCAAATCTCAGTTCGGCGGCTTTTCCACAAAGGTCATCACCGCCCGCGCCGCAGCTTAGGACGCACCTGCGCGCGGCTCAACGCCGCCAGGCTACTCTCGCGCCATCTCGGCCACGCCCACCGCTTCCCCGTCTAGGTCCTGATCGGCGTCCATGGTCATCGTCACTGTCCGCAACGCCCCGCTGAACCGGAAGGGCTCGGCATAGTCGCCGACCGGGCTGCCGCGGTCGCGGCCGATGTCCAGGCCCGACCAGGAGATCAGTGTCAGGAAGCCCATGTGGGTCGCGATCTCGCCGGCGGGCGCGCCGTCGATGGTCAGGGTGAACCGCCGCCCGTCGCCCTGCAGGCAGCGCATCCCCAGCTTGCGCCGGCCCGGCGAGATGACCCGGTCGGAGCTGACCGTGGTCCGCAGGCCGCCGATGTTCAGGGTGTGGTGCAGCCGCCCGTCACGCACGAACAGCGAATAGCCGCTGGTGGCGTCGCCGTGGGCCACCAGCACGCCCTCGTCGCCATCCTTCACCGTGACGTCGGCCTCGATGAAATAGGAGCGCGAGCGCACGTCCGGCGCGCAGTCGGTCGGCACATGGCCCATGCCCTTGTGGAAGACGAACCGCTTGCGCGCGCCCTGGTGGCGCTGGGCGTTCTCGGCGAAACGCGGGCCGAAGCGGTCGTCCAGCGGCAGCACCTTGCACCGCTCGGCCTGCCGCCACCATTCGGCGACCATCGCCTCCAGCCGCGCCGGATCCCGCTCGGCCAGGTCCTCGGTTTCCGAGAAGTCGGCGTCGAGGTGATAGAGTTCCCAGCGATCGGCGTCGAACGGCGCGCCCGGCGGGTGGAACGCCACCGCCTTCCAGCCGTCCTGCCAGAGGCCGCGGTGGCCGAACATCTCGAAGTACTGCGGCTCGGCCTTGGAGGGCGCGGCCGGGTCGGTCAGGGATGCGGCGAAGCTCACCCCTTCCATCGGCGCCTGTGCGACCCCGGCGATGGTTTCCGGCGCCTCCAGGCCCAGCAGGTCGAGGATGGTCGGGGTCAGGTCGCAGGCATGGGCGAACTGGTGACGCAACTCGCCGCGGGCCGCCAGGCCGTTCTTCCAGCTCACCACCAGCGGATCGCGAATGCCGCCGCCATGAGTGTTCTGCTTGTAGCGGCGCAGAGGCGTGTTGGACGCCTGGGCCCAGCCATGCGGGAAGTTCGAATGGCTGTCGGGCCCGCCGATGTCCTCCAGCCGCGCCAGCTTCTCAGGGATCGGCTCGAACTTCATGTTGTAGGGGCCCATGGCGTTGACCATGCCCAGAGGCCCGCCCTCCTGGCTCGCGCCGTTGTCCGACAGCACCAGGATCAGGGTGTCGTCCTTGACGCCCGCCGCCTCGAGGAAGGCGATCAGCCGCGCCAGGTGACGGTCGGCATGGTCCAGCATGCCGGCGAAGGCGCTCTGCAGTCGGGTGAAGACCTTGCGCTCCTCCTCGCTGTGCTCGGCCCAGGGCTTCACCCCGTCGTTGCGCGGCGGCAGGCGAGTGACGGGCGGCGCAACGCCCAGCGCCTTCTGGCGCTCCAGCCGGCGCTCGCGCTCGGCGTCCCAGCCAGCCTGGAACACCTCGTCATAGCTCCGGATGATGTCCATCGGCGCCTGATGCGGCGCGTGGCAGGGGGCCGGGGGGGGGGGGGCCATCGAGACCCCGGCCCGCTTTCAGCCCTTCGCCCGCCTGCTCGGGGCACGGGTGAAAACCGACCGGGCCGATGCGCGGCTGATTGCCCGCTATGCAAGGCAGCACCCGCCCCG
>LNAP01003145.1_pt1 | contig 15880 bp, 15 predicted proteins | sample 602601 | NCBI WGS metagenome assembly LNAP01 (sample SAMN02440304, study PRJNA202911) | soil metagenome | biome: Subtropical and temperate rainforests or woodlands; isolation source: soil samples (1 kg each in a 20% v/v slurry with milli Q water) were... ...
CGACGCGATAGCAATACGACCGAGTTCGTCGTTGTGCTGCGCGCACTTGTGGGCCACCACCTTGGCGACACCTCCTGCACCAATGATAAGAACGTTCTTTTTCAATTGCTTTATCTCTCCTTTATCTGTCCGCTTTACGAAAGGCTGGACAGGTAGTCGTCGTAACCAAATTCACGAACCACTTCGACTGTACCGTCGAGTTGTTTCACTACGATGGACGGCATTTTCAGGCCGTTGAACCAGTTTTTCTTGACCATGGTGTAGCCTGCCGTGTCGATGAACGACAGTCGATCGCCGATGGCCAGCGGCTGATCAAATTGATATTCGCCGAAGATATCACCGGCCAGGCACGACTTGCCGCACACCATGTAGGTGTGTTCGCCATCGCTCGGCGCCAGTTTGGCATTGAGGCGATAGATCAGCAGGTCCAGCAGGTGGGCTTCGATGGAACTGTCGACCACGGCGAGGTTTTTGCCGTTGTACAGGGTGTCGAGCACGGTCACTTCCAGGGAGGCGCTGTTGGTGATCGCCGCTTCGCCGGGTTCCAGGTACACCTGCACGTCGTACTTCTGCGAGAACGCCTTGAGGCGCTGGCAGAACGCGTCGATGGCATAGCCTTCGCCGGTAAAGTGGATGCCGCCGCCGAGGCTGACCCAGTTGACCTTGTGCAGCAGTGCGCCGAAACGTTCTTCGATGGTGTTCAGCATCTGGTCGAACAGGTTGAAGTCACCGTTCTCGCAGTTGTTGTGGAACATGAAGCCGGAGATCTGCTCGATCACGCCTTCGATCTTCACCGGATCCCACTCGCCCAGACGGCTGAAGGGGCGCGCCGGGTCAGCCAGCAGGTAATCGGAGCTGCTCACTTGCGGGTTGACGCGCAGGCCGCGGGTCTTGCCCTCGCTGCGCTCGGCAAAGCGCTGCAGCTGGCTGATGGAGTTGAAGATGATCTTGTCGCAGTTGTCGAGCATCTCCTCGATCTCATCGTCGGCCCAGGCCACGCTATAGGCGTGGGCTTCACCTTCGAACTTCTGGCGACCGAGCTTGAGCTCGTACAGCGACGAGGACGTGGTGCCGTCCATGTATTCCTGCATCAGGTCGAACACCGACCAGGTGGCAAAGCACTTGAGCGCCAGCAGCGCCTTGGCGCCGGACTGCTCGCGCACGTAGGCGATCTTCTGCATGTTGACCAGAAGCTTCTGTTTGTCGATGAGGTAATACGGGGTTTTGATCATTTTTCAGAGCCTGCGGCGGAGCCTGCCAAAAAAGGACAGGCATTGTGCCCGCACTTGCTCAGGATCGAAAGGTTAGTCAGCGGAATTTGCAGGCTTGGGCCTACAGGCCACTCAGGTATTGGTCAGCAAATGGGTCCATAACCCTGTGGCCAGGCGGTCAGGCAGTGGTTTAGTCGCCAGGCGCACGCTTGATCGTCACGCGTAAACCCTTGTCATGGCCCCAGTGGAACCTATAGCGCCGAATTACGACGTAATGGGAAATACATCGCTGCTGGAGCTACGACTTTGACTGTCCAACTGAACGCTCACTTATCTGTCTATCCACCGGACTACCTGCCCAACGAGAACGCCGATCAAACTGCCAAGGGGGAGGTTGCTGCGTCTTCCAGGCAAAAGCGTGGGGTGGCGTCAGCTTCGGCGTTATGGCCACAACACTCAGTCATAAGAATTTCCCTGATGGGCATGAGTAAAGCGCAAGAAGAGTTTACCAAAGCCAACATCAACAAATGGGCGCCTCACGTCAATCTGCACTTTGAGTTCACTGACGCCGCCGACGGGGATATCCGGATTGCCGCAGACAACGATATTTCCGGTGGGCATTCGTACTTGGGTACCCGCTCGCTCTATGTACCGCCCGACAAACCTACAATGGTCATCGGCCTCAAGGGTGGGCCGAATGCTTATAACGCCGGTACGATCCAGCATGAGTTCGGTCATGTTTTGGGGTTGCAACATGAACATCAGCACGAAAACAATGATTTGGATATCAATTGGTCCGAAGTCAAGAAAACCTACATGGATAAAGGTGGGGAGAAAGAACTAAAAGCGAATTTTGGGCCGTTGGTTTCCGATGTTGTGTCATCTGACTATGATCGTAAATCCATCATGCATTATGGTTTCAATTCATCCTGGCTCAACAGTGGAGATGCTATTGGGGACAACAATGAGCTCTCCGAGGGTGATATCAACTTTGTCCGCTCGCTCTATCCACCCGAGGTCAAGAAAAAACCAGTTTCTGCCAGTTGGTGGGACTTCCGTCACGTTCAGCCGTCTCCATAAAACGCCTGGGGCAGGTCGATCATGAGCGATATTCGTGATCATCTACAGTAAAATGAGCTTGTCTCATTATGACCCGCTGCCGACAATAGCTCCCATACCAACACATTGGAGTTTTTGTCATGGCTGTCGCTCATTCCCTTGGATTTCCGCGCATTGGACGCGATCGTGAACTGAAAAAAGCGCAGGAAGCGTTTTGGAAGGGTGAGCTGGACGAAGCCGGTCTGCGCGCCGTCGGCCGTGAATTGCGGAAGACCCACTGGGACTTGCAGAAACAGGCCGGCATCGAGTTGCTGCCGGCTGGGGATTTTGCCTGGTACGACCAGGTGCTGACCCACTCGCTGATGTTTGGTGTGATCCCCGAGCGTTTCCGCCCGGCTGACGGGCATGCCACCCTCAAGACCCTGTTTGCCATGGCCCGTGGCGTCAGCGACAGCTGCTGCGGCGGTGCCCACGCCCAGGAAATGACCAAGTGGTTCGACACCAACTACCACTACCTGGTGCCTGAATTCAGCGCGGACCAGCAGTTCCACCTGGGCTGGGACCAATTGTTCGAAGAAGTCCAGGAGGCCCGCGACCTGGGGCACACCGTCAAGCCGGTGGTGATCGGGCCGCTGACGTACCTGTGGCTGGGCAAGGCCAAGGGCGGTGACTTCGACAAGCTCGACCTGCTCGACCGCCTGCTGCCGCTGTACGGGCAGATCTTCCAGCGCCTGGCGGACCTGGGCGTGGAATGGGTGCAGATCGACGAGCCGATCCTGGTGCTGGATCTGCCCCAGGACTGGAAAAACGCGTTTGAACGCGCCTACAACCTGATCCAGCGTGACCCGCTGAAAAAACTGGTCGCCACTTACTTTGGCGGGCTCGAAGAAAACCTCGGCCTGGCGGCCAACTTGCCGGTCGATGGCCTGCACATTGACCTGGTGCGTGCACCTGACCAGTACCCGACGATTCTCGACCGTCTGCCGGCCTATAAGGTGCTGTCCTTGGGGGTGGTCAACGGGCGGAACGTCTGGCGCTGCGACCTGGAAAATGCCCTGGCTACCTTGCAGCACGCCCATGAACGCCTGGGTGATCGCCTGTGGGTTGCGCCGTCCTGTTCGCTGCTGCACAGCCCGGTGGATCTGGGGCGTGAAGACAAGCTCGACGCCGAGCTGAAAAGCTGGCTGGCCTTCGCCGTACAAAAGTGTGAAGAAGTCGCGGTGCTGACCCAGGCCATCAACCAGCCCGAAGCGCCGAACGTGCTTGCTGCCTTGGCCCAAAGCCGCGCCGTGCAAGCGGCCCGCGGGGCCTCGCCGCGTATCCACAAGCCGGCGGTCCAGGCCCGCGTGGCGGCTATCACCGCCAAGGACAGCCAGCGCCAGTCGCGGTTTGCCCAGCGCATCGCCCAGCAGCGCGCCGGCCTCGACTTGCCGCTGTTCCCGACCACCACCATAGGTTCGTTCCCGCAGACCGCGTCGATCCGCCTGGCGCGCCAGTCGTTCAAGGCCGGCAAGTTAAGCGAAGCCGAATATGTCGAGGCGATGCACAGCGAGATCAAGCACGCCGTTGAAGTGCAGGAAAACCTTGGCCTGGACGTGCTGGTGCACGGTGAAGCCGAACGTAACGACATGGTCGAGTACTTTGCCGAACAGTTGGACGGCTATGTATTTACCCGCTTTGGCTGGGTGCAGAGCTATGGCTCTCGCTGCGTGAAACCGGCGGTGATCTTCGGCGACCTGAGCCGCCCGAAAGCCATGACCGTGGAGTGGATCCGCTACGCCCAAGGCCTGACCGACAAGGTCATGAAGGGCATGCTGACCGGCCCGGTGACCATGCTGATGTGGTCATTCCCCCGCGAAGACGTGAGCCGCGAAGTGCAGGCCCGGCAACTGGCGCTGGCGATCCGTGACGAAGTGGTGGACCTGGAAGCGGCGGGCATCAAGATCGTACAGATTGATGAAGCGGCGTTCCGTGAAGGCCTTCCCCTGCGCCGGGCCCAGTGGCAGCACTACCTGGACTGGGCCACCGAAGTGTTCCGCCTGTGCGCCTCGGGTGTGCGTGACGCAACCCAGATCCATACCCATATGTGCTACAGCGAATTCAACGACGTGATCGAGTCCATCGCGGCGATGGATGCCGACGTGATCACCATCGAGACTTCCCGTTCGGACATGGAACTGCTGGACGCGTTCGAAGCCTTCGCTTACCCGAACGACATCGGCCCGGGGGTCTACGACATCCACTCACCCCGGGTGCCCGACGCCTCGGAAATGGCCAACCTGCTGCGCAAAGCCGCCCAGCGCATCCCGGCCGAGCGCCTATGGGTCAACCCCGACTGCGGCCTGAAGACCCGCGCCTGGCCGGAGACGGAAGCGGCGTTGATTCACATGGTTACAGCTGCCCGGCAATTGCGCGCTGAATGGGCGTAACTGCGGCTGACACAAATCCCATTGTGGGAGCGGGCTTGCCCGCGATAGCGGCAGTTCAGTCACTACTTCTGACAACTGACCCACCGCCATCGCAGGCAAGCCAGCTCCCACATTTGAATTGTGGCGGTACTCAAATTCTCTACCACACGCAGACCCCCCTGTGGGAGCGGGCTTGCCCGCGATAGCGGCAGTCCAGTCACTACTTCTGACAACTGACCCACCGCCATCGCAGGCAAGCCAGCTCCCACATTTGATTTGTGGCGGCACCAAAACTCTCTGCCACGCGCAGACCCCCCTGTGGGAGCGGGCTTGCCCGCGATAGCGGCAGCCCAGTCACCACTTCTGGCAACTGACCCACCGCCATCGCAGGCAAGCCAGCTCCCACATTTGATTTGTGGCGATACCCAAATTCTCTACCACGCGCGGATCCCCTGTGGGAGCGGGCTTGCCCGCGATAGCGGCAGCCCAGTCACCACTTCTGACAACTGACCCACCGCCATCCCAGGCAAACCAGTTCCCACATGTGGATCTTTGTGCTCAGAGGTATTTGAGCCACGCTATATCCCGCCGCCGGGCCTTCAACCGGGCAAACCAGCGGACGGGCAGGTACAACGCCAGCGGCAGTAACAACGCCACCAGCCACACTGCCCCCACGCTGTCGAACCCAAAGTGCGTCCCCTGATTCAGGCCAAACAGCGCCACACCCATCACGTACAACACCTTCAGCACATACAGGTGCAGCAGGTAGAAGAACATCGGCGCCGCGCCGAACACCGCCAGTATGTCGATCCAGCGCCGCTGCCCGGCGCGTTCAAAGGCCAGCAGCAACACCAGCCCCACGCCCAGGGTCAGCGCCAGGAACAGCAATGACGGCGGATACTTGGTGATGTTGAAGAAGCTCATCCAGGTCTGCACCGGACTGTCATAGTTGTGCCACGGCGCCTCACCGTAACCATTGATCGCGCGCAGCACCCCAAAGCCCACCAGCGCGCAAATGCCCGCCAGCAACAGATACCGCTGACGCCGCGCCGCCGGCATCGCCCCGGAAAACCACGGGCCGAGGCTGTAACCCAGGGCAATCACCCCGATCCACGGCAACACCGGGTAGGTCGTGCGCAGGCGCAGGGTGTCGCTCACCTCGATCCAGCTGCGCTCATGCAGGATCGTCCAGGAAATATGCCACGCCGACCCCGCCGCGAAATGCACGCCATCGAGCAGGTTATGCCCGCCAATGATCACCAGCGCCAGGCCGATCAGCAGCGGGCGGGGCAGCCACACCAGCGCGGCGAGGGCGATCATGCTCACGCCGATGGCCCAGATCACCTGCATATAGATCACGCTGGGGGGCAGTTGGAAGGTCCAGGCGAAGTTCACCAGGGTAAATTCCAGCACCACCAGGAACAGCCCGCGCTTGAACAGAAACGCCGCAACATCGCCACGGCCTTGGTACTTTTCGCCGTACAGATACGCCGACAAGCCGGTCAGCAACACAAACACCGGCGCACACAAGTGGGCCAGGGTGCGGCTGATAAACAGCGCCGGCTCCGTGCTGTCGATGTTCATCGGGTCACTGACCTGGCGGTGCAGCAGGAACGTCTCGCGCACGTGGTCGAGCAACATGAACAGGATCACCAGGCCGCGCAGGGCGTCGATGGAGAGCAGACGTTGGCGTAAACGGGCAGCGGGAACAGCGTCGGTCATGGTGCAGGGTCGCCGGCGGGAATGTAGGGGCGGTTATCTTATAACATTGGTCGGCAGCTGTGGATTTCTCAGTCGGAATCGGGCCCTGCAAGTGCTAGGGTAGGGCGCAGACTTTGACCACCCTGGAGTGACTTATGAGCGTCCCCGTTGATATCAAGGCTGTCGTGCAATTCTGGACGGCGGCGGGCCCATCACGCTGGTTCAAGAAAGATCCACAGTTCGATGCCGAGTTTGGCGCTCGCTTCCACGAGGCGCACTTCCAGGCAGCCAGGGGCGAACTGGAACACTGGATGGACGAGCCCGAAGGCGCGCTGGCGCTGCTGATCCTGCTCGATCAATACCCGCGCAATACCTTCCGGGGTACCGCCCATATGTTCGCGACCGATCCACTGGCCAGGGCTTATGCCGCACGTATGATCGACGCCGGGATGGATCGGCTGATTGACCCGGCATTGCGGGCGTTTTGCTATTTGCCTTTCGAACATTCCGAAAGCCCTGAGGACCAACAACGGTCTTTGGCCTTGAACAAGCAGCTCGACGCCAGTACCTATCACTGGGCCAAGGAACACGCCGAGATCATCGAGCGATTCGGTCGCTTTCCGCACCGCAACGCGGCGTTGGGCCGGGTGACGACTGAGCAGGAGCAGGCGTTCCTCACGGGCGGCGGATTTTCTGGCTAGTATTCCTTGCGGGAATGGGCCGATAAAAAAGCGACATTGTATTTATCGCTGCACATCTCGTAGCGTGGCTGCTCACCCAAGGAGATGCCACCGTGACTGACCTGCCGATGCGCTTATATGTCGATGCCCTGTTCACCAGCCCGTATGCAATGTCGGTGTTTGTGACCCTGCGGGAAAAAGGCCTACCGTTCGAGGTGCGCCCCCTCGACCTTGACGCGCTGGAGCAGCAGTCGCCGGTGTTTACCGGGCTGTCCGTGACCCAGCGGGTGCCGACCCTGGAGCAGGCTGGGTTTGCCTTGTCCGAGTCGTCGGCGATTACCGAGTACCTGGAGGATGTGTTCCCGCAGGTGCCGGTGTATCCCAGGGAGCCGCGCCAACGTGCGCGGGCACGGCAGATTCAGGCATGGTTGCGCAGCGACCTGCTGGCGATCCGCCAGGAACGCTCCACACTGGTGGTGTTTTGCGGGGTCCAGTATGGTCCGTTATCAACCCAGGCCCAGATGGCGGCCGACAAGCTGATTGCGGCGGCGCAGCAATGGTTGGCCGAGGGCGACGACTACCTGTTTGGCCAATGGTCGATTGCCGATGTGGACCTGGCCGTGATGCTCAACCGGCTGATCCTCAATGGCGATCCGGTGCCCGCGCGGTTGGTGGCATATGCCCAGCGTCAGTGGCAGCGGCCATCGGTACAGGCCTGGGTCAACCAGGCACGTCCGGCGTTGTAGCGCCCAGCGGCCATTCCTGCGCGACTCGGCGGTCGAGGTCTTCCCAGTCTTCCATGCCGAGCACCCGGGTGGTGTTCAGGCCGCGTATGTAGCCGCGCAACTGCTGGGCGGCGGCGCTGGCCTGATCGGCATCGGCAGTCGGGTCCTGCAGGACGTTTTCGTACTCGATCAAATAGTCGGCAACGCGCTCGCGATACTCTGGCAGGACGGCGTTGCGGATGCGATCAAAGGTCTTCTGATGGGGTTTCATGGAGAGGTCCTTCTTATAGATTTTATTGTGTGCCGGTGTCGCAACCGTCAGTGTGGCATGGCTTCGCGGCTGAAAGCCTCCACTGCGGACACCAGGCCCTTGGCGGCCAGCACCACCAGTTCAGCACCTTTCTCAGGCGTTGCCAGGGCCGGGTCGGAACCCATCCGACCATCCGGGTGGCGGGCGCGGAAATCCTGGGCCTCGCGGATCGGGCCGGAAGACGCGATCTGTGGTGAATAGTCGGCGGTCTTGATCAAGTCCGGATAAGCCCATTGGGTAATCGCAATCTCGGAAGGGGTGGCATGGGTGCCATGCCCCGTCGGGAACTGCGCGCGCGCCAGTTCGCCAACACCTTCCAGGTCCCACCAGTTGCACAGCTTCAAGGCAAAGCCGGCAGGGCGACGGGCGAAGCTGGCCTCGGCGTACAGTTCGGAAAAGGCGGCTTCGATGGTGGCGATATTGCCGCCGTGGCCATTGAGAAACAGGATTTTCTCGAAGCCGTGGGCCGCCAGGGAGCGGGTCCAGTCACCGATGGCGGCGATAAACGTCGACGGGCGCAGGGAGATGGTGCCGGGGAACCCAAGGTGATGCTGGGCCATGCCGATATTGAAGGTCGGGCCGACCAGGATATCGGCGTCTTTTTGCGCGTGATGGGCAATGATTTCCGGGCACATCCAATCGGTGCCCAACAGGCCGGTAGGGCCATGTTGTTCATTGGAACCGATAGGAATCACCACGGTGCGGCTACGGTCGAGAAATTGGCTTATCTCGATCCACGTTGACTGGTGCAAAAGCATTGGAGGTTCTCTCTCTGGTCAGGCTCGGCCTTCCAGATACTACCTCAACCGGCGCTGGCGATCTGGCGCGGCTTGCAATTGAGGTAGGGCGAGGATTTCAGCCAGCGCTGGTCGGGGTACCAGGAAAACATGAACTGGCCATCCTTGAGTTTGTCCACCACCTGGCGCGCCACCTGCGGACGCACGGCGGGGCAGCCCTGGCTGCGGCCGATGCGGCCTTCACGCTTGCTCCACAAGGGGCTGACGTAGTCGGCGGCGTGGATCACGATGGCACGGTCGCGGGCCTGGTCATTGAACCCCGGCTCCAGGCCGTCCATGCGCAGCGAGTAGCCATGGGTGCCCTGGTAGCTCTCCTGGGTGCGGAACAACCCGAGGCTGGATTGATGGCTGCCTTCGCTGTTGGAGAACTGGGTGGCGAAGTTTTCCCCGGATTTTTGCCCGTGGGCTACCAGGTCGCGTAGCACCAGTTTTTTTTGCCGCAGATCGAAAATCCACAGGCGACGGGCGGTCGAAGGTTGCGAGTAGTCGATCACGGCCAGGCGTTCAGAGCGTTCCTGGCCGTTATTGACAGCACACTGCATCGCGCTGAGGGCACTTTTAAGTACAGTGGGATTGAGTTCTGGAGCCGAGCGCGCCAGGCTGTTATACAAGGTATGAGGTTTGGCATTCTCTGCGAAGGCACCCGTACAGAACGCGCCCAGGGTGGCGGCGATCAGGCCGAGTCGGCAGTAAATATTCAGCATTTATCAAGCATCTCCGCCGTAGATTGGAGCTAAGCCATTGTTCAAAAAACACGCATGTTACTTGAGCCTTTGCTTGCTCGTAGCACCATTGGTCGCCATGGCCGATGAACTGCCAGTCGAGCCGCCAAACCCAGTACAGCTGGCACTTGGGCAGTTGTCGAGTGTTTGCCCCGATTTGGCGACCCAACTGGATACACCGGCCGAGCTGCGGCTGCAGGCTTTTTACCAGCAACAAGGCAATGCTGCCCTGTGGTCGGTGGACGATCGCCGAACGGCCCTGCAGGGCCAGTTGCTGTTGCTGGCCGACGACGGCCTCGATCCGGCGCACTACCGGCTGCCCGACGTGGCAACCACCAGCAATGTGCTGTGTACCGACTTCGCAACCAGCCAGCACTACCTGCAGGCCCTGCATGACTTGCACTATGGCCGTTTGCAGCAGGCCCATTACGAGCCGCTGTGGCATTCCCAGCCGCCAACTGAGGATCCGGCCGTTGCGGTGCTGGCCCTGGCCAACGCGGGGCTTGCGGATATGCCGGCGGCGTTCGACCAGGCCCGGCCCGCAGCCGATCTGTATCGTAGCCTGCGCGCGGCCTATGCCACCCAACGCCTGCAACCCTTGCCGCAGTGGGGTGTGATTGCCGACGGCCCATTGCTGCGTCCCGGCGGCGAAGACCCACGGGTACCGGCCCTGGCCCGACGCCTGGTCAGTGGCGGCCAGTTGGCGAGCGTGCCCAAGGGCAATCAATACGGCAATGAGCTGGTGGCGGCGGTGAAGCGCTTCCAGGCCAGCCATTCGCTGCAAGCCGACGGGGTGATCGGCCCGGGCACGGTGGCCGAGCTTAACGTCAGCCCGGCGGTGCGCCGCGAGCAACTGCGGGTCAACCTCGAACGTTTTCGCTGGCTGGCCCAGGACCTGGAGCCGGATGGCATTCTGGTCAACGTCGCGGCGGCCCAGTTGAGTGTCTACCAGGGTGGTGTGCCCGTGTGGCAGACCCGCCTGCAGGTGGGCCGCGCCGAACGGCAGACGCCGCTGCTCAAGTCGCGCATCACACGCTTGACCCTCAACCCTACCTGGACCATCCCGCCGACCATCATGCGCGAGGACAAACTGCCGGCCATCCGCCTGAACCCGGAGTACCTGCGCCAACAGAACCTCAAAGTGCTCGACAGTGAAGGCCGCGCCCTGTCGCCCGAGCAGGTGGACTGGTCGCACCCCGGCAACATCCTCCTGCGCCAGGACGCCGGCCCGCGCAACCCGCTGGGCAAGATCGTCATGCGCTTCCCCAATCCATTCTCCGTGTACCTGCACGATACGCCCAGCCAACCGTTGTTCAGCAAGGGGCCACGGGCGTTCAGCTCGGGGTGTGTGCGGGTGGAGCAGCCGATGCTGCTGCGCGATCTGCTGGTGAACCCGGCAGAAAAAGCGCGGACCGAGGAATTGCTGGCGACCGGGCTGACCCATGAGTTCCGCCTGGCTACGCCGGTCCCGGTGTTGCTGGGGTACTGGACGGTGCAGGTGGATAGCCAGGGGGCGTTGCTGTACGCGCCGGATATCTATGGCCGCGATGGCGTGCTGTTGAAGGCTCTGGGCGCGGTCCTGTAGGTGCGCAGCGAGGCGCAATATGAGACCCGGTTGGCATCCTTGAAAAATTAACCATCAGGCATTTCTCAAACACTCAAGAAACCGACCAAGCTTGCCGACGTGATGGGTACATACCCAGGAGCGTTCAATATGAGCAGTCAACGTTTGGCAGTCGGTATCAGCCTGTTTTTCGCGCTCGTCAGTGGCACTGCCCAGGCGGCGCCCGTGAGCCACGGTGTTATCCATTTCCGCGGCAGCATCGTCGAGGCAACATGCACTACGGGCGATGGGGCGGGGGCGACATTGGCCCTGAGTGGTTGCCCGCAGTTTGTACCCGCAAGCAACGTCAGCGCCCAGGGTGTCGAGCCGGTGCGTACCGTCAGTGCCTTGGACCACTCGGTGGTCAAGGTCAAGATGGTGACTGAAACGCGCGATGGTCGTTACTTCGATCGGCAATACAACTTGAGCGATGCGGCAGGCAAACCGTTGCGTTCAGGGGCTTACCTGGTGACGCTGAGTTATCCCTGATTGTCGCGATGTCGAAGGTCCGGCTCGCAGGGGCGTGTTGCCACGAACTTTTCGCGTCAGCCTGGAGATTCAACGCGGGTTGATCAGGTAAAGTCGGCGTCTTCAGGATGAAACGTCAGGTAACAAACGATGGGGCAGTTTATACGGCAATCGGTCTTGGTCCTGCTGGTCATGGTGTTCACCACGCTGGCCGTGGCGCAAACGGCGCCTCCGGCATTGGAGAATGTGCCGCTGAACCAGCGGGTGATCGACCTGACCCATACCCTGGATACCTCGACCCAGCAGCGTCTGACTGAGCAACTGGCAGACCTCGAACAACGCAAAGGCGCGCAAATCGCCGTGATGCTGCTGCCGAGTACGGGCGACGCTGACCTCGAAACATTCACCACCCAACTGTTTCGCGCCTGGAAATTGGGGCGCAAGGGCATCGACGACGGTATTTTGCTGCTGGTGGTCAAGGACGACCGCACTGTGCGGATCGAAGTCGGTTACGGCCTGGAGGGGGTGGTCACGGACCTGTTGAGCCACCGGATTATCGAGGAGCAACTGAACCCGGCGTTTCGCCAGGGCGATTACGCTGGCGGTGTGCAGCGCGCCGTGGACGCCCTGACCGTGCTGGTCGAGGGGGGTGACTTGCCGGCAGTAGACCAGACCCGCGAAACAGTGGATGAAACTGCGGTGTTGCTGGCGCTGATTCTGGGGGCTGTCGGCGGGGTGCTGCTGGCCTCGGGCAAGCTGCATTGGCGCCGCGGCCTGATTGCCGGCCTGGTGCTGACCGTGTTGCTGACGGCACTGGCCGCGATCAATGGCAAGGCCTGGCCGATCTATGTGCTGGCGCTGCCGTTTTGTATGTCGATCAGCGCGGCCCTGTTTGGCGCGTTATGGCAGGCCAAGGCGGTGTTTTATTGCGTAGTGGGGCTGATGACCTACAGCATCGGCCTGGGGTTGGTGGATCACTACCTGACTGAAGTGTCCTTTATGAACTGGCTGGCATGGCCGCTGGCCGCGCTGGCGGTGCTGGGCCTGTACCTGATCCTGTTCGCGGTGATGAAAGCCGCCTGGAAACACAGCCGGCTGGGTTTTTGCGTGCAATCGGTGATGGTGCTGGGGGTCTATGGCGCGGCGGGGTACATGCTGGAGATGGGGCTTGATGGCTGGTTGTTCGCCTGGCCTATCAGCTCGTTCGCGGCGTTGTTCATTTATGGTCAGGGCACGGGCGGGTCGAGCTCCGGTTCCAGTGACCGTTCAAGCTCCAGCTCCAGCTCAAGTTCAAGCTCCGGTGGCGGGTTTTCCGGTGGCGGCGGTTCCAGCGGCGGCGGTGGGGCCTCAGGGAGCTGGTGAGGCCCCGTGCCGGCTCAGAGCGTCATCACCATTTCATGCCAAGCCATCCCGCCGTGGTCTGACGCCGAGGGCTGCACATACTGGTAACCCATGCGTGTGTACAGCGGCACATGCTGCTCCTTGCACATCAAGTGGATGGTCTGTTTGCCCATCCCGCGCATGCGCTGCACAAAGGCTGTCATCAATTGCGTGGCGTAGCCCTTGCCCTGGTGCGCCGGGTCCACCACCACCGACATGATCACTACATTCGGCGCATCCGCTGAGTGCCCCACCAACTCCTTGAAGGCCTCATCCGACATCACCACATCATGGGCGCAACCGCCGTTGATAAAGCCCACTACCTGACCGTCCGCTTCCAGAATCAGGAAGCCTTGCGGGTACAGGGCGATACGCGTGGCGATCTTCTCCAGGGTCGCGGCTTCATCGCCCTCATAGGCGCTGATTTCGATCTCGTAGCAGCGGGCGGCGTCTGCCGGCGTGGCGTTGCGCAAGGTGAGGGCGGGCATGGGGATTCCTGGGCTGGGCGATTGAACGAGGGGCTGCATGATAGCGGGGTCGGTGCGCTGGCGAAAATCCCAGCGGCAGGCTTATTGCCGGTGCTTCTCCATCCGAATATCCCCGTCCGCCAATTGCTCAACCTCCACCCAGCCCAGGCGCTGGTAAAACCCACTGGCCCGGCTCGCTTGGGCGGTTTCCAGCCAGATCTGTCGATGGTGCTGGAACAACAAGGCTTCGGCCTGCTCCATCAGTTTGCGGCCCAGCCCGCGGCCTTCGAATTCGGGGCGGATGAAGGCGGCAAATACACAGCCGTCGTCGATATCGGCCATGGCAAACCCGACCGCTACACCTTGCACCTCGGCGACCCAGACGCAGGGCGCTTGCTGCATGGCTAGTTGGATGGCATCGGGGGTGATGCCCATTTCTGCCAACTGCTCGTGGGACAGGTGGTTTTCCCTGACGCTGGTGCGAATGTCGAAGATGGCGTCGATATCTGCCGGGGTGGCGACTCTGATAGGGCTGTTCATGCAGTTCTCGCCGTTATCCATGAATTCAACGTCGTAGATCCCGCGTGCCGCCAGGGCGGTGAAGGGGCGGGTGAGCGGCCGTACATCACTCAGTTCCCAGGCGAGCCAGCCTTCCTCGAAATAGCTGGCGCAGGCCGCTGGCACGTCCTCGGGGGTGAACGCACGCACTGCTTTTACCCGTACGATGGCGACGGCCACGCCGGTTTCATCTTCATCGCCATCGGTATGCAGGAAGCGCCCGTTCTCGACAATCAGCAGGTCCTGGGACGGCTCCAGTTGTGGCTGCCAGCGGCGGATTTCCAGGGTTTTTTCGCCTGCGGCGATGCGGCTGCCGCTGGGGCGCACGATGGAGAGGGCTTTGATGGTGCTGCTCCTAAAGAGGGGTGTTGTACTTCACTGCCGCCGCTGCCCGCGATGGCACGTTCAGACTTCTCAACAACCCCGACACATGGATGCGTACGGTAAACGGCGAAATATCCAGGGCCTTGGCGATTTCCTTGTTGGTCTTGCCTTGGGCGATCAGTCGCAACACCTCCTGCTGGCGCGCGGTCAGGGTGTTGGTGTCCAGGGGCAACAGCCCCGAGGGGGCGAACTTGACCAGCACCTCGCCCTGGCGGATGGCGAGCAGGGCCTGGCCGATTTCTTCGGGGGCGATGTTCTTGCCGATAAAACCATCGGCGCCCAGCGCCATCACCTGTTCGATCAACCCCGGGTCATCGACCATCGACACCACGATTAGCGTGGTGCGCCGCAGTTGCTGGCGCAGCTCGCCCAACTGGCTGATACAGGTCAGGCCGGGGAAGCGCAAATCGAGGATCAGGGTGTCGACTTCGCTGCCGCTCTTGAGCAGGTGCAGCACTGTATCCAGATCGCCGGCCTGTTCCACGCGGGCCTCGGGCAGCAGGCGTTGCACGGTGCGCAGCATGCCTTCGCGAAACATGGGATGGTCGTCGGCGATGATGATCCGGCATGTCATGGTGTGCTCCTCCCTGGGGCCAGGTTGTGTGGCGTGCTACTTTACCACTCTGCTCAGCGCCTGCCTGCTGGGGGCACAGTTTAGACGATGACCGTACAAGGACGTTGCCCATGAAGTTCGTGAAAGACGCCGAACTGGACCAAGCCAACCTGCGTATTGTGGTGGCCGTCTGCGCCATTGTGTACATCAGCCTGCTGGGCTTTTTGCCGGGGCAGTCGATGGACCGCTATGTGCCGGTGATTATTTATATTTGCCTGTTTCTGCTGGTCTCGGTTGTGCTGCGTCAGGTGATTGCACGCTGGCCCGGGCATTACCCGGCGCGACGGGTTTTCGGGATGATCCACGACTACACCGGCACCTCGTTCGGCCTGGTAGTCGGCGGCGAGGCGGCATTGCCGCTGTATGCGGTGATGGTCTGGGTCAACCTGGGCAATGGCATGCGCTATGGCTCGCGCTACCTGGCGATTGCCACGGGCCTGGCGTTGCTGGCGCTGCTGATTGTGTATCGGCTGACCCCGTTGTGGCAGGCGCAGCCCTTTATGGTGCTGATGCTGATGATTACCAGCACGGTGATCCCGGTCTACGCCCACCTGCTGCTGGAGCGCACGCGCAAGGCGTCTGAAGAGGCCACCGCCGCCAACCTGGAAAAGTCGCGCTTCCTCGCCCAGGCCAGCCATGATCTGCGCCAGCCCATCCACTCCATCGGCCTGTTTACGGCGTGCCTGCGTGAAGCGCGGTTGGGCGATGAGGAGCGGCGGCTGGTGGACAATATCGACCGTTCGCTGCTCAACGTCTCGCAGTTGTTCCGCTCCATTCTCGATCTCTACACCCTG
>LNAP01003148.1_pt1 | contig 15870 bp, 19 predicted proteins | sample 602601 | NCBI WGS metagenome assembly LNAP01 (sample SAMN02440304, study PRJNA202911) | soil metagenome | biome: Subtropical and temperate rainforests or woodlands; isolation source: soil samples (1 kg each in a 20% v/v slurry with milli Q water) were... ...
TATGCCTCCTCCAACGTGGCCCGCGCCGACGGCGGTGTGCGCGCACCGGACTACTCGGTGTTCGACGCCGGCCTGCGCTTCCAGCACCGACTGCACAACCGTGCGGTCAGCTGGAACCTGTCGGTGGACAACCTGTTCAACCGCTTCTACTGGCGCGACACCGGCAGCAGCGGCGGTGACTACTACCTGTTCCCGGGTGCGCCGCGACAGGCGCGCCTGTCGGTGACGTTCGCGCTGTGAGCGGCGTCGCGCTCGAGTGGACTGCCGCGCTCTTCAGCATCCTCGGGGTGTGGCTGATGGCAAAGCGACGGCTGGCCGCGTGGCCGGTCGGCCTGCTGTCGGTCGCGCTGTACGGCGCGGTGTTCGCCGAAGCCAAGCTGTACTCGGACACGCTGCTGCAGGTCGCCTTTGGTGGTTTCCTGGTCTACGGCTGGATCAACTGGCGCCAGCACGCCGCCGATGAAGGCAGCATCCGCATCGTGCCGTTGGCGCGCGGCAAGCTGCTGCGCGACCTGGCCATCGGCCTGTGTGGCGGCGTGGCGCTTGGCGCCGGCATGCACACCTTCACCGATGCAGCGTTGCCGTGGCTGGACGCGATGCTGACTGCACTGAGCCTGGTCGGGCAATGGTGGCAGGCACGCCGGCACACGGCCTGCTGGTGGGTGTGGATCGTGGTGGACGTGGTCTACGTGGGCGCCTATCTGTTCAAATCGCTGCACGTGACTGCTGCGTTGTACGTGTTCTTCCTGGGCCTGGCATTGTTCGGGCTGCGGGCGTGGCGCGCCGCCGCGCGCGAGCCGCAGGCAGTACCTGCGCAGTAGAGCCACGCAATGCGTGGCTGCGTTTGGTAGATGCCGACCTTGGTCGGCAGGTGAGCGCCAACCAAGGTCGGCGTCTACCGATGCCCGCCAGCCACGCATGGCGTGGATCTACGGGGTAAGGGTCAGCCCCAATCGCAGCGGTTGGCGCATGTCCTTCGGCGGCGCCACCGGCAACGGTGTGGCCTGCAGCGCCGCACGCAGATCGGCATCGACCTGCGCATCACCCAGGCTGTCGAATTCCAGTCTCGAGATGGCGCCATCGCCGGCGATCCACATGCTCACCACCAACGGCGCCGGCGCATCGGAATGCTCCTGCAGCCAGGCCAGCAGGCGCTGCGCGTGCGGATCCTGCTCCTGCTGCAGACGCTGCTGCAACTCGCCGCTGACGGAGGCGGCATATGCCATCCAATGCGCAGGCGCGTCCTGTGCGGACACGCTGGCGCTCCCCAGCGCCAACAGGCCCAGCAACCATGCCAACGGGCGCCAGCCACGGCGCGAGGTGCGCTTGTTGCCTGCAGAAGCCATCACCCACGTCTCCACGTCCATCCCAACGCGTCATGGTCGGCGCCGTAGATGACAGGCAGATGGCGGCGCAGTAGAACCACGCCATGCGTGGCTGTTCCGGGCAACCGGTTGATCCATCCACGCATGGCGTGGATCCACCTGGCTGCCCCACCCGGCGTGATCAGTCGCCCAGGTCGGCCAGCACCTTGCGCGAGGGCGCAAAGAAGGTGACGCCGGTGGTCGCGGTGGAGAAATCGAGGATGCGGTCATGCAGCGGCGCGGGATTGCCGATGAACATCCGCTCCAGCATCTTCTCGATCACCCACAGCCGACGCGTGTAGCCGATGAAGTAGGTGCCGTACTCGCCGCGCCCCGGATTGGCGAAAGGCATGTTGTCGCGCAGGATCTCGTGCTCGCCGTCGCCATCCTCGATGGTGCACAGCGTCTTGTGCGACTTCTGCGCGTCGGCCGGCGCGTCGTCCAGCTCGATGTTGTCGTGCTTGGTGCGGCCGATGATCGCCTCCTGCGCCTCGGTCTTCTGCGCACGCCAGGCATCGAGGTTGTGCAGGTACTTCTGCACCACCACGTAGCTGCCACCGGCATGGTCGGGATCCTCGTCGCCGACGATGGTCGCCTCCGGCAGTGACAGGCCCTCGGGGTTGGCCGTGCCGTCGACGAAATCGAGCAGGTCGCGACCGTCGAAGTAGCGGAAACCGGCCACGTCATCCACCGCGTCCACCGCATCGCCGAAGGCCATCATCAGGTTGCGCTCGAAGGCCACGATCAGATCCATCGTGCGTGCACGGATGTGGTACAGCAGGTCGCCCGGCGTGGAGACCGCCGTGTGGGTCGCACCCTTCACTTCCTGGAACGGCTTCAACTCGCGCGGCGGCGTACTGCCCACCAGCGGCGCCCACACGCGGTGGCCGATGGCCACGTTGCAGGTGAAGGTGCGCTCGATCTCGCGGATGGCGGTGTTCTTGATCAGGTCATCGGTGCTGGCCAGCACCTCGCGCACTTTCGCCAGCGACGCCGCATCGTCCTTCACCGTCAGCACCAGGAACGCGGCCGAATGGGTCAGCGGCGCGGTGATCTGCTGCGGCTCGTTGTCGAGCGTGTGGTTGAGGGCGGTGATGGGTGCGGGCTGGGCGTTCACGATGGTTCCTGCTGGCTTGAGGCGGGCACATCGCCTGTGGCAATGTGCGGGCGATCATAGCGGAACGACCTTGCCGGCGACGGAGCGGTTCTCAGTTCGCGGTGGTCAGCCGGCGGGCGCCAGCCACTGCCGTCCGCTGTGGGTGACCGAGCGCGGCGGCTATTCGCGGGTCACGGTGAACTGCCGCGGCGTGCGCCACGCAACCCGGAGGTAGGGTCCCTCCAGCACACCGCCCTCGCGAAGATGTTCGAACACGTCGGCCGGACACCACTCCCTGCCCGCCGAGAAGGCGACGCCGAGATCACGCAGGCGGATGAAGACGGCAGCCTTGGCTGCATCGTCGGGGACCGGCAGGGTGAGGGTGTCTCCCTCGCCAGCGCTGAATCCCAGCGCCTGCAGCGAGGCCCGCGAGCGGCCATTGAACAGCATCACCTTGATGCAGTTGCCGTCGGCCTGCGTCACATAGGCATCGATGTGCGTTTCCATTGGCGGATTGTAGAGGCAGACGGATCAGCTGGCGTCGCTCCACACCGCCAGCACGTAGCCGTCCAGATCGCGGAAATGGAAGCGACGGCCGCCGGGAAAGGCAAACACGGCCTGCACGATCTCACCGCCAGCCGCGAGGATGCGCTGCTGCGCGTCGGCAAGGTCCACGCAGTACACGATGACCAGCGCGCCGCCTGAGGGTGTCACTGCCTCGTCGGCGACAAAGCCACCTTTGAGACGGCCGTCATCGAACTCGGTATAGGCCGGGCCGTAGTCGGTGAAGGACCAACCGAAGACCTGCCCATAGAACTGCTTGCTGCGGGCGATGTCGGCGACGTTGAATTCGATGTTGTCGATGCGGCGTTCGGCAGTGGTGGTGTCTGCGTGGCTCATGGTGCGGCTCCGTGGTTGGAGCGCCCAGCATCGGTCAGGGTCAGGCCCGGGTCTTGAACGAAACGGCCATCAACGTCCCCACTGCTGGCGCAGCGCACTGGCCGTCAGGCCGGCAAGCTCGCGGGCTTCGCGGCTGACGTGGGCTTGGTCGGCATAGCCCGCCTCCACGGCCAGCATCGCCAGACTGTGCGCGGGTTGGGTCTGGCTGCAGCGCAGGAACCGCTGCAGACGCAGGATCCGCTCCAGCGACTTTGCTCCATAACCGAACTGCGTCTGGCTGAAGCGACGCAGGGTGCGCGGGCTCATGGCCAGTTGTGCGGCGAGTACGTCGATGCTGGCATCGCCTCTGGCAGCGAGTGCGAACAGCGCATGCGCGCGTCGCGTGTGTTCATCCAGCACGGCCGCCGGCATGTTCCGCTGCAGGCTGTCAGCCAGCCGCTGCAGGCGCTGGTCGGGCGCGGCGTCACCGATCCAGGCCGCAGCCTGAGTCGCCCAGTGGGCATTGAATTCGATCAGGGGCACGGCTTGGCCGACGATGCCGGACAAGTCGATGCCGAGCGCAGCCGATGCCTGGCCTGGCCGGAACCGCGCACCCAGCACCTGTGCACCGGGGGCCAGTTGCGGGTGTGCGGCGGTACGGTCCGGCCCCACCACGAACAGCGCACCGTCACGCCAGAGAATGTCCACGCATCCATCGGGCAGCACGGTGATGTTCCCACTGGCGTCAGCAGGCAACTGGCTCTGCCAGAGCTGGCCGAACTGGCCACGCAGCGGCGCAGGCGCCAGGTGTTCCTGGTAGGCCGAGCCGGTGCCAGCGGGAGTGGAGGGATCGCCCATGTCCCATTGTGACAAAGCGATGCCGGAAAAAGAGAAGCCCGGCACGAGGCCGGGCTTCGCTGACGTGTGGGAGAGAGATCACACGCCAGTTACACGCACTAACGACAGGCGTTTGTTACCAGCTGAAGCGCGGGCCCACGAACCACTCGCGGTCGCCGGCCTTGGCCAGCTTCACTTCGCCACTCAGGCCCCAGTTCTGGTTGAACTTGGCGGTGGCGCCGACACGGCCGTAGAACTCGCCGTCCGGGTTGATGCCGTGCTTCTTGCTGTAATCCTCGTAACCGGCCAGCGCATAGCCTTCCAGGTACGGGTTGAACGCGGTGCGCACGCCCACTTCAGTGGAGTAGCCATTGAAGTCCAGGCCGTGCTTCATGTCGAACTTCTGGTATGCAACACGAGCCACCAGGTCGGTGTTCGGTGCGATGCCGTAGTTGTAGCCGGCACCGATGCGCCACTGGTCGACATCATTCTTGAAGGTGTCGGTTTCCTGCTTGCTGTAATCACCGAAGATGTGGAAGTTCGGATGCACGGCAACCGAGCCCTTCACGCCCCAGCCATCAGCGTCGCCGCCCTTGGCATCGGTGTTCACGTAGCCGCCTTCAACGTAGTTGTACGACAGGCCATCGGCAGCCGATGCGGCGAACGGCAGCGCGGCCAACAGACCCAGGGCAAGCAGCGAATTCTTGATCATCGGGATACACCTTTCATTATTTTGGTTTCGTCGAACGCCCCTCGGGAGGGGAGGGAGGAGAGGCGTTCGACAGGTGTGAATTATCCGTTTGTTGATGAAATCGGCCCTGAATATTGAACTGACCGGTACATGAATGAGGTTCCTGTTCAGGGAACTCTCGATACGCCATCAGCAGAGCGCTACATGGCTTTTCAAAAGAATCCTTATATCCACAAGGATTCTTCGTACGTTCTGTTTCTTTTCAAATAAATCCTGACTTTCTTGAGGATTTTTCGGGAGTCGAGCATCTTTCTAAAGAAATCCTCACTATGATAAGGATTCTAGTGAAAGCAATGGGATTCGACGCAAAATCCTTTCGATCATCAGGATTCAAGGGTATAGACTATCCGCTGGATACAGAAAGTCACACGCTCATGAGGATTTTCCCTTGAAGATCAGGTTGGAGAACGCTGAAGCACTGGGGCCGCTGGTCAGGGCTGCGCGCAAGCACCAAGGCCTCCGCCAGGACGCAACTGCAGAGGGCATCGGTGTCAGCGAGAATTTCCTGGCCAAGATCGAGCGCGGCGGCACCACGGTGCAATGGGGCAAGCTGTTCACCGTGCTCCATGAGCTGGGACTGCATGTCGAAATCGACGTCCCGGAAGAGGCGATGGCCGCCCCGGACAAGCGTCACAAGAAGACATCCCGATGAGCGCCTCCCACATCGATCTCAAGGATGTTGTGAAGGTGACCACGCTGGCTGGACTCCACTATCCGCGCCAACTGCAAGTCAGCATTGACGACACACCGGTAGGCGTCCTAGCCGAGGCCGCCAATCTCTGGCGCTTCACCTACTCATCCCAGTGGCTGACCAACGCGAGCGCCTTCTCGCTGGCGCCCGCGTTGCCGCTGCAGGACACCGCGATCATCGATGGCGGCAGCGAGCGCCCCGTGCAGTGGTACTTCGACAATCTTTTGCCAGAAGAGCAGCAGCGTATGCTGATGGCCACGGACGCCCACCTGGACAGTGCCGATGCCTTCGCACTACTGAAGCACTACGGCGCAGAGTCTGCGGGCTCACTCACGCTGCTGCCACCCGGTCAGACCCTCCCCCCAGGCGGTCTTGCGGACCTCCCCGATGCGGAGCTCTCACAACGCATCCAGGGGCTGCCCCATACCTCCCTGGCCGCAGGTGCCGCCAAGCGCATGTCGCTGGCCGGCGCCCAGCACAAGCTGGCAATCATCGAGCGCGCGGGACACATCTACCAACCGCTGGGCACCCAGCCCTCGACCCATATTCTCAAGCCAGACAGCACCAGCGAGGGTTACCCGCACAGCGTGGCCAATGAATGGTTCGTGATGCGCCTTGCGCAGCGTATGGGCCTGCTGGTTCCGCATGTGGAACGGCGCTACGTGCCGGAGCCGGTCTTCATCATCGAGCGCTTTGATCGTGTCATCACGCCCAGCGCCATTCATCGCCGGCACGCGATCGATGCATGCCAGCTGCTGAACCTGGCCGGCAGCTTCAAGTACGCGCTTGGCAGCATCGAGACATTGGCCGCTATCGTCCAGCAGTGCAGAAGCAAGCTGAGAACGCGCATGCGGCTGTTCGACTGGCTGGTCTTCAATGTACTCACCGGCAACAACGATGCCCACCTGAAGAACCTGAGCTTCTTGGTCGACAATGCGGGCATCGAGCTGGCGCCGCACTATGACCTGCTCTCCACCGCATGCTATGAGACCCGCGCATACGAGGGTGAGGGCGCCCGCTGGCCCGAGAGTTCGGAGTTGGCATGGCCCATTCTCGGCGTTGGGCATTTCCGCGACATGCGCTTCCAGCATCTGGTGGAAGCAGGGGAAGCGTTGGGCCTGACACGACAGGCAGCCACCAGGCAGTTGATGCGACAGCTTCAGCACATTGCCGGCGAAGCCCGGTCGCTGTATGAGCAATCACAGAGAGAGAACGAGCAATGGCTGCACCGATTCGACATCGGTGCAACCGTGGAGGGCGAAGCGCGGTTCCTGCGTACGCTGACGCACGTGATCATCAATGAAATGGTCGGGCAGCTTGCACCGGCGTGAGGCGGAAATCAGGGCCGGATACCAGTGCCGACAACGCTGGCCCCGCCCTTGTGTTGCGCCATGCTCTTCTGCGCCCATTGAGAGGAACAGCATGAGTCGGCTTCAGGCTGATGAATTGGAGAGATTGAAGTGGCACAAGGACATCAACCGATGCAGCAGAGCTCGCTTGTTCCCGCTTGTTAAGGATTGCTGATTGCGCGACCTTCACAGGCCATCCACGTCTTCCAACTGCAGCTGAAAGCACTTCGCAGCGGCGGGAACAAACGCCGCTATATTCCAGACTCCCCAGACGAAGGAGGGAGTGGAATGTTCCTGACCAAGCAGCAAATCAACGCGGCACGTGCCGTCACCGTAGCCATCGTTGCTACCGTAAGCCTCGGTGCTTGCGCCACCTACAAAGACGAATTTGCAACGATCAACTCGCGTCTCGACCAGCTCGACGTGAAGGTGCAGGGCGCGGCGCAGAGCGCCGAATCGGCCAACCAGTCCGCACAGCAGGCCAACCAGCGTCTGGATCAGATTGAAGGCCGCGTGCAGCAGCTCGAAAGGGTCCCCGGCCGCAAGCCGCGCGGGTAACCGCTCTCCCACCCACTTTGATGAACGCTTGAACCGGACCCAGTGGCCTTCACCGGCCACTGGTGTCTTTCAGCCTCCCGGTCGTCATCCGAAGGAGCCGTCCCATTCGTACGTACTCATCCCCCGCACACCGGGCCGTATCGGCCACGCTGGCCATCGCGCTGGCACTGGCAGGAACCGGCGCAGCCGGCGCCAGGAACGCCAAGGAAGCCAAGGACGCACCCACGGAAACGGCGACCGCCGCCGATGAACTTCCGCAGGGCCAGGAAGTGTCCGATACGGTGATTGAACTGGCCGGCTGGGTCGTGGCCAGCAAGGACAACCAGGGCTATCCGTTCGCGATCATGGACAAGGCGGCTGCGCAGGTCCTGGTCTTCGGCGGTGACGGCAAGCTGCGCGGCGCAGCGCCAGCGCTGTTTGGTTCGGCCATCGGCGATCACTCGGCACCCGGCGTGGCCAAGCTCGCACTGAGCGCGATTCCCGGCCACGACCGCACCACCCCGGCTGGTCGTTTCATTGGCGGCTATGGCCCGTCCGAGGACGCCGGACGCGTGCTGTGGGTGGACTACGATTCCGCCGTGTCGATGCACCCGCTTCCCCCGGGCACCCCGAAAGAGAAGCGCAGCGAACGACTGGCATCGGCCACGCCGGACGACAACCGTGTGACCCACGGCTGCATCAATGTCTCGCCCGGGTTCTACGAGCAGATCGTGCAATCCACGTTCGAGAAAGGCGGCGTGTTCTACGTGCTGCCGGACAAGGACTCGATCGAAGATACGTTCCCGGAGTTCGCGCAGAGTCGCGCGGCTGCGAAGGACGTGGACGAAAAAGACGCGCGACACGCCCGCAGATGAAACGCGGTTGAAGGCTGTGGACGTGGTCGCGGCAGACCGCAGCGAGGAGTGCTTCTTTACGGAAGCTCCAGCCTGGGCATCTTGAACGTGAACAAGGTGCCGGTGGCCGCACTGGACTCCACCTCCAACGTGCCGCCATGGGACCGCGCGATCTCCGACGCAATGTAGATGCCGAGGCCGAGACCCGGCCGCGGACGCTCACTCTTTTCACGTGAGAATGGGCTGAAAATCGCGTCCATCCTCTCTGATGGAATGTGTCCGTCGTTGTGTACTTCGAGCGTAAGCATTTCGGGCGTGGCGTTGACGGTCAGCGTAATCGGGGACGAGCGCTCTCCATGTACCGCTGCATTGGTGAGCAGGTTGGCCAGGAGCTGTGCCAATCTGCTCGGATCGCAAACCACGTCGTCGTCTATCTGTATGTGGACCTTGATGTCCTGGCGGCCAGTGGCGATTGCCACCTCTTCCACAACCCGTTTCAGGTCTTCTTCCAGCGTGCTTGTCAGCTGCAGCGCAATGGGAAAGCCGCCGCCCAGACGTCCCCTGGCGAAATCAAGCACGTCGTTGATCAGTCCGTCCATTCTGGCAACGCCGGAAGTGATGTGCGCGAGCATCCGTTGCTGACGCTCAGTGCCCGCCTCACATGCCAGCGAATCTGCGGCGATGCTGATGGCCTGCAGCGGACTGCGCAGGTCATGGCCCAGCACGGCAATGAACTGGTCGCGCAGGTCGGCGACACGATGCGCGTCGGAGAGCGCCGTTTCCGCTCGCTCGAGGCGATCTTCCTTGTCGAGGTAACTTCCCACCAGGTCGGCCAGCAGCTCCATGGAGCGTTGGACGTGGGCTACGTCAAAGTTGGCCGGTGCCGAATCAATCGCGCAGAGCGTGCCGAAGAAGCTGCCGTCTGGCCGATGGATGGGAACGGACGCGTAGCTCTCAAGCCCGTAGATCCGTGGCGTGTGATGCTGGGAGTAAATCGGGTGCTCGCTTGCATGCGCAAATACCACCGACGTCGCCGACTGCCTGATCTCGTCACAGATGGTGGTCTCAAGCACCAGTTGGCCACCGGGAACCAGCCCGAACCCCAGGGTGTCGAAGGTGGCGCACGCGGTCCAGGTTGTCTGGGTCACGCGGGCAATAGCCGTGAATCGTGAGCCCGTGATGTGGGCGACGGTCTCCAGGATTCGCGGCACGGCCTGGATTCGAGCGATCTCGGCGATGTCGTCCAGCAGATGGGGGTCCGTCAGCTTCTGCATGGTCGGTCGTCCGGTGGGCAGTGCATCATCCCATGGAACCGTTGTGAAGGCTGATGCGAGGGTGATTTCGGCGCTTTCAGGCTGGGCCGTGGCGGGTATGCGGCGGTCCTGGCTGGAGTAAGCGACCGCGTTTGGCCGGAAGCGGACATTCGCTTTTAGAGAGCATCCTTTGGTACAGGCACTATTCCCCCGCACCAGCTGACAGGCTGTCCCAGATGCGTCCGTCGCGTTGCTCTTCAGTGGTAACGTTGACCACCGCCTGTTCGCCCAGGCGATCACGCAACTGCTGCAGATACAAGCTGCGTGGCGCAGCGACCTGCCCCATCGATTGCACGATGCCGGCCGGCTCCTCTGGCGGGAACTTGCCTGCGGCGATGGAGCCGACCTGTCCCACACTCCAGTTCATCGCGAAGGGCGGCGCCTGCACGACGTAGATGTCGTGCTCGGTGTTCCAGAACATCTGTTGTGCACCGGCCCAGCCGTGCCCCGATCCACTGTATCGCCGGTTCTGCGCGCGCAGCATGTAGCCCTTGGTGTTGTCATACAGAATGCCGGTGGACCAGCGGTGATGCGGACCACTGTCGTTGCTGTCGCCTACAGCGAGACAATCGAGGAATACGTTGGGACCAGGTACCCGCGCGCCGATGACGAAGGTATGTCTACCACCGTGGTTGTAGCAGCGCTGGATGAGGTTGAAGGCGGAGTTGCCCTCATACAGGAAGACATAGCGGCGCGCGCCTTGGGTTTCGCCGTAGCGCGGGTCGAGATAGGCGATATCCTGGAGCGTATTGAAGTAGGCGCCGCTACGGGTTACGAACCCATGCGACACATAACGTGCGGTGACATTGCGCACCCATGAATCGCGAATCCCACCGAGGCGGATGGCCGTGAACGGGCCGGTGTCGGCGGTGCCGTTGACCGTACCGGTTTGAGGATCGCCCTCAACGCGCAGGTCTTCGACGCCGACCAGGGAGATGCGGCTGGGGTTCGTGCGGTAGATGCTGCCGCCACCGAAGCGCGTCTCGATGGCATCCATGATCGGGGCATCGAGAGTGAGCGTGTCATGCTTCACCGCAGTAACGACCCGTTCGCTGTAGACCGCATAGTCGCTGGGGGTCCAGCGGTAGCGCGCAGTATCGATACCTTCGGGGCCGAGCCATCGGGCATTGGGCTCCCTGACGATGGCCACAGTGTCGCCAACGCGATAGCCCGCTGCAGACTTCACCGTGATCCGCATTGCCCCCACGGGTACGTAGTCCATGGTGATCGCGGTGCGGCGCGCGTCCCCGGCCGCGCGCGGCGCCGCCGATTCCTTCTCACCCAGATCAAGGATTCTGCCCTGCTGCTCGCGGACCTCGGAGCGGATCACTGTGCCGTCGGCACCGCGACCTTCACCACGTAGCACCACGCCGCTGGATCGAATGACCAGCGTCTGGCTCAGCGTGTAGCGACCGCGCCGCAGCAGGACTGCACCGCGCAGGCCGCGGTGGTCGCTGGACCGTGCGGCGACCGCGTCGATCGCCGCCTGGATGCGCGGGTAGTCGTCACCCTTGGTGTTGGGCTCGACAACTTCGATCACAGGAATGCTCGCTCGGTCGGGCAGACTGACGCCACCTCCCCGATAACCTGCGCGGGAAAAATCCGGAACGATGTTGCGTGCGCTGGTGGCACCGCGTTCGCGGTAAAGACCGTATTGCAGGCGCTTGCCGTCGTTTTCCATTGCAACCAGCGGCGCATTCGCCTGGCGGTTGATGGAGTGCGTGAACGGCCCCCGCCCGCTGCCTGTGTCGCTCAGGTCGCTGGACTTCTGCGCTTCAGGTAACGGTGCGTCATTCGACGACAGCGCGTCCTCGCTGAAGCACGCCAGGATACAGACGAAGAGAAATTCAAGCGCGCGCGTCAAGATACACCGGCCAGCCTGCTGTCGAGCCTGCACCGTAGCACGGCCGATGAGCCATGCATGCGCCGTTTGTTCAATCCAACGCGTGCTCGGCCAGACATGATCTATCGGTCCCAATGCAATCCCGCACCGATGACAGATTCCGACATGCGCCGTTCGCCAGTCCAAAGTACCTTCCGACGTTGTGTCATCGGCGGAGAGCGAATGGACAGATCGGCCCCACCGCAGGTAACGGATGGGGCGATAGCCTTCCCGACCCTGTCTTCCCTGGCCGCAGTATTGAGCGATGAGAACCGCCGGCTGTTGCGACTGCTGCGCGAACTTCAACCCAGGTCGCTCACCGAACTGTCCGAGCACTGCGGGCGCAAGGTTCCAAGCCTTTCTCGTACCCTTCGGATGATGGAAGGTTATGGGCTGGTTGAACTGAAGCGGGTCGGGGCGTCTGTGGTGCCATCTGCCATGGCCACGCGCTTTCTCATAGAGCTCGACTAGCACCACGTTGTATCGCCGCATCGCGGAGTTCTGTCGTTATTGCCTCGTTGACGTGTCAGCCCACTACGCTGGCAATCACGACCCATGTCGCATATTCCTCTATCGCTGAGGGCCCTTGCGCCATCGGCGTCTGGGGCGGCTTAACAGCGTGGGAGAATGCCGAAAGCGTCTTGCATCAAGCGTTGAATGCAACTTGTCTGATTGGCGTTGCGCAGCCACAGAGGTACAGATGACGGGCCATCGAAAAAGGATGGCCGGGCCTCGAAGACCCGTGCGCTTGTTTGATTACGCTTGCCAGCCGGCGTCACCCCGCGTGACGCCGGCTGGCAATCCGTCTGCCGGCTATGGCGGGCGGAGCGTGGAGGCCCTGTGCCTGCCGGCTTCAACAAGCGCCCGGTTTTCGAGCCACGTCTCCGCCCGCCACCTTTGTGTGGCGGCTATCGTCTGTCCTGCACGGAGCCCAGCCATGACTGCACCGGAATTTCCTCGCCCTCATCCCTATCGCGCAGCTGGCGATGCGTCATCAGAACAAGCATCTGCGATCGATCCCAGAGCTTTCATCGCCACCCTGACGCGGATTGGAAAAGGTACAGCCGCCGATGGCCAACCCTGGCCGGAGCGTCACCAGATGCCTGGCCGTCGCATGGCACTGGCCGACGCGGACTGCGCACTGGCGGGCCTGCGCATCGCGCTGGAAATGCTGCTGGCGGCCGAGCGCGTCCGCCAGAACGGCCCGGACGACGAATACGTGGGCGACCGGGTGATGGAGGGTTTGATGATGGCGTGCCTGGCGCTGACCGCGCAGGTGACCGCGCGGATGCGGCCGGAGGAATAACGCAGGAGAATCTTCCGGCGTTACCACCGGTCATTCGCAGGAATCGCCTTCTTCCTTCAGCATCGCCTCGTCCACCGGCCGCTCGCGCTCGATGAGGGCACGCTGCTCTGCGTCCGGCTCACCCAGCCACCGCACGTTGCAGCGGGCGGTAAGGCGGCCGACCATCTTCGAGTGCGTCGGCGAGTACAGCATCGCCAGCGCGGTGGTCGAGCACTGGTGCGCCTGACAGGCGGTATAGAGCCACCACGGCTCGCCCTGCAGCACCATCAGTTCGCCAGGCCCACTGGGACCGCTCAGCAGGCGTTCGCGCAGGGAGGGGATGTTCTTGTCGGGCGATTCGGCCGCCGCAGTGTTCTTCATCAGAGCATTGAACGCGGCCAGCACCTTCGGGTCCTTGCGGCCGCAGTCGTCCACGGTGTTGCCGCCGACCAGGGTGAAGAAATAGGTGGCCAGCGGATTGTCCTTGCAGGTGAGCTCCGCGCCGGGCGTCTCACCTTCCGGCTCACCTTCGTTGTCCCACACCGAAGGGTCCACGCCGTCTTCGATGGAAGGCACGTTCTCGACCACCGTGGCCGTGGCGGCTGGGGCTTGCGTCGGCGCAGCAGTAGTTGCGGTTGCGGCTGCGGTGCCTGCTTCCGGTGCCGGTGCCTGCGTGCACGCGGCCAGCAACGCGACCAGCCCTGCCATTCCCATCACTCGAGACGTCATTCCCTGTCCTGTGTCCGTTCGCCCAGCCGGCGACCGCGTGATTCTACCCGCCGGCCAAGATGGATACTCTGGCAGCCACGCCTTCCATCACCGCCAGGATGCAGACGCATGCGCCGTTCGACACTTGCCTTGGTACTTCTCAGTGGCCTGCTGCTGGCCGGGCCTGCCATTGCGCGAGAGTCCGCTGCGCCCTCGCCCCTCTCTCGCCTAGCCGATGTGGCCCTGCCCGCCGCGCTGGATCGCGTGCTGCGCGATTACGAACAGGCGTGGCGCACCGGTGATGCGAAGGCATTGGCGGGATTGTTCGCCGAGGACGGCTTCATCCTGCAGAGCAACCAGCCACCCGTTCGTGGGCGCGCGGCGATCGAGGCGGCGTATGCCGGCCAGGGAAGCAGCCCGTTGCGGCTGCGTGCGCTGGCCTATGCCGCTGAGGAAACCACCGGTTACATCATTGGTGCCTATACCTACGGCAGCAACGTGGGTGATACCGGGAAGTTCACGCTGACACTGAAGCGCGTGGCCGGTGGGCCGTGGCTGATTTTCTCGGACATGGACAACACCAACGCACCGCCGCGGCCGCGGTGATGGGCGTTACGGGTTCCACAGTAGATCCACGCCATGCGTGGATGGGTTTCGCGCACGCACAAAAAAAAACCCGGCGCTGGGCCGGGTTTTTTCGATTCACTTGAACAGCGTATCCGGATACTCCGGCTTCTGTTCGCGTGCCAACAGCGCACGCAATCCTTCTTCCGGGGTCTGCTCGCCATGCAGCACGGCGCGCACACGGTCGGAGATCGGCAGGTCGATGCCATGACGGCGCGCCTGTCGCATCACTTCGTCGGCGGTCTGCACCGACTCGACCACCTGGCCGATTTCGCGGATGGCATCCTGCAGCGTCTGCCCGCGGCCCAGGGCCAGGCCCAGGCGGCGGTTGCGCGACAGGTCGCCGGTGCAGGTCAGCACCAGGTCGCCCAGGCCAGCAAGGCCCATCAGCGTTTCCGGCTTGGCGCCGATCGCTGCCGCCAGGCGCAGCATCTCGTTGAGGCCACGGGTGATCAGGCCGGCACGGGCGTTCAGGCCCAGCTGCATGCCATCGGCCACGCCGGTGGCCACGGCCAGCACGTTCTTCATCGCACCGCCCAGTTCGGCACCGACCATGTCGTCGCCGGTGTAGGCGCGGAACGCCGGGCCGTGCATCGCCTCGGCCACCGTCTGCGCGAACTCGGGCACGTCGCCGTGCACGGTGATCGCGGTCGGCAGGCCCAGGGTGACTTCCTTGGCGAACGACGGCCCGGTGACAACGGCCAGCGGCACGTCCTCGCCCAGCACTTCGCGCGCTACTTCATGCAGGAAGCGGCCAGAGCCGGGCTCGAAGCCCTTGGTGGCCCAGGCCACACCGGCACCGGCCGGACGCAGCGGTGCCAGCGCGCGCACGGTTTCACCGAATGCATGCGACGGGGTCACCACCAGGATCCAGGCGGCACCTTCCACCGCCGACGCAAGGTCGGTGGTGGCGCGCAGCGATTCCGGCAACGGAATGCCCGGCAGGTAACGCGGATTCTCGTGGCGCTGGTCGATGGCCTCAACCACGGCAGCATCGCGCCCCCACAGCACGGTCTGGCGACCGTGGCGGGCGAGCAGCGCCGCCAGCGCGGTTCCCCAGGAACCGGCGCCGAGTACGGCAACCTTGTCAGCGGTAGTGCTCATCCGTGACGTCGCGGCCGGGATCAGGCGTTGCCGGCCGGCTCGGAGTCAGCCAGCGACGGTGCGTCGCCCTGCTCCTGGCGCTGGCGCAGGGTTTCTGCGTACAGGCCTTCGAAGTTGATCGGCTGCAGGAAGAACGGCGGGAAGCCGCCGGCCTGGATCAGGTCGCTGACCAGCTGGCGCACGTACGGGAACAGGATGTTCGGGCACTGGGTGCCGAGCAGCACGTCGATCGACTGCGGGTCCAGGCCGACCAGGCCGAACACGCCAGCCTGCTTCACTTCGGCCACGTACGCGGTGCGCTCGCCGGCCTGGCAGGTCAGGGTCACGGCCAGCACGACTTCAAAGGCATTCTCGCCCAGACGCTGGACCTGCTGGTTCAGGTTGAGCTGCAGTTCCGGCTGCACCTGGTCGTTGAAGATCGACGGGGCATTCGGCGACTCGAAGGAAACGTCCTTGACGTAGATCTTCTCGACGGTGAACGCGGGGCCGGTGGCGGCATCGACCGGCGCGACAGCGCCGTTGGTGGTCTCTTCGGACATTTCCAGTAACTCCAGTGAATGCAATGAAAACGATGGTCGAATTACTGCGATGGGGGC
>LNAP01003150.1_pt1 | contig 15859 bp, 23 predicted proteins | sample 602601 | NCBI WGS metagenome assembly LNAP01 (sample SAMN02440304, study PRJNA202911) | soil metagenome | biome: Subtropical and temperate rainforests or woodlands; isolation source: soil samples (1 kg each in a 20% v/v slurry with milli Q water) were... ...
CTGGAAAAGGCCTGGGGGAAATCCTGGCAGGGCATCCTGGCGCGACTGACCCCCTATAACTTGGCTTGGACACAGCTCGACGCCGTAACCATCCGGTCATTCGCGGGTATACCCATTCCCTTCAAAAGCTCCCCCTTAGCCATGTCCATTCGCTTCGACACCAGACCGACCACGCTTGACGAATTGGACGCAGAAGATCTGCCACAAGAGTACGTGATTGATCCCATCTACCCGCTGGGAGTGCCGGGGGAATTCGCCGGTGCCCATGGCATCGGCAAGAGCATCAATGGGGCCGAGCAAAGCTGTTGCGTCGCCACCGGGCGCGACTGGCAGGGGTTGAAAACGATGCAAGGCAAGGCGGTATTCGCCTCTTGGGAAGACCCGCGCCCGCAGATCATACGCCGGGTGAAAACCTGGCTGCGTAACATCAAAGACCCAATGGAATGCGCCAACGCCAAGCGGTTGATCGCCGAAAACCTTGTGGTACTCGGTTGCGATGAAATCGACCTGATGCTCACCACAAAGTCGATGGGCATTTGCAGCGCGCAGGATGAGGTCATCGAGCTGATCGCCAAGCGTTGCCAAGGCGCGATCTTGGTAATGCTGGAAACGGCCGCCCTGATGCATGGCGGCGATGAGCTTAATGAAGACCTGGCACAGCTCGCCAAGGCGGTGAAGCTGATCACGAATGCTACCGGCGCAGCGGTCGTGACGGTTCGTCATGTATCGAAGGACGCGGCGCGGAACAGGACTGTGGATGCCTATGTCGGCCGTGGTGGCGGTTCGTTTACCGGTGCTATGCGTACGATGGTCGTGCTGGTCGATGTGGAGTTGGACGTCGTCCACAAAAAGGGTATCGGTTTAGGTGACGCCGCCGTGGCTTTGGGTAGGCCTGTTCTCGCCTACCACCATGTCAAGGCGAACTACGGCGAAAAAATGAAAGAGCCGATCTACCTGGCGGTCATGCCGGACGGCCATATGGAACGCATAGCCGGGCCAAACGAAAGACGAGCGCAGAGCGACATGCTGCTGGAGTGGTTGCGCGACAACATGGACGACGATGGGCTGGCCTTCACCACCATTAGGAACGCCCGCAAAAACTACGGCAACCCACAACAGGGAATGGTTCGGGTGCTGCTTGAATGCTTGAAAAATGAAGGGCACGTCAAGTGCAGGAGAACTCCAGGGCGCGGGCGTACTGGTGAGGTGGAAAAATGGGAACTGGTGAAATTGGTTAAACCATCTTAACCAATTTCACAGGCTCTAGAACGCGGGTTCTAGGGGAATTGGTTAAATTGGTTTTTTGGGTTTAACCAATTCGGCAGTAAGGGGAGTGAGTGTGCGCGCTATTGGTTAGCGCACTCGCTTACCTAGGGTTTAACCAATTAACCAATAGCTCTGAAAGGCCCGTCCTAGAGCTTGTGGAATTGGTTAAGGGGGTAAGCGGTGTTTGCAGTGTCTTTTGACCGAAACCGCTCTAGCACGAGGGTTTGAATTGGTTAAACGCTTTAACCAATTCACTATGGTAGGAGATAACGAAATGCGAGCAAAACTGTTGGTGCATGGCTCCTTAGCCCGCTGCATCAGTTCGCCTCAAGAAATTGAAAGGTTGCTCTCGATGGGCTGGCTGCTGGCAATACCGAAGCCCCGGACGCCGATGGCTGCCAAGATGCGTTCGCTGCGCGCTCGTCGCAGGGCCGAAGGCTGGCTGTCTTTGTTGCTTTGGTTGCCACCGGATCAAGTGGCAAATGTGAAAGCTGCGCTACGCCCCAACGAAAGTTACGCCGATCTGCTGACCCGTCTGGTGCAAGAACAGAGTTTGATTCGAAAGAAACCCCAAGTGGACAAACACAATTAGAAAAACTGCGGAATGGCCCTAGGCACTGCGGAAAACGTCGATGGCGGATCAGTGAGCAGCCAAACTGAAGGCATAACGGCCTGTAGATTCAGGACCTTGCAAAAAGTTGCTTTGTGATTTACCACGGATTCCTACCACGGTCTGTTGAGTTTCAGGGGTAAAAATCGACCGTTTTAACGGCTGCCCGTTTGGGGGCTTGAAGAGGTGAATGTATGAGAATTGCACCTTTAGGACGCACGCTACTGGATTCACTGTTCGAGCATCGAGATTCCCCATGGCAGCCAAGGGGTACGAGAGTCCATAATGGAATAAGGCAGCGCGTGAAAAGCGAGATTAAGTTATGAACGAGCATGACGAGCTTCGCCGCCTTGTAACCCTGGCTGCCGCTGGCGATCTGGCCGCATTGGATGCCGCCGTCGAACTGGCTGGGCGTCTGGCGATAATGCAGGAACTCGCCACGGCGCCTTCTGGTATCCGGGAACGGGCCTTGGCAGCCGATGCGGCACTGTGGAAGGCACATCGCGCTAAAAAGAACCGGTCAAAGGCAACCGCAGCGTCAAACAAAGCTCGCGGCGCACAGCATCAGGCCGCTATCGATGCAGTCTTGGCAAACATGGCGCTGCATGACAAGCCAGGGCGTGACCTGACCGGGATCGCGCTTAACAGCCTCAAGGCATATAAGCGCCAACTTAAAAAGAAGACTGGTCTTCGCAAAGTGCCGTGCCAGACGGCTGTAAGGCGCAGAATTAAAAGGAATACCAGTACTGGAACTCCGCATTAATAGCGACAGTCGCCTTCATAACTTCAACTAACGGGGGATAATCCGAGGTACATACTACGGAGTATCACGCTATGTCTGACGTATCGACCGAACTCAAGCCGAAACTCGCCAATCCATTACAGCGGTCTGCATTGAAGTTGCGCGAATCCTGCAACAACGATTGGCGTATCGTCGCGGCAAGAGGCGTTACCCGCGAGCGTCTGTTAGACCCGAGTTACTACGGGGTAGTGGGCGACTTGCTGCTCGCGTATGACAAGCTGCGCGTTATCGCCGAGGATCGTAGTTACTACGCCGAGCTGTTAGTGACCGACTGTGGCAGAGGTTACGCCACTGTAACCGAACTGCTTTTTACACCATTGGAAGCCTTGTTGGTTTGCCAAGACAGCCTTCCAAGTAACCATGAAATCATCCATCTAGGAGCCGATGATTTGTATGCGGTGAAGCGAACAAGTGATGGGTGCTTGCTCGGTAAGGGGTTTGTCAGCAGACAGGCAGCGGTGGACTTCTTACTTGACCATGCGACGTTACGATAATGGACGAAGAAAAGATCTACGCCCATGTGCAAGCAGTCGCCAGACAATTTAATGCCTGGCGTGGGACACTGCCTGCCTTAATCGTATTCATCAGATATTCCATGAAGGCCGACGCACCACCGGCTGATCGTCTGGATCACTTCCTGCGCAAGGAATCGACACAACGAGCGCTTATCGATTACGAAGTCGGCCTGTGGCGTGCAACCGATAAAACTTATCGGTTGGTGTCACTTGCTGTAACTTCTGACCCGGCAGTAGCACAGCGCCGCCTGAACTATCGGCCATTGAGCACCGGCCAGTGTCGGTGGTGTCACATCGATGAACGAAGCCTCGCATCCTTGGAACTAAAACCCGAACTTGATATCCATCGCAACCTTGTAATGGCGAGCTATCTCCACCCGGTCTGCATGCATTCCTGGCTATTATGCCGCGCCCTCGTTGAGAGGGAGTTGTCATGAATGACGATGAACTGCTGAACGCTATCAAAGATAATTTCGACGACCTTCAGTGCGAACAAACCATCGGTGAACTGTTCTTTGCACTCGGCATGGACGGTTCCAGTTTTAGGGCGGAAATCGAAGTAGCGCGAACACTGCGTAGTGTAGGTTTCCGGCAAAGGCTAAGAGCGTCTGGTATCGATTTTAATTTTTACCGGAATGGCAAACTGGAGTTTGTCGAGGTGACCCATGTCGAATGAAATTGAGATCCGCAACCCCGGTGAACTGGCCCCCTACAGCCCATCGCAACCGCTTGCACCTGCGCCCGAGGAGTGGGGTACTACCGAACTCAGCGAATACACGCAGCACCCTGGTGGTGGCGGGCAAACGATCTTCGGCCAGCCCCTCCCACCCGGTATCACCGCCGCGCAGGCGACGGAGGCTTACAAGCAGCTTGGCGCCGTTTTCGTTAGTGATTTTATGCGTCTTGGTCATGGCGTCACAAATTCGCAAAAAGCTGTTTCATGGTTCTTGAACGCGTTATCCAATCCGCCTGCAAAACAACGCAAACTCCATAACTATAACTTATTCGAACATACGGACGATCCCATTTTTCAGGCCTTTGCGAACTATGCAGCGGCCAATAACTTCTCCGCAAAGTTCGTTGCTGATGCCTGTTGGTGGGTGACAGAAGCCTCGAAGCGATTAACCGAACTCGACACAAAAAAAGTTGGAACGCATGCACAAGGAAGTGCACCCCAAACTTCTGGTGGTCGCCCTGATGATTTAGACACGGCCACCTACAATGCACTGTATGACCACAATGAAAAAATGAAGCCGTACACGGAGGGCATCTTACGCGAGAAGTGGGGGCATGCGTATGAGGCCAACCGGCGTACAACGGATGCGTATTTCCAATCATTAAGCGATGTGGAGAAACGTCACTTCGACCAGTTCTTAGACAACGGCCTTCACGCCTTGAACGACCCTACTGTAATTTTCAAGCTCCATGGGCAAGCCATCGGGATTAATAACATCCCCCGTGGTGGCGCAGAACTGGCGAATGAAATAAACATGATGCACCACGTCATGAAAAATAACCGCAGGCAATGGCTGGCGGATGAGCGCATGCAGAGTCGTTATCGCGAACTGATCCGTATTAGGGATGGGGGTTAACATGCACATAAAGAAATTACGAAAAGTCGATGCCAAAATGGCAAAAGAAAAGCGCCGATTGGAAAAGCGCAACAAGCGAGGTAAATGAAAATGGCATACTCATCATCAAATTCTGTTAGAAAAATATTGGATTTTGGTTTCGCTTCTGGTGGTAGTTTGTGGACATACAGTAGCACCCATATCCACTCAGATATTGAGGCCGCAGGCTTTTTTACCGGCTGCGGGGTCAGCTCTCCTGGAAATAATTCGGTCGGCATGCGGATCGGGGATTTATTGGTTGCTTGTTGCGTTGCAACTTCTGGCACTTCAGCATTGACATGGCACCGTGTAACTGCAATTAGTTCGTCCACCGGTTGGGGCGGCCCCTTAAATGCCAGTGTTTCAGCCGCGAGTTCATAATCATGACCAGTCCACGGCTTCAGATACTTGAAAGGCAGATGGCCCGTAGGCAAACCCCGGAACCAGCCCCGGCGCCTGCTGCGTCTAGTTTAGGCGAGGCGTTTGACGCCCTTCTTCAACAAAGGATTGACGAAGCGCTGGCCGTGGAACGAGAACGGCACTCCGCGCAAATTCAGCGGTTAATGGACCAGATCCAAAACCAGCCGCAACGACTGCCACCCTCCAAAGGTAAAGAACCCATGGAGTTTACCAGGGTGATTTGCCGCGATCACTTTAATAGGATTTTGCTTACGGAAACCACCATCGAGGGACGCGACGACAGAATTATCATGGAAGTTACCAAGCGCGATGAACTCGGGTCGATTGTCAGTTCTAGAGCGTTTCACTTAGCCGCTGGGGAAGTTTACAAACCCGGTAAATCGCGACTGCCCGACCCCCGGCATTACCAAGATGCTGAACCGAGGTAAACATGGCCATGCTCTGGTTCACCCCATTCAGTGATCAATACAGCGAAGCCGCCGCGTTGGCGCAAGCGTTGACCGATTGGATCGCTCATCAGCCGCAGCAGACACCGAAGGCTTTGAAAGTGGAAATCACCGAGTTCGAGGATGGTTCGCTAAGCGTGATCACCACGGCGCCGCTGCTGGAGCTGGTGAAATGACCGCCAGAATCGGCGGGCCAAAAACTGGCGGACGCGTTAAAGGCTCGTTGGATAAAACTGCGCGCCAACTTGTCACGTCTGAAATGGCGCATGACATCTTAAGCGTTTATAAAAAATTGGGTGGTGCTAAATTTTTACTGTCATGGGCGGAAGAAAATAAAACGGAATTTGTGCGCCAAGCTTTGTCTCGTTTAATGCCAGCCGCCGCGAAAGATGACGCCGACTTTGTGCAAAATAACCAATTTAACTTCGATAATCTTGGCACCGTTGAAGCCGCGAGGCGCGTTGCGTTTGCACTCGCCCTTGGTGTGAATGCACAGCAGGAGCTGGAGCCCGCCATTGAAGCCGAGATCGTGCCTGACGGGATCACACCACAGCAGGCCTGTGACTGGCGCGAGCCTGTCGGTCAAGTACCATCGCCCGAGCCTGTGGAAGATCCGGCAAAAGCCGAGTGGGCAGCGTCTTTACCACTCACGCCCGAAGCACGCCAGGACCAGAAGCTGATCCGTGAAACGCAGACCGCAAATATCCAGAATTATGCAGGCAGCGGGTCGGAACAAGGCCTTGGCCCAGTCCAACGCCAATCCGTTGAGCGCGACCCGCGAGCCGCGCAGCGGGATAGGATGGCGCGCCGGCGAAAGGATCTGTTGTAAACCAAGGTGAACATTATGAACGAGAGACAGGTAACCGCTTTGGGCGCCCTTGTGCGCATCGTATCGCTGATGCTGAGCAGCCCCAGCTCAGACATCGGGCTGGGACGCAGGATGAATTTACTTCTGCCGTTGGGCTTTTTTGACAGCGAAGGTCCAGAGATGAATGAAGGCGAGATCGACACCGCTAGTCTTGCAGTAGTCGGCGAATTCCTGCGGGTGGATCTTCACCTCATTGAGGATCTCGCCATGCGTTCGGTATCGCTCGTTTTCCTTCGTAGTGCGTTCGAGCCACCCGTCATAGGTTTTGGGAAAGTCAGGGTCATGGCCGATGAGAGCGGCGAAGGCATCATATTCATCAGGTGAGATGATTACGGCAATGCGCGACTTTGGCATTGTGATCTCCTCGAGTGCCCTCGTCAGCGTCGAACGGCAGTTCCAACTGGACCGGCACCGTCTCGTCTGACAATTCGTTGATTTGCATGGTCTGTAAATCGAGGCATGAATGGGCGAATGCTAACAGGTCTGCTTGGTCGATGATGACGATGGTGTGCATGGTGCAGTCTCCTTAGCGAGCACTTGGCCAATGCGCCCTCGCAAGAAGTGAAATCGGCGCACCTTTGATTGTAGTCGCCATCGCCCTGTTGCGCCGTGGGGAGTCAGGATCGGTGACCGGAAGAAAGCGGTCCGTAGCTGACATCCCTGACTTCGGTTACTCACCGGACGCTGCTGAACGAGAGTAACCTGACGAGCCTTCAGGCACCCCGAAGGTGCTCTATGACCTATGACTGCTACCCTACGGAGCCTAGAGATTTGATACTAATTCAGTTCTAGCTATTGGGGTCGTGAGCGGGGGCAGCTATGATGCACGGAAAAATTTTTCGACTTCGAGTTTCAATTTTAATAATTAAGGAAGAACACTAATATGCCTGATTACCTGGAACAACTAGATAAGGAACGTCGAAAGGTTGATTTCGATACGTTCGACATTTCAGTTAAAGAACTCGCCTCCATGGCCGAGCAGGGAATCATAAACATTGCCCCTGCATATCAAAGGCAATTCAGATGGCCGATCTCGAATCAGTCAAAGTTTATTGAGTCGGTGTTCTTAGGCATCCCCGTCCCCAGCTTATTCATGGCAGCAAACAAAGATGGATCCTGGGAGCTCATTGATGGGGTGCAACGACTGAGTAGTCTTATTCACTTCTCGGGAACTGAAGCCCAGCTAAATAAGTTTAACTTCCCCAAACCCCTCAAACTTGACGGAATGGAGGTGCTAACTGAGTTCAATGGTCTGAGCTTTGATGACCTCCCCGCAACGATTCGCTTAAAATTTTCATTGCGACCACTAAAGGTTACGACGTTAAGCGACAAGAGCGATTTGAAGGTAAGGTTCGATTTGTTTGAGAGACTGAATACTGGCGGCATAAAACTAACTGACCAAGAAATTAGGGCATGTGTTTTCAGGGGGCAGTTTAATGACTTTCTCACGGAAATGTCAGAAAATGAGGATTTCTTGTCAGTTGTAAACTTATCGTCACGCAAGGAAAATGACGGCACATACAGTGAGTTCGTTTTGCGATTTTTTGCGTATTTACATAATCGCGAGAATTTTGACCATAGCGTCGTCGGCTTCCTTAACGATTTCATGTCAGAGGCCTCTCAACATTTCAACTACAAAAAGAACAGAAAGCTTTTTGAGAAAACATTCTCAACTTTAAGAGCTGAGCTACCGCAAGGCATAAAGAGAGGCAATAGGAATTTAACTCCAGTCAATCTATATGAGGCGGTTACTGTTGGTGCAGCTCAAGCTATTGACGAAGGTTTTGATATCTCGAACAAAAAAGTTGCAAAGTGGATGAATGACGCTGGACTCACCGCGTTGACATCAGAGGCAAGCAACTCTCGAGCAAGAGTCCTCAGCCGCGTTAATTACTGCTATCGTCGGTTTTCCGGAAATGTATGAGGCGTCTCGCAACGGATCTTCTGATAGATTGGCACAGGCTTCAGCGTTACTACACCTGATTAGGATCTCGGATGCGGGAATGGATTCAGCTGAGTCGGCAAAAGTACAGAAAGGAATCTTTTTTGTGCTTTTGTATGCTGCTTTAGAATTCACGGTTACGTCCGTCGTTTCGGAGTTTCTGGCAGCTATCAAAAAAGAAGAAAAAAGAAATAGCGATTTCAAAATGTATTATTTAGGGGTTACGCTGCACTCAGAGTTCAAATCTCTAATGTCGGCCGGAGATAAAACTGTCTGGCAGAAAAAAGCATCTCTTATAGATAAACTCTACTCAGACACCCCAGCAATCATAGATGAATCCGTATTCCCCACCAATGGATCTAACATTGCTTACGACCAACTAGAATATCTTTGGAAAGTATTTCATTTGCCAGGGAGCATATTGCCAGTTGGAGTTGAAATTTATCATCTAACCGAGTTGCGCGATCATCGTAACTCCATAGCTCACGGCAGGGAAGTCTGTTCCAGCATTGGAAGAAGATTCACAAGTGACGCTCTCGTAGAGAGATTAGGTCTGATTGAGCTTTTGTGTGGTCACATCTTAAGTGCGTTCGAAGAGGTTTTTAAGGAGAAATTATATCTTAGATGATGAGACCAATTTGTAAGCCTAAACTGAATCGTAGAAAGCGCCTTGCTAAACAGACACAAGAATATTGGCCAAGTAGCTAGGTTACGCGGAGTGCCGTAATGGTTGAGCAACCGAGCGGAGTAGAATCAGATCTGTTGACCTGGATTTAACGCTCGATCATGAGTGCACTCTTCTGGCCGGACTGGCAACCAGCACTAGCGGAATCTGATCCTTGACAGGTAACGAGGTCGACCGTGGTAAAAAACGTGGTAACTATTCTAATGAATACTTCGCTTGACTAGTTTTTACTTGGGCTAAAGGCAATATTTCGAATCCCATCGCCTCCGCCATCTTTATACGACAAAGCCCTGATTATTCAGGGCTTTGTCGTTTCTGTGAATTAGTAAAATCACCCGACCCATACTTTGGCCCATACCCTGGATTTGGCATGGCTTTGCGACTAACGGTCAATTTTCCAGCGACATCCACCACTAGGTCTGCAAAACACGCCTTTACCTTCGAGAGCTTGCTCAATGGCTATAGGCCTATTCGCCAGCAACGGCGATTTCAATGCGCCTTAGAGAAGTCGCAGCCAACCTAAAGCCATCCTCAATTACTCCCGCTTGAAGCCATTTGCGTTTGCGCTGGGCTAGCGGCGAGTGCAGCCCAGCATTATCGATTAACGCTTTGACGGCGCGGAATTCGGCAAGAAACAGTTCTTGCTGCTTCACTCTGGTTAGCTGACGCGACAGGTACGGTTGCGGTCGCGGTAATCACTAGACTGCCATACAATCCCCGTCCGAATTGATGCAAGCCCCTGTAATCAATGAAGCCGCATCTCGGGCCAAAAATGACACGACGCGCGCGATCTCAATAGGCTGTCCTAAACGATGCTGGCGCTGCTTTTAGGTTGCGGAGCTCACATGCTACCCCCCTCTAATCCCGCAGGGCAACATGCCGATGACGGAGCAGGAGTACCAAGAAGCCAAGCTGTTGCTGCACAAGGAGCAGACGCTATCGCCTGGCGAGCACCTGAGGCGACGAAGTGAAATTCTTGAGCACTAGTCAGGCGTGACGATAACTTACAGGACGTATCCATCGGTAATTCGGCGCAATTTCAAGCCGAGGTCTTAGTCAGGGATCTGGAAGTCCAGACTGAAAAACTGCTTGAGCAAGCATCGATTCTCAGAGGTGCGTGACAGCCAGATATAGCTGACCAAATTGTGGTGCAGCGTGAAATATTGCTCGGCGCTATTACTGAGTTTCGGAGCATAAAAACCTTTGAGTCCCGGCATGCCCCTAAACAAACCAAATCAAGAGCCGCACCGCACCCCGAGAGCAGCCGCCTTCAAGCTGCAGCATGCTGATACTCTGGCGCTGATGATGCTGATCAGTAGATCTCTATGCGGGAGAGGATCGGATTGCGACACTGCGGATGAGGTGAAGGTGGGCGTTATCACCAGGGTGCAGGTTGAATGATCTGGCGCGTAGGTGAGATGCGGACGAGGACTTATCGAGATGGCGCACTCACTTCAATACCATATAGGTGAATCTGTTCGCGTCATTGAGGCCGAAATAGTTAGGCTGCTCGACGTAGTGGATGCTCTTAAAGCAGCAGGGAATGACGAGCTGGCGTCGGTCGTCTTGACTCAGGCGCACTAGCTTCTTGAGGTTATTGCAGTACCGAGAGTTGCCACTGCGGAACGAAGTGGCTGGATCGGATGACTGCTTATGCTGAGGGCGGAAAAACGGAAAATTGGTGCCGACGCCGAATTGACCTAGTGCCGACGCAACACCGACCCAACTCCAATCGGCAGAAATCCAGCACCGGAAATGGTTCGCGTAGAATCAGACTGGGTCAGTGGCATCTCGGTAACTGGGTCAATTCAGCGTCGGCGCCAATACTGTGTACTCCTTTAGCTCCGTCGTCAGGCCGCCCGGCTTGCTCTTGAACACGCGGTTGACGAGTAATGGCCTGCATCAGGTTGTGCCCCAATTCCTGGCAATCTGAATAGCCTACGTCAGCCATTGATGGCCACTCCGTGGCCGCTATGGAGATCGTGACCTGTACAGCCAGCGCAGGGAGATCGAGTTAGGATTTAGGGAAATGAAGCAAACCCTGCTGAACAGCATTGTATCGATGTGTTGACCGATCAATATTTAGTCATAGCCCGCAGCCATTGAATCTGATCTACCCGGCTTCACACTGCCTGGCCCAAAGCGGAACTACGCCGATACTGCCGCTCGAGGCTTGGGGGGATAACGCCCGAATTTCAGACATCGTTACCGATCAGGGCAATCCCTTCCCGCCCATCTTGTTTAACTCCATACATAGCTTGGTCCGCCGCTTTAAGCAAAATATCAAGATTCTGGCCATGGATCGGGCATAGCGAAACTCCGATACTACAGGAGACGGATAGCTCTCCTGAAGTTGTCACGATGGGCTTCCCGATAATATCCAGCATCCTCTCGCCCACGATTTCAGCATCCGCTGGATTAGCAAGATCCGTCATCAGAACGACAAACTCATCGCCTCCGTAGCGCGCCACGGTATCACACGAACGAGTGACCTGAAGCATGCGATCGGCCACAGCTCGGAGAACCTGGTCGCCTACCTCGTGGCCGTACTTGTCGTTTATTTCCTTGAAATGATCCAGGTCGACCACCATCACAGCAAACGAAACCCCATTTCTTTTCCAGCGCGAGAATGCATGATCGAAGCGATCGGCAAAAAGGTAGCGGTTGGGCAATTGGGTAAGCAGGTCATGGGTTGCAAGATAGGCCCAACGCTCGTTCTCACGCTCCGCCATTTTAATCGCCTTGAAATGTCGAATCAGGAGGATCGGCGTGACAACGACGGCCACTGCTAGAACCGCCAGGATCATAAGCGCTTCCTCAGTGAGGAGATCCGCTAGACGCAACTGACGCTCAAACAACAAGGTCATGGGTTGCGACGCATTCCTGATCTCGATACGGTCCTTCAGACGCGGCAAGAGCAGGCGGTCCAAGATCCCCGCCGGCTCAGTTTCCGTTGAAAATACATAACTGTCGGCGCTGGCAGGGGTGTTGAGGAGGACACTGATGCCAATCAAGGGATCTGCATTCGCATGATTCACGGCTTCCAGTAACGAATCCGTCTTGATCAACAACAACGCTACCATGGTGCTGCCAAAAAAACTGCGCTTGGGGCTCTCTCGTGCCTCTTCCGGTCGACTGACTGACTGCATCAGAATGTAGGCGTTCCCACCTTCATACATTGAGAAAACCGGCGATGCGACAGGCTTTAGATTATTGAGGGTCCGGGCCAACGCGTATGACAGATAGCCGACGGTTTCCAGTTTGACGCCGTATATCGCATGGGCTTGCGTGAGTACCGGATACATGAACAGCACAGGCCAAGTCTTGCCTAGAGATACCTGGCGCGGGGAAGGTTGCTGGGTAAGGCTCGGGAAATCCTTGAACTCAACGTCAGGTCGCCACTTGCGGCGCAGCAGCGCTTCAAAGACCGCCTGCTCAGACATGGGTACCCCCCGTGCTACCTCAAGCATGTAAATATTAGGGTATGCGACCAAAACGCCTGCAGCATAGCGGGCCGCAGCATCCGCGTCGCTCTGGTCGACGGCTTGGAGAAATGCTGAGAAGCCTGCCAAGACAGCCTCATTGGTATCCAGCTGATTGCGCACGACGCTGGAAATATTCTGCACGCATTCCGAGAAACGCGTTTCCCAGCGGTGAGTCTCGAACTTCAACAGCAGCTGTGCTGAGAAACCAATCAAGCCGATGGCCAGGATGATTAATCCCACGAGAGAATACATGCGTTTGGTCAGCATCATGCTCATGTTCCAACGCGAAAATGGTGCATCGTCCCTTAACCACCTTCTATCAGCTCTACTGAACTGAGACCTGGATGGCTCGGATGTTGGTCATTCATTGGGAATATCAGCCTCACCGAAAAATTTAGTCGGCGAACTTATGCTTCTGCTCGGAAGCGCACAAGCTAGCAGAGTGCCATGACAGTATCTACCTAAGGGTTGAGCAAATTGCCCAGCCCCTCGCCATACAGCACGTCACGATTCGATTCAAAAAAATCTCTGTCCTACATCACTGCCATGACATCCACTATTGGCGCCAGCGCCGAATTGACCCACTTGCCGACGCAAGACTGACCTAACTCCAATCGGCAGAAATCGGCACAGAAAATGGTTTGCGAGGCATCAGACTGGGTCAATGGCATCTCGCTAACTGGGGCAATTCAGCTTCGGCGCCAACACTCTGAACGCTAACGCTTGGTAAGCATGACTGGTAGAAAGGCGCACCGCTAAAAATAGCGATATGGCTCAGAGAAAGTCTAGAGGGTATTCGATGAAGGCTCGAACTTCGTTCAGGTCAGGGCCGACAGCGCGGTCTGCCCGGTAGATCGAGTTTCGCAATTTGAACGACAAATCCTTCAATGTGCCTTCCTGTACCACGTATTTGACCTGGTTGAAAAACTCCCGCTCCGTTGCGTCATGCTCACCCCCGGCATCGATGTTGCTGCCGCGTACATACGCTGTCTTGTACGTAAGCCCCGGCACGCCGAACTCCGCGAAGTCCAGCTCGTAACTCAGTTGCCACGACTGCTCCTCTTTCAGGTTGAAGTCAGAGTAGTAAGAGTTGGCGACATAAATGGCGCTACCACCATCGCCATAGTCATAGGCATAGCCGGCATCGCCGCTGTTACGCTGATGGGCAATGATAAACGCATGCGCGCCGACGCTGTATTTAGCCGCCAGACTCCAGATAGTGTTGGTGTCATTGACGCCATCGCCACCAAAATCCAACGCTGCTTGCGAGCCATTGTCATAGTCAGTGCGGTAAATGTTGAAGTCGAGGTTCAGCGCCTGGGAATCGGAAAACGGCACTGTATAGTTAACGTTGCCATAGTACTTCTTGTAGGTGTCCTTTACGTCAGAATGATACGCCGCGACGCTTAAGGCGTCGGTCACTCTGTAGGTGCCACCAATCACATCAATACTTTTGAGATGATTCGGATCCCGTGCCGGATCGCCCATTGGGCTATCTGCGGTGAACCGTCCGGCATTCAACTCCAGCCCTTCGATTTCCTTGCTTGTGACAAGCGTGCCGGTAAATGCTTCGGGCAACAGACGCGAGTCGTCGTAGGCGAGCACCGGCATGGAAGGGAACTGGTTGCCGTAGCTCAATACGGTATTGGAGAAACGCAGCTTGAGTGTCGCCCCTGCCTCCGAAAGGTCATCGACAGGGCGACCATCGCTGTCGGCATCGAAGAAGGCCGTGTAGTTGCGCCCGCGACCGCTATCGAGCTTGACACCGAGCAAGCCATAAACATCCAGGCCGACACCGACCGGACCTTGGGTGAATCCGGACTGGAACGTGCCGATAAAGCCCTGGCCCCATACCCTGGCGTCATTGGTGTGGTTCTTATAGTCGCGATTGAAGTAGGCGTTACGCAGCAGCAACTTCAGGTCACTGTCTTCAAGGAAACCCTTGGCGTTGGATTGATCGCTGGCGAACGCGCTGGGTGCGCCTGCCGAGATCAACGTGCACGCGATCGCGACATGCTTAGCTTTAAACATCAGATACTCCCAATAGCATTTTCTTGATTTTGGTGTTGGCAGCAGACTGCAACAGGCGTTGATAGCCACGAATAAAAGCGGTTTTTGGCGAGGTAATTTTTTGCTTAATGGCGTCTACCGTTGCAGCAGAGCGATAAATACTATGGGAAGCGGCTCAGGGATAACTTCTATTTTTGATTCCAATTATCAATGAAATCAATAATCTAGGAGTTCGAAATGCGGGTAATCTAGCGGGGATGAATACACAAGGTGCGGCTTTCGCAGCAAGTGCAGGCGGTATCTCCACTTCATCACTCCTTTGACACAATTTTTTGGCCCGCCCACGCGCGGGCCTTTTTTATGTGAGCCCGACATGGTCTGTTCCGCGCAATCACAATCAGCTTGGCTGTGCTAGCCTCGTTGGTGATTTTTGAAGTGAAGCTGTTAGTGCCGACGCCGAATTGACCCAAGTGCCGACGCGACACCGACCCAACTCCAATCGGCAAAAATCCCGCGCCGGAAATGGTTCGCGAGGAATCAGACTAGGTCAGTGGCATCTCGGTAACTGGGTCAATTCTGCGCCGGCGCCAACACCAAAACCTCGGGCGCTATCTCAATGGCGTCAGGTCATTCCCTTGAACCGGTTCGCGCAAATCGTCGAGCTACAGCCGCAGGGTGGCGAGCAACGCATCGCGGCCATAGCGTTCGGCCAAAGGCTGACACGCCGGGTCGCGTAGCAAGCTGTCGATGGAGGGCACTCGCATGGCAGGGCTGGCGGATCTGGCAGACATCAGGCGCTCCGGCAAAGGTGGACCGCCTCAGTGTAGACGTTCGCGTCAGTCGCCTCCGGGGGCCAGCAGCAGATTGGGCGCCGGACGCTGAAAGCCCTCCTGCTCCAGGCGCATGTCGAGCATCAGGCTGCTCAGGTCAGCGGACAGCGCTTCACCTCCGGCGTCGCACTCCAGGTAGATCTGTTTGAGGTAACCCTGGCAGCCGGGGCAGGTTTCGGCGCGCAACGGGGCTTTGTCGGCAGCGTGACGGTCGCTGTCGAAGCTGACGTATTGCAGACCCTTGCTTTGCTCGCAAAACACACACTTGACCCGCACCACATGCCAGGCGCACAGCGAGCACACCAGATAGCGCAGACCGTTGTATTTGCCTCGATGGCGAATCACCCCGGCCATGGCAGGTGATCATCAG
>LNAP01005672.1_pt1 | contig 15856 bp, 18 predicted proteins | sample 602601 | NCBI WGS metagenome assembly LNAP01 (sample SAMN02440304, study PRJNA202911) | soil metagenome | biome: Subtropical and temperate rainforests or woodlands; isolation source: soil samples (1 kg each in a 20% v/v slurry with milli Q water) were... ...
AAGTATGGTCAAGTGCAATGCAAACGCCTGGTCACACCCAATGCAAACGACTGGTCAGTGCCAATGCAATCAGGTGGTCAGGTAGGGTGCAATTTCCCAGTACATCTCAATGTGTGTGGAGCGAAACTCATTTCTTGTGCTGAAAGTACCGTCCTTGACACGTTTTCTACTGCCCCGTACCTAGCCTTGATAACTCGCAGCCAGCGGCGACTGTCGTCCATAACGACCGATGTCGCGCTAAAATCGACTTGATCAGCAATCCTTTACCCGGGCGCTCAATGACCTAGCATTTAACGCAGCAGGCCATTCAAGCTGGGATTCAGAGTATCAATTGGTTGGTCCAACTGGAGGTTTTTGAAGAACCTGCTCAGTTGCAATGGTGCGGCACAGAGGCTTGTTCGACTCATCTGTCAGGGCAACCAGGCGGGGGGCTTTCTCCCCATCCAAGACACTCCACAGGCATCCGCGGCGATCCTGCAAGATTGCCCCTTTACCAATGGGTAGGGAAATGAGTTCAAGCCGATCTAACATCGCGGCCTCAGGTAAGGGCTCACGTGTCGGCGCCTGTGAAACCGGTGTCTGTTCGGCAAATGCAAACACCGGCAACAGCGTAAGAAGCACAATTGGTAAAATTTTCATTTTGCTGTCCTATTAGGCAATCGAGCACCAAGCCCAGTCGTTTTGCGTTTCGCCCTTCATCTTGAGTTGTACCAGCATCGTCTTGGTCGAGGTTACCCAAGCCAACGCTTCTTCTCGCAGGCGCAGCTTTGTCGCGCTTGGCCGCCAGTAAATCTCGTCAATACCCAGCACAATCTTGGTGGCCACAGAAGCGACAAAGTCTTCCGGGAAATGCGTCGGGCTCTGGGATGCCGCCACGAGCATCACACCAAACTTTCGCGCCTCTTTTGCGATGGTATTGATGGGGTTGTCTGGATCATCGTCGGCGTAGATATGCGCCTCGTCCAGGATGATCACGTCCTGAATATAGTCCTGAGGGCCCCGCTCCACCGCAGCCATGAATAACTCCTCGAGCTTGAAGAGGACGAACAGCTTTCGCTCCTCCATGGACAGCGCATGGATGTTGTAACGCCATATGGGGTTGCTCATCTCGAACGGCGGTGGCGATGGCTTGAAAATCCCGATCGCGTCGAGATTTTGCAGGCGGTCGACCACAGACTTGAGCACGTCAGTGCTGTCGTACTTCATTAGGGAGTTCAGCTCACGGCCCGTGGTAATGGATTCCACGTAGGTGGCAAATGCGTCAATTGCCTTCTTCTTCGCCTTATCCAGATCGAGCTTGCCGGCCTCATCCTCAAAGTTCGCCTCACCTTTGCGAAGGGCTTGAATCGCCTTTTTGCGGTAGGACTGCGCCGATCGGTTGGCTAGTTCTAGATAGGTGACAGCATCTGCCCCCGATCCCAGGAAAGACTGCTGCAGGATGTTCTGGGCCATCCGTAGGGCGTCTTTGATCGACGGGTTTGTTCTGGACATGAGCTTCGGAGGCCAGCGGGTCACAGCCCCCTCATATTGGTCCTGATTGATGTACCAGGAGTAGAGAGGTCCACCACTCCAACGGGCGCCCAAGGCCTTTGCCTCGTCCTTTTCCGCCTTTGGCACATCAAGGAACAACCGCTCCTCATGACCATCGCTCATCAGCACCGCGGTCTCGTCCTGGACATACCAGGTCGAAGGATCATCTTGTTTGAACCCGTACTGGGCATAGACGTCGGTCAGGATATTTCGCAAGCAGGCTTCCTGCTTGGGACCCATCGTGCGCATGGTCCGATTCATGGTGGCCATGAAGGACTGTATGCGCTTTCTGACGCCGCCAAAATGCGGATCAGGGTTCACCTTCAGCGGATTCAGCCCCCAACACGTCTGCTCTGAGAAGCGGACCTCCGATGCACCAGGAATCTCCAGGTCACCATGCACATCAAAAAGGTGAACGCGCGGAATCTGATGCCCGGCGGTTCTCAGCGCCTGGGAAATCATTTTTCGAAGCGTGAAGGTTTTACCCGAGCCGGACATGCCCACGATCAGGGTATGACCGTTCACAAGCTTTGAACTGTCCCAGATCACAGGGACAGTCTTGCCTTTCTTCAATTCCTGGGCGTCGAGGCCGAATCGAATCTGCATCTACGAATTGCCTTATCCACTCTTTGCCTAGCGACGCCAGGCCATTGATGGGAGCAACTGTAAACACCCGGCCGAGCCGAAGGGGGCAGGTTTGTACCCGATCAGGGGGCAAACAGATGGTTGCGAGACACGGATGAGCCGGCGTGCCTAGCTCCCCACCTAAACCACACGAAAGAATCTTTCTCGCGACTCAAGCGGCCGTGACAAGACGCAGACCTCGCTGCATATGAGCCAAGCGCACCTGAGATTGCGCCAGCGGCTCACCCGACGCCGATGAAAGCCTGACCGCATCAACCAGACCCGCGCCGGAATGTCATCAGATGCCTTCATAAGTGCAGCTGCACAGGCGCGCATGAGATCAGCGAGGGCCGCCTCGGAAAGCTCGCAATCTCTGCCGAGAAAGGCCCCCTCTACAGCGTCAGCGTCAACGCAGAGCAGATCGGCTACGCGCGCAAGCCATGAGGAGTGGACTGCCATGGCCGCAAAAGGATGCACATACAGGTGGCCGTCGCTGATTCGATGAAGAACCTGGCAATCGGCATCATCCAAGGCTTCTACGAAAAGCCCTTGAAGCTCGCCAGTAGATACCGTCATCACCTCCATGGACAGCGAGGCGGCCAAAGCCGAAATGTGATGGGCTAGGTTCAAAAATGGCGTCATCGTTAAAGCTCCTTAAAGGTTTGAGTTCACGATACGACGTAACCCCAAACTGCAACCTCGGATAACGACCTGCGGAGAAAATTGTGGCGCTCCGCAGTGGGATGGCAGCAGTGTTGTGAGCAACTACCAGCAGCACCAACTGCTCACTCAGGGATTTCCTGACTGGCATCGATGAGTGCAGCTGCGAGCAGGGAAACCTGCTGCCTATTTAGGACAGCCAACTCACCCTCCGTTCCCATTTGCAGGTGCACCGCTTTATCGACCACATCGACCTTAACAACTGTCGTGGTTGCTGCCTCATGCTCACCAGTCGCCTCTACTGCCACGGGACCGCTCAACCGTCGACGCGAACGAACAATCGCCTCTTCTGCACCAAGAGCGGTCGGCATAAGGAGGTATTGCTTGGTAGCTTCGGGGAGCGATCCAAAGGCGAGCTCATTGACGCCGAAACGCTGCCGCATTTGCCACCCTTTCACATGCGCCCGGTGCTCGATGAAAGTTTCATCAGTGGCCATACCTGGTAACCCGACCAGATCCCTCACCGGTAACCAGAGCCCTTTTGTGAGATCAAGCCGGTAGACCACTTGGGGTTCGCGGTGCTCGGGCCCCTTAGCCCGAGTCTTGCCCTTTGGAATCGGCCGCCCCAAGGCATCATAACGTTCAGGCCAAATCTGCTCAGGCCTGACCCCTAAGCATCTGGCAACCAGATGCTGCAGGTTATCCAGTCTAGAGGAGCCCAATGTATCCAGAGCAGAGCGCCTGATACCGAGGTGCGAGGTAAGGCTGATCAAAACGAAACCTCGGTTGCGCAACGCGGCCTTAACCCACGCCAACCGACCAGGCTCTTCACTTGGCAGACTTTCCAAATTGATTGGGTTAGCCGAATGATTCTCCATGAGATCGGTGAAGAGCTGTCGCGCAGGTACCGCCACCGGGAGGCCAAAAAGTTCGGGCAACGTGGCCTCAATTCTCGCTTGGAGCTCATCGCTCCAGACGACATCGTAACGCTCAGGGAAAAGCGTTCCCTCCGATACCCCGAGCGCATTGGCGATTTCGGTTTGCGCCGCTGGATAGTTACGATTCCCAGCCGAAGCGATGCCGGTCACACCTGAGGACTTGGAAAGTGAAGAAAGGGAAATACCTTTCGACAACAGCGCTACCTTGATTGCATGCCATCGAATAGCCAGTGGGAAATCAGGGTATTTTTCTTTAGTTGTCATACCAAACACCTCGCGTCTTTGGTACGACCCTCTCATGGACTTCTTAATGTGCAAGACCGGGCTCCACTACGGTGAAATTGCCCTCCATTGCCCTCCATTGCTTTCCCTGCTGGTGGCTCGGCATTACATTTTATGATTAACAACAGGCTCCGCTGCAAGAAATCTTTTGCCCCTCATATTTCTCTTTGTTTAGGGAATCTCAAGTAACACTAAATGATTACCAGTCTACTTCAGGAATAATCGCACGATGCCCTGCCCATTAACCTTACCCCTGCTGCGCCATCAAGGAGTAAATTTACGATCAGCAATCGTGCATCCAGAACTTTATTGACAGCGCCGTGGCACAACCATGGCAAAGTGCAATTAACAATCAGACTGTGGCCAGCATTACTATGATGACTGGCATACTTTGAGATATTGCATCGAATGATGCGGCCATCGTGGCACCTTGCAACCACCCTGCAAACCGCAGGCTAAAGGAACCAGCGGAATACCGAGTGATAAGCATGCCTTATATAGTCGGCTCGGCTTCTTACATCCAAGGACTACTTCCGTTACTCAAGCCGAGGAAAGGCATCTTGGCCACTAGTTGTAGAAAACCATGCCAGAGATGAACAATAAATCATGTAGATTACTTTTTACGTTAGCCCCCCACGACTCAACATTAACCTTTATCTCTTCTCTTGCGCCAACATGTCAGCCCAATCAATGCGCATATAACGGAAAGCATTCCAACCACGATGCCATACACTAACTTCCCCTGCACCATCGAGGTTAAAGAGTCTACTCCAGCGATGGCCGACATTACATACAATACAGCTGGCGACGGAAGCTTTCGGTAATAGTCAGTATATTTTTTATTGTTCGCCCTAGCTTCCACAAGAACTTTACGCGCCGGCCCAATAAGTTCTCGCAAGTTTTCCAGACTGCGTTGATCATCCGCCAAAACATTGCTCGGTAGATGGTAAAGAGCGTCCGATATTGACTCGACGAGAGCTGGATCACTGCCGGCGGCACCGCGAATTCTAGCCAGCCCTTCGTGCATCAGGTGAGCAGCTTCTGCACGGAGAAACGTACGTTCCTCGCCATTACTGAAAGCATTGTCAAATACCGGGCGGTGGTAGATTTCGACCGTTCCATCCTCCCCCCATTTTCGGAGGCACTGCAGGACCTGCATTTCGTTCGCCCCAGGCAGGCGAACAAAATACCCACTCTTCCGAGCTGACGAACTCATGTCTTCAATTAAAGATTGATTGCTTCGGCTTCCGTCAAGCACTGCACTTAAGCAATTTTGGTCAATTACAACGGCAATAATGCCAGCTTCATTGAGATCATTGAAAAGCGATCGAATTGACACGGCTTTGCTCCAGGGGACTTTCGCAAAGAATCACAGATCGACGCTTTATCTATGACAGCTATTCGCCCCTGCAATCGGGCTAAACACGTTCTGATATTCCGGCAAGCGCTCTTTACGTAAGAGATCCAAAAGCCGGACTTGCATAATTCGCAAGCGCGAGAGGATGGAGTCTGAATTCTCTCAGGTACAACGCTATGTCAGTCTCAGATACTCCATGGAAGTACGCCTTCCATTCCGGCATGTCCTCTTCAGCTGACCTGCGAGCCGCAACTGATCTCGGCTTGCCCGTTGGCGTGGTCGCCACATTACTCACCACTCGCCAGATTTTCCTTACCCTGCCAAAACACTTAAACACCGGCGGCAAACTGTTCGTGGATTCTGGTGCGTTTAGCGCTTTCCAGAAGCGCACCAACATGGACTGGGAGAAGGTTTTTCAAACCTATGAGACGCTTATTAATCAGACTGCTCAGCCTGGGAATCTTTCTATTGTTGCACCCGATGTAATTGGCGATCAGGCATCCACGCTTGAGCTATGGGCTGAGCATGCCCAACGTGTGAAGAGCTGGGTTGAGGCGGGAGCTCGGGTCATTGTTCCATTACAGGTAGGCCGCCTTAGCGCCGGGGATCTACTTGAGGAAGCGTTCAAGCTCTTTGGCACCCGCAAGCTCAGCGCGGGGGTACCTTCTAACCTGGCAGCGATGTCCGCGAACGACGCCGCCACGATCAGGCATGTCGATTTCCACATCTTGGGGCGGGTCGTGCTCACCCTGGAGCTGGCCGAAAAGGTACTCGCGATCCTTAAATCAAATCCGGATGCGGAACTGACTGCCGACGCGAACTGGCTCCGTGCAAGAACCTCGCGCATTTCTAGCCTCGCTCGCGCTCTCCCCCGGTCCACTCTGCCCTTTGACTGCCGCCGCTCGAGAGCGATTAAGGAGTTGCTGGCAGCGGATGGGTACCACCTCAAAGCCCCTCAGACCGATCCTGCTCCTCGAGTGCGATTTGCCTGTTGAGGCACCTCCCGATTTGATTTTAAACACCTCAAAAACAAACCGGCGCTTGGCGCCGGCTTTACTCGTTTTCGGATCTACATTCGTCGCAAACGCTATTTCACGCAGCTGGTAGGCCGTCGGCTGTAGTCCGCCCAAGCGGCAGACCACCCGTCCTGATGGTTCGCATGGACTGTGGCTATCTCAATGCACTTCGTGCTGCCCAACTTTGACAGGTACGCCGAGGAAACCGACTGCGGTACCACACTGTCCTGGTCCCCAACCAAATGGCGCTGAGGAATTGTCCTGAGCTTGTCGGCATAGTTCACAGGGTCAAGCGACCCACTCAACTGTGTCAGCCCCTGAAGCTGCGTCCAAGCCGTGACGGCTATATTGCCAGCAAGCGTTTGCACGGAAACTACGTCATCCCTTTGACCAGCCAAGAGCAGGGCTACTGCCCCCCCACCTGAATATCCCACAAGCTCGATTCGCGTCACCGGGTACCGCAATTTTATGGCATCCAGTGCAGACGACATGGCCGCAATAACCTGGAGGCTGAAACGCTGGTCAGTCCACGTCTTGGGATTGCAATGTTCGTTCGTGACAAACTGGCAGGGTCTGGCCAGATACACTGCTCCGCCAGGATCGTTAGCAGCAAGATTTGCTACAAGGTTTTCATGGGGCGTTGGATCGGTGCTGGGTTGCCTTGCCGTCGCCCAGGCGTGGCCATCGCCTTCGATGTACACCCTCAACACCTCGCTTTTAACCGTCTTGGGCAGTACCGCCTGAACGGGGTAGATCCCTCCGGTATAGCGCTCAGTCATTCGGCCGGCAGCATGGGCATCGCCTACAAGGCGAGCGGTGTAATTAACACACCCGGCGCTCAAGGCCGCGCCAACCATTACGAGGCTGATCTGTGCATACAGTCGGAGTTCAGCGAAGGGCATCGGGGTTTCTCAATTTCCAGAGATTCGGAGCTCCATAATAACTGATGGTTTTGGAATGCAAGCTTGGGCACGCATGCCGAAAGTTACCCCATAATCAGGTACACATTCCCACGGTGGGAACGGAGATATCGCTACAATTCAATGAGTTGGTAATTTTGTACATCCAGTGCCCCTCGCCTTCTGAGCGTTGCTTGAATTGCCTCCTCGCTCGGCTTTCTCATCCAAAATGTCGCGGCTTCGGCACCACCGAATTCCAAAAGAATGACAGCCTCAACTCGATGGGTCATTCCGGCGTTCTTGTAGAGACGGTCAAATCGTTGCACCCGTGCGGTCGACGAGCTCAGGCCCAGACGCGGATTGCCTTCACCCTGCGGCACCATTTTGCAATTCTCGTTAAACGGCTTGCTTTGAAACTCATCAGAAGAGTCTTCTGACCGAAGGCAATTGCGGAGGGTTTGGGAGGTCCAGCGTTGCGCGCGATCGAACACCGCCCTTATAGGGTGAACTGACAAACCACTCTCGAAAATTGAAACCCCGAATGTCTGTCCGGAGCCCGAATCCGTTTTGGCTGGGCTTAAATTACTGAGGTCTGGCATGGCAGCATCCTGCTTGGCGATGTGTTCCATTCTGATGACCCAGCTGGTCATTGATCCGTCAATTTGCCCCAAAAGCCGGGGCATTCATGAACAACATTTTTCCTTGAAGAAAGCAGGTCCTTCCATGGCCAACACTGCTACTCGATCCGTGCTGGTGCATTCTCCTTGGCCAGCAGTGCCGCTATGACTATCAGGTAAATTCCAGTCCCTAGAAGCACAACAATGGCCGAGGTAACTGCCAGAAGGTGCAGGCTGATCAGAGAATTCATATGGCCGGCCATCGCATACGCGCCAAGGGAAATCGCGGAGGCCAGAACCACCATCAACAGCATTTTTAGGACAGTCAGGATTTTCGTGCCGGCGAGACTGTGAGCCAGGTATAGGCCGCACATGATTACCAAAGCGGCAACCAGGTACTCAAAGAAACCTGCTGCCATATACGTCACGCCATCGAGGCCCGACCTGATTGCAAACAGCTGTATCAGGATGTAGAACGCGGAACAGATGATGATCGGTTTTATGTACTTCATGGGACGGACCCTCGACTCGCCTTTGACAGGTGAAAGGGTCACGTATATGGGTGGAAAAAAGGCGTGTATTCGCCCCTAAGCGAGGGCGCAAATGCGATGCTGAGATGGGAGATTTACTTAAAGTTCTGGCTTCAAAGCTCGCTGCAAGACTGTGATTTCTTGACCAAAATGCCTTCGCAACACAGTGGTGTATTTGATCAATATCCATTGGTGCAGGCACCGGCGCTTAATCGGCGCAATCGCTTTTTGATTTCCGGGGTGGCTGGGAACCACACGCCAATCGAGCACCGGAAAAATCAATCCAGAAAGAGCCGGCGACCAGAAGCAGGAGCCGGTTCTGGTAGCGTTACAGGCGCTGAGGGCGTTGGCTGTGCCGTAGGCTCCAAAACCAGTGGCGGGGGCGTAACCACCCTTGCTGCCGGAAGCTGGGATGCCTGCTCGTCCCTCAACCGGGAAAAGGTGTCACTGCTTTCAGACAGGGTTGGAGCCCTGCGTTCGCCCGGGTTGAACACCATCATTATGAGGATGTACAGAAAGACAATCCCAAACCCAACACCAAAAAACCAACCAAGGGTGGATTTGGCGAGCTCGTCCGCATCGGTGGGGTTACGGGTGGCAATTGAACTGAGATCCGTGAAGGATGACACCCGTCCACCAGTAGCCTGGTAAGAGAACTTGATCTGCAACCTGTTCTGGTCGCCGTTCTGGGTGATATCGAGAACCTTGGCAGTATCTCCCGCCATTTTGTGGATCGCGTCCTGAGCGGTCATGGACTCACCAGTGACCATGCCACCCAGGAGCCCATTGAGGCCACCATCGGGCACTCGGCATCGTATCTCCCCGCCAATTGAACGAAATCGCCCCGGGCAGACCTCGAGCTCACTTCCTGCCTTATGATTCCACTGATCCCAACGTAGATTCAGCGTCTTGACCGTCGTAATCTCGTGCTTGTCTAGCTGAGTCGAAGACGAGCCCTCCTCTGCAGACGCTGTACCAGTAATGCCCCCAATGAAATCGCCAGCAGAGCAACCGCAATTCGCACGAAACAATCAATCAACACTTCTCATCACTCCCACCAAACTGAACAGGGCTACCAAGTTTTCCTTGCCTGTAAATGAACTCCTTCTCGAAGAGAATCGCGGCCGAACGACTCTCGAAAGGGCCGTGCGATTCGTTGTCAATCTTGACGTTCCAATGACAGCGCCAGAGCCTGGTCCACGCCGCGGCTTTTGACTCATCACTTACGAGCGCGCGAAGCATCAGGAAGCAACCGCGTTGAAAGCGGCCAGTAGGGAGGACGCGTGAGACACGCTTCTTGTCGAAACGCGTTACCGTAAGACCCGCAAAGTTGACCTCATCGGCAAAACCGGTAACGGTTCCATTGCGTATGACAATTCGCCTTTTATGAGACATAAACGCTCTTCTCCGCCCCGTCACTCATCGGCGCCATCATCCAAAAACAGACGTCTACCAACTGAAGGCCTCACAGCTTCTTCAGTTGGTCGGGCCACTATGACTCGCCCTGGAGAAACCAACTCGGCTGGCTTAATGGGAGCTACGTCCGTAACAACGACAGACCTCTGAGGCACTTCGGCTTCCCAGGTCGCACTCGGAGAGTCGAATATTCCGATCGAACCGCACAGTCCTAACGCAAGGGCAAGCAACAAAAGAATTCCCCAGCCCGTTGCTATCCAGCCAATGAGTAGCACTACTGCAGCGATGACGAAGATTTGTTTTGCGCTGTTCATCCAAAAAACTCCAATGCCCATTCAGCTATGAATCCGATTTCATCGAGCCCATAACCCCAGGAGGTTCCCCAACGAGCCAGCCACACGTCGATGCACTAGATCTGTTTGGTAACGATCAGGGGTTTATCGGGTGATTAGCCGGAGACGTACTCTGTCTGAGCGTTTTCGCTCTGAAAGTCGTATTCCGGTTTCTTCTTGACCTCCTGCAGTTCGAGTCCTTCGGGGCGCAGACGCTGCTCCAGTGTTTCGCAGGTTTTGCCGTGGAAACCCTGGAAGTCGCCATTGATACGGCCGCCCTTAATCGTGATAACGACTTTCTTCACCACACAACCTCCTCGGCAACCACCTCAAGCGTGCCATCAGCCTGGGTCATCACCGTCACGTTATAGTTTTCAGCTTTGAGTTGTTTCTCGTAGTGGTACGCCAGGTAGCGATCGACGATCTTGTTGCTGGTCTGGGCAGTCCAGGTCCCATAGGACCCGTAGTCTTCCTGGTACTGACTGAATACACCGCCCTCAAGACGAAACCCGATGCGGCGCTGATTGTCGTTGGGGTCCACCAGAACCAGGGAGTAGCGCTCATCTGTGTAGCCAACACCCACTCGATACAGCTTTTCGTTCTCACGAATTTCCCCAAGCCCGGACAGAGCTTTTACCAGTACATCCAGGTCCGTATAGGACACCGATACCTTTCCTTTAACGATATGACTCATTGGCATTTTCTCCTTGTTAGTCGACGTTGAGCTGCCGCCCAATCGCCGAACCGGGGACTTGGTCGTAGGTGTTGGCGGGGTAGAAACCTTGGTCACCCAGGCGCCGAATGCTGTCGATATCGGCCTTGCGCGTTACGCTTGTTGGCGTGATATCACCCAATGCCTCCAGCAAAATATCCTGGCTCAGGGCAGTGCCTTTGGCATTGGCGACGTACAAGGCATCAACCACTGCTTGTTCAATTTCAGCCCCGGTATAGCCTTCACTCCCTTCGATCAACGCCGGCAGATTGAATTTGGCGGGGTCAGCCTTGGCCTTGTTAAGGTGAATGTGAAAGATCGAGGAGCGCTCCTCGATGCTCGGTAAGTCGATGAAAAAGCACCGGTCCCATCGCCCTGCTCGCATCAGCTCAGGAGGTAGTTGACTCACGCGATTGGCGGACGCCACGATGAAAATTTTGCCCTTTCGCTCCTGGAGCCAGTAGAGGAAGGTACCGAGGAGACGCTTCGAAACTTCATGCTCCCCTTCAGAGCTACCAAAGAATTTTTCGATCTCATCGATCAGCACGACAACCGGCGCGATCTGCTCTACGGTCTGCAGCGCCCGTGTAAATTTCGCCTCAGTCTCACCGAGGTATTTCGAGTAGAAGCGTCCCATATCCAGGCGGACCAATGTCGTGCCAAACACGCCCGCAGCTGCTTTGGCCATAAGCGTTTTACCGCCGCCAGGCACACCGGCCAAAAGCAGGCCTTTGACTGAAAGATTCTTTTCCCAACCAGCCTTACGGATGTTCAGAAATTCCTTGAGCGGGCCCAATCCACCTACCGTGTCGATGGCCACGGGCTCCAGTACATCGAGCCCCACATCACGGAGGATGTGATTTTTCTCCCGTCGGATTTCCCCAAGGTAGTCATGACCTTTAACCTTCAGATATGCCGAGTAGATGAACACGTTACGCATCTGGCTGTGAGACAGTCCCATTGCGTGGTTCGCGATAATCGCGCGTTCAGGCCCGCTGAAGATCGTAGGCGTCTTTTCTGCCCGGCCGACCAGGCTTTCGCTCGCAAACTGAACGTCGCGCTCAGCACTTAGGAGAACGTCAATCACCTCCTGTTGATCCATTGGCGGGAGATCGATGTGGTAAACAAACTCCTCAGATAGCGTATCTCGGCCGGCGATAACATAAGTCACCCCCAGCTCCTCGATTGTTGTTAAGGACGCTTTCAGACTTGGCAGGTTTTCAGGATTGGACTTACTGCGGTCAAAAAAGTACTGGTCAAAAATCACCGTACCTCGTCCGCCTTTTTCAGCCTTGGCGGCCAGGTTCTTAATGTAGTCGGGCGAAGGCACTTGCTTGAAGGGCATGCTTTCAAACGTCTTTTTGCGCTCCTTCGCTGCAGCCTCGACGACTTGAATAGCCCGGCTCATTTCAAATGTGTTGATGGCCACCACGGGGAAAGCCAGCATTAGCGGGATGCTGATGCGGTCGTTGTTGGTGTCAGGTACAGACATCAATCTCATCTCCTGATGAAAAATCTATGGATTCAGTGTTTCACGAGGCCACGGCCAACTGGGGCTTCATCTGAGCCGGAAATTGGGGCAAACCACGCTTGCACTGGGTGGGTTCGCTCCCACCAGGAGATGAGCCCGGGAAGGCTTTACGAGCGTGCCACCCATTACGAAATGCATGCTTGTGATGGAAGATTCCTCGACTGGAGGCTCATCAGGAGTGGAGGTATTGAAGCAGGGCGCTGTCGCCCATCATGACGCCCGGCGGTATGCTAAAGCTGGGCCAGGCGAGCTTCTCCTCGCCAGACTCGCCGCGCAGTTTTATTGATCAACTGACCATGAAATCCAGGATTAGGGTCATTGGACGTGGAGAATTAATGCTGTCGCAGGCAGTTTACGTGTTGCGCGGCTTGCAGCCACGTTGAGAGTAATCGCAAAACTGTCGCAACCAATCGGATCACCACTTTGGGCCAGCCTCTAGAGAATAAAAACTGTCGCAGACATTGCCATGTCTATCCCACACAAGGGTCCTGGAACAGCAGCCCGTTCCTGACTCATCCACACCATAAAATGGTACGTTGACGCCAACTCGCTTCACATCTAGGTGACAGTGTTGCCTAGTTCCCCTCTCTGAAAATCAGGACGATTGCAGTCTATGAAATCTACGAAACTGGACGCCTACAGAGGGCCTCTGGATTGCGCCCAGGCAGCAGAAGGAATTAACGCAGCCAACGCTAATGCACGCCGCTTGGCGGCCGATGCCCAAACTTTACTGGACGCAGGAAGCTACGCCTCCGCGGTTTCCCTAGCCGCTCTGGCCATTGAGGAGTCGGGAAAAGTCTCCATCCTCAGAGCAATCGTGCTAGCGGAGGATGAGCAGTCGTTGAAACTTGAATGGAAGCGGTACCGCTCTCATACGAGCAAAAACTGTCACTGGATTTTTGCTGACCTAGTGGCGAAGGGCGCGAAGATCCGATCTATGACGATGCCTCGGACCATCCGCACATCTTGGATCAAGTCAAGCAGCTGGGCTTTTACACGGACTGCCTGGGGATACGGTCTCATTGGTCATTACCCGCAGAAGTCATCGACGTAGAACTGGCCACTGCACTGGTTCGCTCTGCCACGCTATTAAGTAAGCGTTCGCCGGTAACCGAGCGCGAAATGCAATTGTGGGTTGAGCACATGAAGCCTGTGTGGAACCGAGACGTGCAAGGAATGAAACAAGCCTTAGTGGACTGTTACACTGAGATGCAGATCGAAGGCTTCCAAGAAGAAGGTCCCAAGAGGATGGCAGACTTCGTCCTGGGCCCAACAGCGGATCGAAGGGACCGGGATTAGTTGTCCACTACAATGTAACGTTTGTCAGCGTTCGACCCATTATTGGAATTTGAAGTATTCCGGGTAGACAGTGTTCAGGTAGCCCTTGCACCTTCCAGTGATGAAGGCATGGGCCTCCTCCAAGGTCATGACCGCTACAGTGTTCTCCCTGTCGGTAAGTGGCTTAAGCCCATGGCGAGCATCGTAGCCAACGAGCGAGAAGTTGTTCGCGTTGTTGGTGAATCTCCCCCTGTCAGCCTTTGTTCCAGGGATCGTCATACCCTTGAGCTCAGCATGGGTTTCCATCGTCTCAAGCAGCTTGTAGTAGTTGGACCAGCTTGATTCGAGCCCGAGGTACTTCAGCATCATGTAGATGTCCTCATTTTCTGTCGCGAGGATCAGCAATCCAAGGCGTGCAGACATCTGCATTGCCTTGCTCATGTGCTCATCCCATTTGAACTGGTGCATTGTTGGCCGGCCCAGCAGCGAGATCACTCGCGCCTGCTCCCTGGTTCGAACTCGTTTCCCGTGGAAGTAGATCCCTCGAATGGTCTGCTTTCTCGACCTGAACGTGAACAGCTCGCTGGCGCCGTTGAAGATGCTCACGAGCTCATAGGCCAGCTGCCAAGCTGGCCGTTGAAGTAAAGCGAGTTAAAGCTGAAGTCATTGCTTGGGCAGTCGTTAACGTGATCCGTCCCACCCCAGATCCTGAAGTAGTCCGGTGATCCTCCGCACCTCGCCATACCGTAGAGGTCCTGGCCATTGCCTGTTAACTCGACTTCCCAGTCTTCCTGCTTGAACGGGGCTTCATGGCCAGCTTTAAAGTCAGCATAGGCATCAGTTGTTGCGTCCATTCCACTCAAATTGGACAGAGGTACGCCATCTGCTGCCGCTTCCTGGCCAGCCCGGAATCGCTTTTCAGCTGCGGCCGTTGCTTGGGCTAGCGTCATTAGCACACCATCACGAGCTACGACCTCTTCTTGACCATCGGCTACGAGGGAGGGGGTTTCGGTCATCGCGTCACCAGATCAAATCCGCGCATGCGCGGAAGTCCATGTTGAGAATTGAGGGTTGGGGTCCACTGGTCTGAAGCCCCGAGAGCCCGATCTTACTGGCTTTTTGATCATTGTGGTTTGGTAGTGGCCCCTGTAACAACCGGGCAGATGCTCTCGGTCGCCAGAGTGGCCATCCTATCGCCCGCATGCAGCGACTATCCTTGTAATTCGTGAACAGGTTGCTGTTCTACATACGAGCGCAATGATTCGTCGCTTTGTATACGCTGCACGCTGAAGGCCCCCGGCCGCCTCTGAGGGCGTTCGATCGTTAGAGGAGCCGCTGAGCAGGAGTCAAAGCCGAGGGATGGCTCCCTCGGCTGCTCCCGACAGTTTTAATTCTCCACGACAGTTTTAATCCTCTAAATCCATCATTGCGGTGTGATCCATCGGACTCTCGGAATTGTTACCCCATAGTCAGGTACAGGAGCTCAACCTGACCTCCAGGTCTTTCAATTCGGTATTTACAACCATAAAGCCAGTAATTTGGCCCTCAGATCTAATTATGGGGTAAAACGCAATCGAGGGGCCGCACTCGAAAAGGCATGCTGTTTCCAGAGAACTAGGGGCAGGAATCGGCCCTATAAACGCAGAACAAGGCCGGCTGGTTGAAATAAACCGGCTTGAAAATGTAGGACGGCGCGAACGGGTTAATTGTTCAGCGTCTCCTTAGTCGATGCTCTGCGCGAAGTGGTGCTGGAATGAGGCGCTGCCTGCAAAGAGGAAGCGGATGAGGCGATGTACCGGGACAAGCGCAATGGGAGGGATCAGATCACGATTGCCTGACAGTAGCTTGGCAGACTTGTGATTCCCCCACTTCCTTAGAGAGCCTGTTAACACTTCTACCCTCTAACTCTAAGGCCTCACAAAACTTGTTCGATTGTCCGACAAAACCGCTCTATCTCCTGCAATACAGGCGATACAGACTATGGCGCGGCGAGCATTTTATTGGTAATTTCGTCGGCGCCGACTACCAAGGATTTATAATAATGAAAAAAGTGCTTCTCAAGAACACCATCGGTTTCGCTGTGGCCGTGGCATCCACTCAACTCTTCGCCGCTGGATTCGCTCTTAACGAACAA
>LNAP01003152.1_pt1 | contig 15854 bp, 7 predicted proteins | sample 602601 | NCBI WGS metagenome assembly LNAP01 (sample SAMN02440304, study PRJNA202911) | soil metagenome | biome: Subtropical and temperate rainforests or woodlands; isolation source: soil samples (1 kg each in a 20% v/v slurry with milli Q water) were... ...
CGATCACGAACTGGCTTTGCCCACCTTTACCGCCCGGACAGCCGCTTCAACCGGCGCCAACCTGAATGCCTGCGTCCTGACCGGACTGGCCACTTTTGACGGTCCTTGGACCGGACTTCCCGGCAGCGGTATTGAAGAACTAGTCGCCACCTGCAAATCCAAAACCGAACTTAAGGAACACGTGTTGCGCGCCCATAAACAGGGCAGGCAGCTGGTGGGGTTCAATCACCCGATGTATCCGGACGGCGATCCTCGAGCCCGCTTCCTGATCGACTTTGCGCAATCATTACCCGCCCTTCCGGCATCCGCCCATGCACTGCTTGAAACGCTGGAAGAAGTCGCGCGAGACTACCAGATCGTGCCGGCATTTCCGGCTGGCCTGGCCGCACTTCAACTAGCGCTGGGGCTGCCGCCGGGCTGTGGCAGTACCTTATTCTTCCTGGGCCGAATCGCGGGGCTGGCCGCGCATGTGCAGGAACAGCGCATGGCGGCTTTTTTCATACGCCCCCGGGCCAGGTATATAGGCTGAATGGCGGCATTAAGGCTACGTCCTGCCATGGCTCAGGAATAGCCGGGAACAAAGTTCAACCCAACACAATTTTTTCCGGCCCGAAATAGGTGCTGTCGATCATATCGATCACCCCAGCATCCAGACGGCCCACCACAGCAGCCAGACTCAAGCGGGCCAATGCATATTCCAAGCGCGCTTGTGTCAGGTCAAGCTGCGAGCGATAGCTCTGCTCTTCCGCGTCCAAGACATCGAGAACGGTACGCGTCCCCATCTGGTAGCCCATCTGGATTGCTTTCAGCGCCTCGGCGCTGGATTTCACCGCCAGCACCAAGGCGTTGATGCGCTGTGCGCCGTTGACGACAGCCTGGAATTGCCGGGTTACTTCCACGGCCACGCGCTCTCGCGTGGCGGCCAGCTCTTGCACCGCGCGCTCGCGATTGTGCCGGGCTTGTTTCACCTGAGCGCTGACCAGCCCGCCCGAATAAATAGGCAGGGCCAGCTGAATGCCGATAGCCGTAGTCGTGCTCGATTGGTCGCGCGTCGCCAGTGTCTCGGCGTCGACCTTGCGGCGTGCCGCCACCAGGTCCAGGGTAGGCAAATGCCCTCCGAACGCACGATCAATTTCCTGATCGGAAACGCGCAGGCTTTGCTCGGCAGAACGAATCTCGGCATTATTTATCATGGCCATGGCCAGCCACTTTTCCTCTGTGGCGGGTACAAGAGGTTGCGGCGCGAAATCGCGCCTGAGCCCCGCAAGCTGTAACGGCGCCTGACCCAGCATTTCCTGCAACTCGCGCCGTGCCACGATAAGCGCATCCTCCGCCTTGATCAGATCGGCGCGAGCCAGATCGCGCCGAGACAAGGTTTCACGCACCTCGGGTATCGTTCCTTCACCGGCATCGAAACGGTGCTGCGAGGCTATTAACTGTTTTTCGTTGGCCTGCAGCTTGCCTTTGGCCAACACGACATTTTCATAGGACAACAGGGTCTGAAAATACCGATTGATCAAACTGATCGAACTGGAGTCGGCTTTGGTGTTGAAAACAGCCAGGCTGTAGTCGGCCCGGGCGTGGCCTTGCCGATACTCGGCAATCTTGCTCCAGTTGAATACCGTCTGAGTGGCCCTGACTTCGTTGATACGACTGGTGTAGTCCAGGTCGGTGCATTCCGGCCCACACGTACCCGGCCCTTCGAGCGTGCCGCGAATCTTATGACGGCCCAGAGAAGCATTAACCTGCGGCAGCAAACCCGCCCGACCTATTGCCCTATTGGCCTGGCCGGCTTCCCTTTCGCTGATGGCGGCATGGTAAGTGGGGTCGTTTTGCATCGCGGCCCGCCAGGCTTGCGACAACGTCAGGGCCTGCCCATAATCGTGCGGCGGACTCGTTGACGAGGCCGCGATGGCGCTCGCGAACCAAGCCGTCTGAAGCACAACGCCACATACCAGAGCCATGCGCATGCTATTGCTCCTTAAACGATTTGTCGAGCCGCTCCAGGAATGGCTTGAGCAAATAACTAAGCATGGTCCGTTCGCCGGTACGAATCAACACCGACGCGGGCATACCCGGACGGATGACATTTTCACCCAGCATCGGTACACCCTCAGGCGTCACTTCAATCTGGGCCAGGTAGTACGGCATCTTGGTTTCAGGATCGGTCAACCGGTCTGCCGACACGGTAAGTACTTTACCGGGAATGTTCGGCGTCCTTGCATGGTTGAAGGCCGGAAAAGTTATTTCCACATCCAGATCAGGTGCGATCTTATCGATCGCTTGCACGGGCACCTTTGCATAAATTAAAAAATCGTGCGCGTTGGGAACCAGTTCCATCAAAACGGTGTCCGGGCCGATCACCCCTCCGATGGTGTGCACATTCAGATCTTGCACGTAGCCGTGAATAGGTGCGCGAATCTCGGTCTCGCGAACGGTGTAGTCCAAGGACGCCAACCGGTCGCCCAAGGCGGCCGCTTCTTTTTGCACATCGGACAACTGGGATTGCACCTCTTTTTGATAATCCTGGCCGCGCTGCAATACACGAAGCTTCAACTCGGCGATCTGGTTGCGCGCACGCCCTACTTCGACCACGTCGCTGGACAAGGCCGCCCTTAAATGAGAGGCGTCTCGTTCCAGTTCCAACATGCGGTTGCGGGGCAAATAGCCTTCCCTGGCTAACTCGCGCACGCCTTTCAGCTCGCGGTTCATAAAACCCACTTGCGCCCGGCGGTTGGCGTGTACCTGTGCCAGGCCTTGAAGCTGGGCTTCCGCCCCTCGCTGGTTCTCGACCAAAATGGCAATTTCGCCATTCAACGCCTCGCGCCTAGCCTGAAACAAGCGGGCCTGGGCGCGAGCGGCCTCGATAAAGCGGGGGTCCTCGTTAAAACGCGCCATCATTTGCGGATCATGGACGATGGCCGAAGAGCCATCGCGCTCGGCCAGCAGCCGCGCCTCAATCGCCCTGGCGGTAATGTATTGCGAACTGACCACGCCTTGCTCAGCCAAGGCACGGGTTCGGTTCAAGCGCACCAGCACCTGGCCGGCGGTGACTTTATCGCCCTCACGAACCAGAATCTCTTCGGTTGTGCCGCCTTCCAGATGCTGTATGGTCTTGCGGTTGCCGGCCACATGCACCGTCGCATCGGCGGGAATGCCGGCATCGAGCGGAGCGAAAGCGGACCAGTAAACAAAGCCGCCAAAACCGATCAACAACACCGCCAACCCCCAGCGCAGCGGCGAATGGGAATTGGTATCCACCTCAAGCGTCGATTCGTCGAACTCGTTTGCCGTTTTTTTCGTCTGTCCGTTCATGATAGGCCTACCCATTTGCAACGATGTGGAGAGAGGCATTCGCCTTTGCCTGTGCGGTTGACGCAGCGGTCGCCGCCGCGCTAGCTGCAACCGCCTGCAACTGCTGCTGGCGCAGCGCGATGAGCACTTCCTCGCGAGGCCCCTGCAGAGCCACAGCGCCATCGCGCATGACCACCAGTTTATCGACCGCACTCAGGATACTCAGGCGGTGAGTGATCACAATGACGGTTGCCCCGCGACGCTTCAAATCGTTGACGGTCTGGACCAATGCCGCCTCGCCATGGTCGTCAAGATTCGAATTCGGCTCATCCAGCACCACGAGCGCAGGATCGCCGTAGATGGCGCGCGCCAGCGCCACGCGCTGCTTTTGTCCGCCCGACAACGACGCACCGTCGACACCGAGGCGCGTGTCATAACCTTTGGGAAGACGCAAAATCATGTCGTGCACGCCGGCACGCTGCGCCGCCAGGATAATGTCCGCGTCAACCTGCTCGCCAAAACGCGCGATGTTTTCGGCGACGGTCCCTTCGAACAGTTCGATATCCTGAGGCAAATACCCCAGATGCGGGCCCAGCTCGTCCTTGTTCCATTGAAAGACGTCGGCGCCATCCAGGCGTACATGGCCTCTGTTGGCCTGCCATACTCCCACCAGCAAGCGCGCCAGCGTGGATTTGCCCGAAGCGGACGGCCCGATTACACCAACCACTTCTCCTGCATTGACGCTGAAGCTCAGGCCTTTCAAGATGGCTTCTTGACTACCTGGAGCCCCCGCAAATACGTTCTCGAGTTCCAGGCGCCCCGCGGGCCGGGGCAGACTCAGGCTATCGCCCCGAGGCGGAGCCGCCTTCAGCATTTCATCGAGACGACCGTAAGCGGCGCGCGCAGCCAGAAACTGCTTCCAGGAACCAATGACCGCTTCAACAGGACCCAGGGCCTTGCCCATCAGGATGGAGCAGGCAATCATCATGCCGGCCGTAATGGTGCCGTCGATGACCAGCAAAGCGCCCGCGCCCAAACTAAGCGACTGCAGGGAAATGCGCACGAACCGTGTGAAGGAACTAATACGGGAGCTGCGGTCGGACGCCAATGTTTGCAGCGCCAACACGCGCCGATGCTGACCGAACCAGCGGGACTGCAAGCCCGACAGCATACCCATGGACTCGATGACTTCGGCGTTGCGTAAATGATTATTGGCGAACAGCCCCGCCGCGACCGAAGCCCGATTGGCTTCGGCCAGAGGCTTCCGCGTCAACGCATTGGTGATGTAGGCCAGCACGAACAGAATAAGGGAGCCGCCCAGGGTCAGGTAACCCAGCATCGGATGGACCATATACGTCACGGCAATATAAATCGGCGTCCAGGGGGCATCGAAGAACGCAAACAGCGCATTGCCTCCAAGGAATTGCCGCATATTGGCCAAGTCGTTCACGGCCTGCGACGGGCTGCCTCCGGCGCCCACCAGATTGCGTTTGAAGGCTGCGGCAAACACCCTCATATTGAGCATCATGTCGAATTGATTACCAACCCGGATCAGGACCGACGAGCGTGCAAATTCAAGCAAGCCCGACAATAAGAACAAACCCAGCACCAGCATGGTTAGCATCAGCAAGGTGGTCTCGTTGCCGCTGGCCAGCACTCGGTCGTATACCTGAAGCATATAGAGCGACGGCGTTAGCGCCAGCACATTGATGACGCAGCTAAAAGCAGCCAGGGAAATAAACGTCGTGCGAAAACGGCCGAGCGCTTCGCTTAATTCGGTACGTGGCGATGACTTCATCAATACCCCCCGCGATCACGCATCAAGGTGTAGTCGAACTGGCCGAAACTGATCGTGCCGCCTTTATTGAGAAACTCGATATCAAGGTCGCCTTCAGGCGCCAGTGGCAGCGCGCCCCGATTCGCCGTCCTGGAGCGCGCCAACTGATGCAATTTGGGCAGGTGCTGTACGGAAAGCAACTGGCAGTAGATCACAGGCAAGGCGCCAGCCATCCGGATCTCTTGGAATGCCTCGGCCGACAACTGCTTCAACGCGGCTTGATCGATTCGGAGCAAGCCTTCGATGACTTGCTCGCCTTCAGCGGTCTTACGCTTGAAAGGCCAGGGCTGAACGAGCTTGTGTTTTTGCAACACGCTACAAATACGCTGCGTCGCGTTTCGCTGGACCGCCACTTGAGTTAGGAAGTCGAGAACCTCGTTCAAAAAAGGGGCTTGCTCACCATGCTCATCGAAAAACAGCTCTCCGGTGGTGTCGGACAACAAGCCGCTGTCTTCGAGCACACACAATACCGGCTTACCCTCGTCCGTGGTCCCAAGCGCGAAAGGATAGCTTCGATACGCCGCCGGAATATAGTCGGCAAGCCAGCGGCCATCCTCAGCCACGAACAAATTCGTTCCCGGCTCAAGCCCCTGGATCGCCACAGGCGCAAGACCACCCTTGACCTCGATGAAGCCTATGGGCATGGCCACACACGCCCTGGACAGCTCCGGGACGATCAGGTGCGCCACCGCATTGGCGGCCGTATGCGCGTACGAGGTATACCGCTGCCACCGTTTGCCAGCATGGCGCTCTTTGGCAACAACATGAATATTGACCATTTAAAGCTCCGGTTTATTTACTTGAGCGCGCTAGAGGAACACTGTCGCGAAGCCCACCTCCCGCCAGTGCAATGACTTTGTCCAGATAGGTATCGTTGATCTCGTCGAACTCGCCGGCGTCCAGTTCGCCCGCGGCGGCGGCCAGCTTCAGGCGCGCCAGCAGGTACTCAAGCTGCGCCTGCGCCAATTCGTATTTGGTCCGATAGAGCCGGTCTTGCACCTTGAGCACCTCGAGGTTGCTCGAAACGCCCACCTCGAACCCCCGACGCGCCGAGTGAAGACTGAGTTCGCCCGAGGCGACGGCGGCCTCGAGCGCATTGATATGGTCCGCGCCGACCCGAACATTGGCGTATTGGCGTGTGACTTCCGCCATCGTTCGCTCGATCGTGGCCCGGAGCTCATGCTGGCGCCGCATCCGTTCCGAACGGGAGCGCGCCACATTCGCCCGGTTATAACCGCCGGCAAACAAAGGAATGCTGACTTGAATGCCGATCGACAAGGTATTGGTTTTTTGGCTCAGCGAGGAAAGGTTTTCGCTTTTTGCCCTGCCGTAAGCAGCCACCAGGTCGGCGGTCGGCATATAGCGACTGGCGGCCACGTCGACTTCTGTGCTGGCCACACGTACGGCCAGACGGGCGGACTGGACTTCCGCGTTGTTCGCAAGAGCGCTATTGAGCCACTCATTCAGCGCGGCCGGAACCAGGGGCGGCAACAGAAAGTCGTCGCGCAGCACAGCCAGATGCGTTGGCGCGGCGCCCAGCAAGGCTTCAAGTTCGCGCAGGGCGACAACCCACTGATCGCCGGCATCGATCAGGTCGGCCCGCGCCACGGCAAGGCGAGCCTCGGTTTCCCGTACATCGATTCGCGTCGCCTCGTGCTGGCGATAACTAGCCTGGATCGCTGCAGTCTGATCCTGCAGCGACAAAGTCAGCGAGCGCTGCAGCGCAAGATTATCGAAGGCCAGCAAGGCATTGAAATACGCCGAGGCCAACCGTATGCCGGCATTCTGGCGCTTGACCACGAACACCGTATCGCCCATGTCGGCGCGGGCGTTGCCGCGGCGGTAATCGGCATAGCGCGCGTAATTCAGGATGGGCTGCTGCAATTGCACATAGGCATTGAACGAATCGTAGTCCAGTCCGGAACCGACCGGTCGTCCCAGGATACTGGCCTGGGTGGCATTCCCCGTGACCCGGTTCAAATGGTATCCCGCCTGAACCTGGGGCAGCAGCCCGGCCCGCCCCTGTGTCCGCTCGGTTTGCGATGCGGCTTGTTCGCTGATGGCGGCCCGATAAACATGATCGTTCTCGAGCGCCAGGCGCCAGGCGCGTGACAGGTCCAGCACCCCACGCGATGCGGCACCGGAAGCGGCATTGACCGCATCCCCGGCCACCGTTTTCGCGCAGGCATAACTACACGTCAGGAAGAGCATCGCAATGCCGATCCAACAATAGAACCACAAACCCCAGTGCATGCTCCTTACCACCATACTTTCCCCTTCATCCGGTGCCGGGGCGCCGTCCCTCTGCGTGGACAGTCAGCCCCGATTCCGGACCGAATTGCTCCGGTCCGAGCACTGCTTCAGCACAAGAAGTAATCCTCGATGGTGGGAACAGGATTACCGAGCGTACCCGTGCCGTCGGTATTGGGAACCGTACCATCCGCACTGGCAAGGAGGAAGGAGTCGATATCGATGTCTTGCGGATTGATATCGGAAACCAGCATGGTGTCGCCCTGGATCGTCAGCAGCATATCGCCGCCGGACGCGATCAGGCTGACGTTGGCATCGAACGACTCGATCGTGATTCCGAGCTTGCGCAGATCGATCTTGTCTTCGCCGATGGCAAAGTCAGTGATTCGATCACTGCCGCCAAAGACGAAGATATCGTCGCCCGCCCCCCCGGTAAGGATGTCGTCGCCCAGCCCGCCGTGCAAGATATCGTTACCCGAGCCGCCGAAAAGAACGTCGTCGCCCGCTCCACCCTCGAGCGCGTCGTTACCCGAACCGCCGTTCAAGATATCGTCGCCCGAGCCGCCGTCAAGGACATCGTTTCCGGACCCGCCATTCAGAACGTCATCGCCTGCGCCGCCATTCAGACGGTCGTGGCCCGACCCGCCATTAAGCACATCGTCGCCGGCCTTGCCGTTCATCGTGTCGTTGCCTGACGTGCCGTTCTGCACGCCGCCGGAGCTGCCGATGCCTTCAGCTGGAGTCGTGCCGGCCCCTGGCGCAGACGTGTCGCCCAGGCCATCCGTCTCGTCGGGGACGACTGGACTTTCAGCCCCGCTTTCATCGACCGGATCAGGCTGTGCCAGGTTGTGGACGAACTCCTGTCCGCTGGCCAACTGGATGGTTGGCACCGTTGCGCTGGCGAACGTGATGCTGTGGTCGGCGCTGCTGATGGTGGTCAGCCCATTGACGCTGGAAAGCGTCGAGCCTTCTTGAGTCATTCCTTCGGGAAGCTGGATCACATCCTGTGCGCGCAAGGCGCCGATAATCATATCGTTGCCGCCGTTTGAGCGGAACACGATCCGGTGAGCCGACAGCAGCGAGTTGATATCCACCGTATCGTCGCCCGCACCGCCCTCGATCGTAATCGTATTGAAATCCAGACTGGTTTCAGTGAAGTCCCCAACGACTTGTATCGTATCGCCGCCGTTATTAGGACTACCGTTTTCGCCGCCTGGCGCTGTCACATGAAGCGTATTGACACGGATCTCTTCAATGTTGTCCAGTTCGGCAATCACCAGTCCGTTGCGCGCGATCACGATTTCGGTGTTCGTGGCAAGCACCAGCCCCGCGATGGCGCCGACTGCCGCCGCTCGCGTGTAGATGGTGAAATTTTCCGGACCTGCCACACCGTTAAGCTGGTAGGTGTCGATACCGGCTCCGCCGTCGACAAAATCACGCCCACCGGTGCCGCTGGTTTGCGTGATGGTGTCATTACCTCCCCCGGCATAGATGATGTCGTTGCCTCCACCGCCATTAATGGTATCGGCGCCATTCATGCCGAAGATGATCTGGGAACCCGCTGCTCCGCTGATACCGTTCAAATCAAGATTGGGGAAGTTGTCACCATTGACCACCGCATAATCGACACCATCGAACTGGATGTTTTCGATATTGACGAGTGTATCAACGCCTTCAGCACCGGTATTGTCGGTTACGATGATTCTGTTGCCGATACGATCCATCGAGAAGTCGCGAGCGGCTCCGACATAGACCGCCGAATCCGTGCCGGCGCCACCGTTCAATGCATCGTTGCCAGCCCCGCCCATCAGCGTATCGTCGCCGGCTCCGCCGTTCAGGCTATCGTTGCCCGCATCGCCGAGTAAAGTATCAGCTCCGCCAGCTCCGTTCAGGACGTCGTCACCGGCCCCGCCGCTTAGGTAATCGCTGCCGTTGAGCCCGTTGGCAATATCATCGCCCACTCCACCAAAAAACACATCGTCGCCGGCAGTGCCTGTCCAGCTGTCGCCAACCAGACCAGTGGACACCGAAGTCAGGGTTTCGATATTGCCCTGGCCATCGGTAAATATCACCGACACCCGCAAGCTGGCTCCGACTTGACCACCAACCCCATCGACCGGCGTAAACGTCGCCTCTGTTGCGCCGTCGATATCGCTCCAGGATGTCCCATTATCGGAAGATACCTGCCACTGATACGTAAACACGCCTGCGCCCAGTCCGTTCTCGTCGGCAATGCCGCTGGTATCGACCGAAAGAGTCTGACCTTCGGTCGGCGTCGTGTCGCTAATGACCGGCGCACCCGTGGCGGCGATGTTGAAAAGCTGGTCGACCCGGTAATCGATCGTACCTCCGTTGCCATCTGAAAAACGCAGCATCTCTATATTGAAGAGTCGATCCACGCCGTCGGACAAAGGTTTTTGAAGAACCTCTTCGACGCCGTCGGGCGCCGCGTCCTCGTCGAAACCGCTATGATCGACCGTAATGCTTCCGTCGGCGTTTTGAGTAAAGGTATAGTTTTCCATCACGTCGGTGTAGACGGCGGTATCGATATCCCCCTCGACATTTCCGTTCAGGACTTCGCGCACAATGGCAAGGTTGCCAGGATTGATGGTTCGGTCGAACACCAGGGCATCCAGCGTGCGCCCGCCAAAAAGCTCGTTTCCATTGGCGTCGCGCACCTTTTGCGCCATTCCGTCGGCAGAGCCTATTTCATTGCCGTTTGCATCGTTGACGGCAATACGTACGTTCAGCCAACGATCGCCGTCAATGACATCATTGCCGGCCAGGCCCATGATGGTATCGCTGCCGCCGCCGCCCAAAAGAATATCGGAAGCATCGGCCGTATCCATCACGATCGTCTCTTCTATACCGGCGACGGTGACTGTGGTGCGCTCTTTGTGAGCCACCAGTTGGTCGAGGCCTCTGATGAGCGACACGTTTTTCTCGAGCAACGCGTTCGAGTACGAATCAAGAATGCTGCTCTCGCTGGGAATGGCCGCCGTATTGTCCAGCTCCGCCCGCGCGTTCACGGACTCTCTGCGACCGGTCAGAACGTCGTTATAGATCCATCCGGACAACCCCTCGACCAGGTCGAAGCGATCGCGCAAAATGAAAGCCTCTTGCGTGGTGAACAGAGGAATGCCCAAGTCTGAATTAGCCGCGTTGTGGTCGCCCTTGTGTATGGCCCAGTCAAACCCGGCCATGCCGTTGCTGCGTTGTATGCCCTCGTTCTGGAACATGATGTCATCGCCCGACTCGGCGTCGTAGTCGGTGTCATTGCCATTGCCGTTGAGTACATCGTGACCAATGATGGACGAGTTGAAGAACAGTTCTGAGTTGTCGCCCGCCAATGTGTCGAACCGCCCGCCGCCTTCGATCCAGTCATCGCCTTCGTTACCCATCAGGAAGTCGACGCCATCCCCCCCAAGAATGAAGTCGTTGTCGCGGCCGCCCTGGACGACCTTGCCGTCCGGCCCGGCAATAATGAAGTCCTGCCCTTCGTTGCCGAAAATCAGCGCCTTGCCGCTACCGCCATGTATGGCATCGTTGCCGCCATCCCCATGCAAGAAGTCGGTTTCACCGATATCGGTGCCCGCGTTGGTGATGATATCGTCGCCATCGCCGCCGTACACATGGTCGACACCATAGCCGGCCTCGATCGTATCGTTACCGCCGCGCCCCCAAAGGGTGTCGTCGCCGTCGCCCCCCACCAGTATGTCGTCCTCTTCGGTGCCGCCCAGCACAACGTGTTCGGTGCCCCGGTACATAAGAACGTCAAAGTCGCCATCACCGTCAAGATCGACCCGCACAACCTTTGGACTGATCGCGTTGAGGATAGGGTCATTGAAGGTAGGATCGTCGCCGATTTGGCGCGACAGATCCATCTCGAGCGTGTAGTCGGGTGTCGAGAAAATATCGCCCGGCAAGGCGGTGGCGTCCGCATTGCCCAGGTCGGTGTTGCGCATTATCATCTTGCCCAGCGTGTTGTTCTCGAGCTCGTTCAGCAAATTCATGCCTTGAACACGGGACAGATAATAGAAGCGATCCCCATCTTGCAGGTTTTCAAGCTGCAGCTCGAAAACAAAACTGAAGGTCGAACCGAGCATGCCGCCAAAATCCATGTGCTTCTCGGCCATACCGCCCATCCAGAGATCGACAACATTAAGGCCGGTCTCTACGCCGCTCCAGGCGCCTGTCGAGTTCAAGAAGGCCATGCGATCACCCGGTGCATTGGCGCCGCCCAGCACCAGATCGGCTGCGGCAGCGCGTTTGCCTTCCAGGCTGGTTTGCGCAAGGATGCTGGAATGGGTGCCATAGGCCGCGATGAAGTTCACGATAGAAGCGGGATTCTTCAGGTTCAACGCAAAATCGGTCCAGCTTTCGTAGGGTTTGAGCTGCGTATCCTGATGAGCCATCTGGTAGAACTGGGCACGTGCTTCATTAAGCGATGGCAAGCCGGTATCCCGGCCGCGTGCAATATTGATCGCGGCAAGATCCAGCGGTATGCCCAGAAGCTGATTGCGCAGCGCATTGGTCACGAATTCGTCGATCTCGTTGCCCGCCTGGCGCGACATGCCGCGAATGATGGCGCCCGCCGCCTCGTTGTGGCTGATGAGAACGGTGCCATCGGCATCCACCGCCCCCAACTCCAGCGGATTAAGGAAGGCATTGAACAGGGGAAGTGGGTTGAGGTTGCCGTCACTGTCGATGCGATCGATGCTCTCGTTGAGCATCGAATGGCCGAAGCGATACACCGCATGGGCAAACTCGGCGAAAATCGCCGGATTGATGTCAGCCGAAGGTTCGAACACGAACGCATCGATGTCGGGCTGCATTTTGCGCCCGAATTCCTCGAAAACAAGGTGCTGGTATTCCATTTCATTGGTAAACCGACCCGCCTGGAACAAACGTTCGCCGTTCCAGACCAACGCGTCGATAATGGCCGGGTCGGTTGGCACTTCGGTGACGGGCTGCAGCAGCCATTCATTCAGAAAGGCCAGGTCGCCCGATTGCAAAATAACGTCTTTCGTGTGTTCGACCAGGCGGTTGTGCTCGCCATGGAACACATGGTGAATGGTGCTCAGGCCGAGGTTCTCGTTGCCGCGACCGTCGCCGGTAATGTAATGTGCGTCAAGCAGCTCATTATCGTAGGCAAGCTGCTGGCCCCTGGCATCGTAGCCGCCGGTATAGCCGACCGCATCGTCGGCATCCGCCTGAAGCACGCCATTCACACTGAAAGGTACCGCCGCATGCGCGATGTCATCCAGGAAGGCGTGATCCACGCGTATGGCATCTGCCGTGCCGACGGGAGAACCCGCCGTTCCGGAAATAACCACATCGTCGGCCGTATTGGGCTGACCATCAACGCCCAAACCCACCACGATTTGCGGAAATCCGTCGGCGTTGGGAATGAAGTTCCCATAAGGATCAACACGCAGCATGGGGATATTGCCAATATCGGCATCGGTCAGTTCAATACCTAGGATTTCGCGCGCCTGCGTCTTGACGTCGGCCCATGTCGCCAGGCCGCGCGCACCCTCAAGCAAATGCCCGGTTGCAACGGGCTTGCCGTCCACCAGAACATATTCGCGAAGAAACACTTGATGCGATGGATCCGACGTATAAGTTTGGTTCTGATCGACTAAGGGCGTCGTGATATTGTCCGGATTCAGCGAGGCCCTGGACATGGCCATGAAATTGGTGGGGGAGCCGGCTACGTATAGTGGGTCATCGGCCTGCAGGGGAATATAAATCGTTCCGTTGCCGGCTTTAGGCACGAGATCCAGGCCGTGGTCGAAGAATTGCCCGAAAAGGGTGAAAATGCCGTTGAACGGAGCCGAATCGCCAATATCAGGCGAAATATTCGGGAATTGAAAGGTCACTACCTGCACACCGTTCGCATCCAGGACGGGCACACCGTTATTGAAAACCGGCGTTTCGGTGACTTCATAACCGGCAGCGCGCATTTGCTCGGCGACAGTGACCGCCGCCGGGTTGTTGCTGGTCTGGTCCACGATCAGGTTCGAAATCAACCGGGGATCGACGTCGACGACGTTGCCGGTTTGCCCGTAATCGTTGTTGGTCGTAACAGGCGCGAAGCTGTCGTCACCCTCGTTGCGAAAGACACGCTCAGTCAGGGGAATGAAGGGCTGATCGGCAGCGCCCCAGGTTTCTCGCCCAGCGATCAAGTTGTTGTAGGTTCCGTCGACGGTGCGAAGACCGTAGGGAAGCAAATGAGCCTGGAAAGGAGCAGCACCCACAGCTCCCGCGGCTTGCCCGGCTTCCGCAACCAATTGAGCAAGGTCCCCGCCGCCCGCGTGTGCTTCGGCGATGCGGATCTGCTTGAGAATAAATTCCAAATCGTGTTTGACGAGTGTAACCATGACATTATCCCCTCGAGTAATCGCGCATCCGCGCATTTATTTTTGGATCTCGGAATAAAAGTATGAACAGCTGTGGAGTGACAACCAGATACGTCTTTAATAGGAAGAAAAATAAAGACACGAAACCGTGAGATTTCATGTCTTAATGTATCTGCGAAACTGACACGAAGCTTACCAGCGCCGATTGAACAACGGCAATTCAGGCGGATGGACTAGGCTTAACGGCCCATGGTAGCCATGTTGAATAAATGTCATTTTTCTAGGATTCGATCTATCGGAACGGACGGTGACCGGCAGATACGATTGCCGCTCGCCATTAGCCACGATGCTCCGGACTACGAGGCTTCATACAGATGGTGCTATCTAAACAGCCACGCGGCCGGCACGGTGACCAAAGCCGGGAAAAGCACCATGACAAACATGATCGCAAACTGGGCCATGATGAAGGGAACCACACCCCGGGTAACGTCATCCATTCGCATTTTGCCCACGCCCGCCACTACATTCAGGACAACGCCGACGGGCGGTGTAATCAGGCCGATTGAATTATTGATGATAAACATCACCCCAAAATAAACGGGGTCTATCCCGGCTGCGTTGACCACCGGCATCAGGATGGGTGTCAAAATAAGGATAGTCGGCGTCATATCCATTGCCGTGCCAACGGCAATGACCAGCAACATAATGACGGCCATTAATAATATGGGGCTGTCCATGAAGGGTTGCAACAGCCCAATCACCTTGTGCGGCAAGTCGGCCACCGTAATCAACCAGGCCGTAACCATGGCGGCGGCGATCAAGAACATGACGACAGCACTGGTTTTTGCAGATGTTACGAAAATCGCATACAGCTGAGCTGGCTTGATTTCCCTATAGATAAATACAGAAATCAGCAAGGCATAAACCGCCGCCACCACCGCCGCTTCCGTCGGCGTAAATACGCCCATGCGCAGTCCCACCAGAATGATTACTGGCATCAACAGCGCCCAGGTGGCCTCACGAAACGCCAGAAGGACTTCTCGGCGCGAGCTGCGCGCAGGCGGGTCCACCGCCTCACGGCGCACCAGCCACGCCCAAGTCACCCAAAGCGCGCCTCCAATGAGCAAGCCGGGGACGATGGCAGCCAGGAATAGCTTGGTAATCGACACATTGGCCGCCACCCCGAAAATCACCAAGCCGATGCTTGGCGGGATCACGGGACCGATAACTCCTGTGGCGGCAATCAAACCGCCCGCGCGGCTTTTATCATGGCCCGCCTTAACCATCATGGGCAGTAGCAAGGCAGTCAGCGCGGCCGCATCGGCAACAGCCGAGCCGGACAATGCCGACAACAGGCAACCCGCCATAATCGTGACGTAGCCTAGTCCGCCTTTGATATGACCGACAAGCGCCAAAGCCAGGTTGACAATACGCCGCGACAATCCGCCGACATTCATGATCTCGCCGGCCAGCATGAAAAAAGGCACCGCCAACAGAGGAAAACTATCGGCGCCGCCGATCAGGTTTTGGGCGAGGATTTGCGTATTCAGAAGATCCAGCTGCCACATTAACGCTACACCGCTGACCAGCAAAGCGAATGCAATCGGTATCCCAATCGCCATCGCACCAAGCAATGATCCAAGAAAAACGAAAATAATCATGGCTTGTTATTCCGTGCCGCAGACTGGTCAAGCAGAATTTGCCGCAACTGACTGCCTTCCTCGGAATCCTGAATCATGATCAGATCGTCTTCGTGCATATCCGTGGTGATGATTCGGAATAGATCGCTTAACAGGATGACTGTCGCCAGCACTGAAAACACGACGCTGGACAGATGCACGATTGCCATCGAGCCCCCCGTCGTGGGCGCGGTGACATCCCAATTGATCCTGACTTGCTCCAGGCCGCCCGCGAAAAGCATGAGCACAATGGCCAGCATCACCGCGTGGCTGACAATCAAGCAGGCTTTGCGCCCGGCGCGGGGCAACTTGGCCACAACCATGTCGACCCCCAGGTGCCCATGTTCGCGCAATGCCACCAGCGCGCCAAGGAAGGTCACCCAAATAAATAGCCAGCGAGACACCTCTTCCGATACCGTGATGCCTGAATTA
>LNAP01006982.1_pt2 | contig 15848 bp, 14 predicted proteins | sample 602601 | NCBI WGS metagenome assembly LNAP01 (sample SAMN02440304, study PRJNA202911) | soil metagenome | biome: Subtropical and temperate rainforests or woodlands; isolation source: soil samples (1 kg each in a 20% v/v slurry with milli Q water) were... ...
GGAATCAGCCACATGAGGAACACCGATGAAGACCGTACTCAGTTGCTGTTTGTTAATGCTCGCCAGCCAATGTGCCCTTGCCGCTGAACCCACTGAATGTAAAGCCGTGCGCTTAGGCGTGGTGAATTGGACTGATGTCATCGCCACCAGCGCCATGACCCAAGTGCTGCTTGATGGCCTGGGTTATGAAACCAAGCAAACCAGCGCCTCGCAGCAGATTATTTTTGCCGCCATCCGCGATAAACGTTTGGACCTGTTCCTGGGTTATTGGAACCCAATCATGACCCGCACCATCACCCCGTTTATCGAGGCCAAGCAGGTCAAGGTGCTGGCTAAACCCAGCCTGAAAGATGCCCGCGCCACCCTCGCCGTACCGACCTACCTGGCCGACAAGGGCCTGAAAAGCTTTGCCGACATCAGCAAGTTCGAGAAAGAGCTGGGCGGCAAAATCTATGGCATTGAACCGGGCTCCGGGGCCAATACCCAGATCAAGGAAATGATCGCGAAAAACCAGTTTGGCCTGGGCAAGTTTCAGGTGGTGGAGTCCAGTGAAGCCGGCATGCTCGCCGCTGTTAGCCGCGCGGTGAAGCGCAAGGAAGCCATCGTGTTCTTCGGCTGGGCGCCGCACCCGATGAACGTTAACCAAGACATGACCTACCTCACCGGCAGCCAGGACGCCCTTGGCCCGGACGAAGGCCGCGCCACGGTGTGGACCGTCACCGCGCCGGACTACGCCAGCCGTTGCCCGAATGTGGATAAGTTGCTCAGCAACCTGACCTTCACCGCCGCCGATGAGAGCCGCATGATGCAACCCCTGCTCGACCACCAAGACCCACTGGAGTCGGCGAAGAAATGGCTTAAGGAGCACCCGCAAGACCAGCAGCGCTGGCTTGAAGGCGTGACCACCTTTGACGGCCGCCCGGCCGCTGAAAATCTGAAACTCACCAGCAACTAATACCGCTCAACGCCAACGCGCAGCGCTAACTCCGGCTGCGCCATGGCTTGCCCTGCCCGAAAGGAACTGCCATGAACCACGACGTCATCATTACCTGCGCCCTCACCGGCGCGGGCGACACCACCGGCAAAAGCCATTTGGTGCCCATCACCCCGAAACAAATCGCCGCTGCCGCCGTGGAAGCCGCCAAGGCCGGCGCCACCGTGGTGCATTGCCATGTACGCGATCCGCAAACCGGCAAATTCAGCCGCGACGTGGCGCTGTACCGCGAAGTGATGGAGCGCATCCGCGAGGCGGACGTGGACATCATCGTTAACCTCACCGCCGATCTGGAAATCGGCCCAGGCGAAACGCCCACCGACTTTGGCCCCAACACCGACCTGATCGGCCCCCTCGCCCGCCTCGCCCACGTTGAAGAACTGCTGCCGGAAATCTGCACCCTGGATTGCGGCACGCTCAATTTTGGCGATGGCGACACCATCTATGTGTCCACCCCGGCGCAGTTGCGCGCTGGAGCCAAGCGCATCACTGAGCTTGGGGTAAAAGCCGAGCTGGAAATTTTCGACACCGGCCACCTGTGGTTTGCCAAGCAGATGATCAAAGAAGGCCTGCTGCACGACCCGCTATTCCAACTGTGCCTGGGCATTCCCTGGGGCGCACCAGCCGACACCACCACCATGAAAGCCATGGTCGACAACCTGCCCGCCGACTGTACCTGGGCCGGCTTTGGCATCGGCCGCATGCAGATGCCGATGGCGGCGCAAGCGGTGTTGCTCGGCGGTAACGTGCGGGTCGGGCTGGAAGACAACCTCTGGCTGGACAAAGGCGTGCTGGCCAGCAACGGCGCACTGGTGGAGCGCGTCGGCGAAATCCTCACGCGCCTTGGCGCACGCATCCTTACCCCGGCCGAAGGCCGGGCAAAAATGAACCTGAGCCGTCGCGGTTAACCCTGGAGTTCGTATGACCTTTATTACCTCGATCAACACCTTCGCCGCCCTCGGTAGTGGCGTGATCGGCAGCGGCTGGGTAGCCCGCGCCCTCGCCCACGGCCTGGATGTGGTGGCCTGGGACCCGGCACCCGGCGCCGAAGCCGCCCTGCGCCAACGCGTGGCCAATGCCTGGCCGGCGCTGGAAAAACAGGGCCTGGCACCCGGCGCCGCGCTCGCGCGGTTGCGCTTTGTCGACAGCATTGAAGCCTGCGTGCGCGACGCCGACTTTATTCAGGAAAGCGCCCCGGAACGCCTCGACCTGAAACTCAGCCTGCACGCGAAAATCAGCGCAGCAGCCAAGCCCAACGCCCTGATCGCCTCCTCCACCTCCGGCCTATTGCCCAGCGAGTTCTACGCCGACGCTCAGCACCCGGAGCGTTGCGTGGTCGGTCATCCGTTTAACCCGGTGTATCTGCTGCCATTGGTGGAGGTGGTCGGTGGGGTAAACACCGCGCCTGAGGCGGTGCAGGCGGCAATTGCGGTTTACCAAGCGCTGGGCATGCGCCCGCTGCACGTACGCAAAGAAGTACCCGGTTTTATCGCTGATCGTCTGCTCGAAGCCTTGTGGCGTGAAGCGCTGCACCTGGTTAACGACGGCGTGGCCACCACGGGGGAAATTGACGATGCCATCCGCTTTGGCGCCGGGCTGCGCTGGTCGTTTATGGGTACGTTTCTCACCTACACTTTGGCCGGTGGTGACGCCGGTATGCGCCACTTTATGGCCCAGTTCGGCCCCGCTTTGCAGCTGCCCTGGACCTATTTGCCGGCGCCGGAACTGACCGATGAGTTGATTGATGCGGTTGTCGAAGGCACCACTGCACAACAAGGCGAGCGCTCCATTGCCCAGCTGGAACGCTACCGCGACGACTGCCTGATGGCCGTACTGGATGCCGTTAAAGCCACCAAAGCCAAACACGGCTTCGCCTTCGCCGACTGAGGAGCGCGTCATGCTGCCTGTTATCTACAGCACCCAAGTCAGCGCCGACTGGGTCGACTACAACGGCCACCTGCGCGACGCGTTTTACCTGCTGATCTTCAGCCTGGCCGTGGATGCGCTGATGGACAAAATCGGCCTCGACAGCAACGCGCGTGAAGCCAGCGGCCACTCGTTGTTTACCCTGGAAGCGCATATCAACTACCTGCACGAAGTGAAGGTGGACGAGGTCGTGGAAGTGCGTGTGCAGGTGCTAGGGCACGACCGTAAACGCCTGCACCTTTACCTCAGCCTCTACCGCCAAGGCGGCGATGAAGCCGTCGCCGTCAGCGAACAAATGCTCCTGCACGTCGACCTCGCCGGGCCACGCTCGGCGCCCTTTAGCGCCACCAGCCAGGCCAGGATTGAAGGGCTGGTAGTTGCCCAAGGTGAGCTGGCAAAACCCGACTACGCCGGGCGGCAAATCGCCCTGCCGTAGGGGTCACGCCCCTGCAAAGATCAACAGCCCCTCTCCCCTAACCCCTCTCCCGCAAGCGGGCGAGGGGAACAGATCGGCGCTGCTCCCGACGACTCGGTCGGCCCCCTCTCCCGCTTGCGGGAGAGGGCTGGGGAGAGGGGCTGTTGATCTAGATCTGGCGGCCTAGCCACTAGCAAACCGCGCCACGCACTCCGCTCAAGAAGCCCACTTTCCAACACGCAAAAAAAGGCCCCCGAAAGCCGACACTTGGGGGCCAAAAATGCTTCTAACAGGGAGAGCCAACGCTGAACCGAACACTCCTGCCTGGTGACCAAACCAGGCAGAACAGCCAACGCCTGCCATTCAAGGCCGACACTCTGGCGGCCATTGTGCCGATTGCGAACGACCGATAATTACTTGAAAACGACCTGCTCATGCATATAACAGCCATGGCGCTTGTAGGCCGGGCTGCTGCTCACCAGAATCGAACCACCCTACCCCGTACAAGGACCACGGCCATGATGCACGCTGACCTGATCGACCAGGACGACCTGCGCGAACGTCTGCAAACCCTGGGTTTTGCCGTGCCCCCTGGCGCTACGCCGGAACAAGCCTGCGAGCACGCCGTGCTCGGCCTGGATGCACCGCGTGCACTGGCATTACGCAAGTTGGTGGAACAGATGCTAATGAGCGGCGCAGTGATGTTGCCCGCGGTGCGCGAAGCCATTTCGCGGCAATTGCTGCCGGCGCTGGCGCAGTACAAAGAGAGTCATGGCGGTTAGAACGCCGGCCAAATGTAAATTGGGTTGAAGTAGGTTGGGTTGAGCGTAGCGAAGCCCAACGGGCCGGCACGTTGGGCTTCGCCTTCGGCTCAACCCAACCTACGGTTCATTCGTCTTACAACCTCACACTGGCAAACGTCGACTCCGACCGCGCCTGACTCAATGCCGACATCGCCCCCGGCGTAGACGCCAAGACCAATGCTTGCGGAATTGGCATCAGCGCCACTTGCTGGGCGGTGTTGGAGCCCATGCGCTCGTCGCGCGGTGGAATGCCGAAGTATTCGCGGTAGCACTTGGAGAAGTGCGGCGTGGACACAAATCCGCACACCGAAGCCACTTCAATAATCGACATCGGCGTTTGTTTGAGCAGTTGCCGCGCCCGTACCAAGCGCAGTTTCAGGTAGTAGCGCGATGGCGAGCAGTGCAGGTATTTCTGGAATAGCCGCTCCAGCTGACGACGGGAAACACTGACGTATACCGCCAGCTCGTCGAGGTCGATCGGCTCTTCCAGGTTGGCTTCCATCAGCACCACAATTTCCTGCAGCTTGGGCTGGTTGGTGCCGAGCATATGTTTGAGCGGCACACGCTGGTGGTCTTGTTCGTTACGAATGCGCTCATACACGAACATTTCCGAAATCGCCGCCGACAGCTCGCGGCCATGCTCGCGGGAGATTACGTGCAGCATCATGTCCAGTGGCGCGGTGCCGCCGGAGCTGGTGAAGCGGTTGCGGTCGAGGGTAAACAGGCGGGTGCTCATGACCACGCGCGGGAAAGCTTCCTGCATCGCCGCCAAACATTCCCAGTGCACGCTGCAATCAAACCCATCGAGCAAGCCGGCGCAGGCCAAGGCCCAGCTGCCGGTGCACACGGCGCCCAGTTTGCGCGACTGACGCGCCTGGGTTTGCAGCCACAGGACGTGTTCGCGGGTAACACTGCGTTGAATGCCAATGCCACCACAGACAATCACCATATCCAGGGCCGGCGCTTTGGCGGCGGCGCAATCCGGGGTGATTTGCAGACCGTCGCTGGCCCACACCTGATTGCCGTCCATGGTCATGGTGGTCCAGCGGTAGAGCTCGCGGCCAGACAGCTGGTTGGCCATACGCAGAGGTTCTACGGCCGAAGCCAGGGAAATCAGAGTGAAATTATCCAACAGCAAAAAGCCGATGGATTGCGGAGCACGGTTCTGGGGTTGAGCCCCTTGGTTGAACGGCGACATCACGACGCAGGTATGGCCTCAGGCGAGGCTCTTTATTTTTATCGCCTGGGCGCGACCGCACCGCTGGCTATGCAAGGCATAACGCAAAGCCCATGCCTAAATTGAACGGGCATTCAAAAAAAACCAAAAACGACGTCGCGCAGGCTCTAAATCGCCAGTGCTTATAAGGTCAGAACAAGGGTGCCAACGCGCGGGACGGCGCGTGACTGAGCAGTTTCGTAGCACTTTTCCTAAGGCTATTTACGCGCTTTCGCAAACTGTCACTGATGGCACACCAACGGCCGCCGGGCGGCGGCGCTGGGGACTTCGGAGTTTCACGGCGTCGCGCCAAAAAATGGCGCAAGGCGAGTAGAACGAACAAAAAGTGTGCAGCAGTGGGGCCGCTCACCCGTTTGCTCGCTAACCCTGCAAACCAACACGCTTCGCCAGCGAGCTGGCTCCTACGACAACGTCGACAGCATCGACGGCGTGCGCCTCAGCACTCAATCGCGCTAACCGCCAACCCACCGCGCGAGGTCTCTTTGTATTTGTCATGCATGTCCGCGCCGGTGTCGCGCATGGTGCGAATTACCCGGTCGAGGGAAATAAAGTGTTCACCGTCGCCGCGCAGGGCCATTTGCGCGGCGTTGATGGCTTTCACCGCCGCAATGGCGTTGCGTTCGATGCACGGCACTTGCACCAGGCCACCAACCGGGTCGCAGGTCAGGCCGAGGTTATGTTCCAGGCCAATTTCAGCGGCGTTTTCCAACTGCCCCGGTGTGGCGCCAAGAATTTCTGCCAGGCCCGCCGCCGCCATGGCGCAGGCCGAACCCACTTCGCCCTGACAGCCCACTTCAGCGCCCGAGATCGACGCGTTCTTTTTGCACAAAATGCCGATGGCAGCAGCGGCGAGGAAGTAGTCGCACACATCCGCTTCGGTCACCGCCGGACTAAAGCGCACGAAGTAATGCAGCACGGCAGGGATGATGCCGGCCGCGCCATTGGTGGGTGCGGTAACCATACGCCCGCCTGCGGCGTTTTCTTCGTTGACCGCCAGGGCGAATAAATTCACCCATTCCATGCCGCTGAGGGTCGAGCCAATCACATTGGGCTTGCCCAGTTCCTGCAGGCTGCGGTGCAACTTGGCCGCGCGGCGTTTGACGTTGAGCCCACCAGGCAGAATGCCTTCGTGCTTGAGGCCCTGATCAACGCAGTCGCGCATGGCCTGCCAGAGGCGCATCAGGCCTTGGCGAATTTCGGCTTCGCTGCGCCAGGATTTTTCGTTAGCCATCATCAGTTCCGACACCCGCAGGCCATGCTCTTTGCACAGGCGCAGCAGTTCTTCAGCACTGGAGAAGTCGTAGGGCAGCTCGGTGCGGTCCTGATCAAGCACACCACTGGCGGCCTGCTCAGCATCGACAACAAAGCCGCCGCCGACGGAGTAGTAGGTATCGCGGTGCAACTCACCGCCCTCGCCTTCGACAATCAGGGTCATGGCGTTGGGGTGATAGGGCAGGTTTTCATCTAACAAAAGCATGTCGCGCTGCCACTCAAATGGCACTTCGAAGTGGCCATCGAGCAGCAAGCAGCAGCTCTCGTGCAACGCGGCGATACGCGAGGGAATGATGGCCGGGTCAATGGCGTCCGGCCAATCGCCCATCAGGCCCATGATCACTGCGCTGTCGCTGCCATGACCAATGCCAGTGGCGGATAAGGAGCCATAAAGACGCACCTCCACCCGGCGTACGTGCTGCAACTGTTTACGTTCGCGCAGGCCCTGCACAAACAACGCGGCGGCGCGCATGGGGCCGACGGTGTGGGAGCTGGAGGGGCCGATACCTATTTTGAATAGGTCGAACACGCTGATGGCCATGTTGTTTTCCTCAACCGGTACAGGCGGGAAGAAAGCCCCGCAGATGCGCGGATGATCCGGCTTTTAACGCCGCGTACGGCGTCCCACACCGACTTGGCCGTACCCGCCAACGTCGTGCGTTTTCCACCCACCTAACGCTGCACGACAGCGATGCACTGAATACGACATCGGCCAACCCAAACGCGACTTACGCCGTGGTGACTGTCACGTCTCTCACACATAGTCGGCACGCCCGGCACGCTTCCTGCGAATGTAAAAGCCTGCCTATCGGCAACCGGCCCTCCAACGCTGAACTCTGCGTAACCGCGCGATCTTCTGGATCCCGGCCGTTGCAGGGAAGACGGAGGTTTGGAGTGAAATACCGTCATTCCCGCAGAGGCGGGAATCCAGCTAAGGAACGCGCCCCCTATGAAATTAGTGACCTCTGTTTGTCTGGCCTTGAGCCTGGCAACGCCCGTATTGGCCACCGCCGCAGAACCAGAGAGCTGCAAGCTGGTGCGTTTTGCTGATGTGGGCTGGACCGATATCACCGTGACCACCGCCGTCACTCGCTACCTGCTGGGTTCGCTCGGCTACACCACCAACGGCAAACGCTTGTCGGTGCCCGATACGTTTAAAAACCTCGATACCAAACAGATCGACGTGTTTCTCGGCAACTGGATGCCGGCGCAAGAACACGAGATCAAACCCTTCCTAGATTCCGGCGGTATCGAGAGCGTGAAGGCTAATTTGCATGGCGCCAAATACACCCTGGCCGTGCCGGATTACGTCTACGACGGCGGCCTGAAAAGCTTCGCCGACCTGGGCAAGTTCGCCACACAGCTGGACAACAAAATCTACGGTATTGAACCGGGCAACGATGGCAACGCCCTGATTGAGAAGATGATTAAGGGCAACTCGTTCGGCACAGGCAAATTCGAGCTGGTTGAAAGCAGTGAGCAGAAAATGCTTTCCAGCGTGACCCGCGCCGCCCATTTGCAGCAGTGGATTGTGTTCCTCGGTTGGGAACCGCACCCAATGAACAACCACCTGAGAATGAAGTACCTGGATGGCGGAGATGAATTCTTCGGCCCCGATTACGGCGGCGCCACCGTGTACAGCCTGACGCGCAAAAACTACAGCCAGGAATGCCCGAACGTCGGCACCTTGCTGAGCAATTTGGAGTTCAGCCTGGCGATGGAAAACGAGCTGATGGATCAGGTCATCAACCAGACCGCCAACCCCCGTCAGTCGGCCAAAGACTGGTTGGCCGCCAACCCCAATGTGTTGGACAAATGGCTACGCGGCGTCACCGCCCGTGATGGCAAACCGGCCCTGGCGGTAGTGCGCGAAAAGCTGGAGCTGACCCCCTGAGCAACCCCTAGCGCACACAAAACCTGAGCGCTTTTCTGCTCTGAAACGGCCCCTTCGGGGGCCAAACCGTTGTAAACGACCTGATTAATGCTGGATACGACGCGCTCTGCACTGGTTGCGACGCACCCTGTAGGCGTTTGAATTGTCCTGCTACATGATCGTTCTCAACACGACCGCTACGCTCTTTACCGGCAGCACTGCAAAGCGCGCTTAACCGGGGCTTACCAGCTAAGGGCGAGACAAAAAGCGGCAACTCGCATCAGTACTGCACTGCCAAAACAAAATCATAAGGAGTCAGTCCCATGAAAGTGTTTACCCCTTTGCTGTTGGTCGCGTCGCTCGGCCTCCCGTTGCTAGCGAACGCGGCCGAGCCGGCGTCTTGCAGCACCGTGCGTTTTTCCGATGTGGGCTGGACCGACATCACCGTCACCACCGCGGTGACCAGTGAAGTGCTGGAGTCGTTGGGTTACAAAACCAAGACCACCATGATTTCGGTACCGGTGACCTACAAATCCCTGGCCGCTGGCAAAGACCTCGATGTGTTCCTCGGCAACTGGATGCCAACCATGGAAAACGACATCAAGGCCTACCGCGATGCTGGCACCGTAGAAACCGTGCGCGCCAACCTCGAAGGCGCCAAGTACACCCTCGCCGTACCCGACTACGCCTACGAGGCCGGGCTGAAAGATTTCTCCGATATCGCCAAGTTCAAAGACAAGCTCGACGGCAAGATCTATGGCATCGAGCCGGGTAACGACGGCAACCGTCTAATCCAAAGCATGATCGACAAAGACGCCTTTGGCCTGAAGGGCTTCAAGGTGGTTGAGTCCAGCGAAGCCGCCATGCTCTCGCAGCTCAAACGCTCCAGCCGCAAAAACGAATTCATGGTGTTCCTGGGCTGGGAACCGCACCCGATGAACACCCGCAACAAAATGAAGTACCTCACCGGCGGCGACGAGTACTTCGGCCCCAACTTCGGTCAGGCCACCGTGCTGACCAACGTGCGCAAAGGCTACGTGCAGGAATGCAGCAACGTCGGCAAGTTGTTGACCAACCTCTCCTTCACCCTGGAGATGGAAAACAACCTGATGGACGCCGTACTGAACGAAAACCAAAAACCGCGTGATGCCGCCAAGGCTTGGCTCAAAGCCAACCCACAGGTACTCGACGCCTGGCTGGCTGGCGTAACCAGCATCGACGGCAAGCCTGCCGTAGACGTCGCCAAAGCCGCGCTCGCCAAGTAACTCCTTTAGCAAAGACGTAAGCAGTAACCGGGCGCCTGCAACTTAACGTGCGGCGCGCCCGGCCGGCTGTACCCATCCCTCCGCATGTGGACATTCACGACCATGCCGACTTTTGAAAAACTCCCGCTGGGCGAAAAAATCGCCGAGTTCGTCGAGTGGCTGACCCAGCATGGCGCTGCGTATTTCGACGCCATCGCTTCCGCCCTGGAATTCATGATCCATGGGGTGACCAATGGCCTGACTTTTTTCAATCCGCTGGTACTGATTGGCCTGTTCGGTTTGCTCACCCACCTGATCCAGCGCAAATGGGGCCTGACCCTGTTTTGCGTGCTGTCGTTTCTGCTGATTCTCAACCTGGGTTACTGGCAAGAAACCATGGAAACCCTGGCGCAGGTGCTGTTCGCCACCTTTATCTGCGTCCTGATTGGCGTGCCAGTAGGCATCATGGCCGCGCACCGCCCGCACTTTTACACGGTGCTGCAACCAATCCTCGACCTGATGCAAACCGTACCGACCTTTGTGTACCTGATTCCTACCCTGACGCTGTTCGGCCTGGGCGTTGTGCCGGGGCTGATTTCCACCGTGGTGTTTGCCGTGGCCGCGCCGATTCGCCTGACCTATCTAGGCATTCGCGACGTACCCAATGAATTGATGGACGCCGGCAAAGCCTTCGGCTGCTCGCGCCGCCAACTGCTCACGCGTATCGAACTGCCCTACGCCATGCCGAGCATTGCTGCCGGTATCACCCAATGCATCATGCTGTCGCTGTCGATGGTGGTAATCGCCGCTCTGGTAGGCGCCGATGGCCTGGGCAAGCCGGTGGTCAACGCACTCAACACCGCCGATATCGCACTCGGTTTTGAAGCCGGCCTGGCCATTGTGCTGCTGGCAATTATCCTCGACCGGGTCTGCAAACAACCCGAAGCAAAAGTGAGGGTTGAACAATGAGCATGATTCGTTTCGAAGACGTCGACGTCATCTTCTCCAAGCACCCCAAGGAAGCCTTGGCGCTCTTGGACCAAGGCCTGACCCGCGATCAAATCCTGAAAAAAACCGGCCTGGTGGTCGGCGTGGAAAAAGCCAGCCTGGATGTCGAACGCGGCGAAATCTGCGTGATGATGGGCCTCTCCGGCTCGGGCAAATCCAGCCTGTTGCGCTGCATCAACGGCCTCAACACCGTCAGCCGTGGTCGCCTGCTGATTGAGCACGAAGGCAAAGAAGTCGACATCGCCAACTGCTCGGCTGCCACCCTCAAAGACATGCGCACCAAACGCATCGCCATGGTGTTTCAAAAGTTCGCCCTGATGCCCTGGCTGACGGTGCGCGAGAACATCAGCTTTGGTCTGGAAATGCAGGGCCGCCCAAGTGCCGAGCGCACCAAGCTGGTCAACGAAAAAATCGAACTGGTGGGCCTCACCCAGTGGCGCAACAAGCGCCCTGACGAGCTCTCCGGTGGTATGCAGCAACGTGTCGGCCTGGCACGCGCCTTGGCCATGGACGCCGATATTTTGCTGATGGACGAACCGTTTTCAGCCCTCGACCCGCTGATTCGCCAAGGCCTGCAAGACGAGTTGCTGGAGCTGCAACGTAAGTTGAGTAAAACCATCGTGTTCGTCAGCCACGACCTCGATGAAGCGCTGAAGCTGGGCAGCCGCATCGCCATCATGAAAGACGGCCGCATCATCCAATACAGCAAGCCGGAAGAGATTGTGCTGAACCCGGCCGATGAATACGTACGCACCTTTGTCGCCCACACCAACCCGCTCAACGTGTTGTGTGGCCGCAGTCTGATGCGCACGCTGGACAAATGCACTCGGGTCAACGGCGAAGTGTGCCTGGACCCGGGCAACGACTCCTGGCTGGGGCTGGCCGAAGGCAACCTGTACAAGGGCGCCCGCCAAGGCACCGATGCCATCACCCTGCAAAACTGGGCACCGGGTGAAGCGGTAGAAGGCTTGACCCGCCGCCCAACCCTGGTCGACTCCAACATCGGCATGCGCGACGCACTGCAGATTCGATATCAGACTGGGCACAAGCTGGTGCTGCACGATGAAAATCGGGTGGTCGGCGTGTTGGGTGATACCGAGCTGTATCACGCGTTGCTCGGCAAAAACCTCGGTTAATTCGCCGTTTCAATGTTGGGCTTCGCGTTGCTCAACCCAACCCACGGAAAGTAGGTTGGGTTGAGCGCAGCGAAGCCCAACGACGCCCTACGACGCCCTACGAATACTCCCCGTGTCGTGATCGGACCACAGCGACCCCGCTGTGTCGTTACAAGCTACGCCCCGTCGTTTTTATTGATTCCTCGTTCAATAAAAACTTACTAGACTGGCGCAACGCCCGCAGCGACTGGATTCAAGGAGTTCGCCATGCCCAAAGTTGGAATGCAGCCCATCCGCCGCTCACAGCTGATTCACGCCACGTTGCAAGCCGTAGACCAGGTCGGAATGGACGCCAGCATCGCCCTGATTGCGCGCTTGGCCGGGGTGTCTAACGGCATCATCAGCCATTACTTTCAAGACAAAAACGGCCTGCTCGAAGCCACCATGCGCCACCTGATGTCGGCTTTGAGTTTGGCAGTGCGTGACCGTCGCCAATTGTTGGAAGACCAAAGCCCACGGGCGCAGATTCGGGTGATCATTGAGGGCAACTTTGATGAAAGCCAGGTCAATGGCCCGGCAATGAAAACCTGGTTGGCGTTTTGGGCCAGCAGCATGCACCAGCCCTCGCTGCGGCGCCTGCAACGGATCAACGACCACCGTCTGTATTCCAATATCTGCTGCGAATTCCGCCGGGTGATGCCGGTCAGCGAGGCGCGCATTGCCGCCCGTGGCTTGGCCGCGTTGATTGATGGTCTGTGGCTGCGCGGCGCCCTCAGCGGCAAAGCCTTTGATATTCAGCAGGCGCTGCACATCGCCTACGACTACCTGGACCAACAACTAGCCAGGCAGGCGGGCTAAGCGCTCGCCCCACTCCCTTTTCACGACTTTCGCGAGGACACCATGGCCCGTTTTCCCCTGCAAAAACTCTATATCGACGGCGCCTATGTCGATGCCACCAGCGGCGCCACGTTCGAGGCTATTAACCCGGCCAACGGCGAAGTGCTGGCCGAGGTGCAACGTGCCTCGCACGCCGATGTGGAGCGCGCCGTCGCCAGCGCAGAAAAGGGCCAGAAAGTCTGGGCGGCGATGACCGCCATGCAGCGCTCGCGCATCTTGCGTAAAGCCGTGGATATCCTGCGTGAGCGCAACGACGAATTGGCCGAACTGGAAACCCTGGACACCGGCAAAGCGCTGTCGGAAACCCGCTATGTCGACATCGTTACCGGCGCCGACGTGCTCGAGTATTACGCAGGCCTGGTGCCGGCCATCGAAGGCGAGCAAATTCCGCTGCGCGAAACCTCGTTCGTCTACACCCGCCGCGAACCGCTGGGCGTTGTCGCCGGCATTGGCGCCTGGAACTACCCGATTCAGATCGCCCTGTGGAAATCCGCACCGGCCCTGGCCGCAGGCAACGCGATGATTTTCAAACCGAGTGAAGTCACCTCGCTGACCACCTTGAAGCTGGCGGAAATCTACACCGCCGCAGGCGTGCCCGATGGCGTGTTTAACGTACTGACCGGCAGCGGCCGCGAAGTGGGCACCTGGCTGACCGAACACCCACGCATCGAGAAAATCTCCTTTACCGGCGGCACCGACACCGGCAAAAAAGTCATGGCCAGCGCCTCCAGCTCGTCGCTCAAAGAAGTGACCATGGAACTGGGCGGCAAAAGCCCGCTGATCATTTTTGAAGACGCCAACCTCAACCGTGCTGCCGACATCGCCGTAATGGCCAACTTCTACAGTTCCGGCCAGGTGTGCACCAACGGCACCCGCGTGTTTATCCCGCGCAGCTTGCAGTCGCGTTTTGAAGCCAAAGTGCTGGAGCGCGTACAACGTATCCGCCTCGGCGCCCCGACCGACGACAACACCAACTTTGGCCCGCTGGTGAGCTTTGCCCATATGGAAAACGTGCTCGGCTATATCGCCAAGGGCAAGGCAGAAGGTGCGCGGTTGTTGATTGGTGGCGAGCGGGTTACCGATGGCGAGTTCGGCAAAGGCGCTTATGTGGCGCCCACCGTATTCAGCGATTGCACCGATGACATGACCATCGTGCGTGAAGAAATTTTTGGTCCGGTGATGAGCATCCTCGTCTACGACGACGAAGAGGAAGTGATCCGCCGCGCCAACGACACCGAATTCGGCTTGGCCGCCGGCATCATCACCCAAGACCTGAACCGCGCACACCGGGTTATCCACAAGCTGGAAGCCGGCATTTGCTGGATCAACACCTGGGGCGAGTCGCCGGCAGAGATGCCAGTGGGTGGCTACAAACAGTCCGGTGTCGGCCGCGAAAATGGCTTGGTGACCTTGGCGCAATACACCCGCATCAAGTCGGTGCAAGTGGAGCTGGGCGGGTACACCTCGGTTTTCTAAACGTCGCGATCGTAGGCTGGGTTGAGCAAAGCGAAGCCCAACAGGCCGGCCCCTGGCCGGCGCGTATCAGTCCCGTTGGGCTTCGCTGCGCTCAACCCAACCTACGTCCGCCACCATGTGTTTTCGGCGTTCGATCCAGGTACACAAATGAACACAGAATTCGATTACATCATCGTTGGTGCCGGTTCAGCCGGTAACACCCTGGCCACCCGCTTGACCGAAGATGCCGATGTCACCGTGCTGCTGCTCGAAGCCGGCGGCCCTGACTATCGTCTGGACTTCCGCACCCAGATGCCCGCCGCGTTAGCCTTCCCGCTGCAAGGCCGGCGCTATAACTGGGCCTATGAAACCGACCCCGAACCGCATATGAACAACCGCCGTATGGAGTGTGGGCGCGGCAAAGGCCTGGGTGGCTCATCGTTAATCAACGGCATGTGCTACATCCGCGGCAACGCCCTGGACTACGACAACTGGGCGAAAACCCCAGGTCTGGAAGACTGGAGCTACCTCGACTGCCTGCCGTATTTCCGCAAAGCGGAAACCCGCGACATCGGCCCCAACGACTACCACGGCGGCGACGGCCCGGTCACGCCCAAGGCCGGCAATAACCCGCTGTTCAAGGCCATGGTCGAGGCGGGCGTGCAAGCCGGTTACCCGCGTACCGAAGACCTTAACGGCTACCAGCAAGAAGGCTTCGGGCCCATGGACCGCACCGTCACCCCGGCGGGTCGACGCTCCAGCACCGCCCGTGGCTACCTCGATCAAGCGCGCCAACGCCCCAACCTGACCATCGTTACCCACGCCGTCACCGACCGCGTGCTATTCGAAGGCAAACAGGCCGTCGGCGTCGCCTACCTCAAAGGCACCAGCTCGATTCCGGTGGAAGCCATGGCCCGTCGTGAGGTGCTGGTGTGCTCCGGCGCCATTGCCTCACCGCAAATTCTGCAACGCTCCGGCGTCGGCCCGGCCGCACTGCTGAAAAAACTGCGTATCCCGCTGGTGCACGACCTGCCCGGCGTCGGTGAAAACCTGCAAGACCACCTGGAAATGTACCTGCAATACGCCTGCACAAAACCGGTGTCGCTGTACGTGGAACCAGCCGCCTATTGGCGCCAAATGGCTTTTCCTCGGCAAAGGCATCGGCGCCAGCAACCAATTCGAAGCGGGCGGTTTTATCCGCAGTCGGCCGGAATTCGAATGGCCGAATATCCAATACCACTTCCTCCCGGTAGCGATTAACTACAACGGCAGCAACGGCGTACAAGAACACGGCTTCCAAGCCCACGTCGGCTCCATGCGCTCGCCTAGCCGCGGGCGCATCCAAGCCAAATCCAAAGACCCGCACGAACACCCAAGCATCCTCTTCAACTACATGGCCACCGAACAGGACTGGCAGGAATTCCGCGACGGCATTCGCCTGACCCGCGAAATCATGAACCAACCCGCGCTGGACCCCTTCCGTGGTCGCGAAATCAGCCCAGGGCCTGACGTGCAGACCGACGAACAACTCAACCAATTTATCCGCGAACACGCCGAAACCGCCTTCCACCCCTCCTGCTCCTGCAAGATGGGCACAGACGACATGGCC
>LNAP01003136.1_pt1 | contig 15845 bp, 15 predicted proteins | sample 602601 | NCBI WGS metagenome assembly LNAP01 (sample SAMN02440304, study PRJNA202911) | soil metagenome | biome: Subtropical and temperate rainforests or woodlands; isolation source: soil samples (1 kg each in a 20% v/v slurry with milli Q water) were... ...
GGCCAGCCCCAGCGCGCAGGGGCAGGCGATGATCAGCACGGAGACGGCGGCCAGCAGGGCGAAGGCGAAGCGCGGTTCAGGCCCCCAGGCGAACCAGGCGGCGAAGGCTGCCAGCGCGATGACCACGACCAGGGGCACGAACCAGCTCGACACGCTGTCGGCCAGCCGCTGGATGGGCGCGCGGCTGCGCTGCGCCTCGGCCACCATCTTGACGATGCGCGCCAGCATGGTGTCGGCGCCGACCTTCTCGGCCTTCATCACGAAGGTGCCGGTGCGATTGACGGTGCCGCCGACCACCTTGGCGCCAGCCTCCTTGGTGACCGGCATGGGCTCGCCGGTGATCGAGGATTCGTCGATGGCGCTGCGGCCTTCGGTCACCACGCCGTCGACCGGCACCTTCTCGCCCGGCCGCACGCGCAGAAGGTCGCCGGCGACGATCGATTCGATCGGCACTTCGGCATCATTGCCGTCGGCGCCGACCTTGAGCGCGCTGCGCGGGGCGAGGCCGAGCAGCGCCTTGATCGCGCCGCTGGTCGAATCGCGGGCGCGCAGTTCGAGCACCTGGCCCACCAGCACGAGGCAGGTGATGACGGCCGCCGGCTCGAAATAGACCGGGATGGCGCCGCCCTGCAGGAACGACGCGGGGAACAGGCCGGGCGCAACAGTAGCGACGACGCTGTAGGCCCACGCCGTGCCGGTGCCGAGCGCGATCAGGGTGAACATGTTGAGGTTGCGCGTGAGGAGCGACTGCCAGCCGCGCACGAAGAACGGCCAGCCGGCCCACAGAACCGCCGGCGTCGCCAGCACCAGCAGGATCCAGTTCATCCAGCCGTGCGGGATTGCGTGGTCGAGTACGAGGAAATGGCCGCCCATGTCGAGGATCACGATCGGCACGCTGAGCGACGCGGCGACCCATAGCCGGCGCTTCATGTCCAGAAGCTCCTCGTTGGGCCCCTGCTCGAGCGTGGCTTCGAGCGGCTCCAGCGCCATGCCGCAGATCGGGCACGCGCCCGGCCCTTCCTGGCGGATCTCCGGGTGCATGGGGCAGGTGTAGATGGTGCCCTTCGGCATCTCTTTCGCCACCGCTTCGGCCGGCCGCGGGGAGAGATAGCGCTGCGGTTCGGCGGTGAATTTGCCCAGGCAGCGCTGGCTGCAGAAGTAATAGGTGTGGCCCGCATGCTCGGCCTTGTTCTTGGCCGCAGCGATCATGACCTTCATGCCGCAGACCGGGTCGATGGCCGTGTCCGAGGCGTGACCGTGATGGTGGTGCCCGTGATCCATGCTTGCCATGTATACCCTACGGGGGTATAGTTCAAGCATGGACGAGAGACTGAAGAAATCGCAGCTTGCCCGGCTCGGCCGCATCGAGGGCCAGGTGCGCGGCGTCGCCCGCATGATCGAGGAGGACCGCTACTGCATCGACGTGCTGACCCAGATCCGCGCCGTGCGCGCGGCGTTGGACCGGGTCGAGCAGGAGACGCTGAGCGATCACCTGCAGCACTGCGTGGCACACGCCTTCCATGCCGGCAGTGAGCGCGATCGGCAGGACAAGATCGACGAGCTTCTGGAAGTTCTCGACAGCCGGCGGCGCTGAGGCGCGAATGCCGCGCATGGTCGCGCTCGTCACTTGCCAGCCGATACCCTACGGGGGTAGTGTCCCCGCCATGGTCGGGGCCCGCTCGTTCCTATGGCTGCTGGCGCTCGTCGCCTTCGCTGTGTCGTCCTTCGGCACCGCGTCGATCGGGCATGCGTCTGCGTCGGCCGAGCAAAGCGCCATGGCCGACTGCCCCGACCACGCCCCGCCGCCTGACTGCCCCTCGCAGGGCACGGCCAAGCATGCCGCCGGCAAATGTTGCCCGTTGATGACGGGTGTCGTGGCATTGCTGCCGCCAGTCGCGTCGGCGCAGACGGTCGCGCCGTATCATATCCGGCCGGCCACGATCGCTCGCAATCTCATCGGGCTAACCTTCACGCAGGATCCGCCACCTCCCCGAGTCTGAGCCGCTACCCGCGGTTCCCTTAAAGACACGGAGAGTCATCATGTTGTTCCGACGTTCGAGCGTCGGCGTGGCGGCATTGGCGGCATTGCTGGCCGGATGCAGCAGCGCGCCGCTGCCGCAAGCCGTCTCGCCCGATGCCGCCGATCCCGAGGCCCCGACGACCACCCAGCCCTATCGACCAGTGATGGCGGGTACAGCCTCGTACACGCCGGTGGGCCTCAAGCCCTGGCGCGAGCTCAACGACAGCGTGGCGCCTGGCGGCAGCCGGTCACCATGACTGTCACCTCGAAAATGGCCGTGGCCGCGGCTTTGGGATTGCTGGTGACAGGCTGCGCCAAGTTCACCGGCGACGGCGGTATGGCCCCCGTCACGGATGGCGTCCGCAAGGAGATCGGCAAGGATGTCGCCAAGCTGACATCCGCCGAAGATCATCGCCGCGCGCGCGCGCGCATCCAGGTCCTGCTGGCCGAGCCTTTGAGCGAAGACACCGCCGTTCAGATCACCCTGCTGAACAATCGCGGCCTCCAGGCCGCCTACAACGATCTCGGCATCTCCGAAGCGGAGTACGTGCAGACCAGCCTGCCGCCCAATCCTGCCGTCACGGTGTCGCGCGTGTTTGGCACGGGCGGGTTCGTCGAGTTCGGCTTCCAGTTGATCGGCAACCTGCTTGCGGCGGCGACCCTGCAGAGGCGGACCGAGATCGCCAAGCGGGAGTTCGAGGAAGCGCGTTATCGCGCCATCGCGACGACGCTCAGCCTCTCGGTCGACGCCCGCAGAGCCTACATTCGCGCCGTCGCCGCTCAGCAGCGGCTCGCCCTGCTCGAGCAGTCGCGCCAGACCGCCGATGCGTCGGCGCGACTGATGAAGCAGCTCGGGGAGACCGGCGCCGCCAACAAGCTCGATCAGGGACGCGTCGCGGCGTTCTATGCCGAGTTGAGCGCCCAGGTCGCCCAAGCCAGGCTCCTGGTCAGCAAGGAGAAGGAAGCGCTCAATCGCCTCCTTGGCCTGTGGGGAACCGACCTCGACTACACCTTGCCGGCCAAGCTCACCCCGCTGCCGACGACGCCGGAGCCGCTTTCCGACGTCGAAGTCGAAGCCATGCGGCGGCGCGTCGATCTGATCATTCTCCGCTACGAGATCGTGACGCTGGCGAAGTCGGTCAAGTTCGTCGAAGCGACGCGATACATGTCGTTTCTCGAGCTGGGCGGCGGCTTCCGAAACGAGATCGAGACCAATAGTGCCGGCGAGCAGGCATCGAAGAACCGCTACGGCCTCGAACTCGGCATCGTCATCCCGATCTTCGATACCGGCGAGGCTCGGCTGACGACGGCGCGCGAGATCTACATGCGCGCCGTCAACCGTCTCGCCGAACGTTCGATAAATGCCCGTTCCGAGGCGCGCGCCGCCTATACGACCTATCGCGCGACCTTCGATATCGCCCGCTTCTACCAGACGCGGATCCTGCCGCTGCGCCAGCAGAACTCCGCCGAGGTCCTGCTGCGCTACAACGGCATGCTCGTCGATGTCTTCGAGGTGCTGGTCGAAGAGCGCGAGCGCATCAATTCGAGCATCGCCTCGCTTGACGCCCTTCGCGACTACCACCTGGCAATGGCAGACCTGCAGGCAGCCCTGATCGTCGGCGGAACCGTTCCTCCGTCGGGCGTCATCAATACGACGCCGGCTCCCGAAACCATTCCTCTCGGCCTTTAACGCAAGGAGATCGACATGAGTCTCTCAAGACGCGGCCTCGTCGGAGCCTCGGGCCTGGCCCTCCTCGGCGCCGCCGCCGTCAGCGGCCGCGTGCAGGCGCAGGCGATTCCCGAAGCGCCGACGACGACGGCCAACACCATGCAGCCGCCGCTCTATCCGACCAGCGGGCCGGACTACCAGCCGGTGGTGACCCTGAACGGCTGGACCCTGCCGTGGCGGCAGAACGGCGACTGGAAGGAGTTCCATCTCGTGGCGGAACCGGTCGAGCGGGAGATGGCGCCTGGCATGATCGCCCGCCTGTGGGGCTACAACGGCCAGAGCCCGGGCCCGACCATCGAGGCGGTCGAGGGCGACAAGGTGCGCATCTTCGTCACCAACCGCCTGCCCGAACACACGACGATCCACTGGCACGGCATGTTGTTGCCCAACGGCATGGACGGCGTGGGCGGCCTCACCCAGCCGCACATCAAGCCGGGCAAGACCTTCGTCTACGAGTTCGAGCTCAGGAAGAGTGGCACCTTCATGTACCACCCGCATGCCGACGAGATGGTGCAGATGGCCATGGGCATGATGGGCTTCTTCGTCGTCCATCCGCGCGATCCCAAGCTGCATCGCGTCGATCGCGACTTCGTCTTCCTGCTCTCGGCCTACGACATCGATCCTGGCAACTACGTGCCCAAGGTCGCCGAGATGCTCAATTTCAACATGTGGACGTTCAACACCCGCGTGTTCCCGGGCATCGACCACCTGGTGGTCGCCAAGGGCGATCGCGTGCGCGTGCGTGTCGGCAACCTCACCATGACCAACCATCCGATCCACATGCACGGCTACGACTTCGAGGTGACGTGCACCGATGGCGGCTGGGTGCGGCCGGAGGCGCGTTGGCCCGAGGTCACCATCGACATCCCGGTGGGCGCCATGCGTGCCTACGAATTCGACGCTATCTATCCCGGCGACTGGGCGCTGCATTGCCACAAGTCGCACCACACCATGAACGCCATGGGTCATGACATCCGCACGTTCATCGGCGTGAACAAGCGCGAGTTCTCGAGGCAGATGAAGCGGCTTGTACCCGACTACATGGCGATGGGCAGCGCCGGCATGGCCGACATGGGCGAGATGGAGATGCCGCTGCCTGACAACACGCTGCCCATGATGACCGGCTTCGGCCAGTTCGGGCCGATCGAGATGGGCGGCATGTTCACGGTCGTAAAGGTGCGCGAGGGCCTGGCGGCGCGCGATTACAAGGATCCGGGCTGGTACCAGAACCCGCCAGGCACGGTGGCCTGGGAATGGAAGGGGCCGGCGCCGTCGACGACGCGCGCGCCGGCGCCTGTGCCGGCATCGAAGGCCAAGCCCGGCGGCAAGGTCGATGTCGTGAAACCCAACGGCCAGCACAAGCATTGAAAAGGAGGCCAACGATGATGCTCAAGACATTCCTTGCCGCTGCCGCGCTGGTGGCCGGCCTTTCCGGCATCGCTCACGGTCACGGCGACGAGCACGAGACGGTCTACGGCAAACCCGGCGATCCCAAGAAGCCGGCGCGCGTCGTGCAAATCGTCATGCGCGAGCAGGACGGCAAGATGGTCTTCATTCCCGACAAGCTCCGGGTCCGCAAGGGCGAGCAGATCCGCTTCCAGCTCCGCAACAATGGCGAGGTCGACCACGAGTTCGTTGTCGGCACGGTCGAGGAGAATCTCAAGCACATGAAGGAGATGGAGAAGAACCCCGACATGGAGCACGACGACCCCAACGCCAAGCGGCTCAAGCCCAAAACGACCGCCGAGCTCATCTGGCAGTTCACCAAGGCCGGCACATTCGATTTTTCGTGCCTGATTCCGGGGCACCGCCCGGCCGGCATGTTCGGCACCATCGTCGTCGATTGAGCCTCAACAAAAGGAGAAACACATGCTCAGGAATTGTCTGGCGGCGTTGCTCGCTGCCGTTCTGGTCGTCTCTCCCGCCGTCGCCGATGGCGAGATGGTAAAGGGCGAGGTCGTAAAGGTCGACAAGGCGGCCGGGAAGGTCACGCTGAAGCACGGTCCCATCAAGAAGCTCGACATGGACAGCATGACCATGGTCTTCCGCGTCGCCGATCCGGCGATGCTCGACAAGGTGAAGGCAGGCGACAGGATCGAGTTCGAGGCCGACCGCGTGAACGGCGCCATCACGCTCACGAAGATCGGCAAGGGTCACTGATCGTGCATAGGGGCCGCGCGCAATCCGGTCCATCGAGCGCCATGACGTGCAAACTGGCGCTCGGTGTGCTTCGCGTGCTCCTCGTTGCTTGCGTGCTGCTGGCTGCAGGGGCGGCTTCGGCTCATTCGCCGACCCACCGGGGGCAAGAGCAGCGCTCATGGTATGCTCCGTTGCCGCAGTCGGAGGCCGCCAGGTCGGCGGCGCCATCGGGCTGTGCCTACAAGGCTTCAGTCATCGCTCCTGTGGCCGCCGTATTCGTCCAGCCATGGCCCCACGGCTTTGCCTCGATCCCCGCTCGCGACGGAGCCGGCTTTACCGAGTTCGATGACGACTGCTGCGGAGCGGCATGTCACGCCGCCGTTGCCGGCATCGGTCATGATGGCGCGCCGTGGGGCCTGCCGTTGACCGCGTTCGTCCTGAACGGGTCGGTCCTTCACGGTAGAGTTCAAGGGCCTCCGAAGCGGCCTCCGCGCATCGCCTAGGTCTATCGCCGCGTCGCGGCTTGGAGAGACAGGTGGCTCTTGTGGCGCCGCCTCCACTCGGCTGAGTCCACGCTCGGCGTGAGGCCGTCTGGCCCGTCCGCCTGCGCGGCCTCCTCTCGTACCCCTTGGCGACCCAACATCGGACCGATGACCATGAAGACTTCCATGCCAACCCGGCAAGATGGACTCCCCTGCGCTTGCCCAGGGCCGCTGACGGCTCAGTTTCGACGACGCTATGCCGAGACCCAGCCATGCATCGCATCGCCACTTGCCCAGGACCGCAACCACAATCCGCCTCCAGCCGCCGAATCCGGTGAATGTCCGCTCGGAGCGGCTACGGCTCGTCCGGATCGTCACGCTGACGCCAAGGTGCTGCTGCGAAAGCTTTGTGTTCAGCTCCCGCATGTCAGATACGCCGCAGGGCGCGCCTTGTTCCGGCAGGGCGATCCGGCGGATGCGATCTTCTATGTCGGGTCGGGTCGACTGCACCGGACCATCACGAGTGAGAATGGCGAAGATCGTCTCGTCGCAATTCTCGGCCCTCGGGATTTCTGTGGCGAAGAAAGCCTTACGGGCAGTCTGTGCCGCACGACGTCGGCCATTGTCGTCGAGGACGCTGAAGTCGTCAGGATCGACAGAGGTTTGATGCCGCGGCTGCTGAGCGATTGGCCCGACCTCGCCAGCGCCTTCACGAGCTACCTGATATCGCATTGCCTCCAGACGGAATCCGCGCTGATTGATCAGCTCTTCGGATCCGTCGAGCAAAGACTGAGGCGAGTTCTCCTGAGGCTCGCGAACGTCGGGGAAGGCGAAAGCCGCTCTGGAACGATATCAAACGTCAGACAAGTAATGCTGGCGGACATGGTCGGCACGACGCGGCCGCGGGTCAACCACCTGCTGAACAAGTTCCGCAAGCTCGGTCTGATCGACTACGGCGGAGCATTCAACCGTGAGGAAATCCTGGTGCATGCCGGCCTGGGACGCATGTGAGAGAGGCAGTCCGGAAATCGCTGACGGCAAGGGCAATGATGGGGCCTTCAGCATGGCGCCTGTGGTGTCTCATGCGGGGGGCTACGCACTTGCCGGTGTCGACGCCCATGATGCACTTTGAGATGGTATCAAAGGGCGTCGCCCGTCAGCAGCACGCCACTGTCCGTGAATGCTTCCTGTGCCATCAAACGACGTCGTGGAACGATATCAAGGGTGCCGGGTGGTACAAACACCACTGAACCTGTTGTGCGGCACCCTCTCGCAGCAAGCGCGCTTCGGCCGCCTAGTGCCTGGAATCACAAATGCCTGATACGGACTGCGCTGTCATCCCGAGCGCAGCGAGGGACCTTTGCTGTGGCCTCAAAGACCCCTCGCTGCGGCAAGCGCGGGGTAACCCCCGCGCCGGGTGACAGTCGTGACTCAGGCTTCAGCGATAGTTGGTGCTAGGTCTTGTTGGCCGGAGGGTGCATGTCGCCATGCGGTCCGATCCTGCACTTCGTGCCCGTGGTGGTCGCATCCTCGATGATGCCATTGCGATCGACGGTGAAATTGATCATGCAGTTGGTCGCGCGAAAGAAGATCTGCGATTTTGGTCCCGTCACCGACTGATTGCTAAACAGGTAGCCAATTGCTCTGCCGCCGTCGGCCGTCGGATAGTCGTGATGAGGCTTTCCCCAGGCCTCGATGAGATGACTTGCGCTATGCCCGACCCAGTCACGGACATTGAGGTCCTTCACCGTGCCCGACGACATTGGCCCGCACGCGGCCACGCCTGCAATCGCCAGCAACAGCACCACGTAATGACGAAATCTCATGACCATATCCCCCTCTTGATTTACAGACATCGCCCCAGGCCCATCGGCTTCACATCATCCCCATGGGCATGCCCATGGGCCCAACGACGATGCCGTCAGCGACTTTCTTCTGTTCCGGGCTGAGCACGTCATAGAGCTTTGTCAGCGCCTCCTGGATCTTCCTGGAGGCCTGAACGTGCGCGCTCAGCATTTTGTCTTCCATGGCAAGCCGCTCGGGCAATGTGGAGCCCGACTTCTGCTGGGACGCCATCGACCGATGCATGTCGTTCGCCGCCGAGGCATTGGCGCGAACGACGTCGGCAAAGACGTTCCATTGCGGCGTCTGAGCATCGGTGATCTTGAGCTCGGTCTTGATGAAGGCGAGTCGACCTTCCGTATGGCCGGTGCCGGCGCCCATCATCATGGGCATCATGGCGCCATGCATCATGCCGGGGCCGGCCATGCCCTGGCCCATTTGGCCCCGTTCCATTCCGCGTTGCATCATTCCCGGGCCCATGCCCTGGCCGGCCTGTCCGCGGTCCATGCCATGCTGCATCATCTGCTGGCCCGTGCCCGTGCCCGTGCCCGTGCCCGTGCCCGTGCCCGTCCCGGGCTGGGCGGGAGCAGCCTGTGGGGGTGTATGCCCCGGCATCGGCTGCTGCTGAGAGGTTGCCGGCGTGGTCACTGCAACCGCAGCGATGAAGGCGGCACAAGCCGCCGTGAATCCCGGCTTCGCCATGATCGTCATTTTGCGAATTCCTTGCGCTGTGAATGGCGCGATCAGCAAACATCGCCTCGATGCCAAGGGCCTTGATCTGGGTCATCAAGGACACGGCCTTCGTGCCTACGTGGTCAAATGCTCCGGGGCCTCGGCGATCAAGTCCGCATTATTGCGGACACGGACGCGGCCTGATGTTCCAAAAGAGACTCGGAGCAGCGTGCTCACCAGTGAGCGAACCGGCGAAGTTGTAGAGCGAGTCGAAGACAAGCGCGATATACCAGCCGCAGGCAATGGTCTTGAACAGGCCGAGGCAGAAACTGGACCAGCTCGGCGGCTTGAACCCCGCAGAAACAGGGTCTGGGCAGAGTATGCAATCGGCAGGTCCGGGAACATCAGGTAGCCGAGCACTCAGAGGATGAATGAAATGCCGAAGAATGTGTTCAGCGCAATGGAACCGCAGTGTTCCCTGCGACGGCAATTCTGCTCGCTGTCGCAACAGTCGCGTTTGCCAAAGATCGTGAGTTGCAGGCGGTTCTCCAGTCCTTGGCATGCGTACCGGATCGTGTGGTGTCGAACAGGCTGTCGCCGACGCTGGTCGTCTATGAAGTGACCTGCAAGCAGCCCGCGAGCGTGGTGCAGGTCGAATGCCTGGAAACGATGTGTCGACGTCTGATCCCGGCTCGGGACGACGAAAAGGAACAATAGGCGTTCGACAGGGGCAATCGGCCGCGCGAAGTTGCGATGTCGCACCCGTCGCCGTATCGTCGTCCGCATCGTCGAGGAGATTTGGTATGGAAGACAGAGCAAAGGTGGCCGTCTTGCCTCCGTTGATTCCGTTGACGGCGATCGGCGCAGGCTTTCTGATCCATCTGGTACTCCCGGCACCGATTGCGACTGCAACGGTGACAATGCCCGCCGGTATCTTTCTTGTTGTCGTTTCAATCCTGCTGGTTGTCGCGGCGGCGCACGAGTTGGCCAAGGCGCGCACAGGCTTCGATGTACGAAAGCCGACGACGACTCTCGTGCGTAGCGGTGTGTTTCGCCTGAGCCGCAATCCTGTTTATTTCTCGATGCTGGTGTTGTGCGTCGGGATTGCTCTTCTCGCCAATTCCGTGGCGCTGTTGGCTTTGTCATTCCCCGCGGGATCTGCGCTTTGCCTGCTGGTCATCAGGAGCGAGGAGCGTTACCTGGAGCAGAAATTCGGCGGCGCGTATCTGGCCTATAAGGCATCAGTCCGGCGATGGATCTGATGCTGCCCGGTGCGCCAATCTGGTTCTGAGGAAGAAGTCATGAGGATATGGATAGTGGCACTTGCGATCGGCTCGGTTGGCATCGCGCCAGCAGCCTGGCCACAGACGCACCAACCATACGCCGGCCTGCAGGCGCGTCCGGTGAAGGCATTGTCGGACCAGCAGATCGCCGATCTCAAGGCCGGCCGCGGCATGGGGCTGGCTCTGGCCGCCGAGCTGAACGGCTATCCCGGCCCCATGCACGTGCTGGAACTCGCGACGCCGCTGGGCCTGAGCGACGATCAGCGCGCCAGGGTGGCGGAGATGTTCGAGGCCATGAAGCGCGAAGCGGTGCCGCTCGGTGAGCAGTTGATCGCGGCCGAGACTGCGCTCGACCGCGGGTTCGCCGACAAGACGATCACCGCATCGAGTCTGGGTGAAGCGACGCGTGATATCGCCTTCCTGCAGGGCGAACTCAGGCTGGCTCACCTGAAGTACCATCTGGCCACGCTCGAACTGCTCACTCCGCAGCAGGCCGAGCAGTACGCAACCTTGCGGGGCTACAACGGAGCCCGACATGCACCGGGCGGCCACGGCCGCCACTAGCCGGTCGCAGCGGCTTGCCGGTTGCGCGGTTGCCAGCATTGCTGGCACTCGGCCATGCCGACACAAGGAATGGCGTGGTCACCTGAGCGGCCCGCCGGATAGACCCCTCCATGGAGCCCAAAAAGTCGCAAAAACCAATCCACGTCACCGACCTCAGTTCTTGACGGAAGCGAACTGTAGTTATATGATCGGGGTGGTTGCGTTGCTTCTCCGAGTTGTCGCTCTTTGCATCGTTCATCCGAGACCAAGAGGCGTGGCAGATACCGCGCGGCCCGCCCGGCTGCCTGCATCCTGACGGGCCGGGCTCGGGGAAGAAGGCCCAACTCGTTGACCGCAGTGCATGCAGTCTGCCGAAGCTACTGCGGCTCGATCCTGGCGATCTTCACATACTCCGCCCACTTGGCGCGCTCGTCACGGTCCTGGGCCGCGCACTGCTCGAGGGTGAGCGGGCGCGAGTTCAGCGCGAACTCGTCAGTCAGCCGTTTGTGGATCTCGGGCAAGGTGATGGCCTCGTTGACGAGCTGGTTCAGCTTCTCCTGGATCGGCCGCGGCGTGGCCTTGGGCACGGCCACGGCGAGGAAGCCGGTCGTGGTGAGGCCGGGAAAGCTTTCGCTCAGCGTCGGCAGGTCGGGATAGAGCGGGCTGCGCTGCGGCAGGGTGATCGCCAGCGGTCGCGCCTTGCTGGCCACCACCTGGCCGCGGCCGGCGGTGAGGTCGACGAACATGAACTGGATGGCGCCGGCATAGAGGTCGGTCCAGGCATTGCCGATCGCCTTGTAGGCCACGGCCTGCCACTCGACGCCGGCGCGCTTGCCCAAAACCTCGGCGGGGACCTGGGAGCTCGCATTGAAGTAACCGAAGTTGAGCTTGCCCGGATTGGCCTTGGCATAGCCGAGGAGGTCGTCGAGCGTCGTGTAGGGGCTGTCGGCCGGCACGACCAGGAAGGCGCCGCTCGAGCCGATGACACCCACCACCTGGAAATCCTTCTCCGGGTCGTAGCCCGGGTTCTTGTACATGTGGATGTTGGCGGCGTTGGTCGACGTCGTGGCGAGCATCAGCGTGTAACCATCGGCCGGCGCCGCCTTCACCGCCAGCGCGCCGACGATGCCATTGGCGCCCGGCTTGTTCTCGACCACGAAGGGCTGGCCGGTCTTGTCCTCGATGTACTTGCCGATCAGCCGCGAGGTGATGTCGCCCGAGCCGCCGGGCGCAAAGGGCACGATGATGCGGATGGCCTTGGTGGGATAGTCGGCCGTCTGGGAACTGGATTGTGCGAGCGCCGGCTGGACGGCGAGGACAGGCAGGACGAACAGGGCGCGGCGAGACAGCGGCATGCGAAATGAGGACATGCCCTGCAGTCTAAAGGAACTGCCGCGCGTGGACAGCGCAGCGCCTGCAGCCCTACCCTGCAGCCATGTCACAATCAGGCCGTCCGCCCCTCGAGGGCATCCGCGTCATCGATTTTTCCCGTGTGATCGCGGGGCCGATGTGCACCCAGATCCTGTCGGACATGGGCGCGGAGGTGATCAAGATCGAGAATCCCGATGGCGGCGACGACACCCGCAAGGGCGCCGGGCCGCGGGCCGGCGGCGAGAGCCACTTCTTCATGACCTACAACCGCGGCAAGAAGAGCGTGGCGCTCGACTTCACCAAGCCGCAAGGCCAGGCGGTGGTGACCAAGCTGCTCGAGACCGCCGATGTGCTGGTCCAGAATTTCCGGCCGGGCGTGCTCAAGAAGTATGGCTTCGACTACCAAAGCCTCCACGGCAAATTCCCGCGGCTGATCTATCTCTCGATCTCGGCCTACGGGCAGAGCGGGCCGTTGTCGGACCGGCCGGGATACGATCCGGTGCTGCAGGCCGAGTCGGGGATGATGAGCGTCAACGGCGAGGCCAATGGCGAGGGGCTGCGGCACGCCATCGCCATCGTCGATACCATGACGGCGATCCACTCGGTGGCGGCGATCAACGCCGCGCTCTACGCCCGCACCTCGACCGGCAAGGGCCAGCACATCGATCTTGCGCTTTACGACACGGCGCTGGCCAGCCTCGGCAACATGGGCTCCTACTACCTGATCGGCGGGGAGCAGCCGCGCCGCGCCGGCAACGGGCACTTCGCATCGGCGCCCAACAGCTCGTTCGAGACCAAGAACGGCAAGATCTACATGGCGGTCGCCAACCAGAAGCTGTTCACCGACACCTGCAAGGCGCTCGGCCATCCCGAATGGGCGACCGATCCGCGCTTCGCCCAGCTCGCCGACCGCGTCGCCAACAAGCCGGAGCTCACGCGCATGATGGAAGAGGTGCTGAAGACCGACACCAAGGAGAATTGGGGCCAGAAGCTGCGGCACCTGCCGGCCGGCCCGATCCGCACCATGAAGGAGGCGCTCGACGAACCCGAGGTCAAGCGCCGCGGCATGCTCAAGACTTACAAGCACAGCACGGCCGGCGAGGTGCCGATCATCGGCTCGAACTACCGCTTCTCCGACACGCCCGTCGACGACACCCGCCCGCCGCCGGCGCTGGGCGAGCACACGGATCAGGTGCTGGAGAGCATCGCGAGGCTCGGCGAGAAGGAGATCGCGGCGCTGAGGGAGAAGAAGGTCATCGGCTAGCTGTCCGGGTGCCGAAGTAAGACCTCACCCTGAGGAGGCCGCGAAGCGGCCGTCTCGAAGGGTGGGCAAACGACGAGTGTGTGGCCCACGACGCACGCTTCGCGTGCTCCTCAGGATGAGGTTGGTTTTGTCGAAGCGCCCCCAGCTATGTAAGCCACTTCTTCAAAATCGCGTTCGTCTCCTCGGGCTTCTCCATCGTCACCAGGTGCCCGCACTGCTCGACCACGATCAGCTCGCTGCCCTTGATGGCGGCGGCCATCTCCTCGGCCAGGAAAAGGGGCGTGGCGGCATCGTCGCGGCCGCAGACCACGATGGTCGGGCACGTGATCTTGGGCAGGTCGGGCCGGCGGTCGACGCGGATGGCCGCTAATTCCTCCTGCCGCTTGTAGATTTCGACGCCGATCTCGCCGCACATCGTCGTCACCTCGTCGACCAGCGCCTTGTCGGGCAGGCGGTAGGCCGGGATGAAACGCGACATCTGCAGGCCCAGCACCAGCTCGAAATGGCCCTCGTTGGCGAGCCGGATGCGGGCCCGCCGGATCGCCCGCTCTCCGTCGTTCTGGCTGCGCATGCCGGTGTCGAGCAGGGCCAGCCGGTCGACCCGGTCGGCGGCGATCTGCATGATCTCGACGGCCAGCATGCCGCCCAACGACAGGCCGGCCAGGGCGAACCGTTGCGCCGGCATCTGGGCCAGCACCCAGCGGGCCGCGCTGTCCCAGCTATCCCACACCGACAGGGGCGCCTTGCGCCAGTCCGGCACGACGATATCGGCCTCGGCCGACAGGCCGGCGAGCTGGCCGGCAAAGAGCCTCGGCGAGCAAAGCAAGCCGGGCACCAGGAGCAGGGGGGTCTTGGTCATTCGTTTCTCCAGACGTCAGGCTCCATATTGGCTTTATTCCGACGACAATCGCCAACTTCGCCTTGACCTGTTGGGCGGCGTTCGCTGTATTTCGCGCCGGGGTTTGGGGTACTCAGAGTAAGCTACTGGAGATTGCACCAACGGCGACCTTGGGATCGATGACTCTTTCGAATTACTTCGCGCTGAACGTTGATCCTTCTCAAGCGCTGCCGGAGACCTACAATTGGGGTCTCGTCCTGCTGTCGTACCTGGTCGCGGTGCTGGGCAGCTACGCCTTCCTGCAATTCGCCAGCCGCATCGCCGACCTGCGCGATGCCGGCCTGCGCTACAGCTGGCTGGTCATCGGCGCCGTCGCCATGGGCGGCGGCATCTGGGCGATGCACTTCATCGGCATGCTGGCGCACATCCTGCCGATCCCGGTGGCCTACGATCCATGGATCACCGCGCTCTCCATCGTGCCCGCCATCCTGGGTGCGGGCGTGGCCCTGCACGTCGTCGCCCGGCCGGTCATCACCACCAGCCGCCTGCTGATCGGCGGCACGCTGATGGGCGCCGGCATCGGCGCCATGCACTACACCGGCATGATGGCGATGCAGCTCAACGCCCTGGTGCGCTACGACCCGACGCTGTTCGCCGCCTCGATCGTCGTCGCCGTCCTGCTCGCCGTGCTGGCGCTGCAGGTGCGCCATGTGATCAGCAAGCTCAAGCTCAGCCGCTTCGGCGCGGTCAGGGACGGCGTCGGCGCGCTGATCATGGGCTTTGCCGTCACCGCCATGCACTACACGGCGATGGCCTCGACCTATTGCTTCGCCACGCCCGGCCCGCACCGCACCCCGGTCGATCACTCGGTGTTCGCGGGCGTCACCGCCCTGATCGCCTCGCTGGTCCTGCTGCTCACCATCGTCGCCGTGATGTTCGACCGGCGTGTGGCGCAGGAGGCAAGCAGCCACCGGCGCACCAGCGAGCAGCTGTTGCAGGCGCAGAAGATGGAGGCGGTCGGCCAGCTCACCGGCGGCGTCGCGCACGACTTCAACAATATCCTGACCATCGTGCTGGCCAACGCCGACGCCATCCTCGACGACGACAGCGTGCCGCCGCACATCACCAAGCGCGCGCAGCGCATCTCCGACGCCGGCCAGAAGGCCTCGGAGCTGACCCGCCAGCTGCTGGCATTCTCGCGCAAGCAGGTGCTGAAGCCCGAGGTCTCCGACCTCAACGACCTCGTGGCAAGCACCGGCAGGCTGCTGCGACGGACGCTGGGCGAGCATATCGTCGTGCAGACCACCGCCGCGCCCAACCTCTGGCCGATCTATGTCGACCGCCCGCAGGTCGAGACCTCGTTGATCAACCTCTGCATCAACGCGCGCGATGCCATGCCGACCGGCGGCCGCCTCACTGTCGAGACCCGCAACGTCACGCTGTCCTGGGACTACGTGGTGCGGCTGGAGGACGAGGTCGCGCCGGGCGAGTACGCCATGCTGTCGGTCAGCGATACCGGTACCGGCATGCCGGCCGACGTCCGACGGCGCGCCTTCGAGCCGTTCTTCACCACCAAGGAGGTGGGCAAGGGGACCGGCCTTGGCCTCAGCATGGTCTACGGCTTCATCCGCCAGTCGAACGGCCATATCGAGATCACCAGCG